>Ga0187867_10004830_pt1 | contig 10335 bp, 10 predicted proteins | sample June2016WEW_13_1_FD_132976 | JGI IMG/M metagenome (GOLD analysis project Ga0187867, IMG submission 132976) | Peatland microbial communities from SPRUCE experiment site at the Marcell Experimental Forest, Minnesota, USA - June2016WEW_13_10 | ecosystem: Environmental > Terrestrial > Soil >... | reverse complement strand
TGGACTGGGAGGCCCGCTATAACATTGCTCCAACTCAAACAGTGCCCGTCATCCAGCAGGATCCTTGTGAGCCCGTTCGCCGCGCGTCTCTCATGCGATGGGGCTTGGTCCCAAACTGGGCAAAGGATGCAACCATCGGTGCTCGCCTGATTAATGCGCGCTCGGAGACCGCTGCGGAGAAGCCAGCTTTCAGAGAGCTCCTCCAGCGCCGACGCTGTGTCATTCCTACGGATGCCTTTTACGAACAGAAGCTGGCGAACGCCGGATGGAACGCGGCCGCGTCAATGGTGATGTTTGCCGCTAGAGTGGCCACCGGAATGACCGCCCCCGCCCGAGTGCCCACCGCCAAAATGATTCCCGCCGTTGAAGCTCTTCGGAGCATGGCCTCCGCCGCCGTGGAAGCTTTCAGACCCGTGGCCGCCGCCAAACGGATGGAAGCCGCCGGAGCGCGCCTGCTTGCCAGGAGACTCCGCGAAAGCCCCGTTTCCAAACTCGGAGGACGACCGCCGTCCGAAATTCGAGCGGGGAAGCCCTGCCGTGGATCCGCGATTGGCGCCAGCCGACCTGTTTACAGGCGACGGTACGTGGTTGTAAGCCAGCTGCGGTCCGCGAGCGTAGCCAGTACCCTGGTAACCGCGGCTGGAGTTCTGCGCTGAACGGTTTCCCGAATAGCTGTTCGGTGGCCGGGGAACATATCCATGCCCGACTGCCGCGTTGTATCCGCCCCCGGGCCGGCCATAGCTGTTCGGCGGCCGATGGACAAATGCCTGTGCGTGACTCGTGTTATATCCGCCGTTGGAGTAACCATAGCTATTGGGCGGTCGATGGACGAACCACTGTCCCGCTGTCGCGTTATATCCGCCACCGTACCCGCCATAGCTGTTGGACGGGCTGGCCATTGCTTCCGACTGCGAACCTGCGCTTGATCCGCCGCCAGGGAAGCCCCAATCGGCCACCGTGGAGCTCTGCGAATTGTAGTTCGAGTTATTGAACAGCACAGCCTGGGCCAGCCAGCTCAATCCCCACGCCAGCCAACCCCAAGGCGTGTGGTTGAAGGCGGTCATCGCGATGCCCAGACCATAACGAACCCCGGACGAGCCGAAGAAGGAGCCCAGCGCACCAATCAGCGAAAATCCCGGATAAGGCGACACCGCCTGTCCGTAGACATTCCACGGGTTATAGGTTGGCACATACACCATCTGCGGATCTACGGGGGCCAGTTGTATGTTGCCCGCGACGTAGTTGACTGCCTCGTAGGCAGTGGTTTGCAGGTTTCCGGCCGCTTGCGCGCGCGCCCGCATTACCTGCACCGCCTCCAATATTCCCGACGGCTGGTTGTAGTAGGCATTGCCCAGGTCGGTGGTCCAAGGCAGATTCCCGTCCATCTGTGCCAAGACCTGCGGAAGCGCCGTCAGTGCCTTCACACTCGGGTCCCAGTTCTGCGCGTCGGCTCCGGCTGCAATCTGGTCGGGAGACGCGTCGCCCTGCATCTGCCGCCAACGATCGGCGTCCGTCACTTGCGCGGGGTAAGTGGACGCGGTAAGCACCATAGCGACAAGCGTATCTGGATAGAGCGCTATTGGTGCCACTAGTTGCTGCAGGCGCACCGCATTCAGCGGCTGAGCCACCTGCCCACTACCCTGCTGCTGATACGCGTCAACAGCCTGGTAGGACTGTCCTCCATAACTTGGCTCGTCTGACTGAAGCTGTCCGCTGTAATCTCGCTGCGCTTGTCCGAAGTGCGGGGGGGACGTCTGCTGCGCCAACAATTCCCCCTGCCACACCGGCAGCAGAAGTAATGCCATCGCCAGCGCGACCATGCGTCTAAGCGCAGGTCCCTCGCCTCCAGGCGAATCATTATGCAGGATTGAGTAAAGGCGCAGGCGTGGAAACCTGGCGGTCTCGGGTGCGGACACGTGCGTTTGACTTCTCATCCTTCAGCCTCACTGGCCAATACAGGCTCGCCTGAAAGTGAAACCTATGTTCCACGCCGCCGTAAGCTGCGTTTCCGCTGCGGGCAACGTAAACCCTATGCTTTCATGCTCCAAGCGGGTCGGCACCAAAGCAGCCCGGCCCGTCAGTCGGAGGAATGCTATTAGTCTGAACCCGGAAATTCGCTGCTTGTTGCGGAGGGCGGGCACAGGAAACCGTCGTCACGTGAACCCAAGCCTCACCGCCGTGACAGGGCGGATTTGGCGCTCGGAGGCAGGGCGGAAAGAGCGGCGCGATTCCAGCGAAAGAAAGATAGTTTCTTAATTTATGGGGACACTCGGTTTTACGGCCGGGATCTTACGCGGGTCCTCAAGCAGGAACTGGGGGTTGATGCGGGCGTCGTGCCAGCGGACGCCAAAGAATAAGTGCGGTCCCGTAGCTCGCCCTGTCGATCCGACCCGGCCGAGCGTCTGGCCCTTCTTGACCTCCTGCCCGGCCTGGACTTTGATCTCGGAGAGATGGAAGCACATGCTGACGAGGCCGTCGCCGTGATCGATGAACACGGCGTTGCCCTCGAAAAACAAATCCTCGGCGACTACCACCGTCCCATCGGCGACGGCCAAGACCGGCGTGCCCACCGGCGTGGCGTAGTCAGACCCGGTATGGAGTTGCGCGGCTGGCTTGCCGTTAAAGACCCGCTTCACGCCGAAAGACTTGCCCGCGGGCAGGGGTCTGGCCGGCGCCCCAAGGGGCAGCGCGAACTCCGCAGGCCCCTCTTTGCGCTTCCAGACCTTGCTCAGCAGCACCTGGTCGCGCGAGTCGCGCTTGAGGTCTTCCGGCGAGGGGTTGGCTTGCGGAATGTCGGGAAGGTCGATCTCCTCGGTCCCGTACTCGTAGGGTTCCACGGAGATGCGGGCGAACTCTCTGTGCCCGGAGCCCAAGAGTGCGATCGTAATGAGAGCAGGCTCCTGCAGGAGGTCGACCGGATAATAGCAGGTTCCCTCCAACGCGGCCCAAGAGCGCCCCTTCATGCTGCAGCGCTTCGCGCCCGGTGCCGTCCAGCGGACCAGCGTGCCCGGAGCCGCTGAGACCGTGGCTCCATGCCCTTGCGCAAACAAGGCCGGAAGGGGCATCGAGAAGACGAGCGCCACCGCCCCAAGCAGAAGACGGCGAAGAAGAATGACCACTTTGAATTCCTCCTGCAAGCAAGAGAGTGCGAACTAAGCGGGGAAGGTGCACCGTTTGTGCCCACAACCGAAGACCAGATCGAACAGACTCATACGCGATTGAAGCTACGACCCATGCCGCCAGCCGGGACTTTCGCGCATCTCCATGAGCAAGAGCCCGGTTTTGGGTATTTAGTGGCCGTTTCAGAACCGGTCGCGTTAGCCGCGAGAAAAGCATGACAGCTCGAAGCTTTAGCGGTCTGTTCAATAAAGACCAAAATCAGTCTCAACGGCTGCATCGATAAGTTTCTCAGGACAGAAGCGCATTCTCCTGGTCAGCGGAGGCCGGGCCGTGTTTCCGGCGGTCGCGTGCAAAACTACGCATCGGCTTCAACCCCTGGGCCCTCATCTCCATCGTAGCGAATCGCGCGTTTGCGAAACGGTGGGAGCGGAGAATCAGAACCAGAACCTTGAGCAGTCGATTAGCCGTCTCCCACCCTGACCTGCGACTTTGTGAACCGGCTCCTCAAGATGGGCCTCATCGATTACACCGGCAACCTGCGGGTACACAGATCACTGCCTCCTTCCTTCCCTATGAATAAGCACTACCCCGAGGCCGAGTATTCCCGGCTCGTTCTCTGCCGTCACTAAAACGGGGGGTGTTCAATTTTGACCATCTTTTCGAAAGGATCGAGAGTTATCTTAAACCGTTTGAGCCTGATTCAGCAGTTCATCAGGACTGGAGAGTGCAAATCATGATCGACGTCATCCTCGCTGACCATCAAGAGCTTTTTCGGGTTGGGATGGCGGAGGTAGTGGCGGTCGCGAATGACGTTCGTATCGTAGGTCAGCCAGAGTCTCCCGAACAGTTGTTGAACACGTTGAAAGATGTCAATCCTCAGGTATTGATCCTGTCGACGAGCTTTCTTTCAGTATTTTCGAAGATCCGGCGGAAGCTGCAGCGGCGTCAGACTGCACTGCTGGTGCTCACGGAGGAGAACGACCGGACGCCCTATGTGCGTTGGTTGCGAGCACAGGGAGTCGTCTATCGTTCAATGGATGGGCCCGCTCTCGTTGATGCGATGCGCCGAGTGGCGCGAGGTGAACTGTTTGTTCAGAACCGCAGTTCCGACATGAGAGAAGACCCGTCCGAAGTTGCACGAGGGCTCACCGAGTCCAAGAACCGCATTCCGGTCATTCTGTCGGTCGATGAGAACTCGGCAATCCTTTACAAGCGTTACAAAGTTCTGCAAGGCGCGGGATACGGAGTATTGAGCGCCACCGACGGCGAGCAGGCTATGAGCATGTTTGAGGCGTACCCCGTGGACCTTGTCCTGCTTGATTATGCAATGCCTTGCCCCGACGGTGAAATCGTCGCCCACAAAATCAAACGGTGCAAACAAAACGTTCCCGTCATCGCCGTTTCAGCGAGCCGCGTTCCCGAGGCGACTCTCGCCTGCGCGGACTGCGTTGTTACGAAGAAACAAGATCCGGTTTTCCTGTTGAAGAAAATTGGTCAGCTACTTGATCTTTAGGAGAATCAACAAACTCAGATCGGCTGTCGGCAAGGCCAAGGATTTTTCTACATCGAAATAGAGCTGAATGCTTCGAGTTTGACCATCGGAGCAGCGTTCGAGTCGGCAATTAGGCACAGGGCGAGTCTTCACTCCCGAATTTATTTCAGGCCGAGCTAGCCATCGTACTGTTGGATGACTGGGTAGCACTCGCAGGCGGAGTCTTCAAGTTTCTTGCGGTTCACGATCTTCACTGCACCAAACGACAACGGAAAATCCTTCTGCCGCATCCCTGAGCGCATTTTCCAGTCAATCGGATTGACGGTCGCAGCGGCTGCCGCGATTAGTACCGTACCTCCGCTAATCGGCGGTTGGGGAACGTTGTCTTCAAATTTCAGCTTCTCAGGACCGCCGTACTCGTGCAGCACTACTGCCCTCATCGCGTATCTCCCATGTCGACCCGCAGACCTCGCAGGCATGTTCAGCCTCTAAATCGGATGTGCGGGAGCCGATTCGGGACTGCCCGGGATAGCCTCCGGCCGCCGCGTGACTCGGAAACGATCTGCCACGAGTCGCCACTCGCCGGCGACCACAAAGTCTGCGGTCAAACAATCGCTGCTATGCCAGGCGTGCGGCGCGGCGTGTTTGCGCTATTCGGATTCTTGAATCTCCACTCCGAATCGCTTTGCGGCAGACTCTATCCGCTTCCATGCAGCGCGGCGTTCCACTTCTGTAACGCCCTTCACTTGATTGAAGCGCGCAACAGCGTTGCGTACGTGAGAAGCATTTTCCAGCGGCTCCTTGCGTTGTTTGGGAAACGCGAACTTGGTTGCTGATATCCGATCACGAGCTGGTTTGTCCAGCTTTGCCATTGTTTTCCTCCCTCGGGAGCATCCCCTCGCGCACGGACGACCCAGGACTTTTTATCACGGATTACGGCAGCTTTTCTAGTTCCTGCAGTGTGGTGTGGTTGACGTCATATTCTTCACGCGTGGATTCGGCCATGCGGGGCTCATCCATTTCCTTTTTGACGCGAGCGAGTATTGCTTGGTTGGACTCTTGCTTTGGCTCGTTTTTATGCATACCTGCATGATGTCACGAGTCCAAAGGGATTACAGGTCAATTCGGAACAGAGCTGAGTTTCAGAATTGCTTTGGTTAGCGAGCGGTTTAGCTCAGTCTGTACCGATCTGCGGTAGTAGCATTTCTATTGTGAAACAACATGCCGGTTTCACACGGTCGGAAAGTTGGACTATCGAAGACGAATAGTGTCAGAAGAGCGGCTGGGGTATGGGGCAGTGAAGTTCAGATTTTTACTGTTTCTCTGAATGGAGCCGACATTTTATCTGCGTCGGTCCACAGCCTAAAGCTGAGAAGAACGCTCCATCAAGTGGCCAAGCGTTCAATTCTGACCGGACAATAGGACTCTCCAGGGCATATACCTGACTACGTAATACCCGAATTCACAAATGTGAATACGCAGAAATAGAGGAGACACCATGACAGCAACAATGGAAAGAACACCCACAGTACTTGCCGCAGACACCCTAACGGGCGATAAAGTCGTCAATTTCCAAAAGGAAGACCTCGGAACAATCGAGCATTTGATGATCGACCTGGAGTCGGGCCGCGTCGCTTACGCGGTTCTTTCGTTCGGGGGTTTCCTGGGTATGGGTGACAAGTTATTTGCCATTCCCTGGAGTTCCCTTGCGATCGACACGGTTGAACATCAGTTCATTCTGAACGTCGATAAGGAATTGCTCAAGGCCGCTCCCGGTTTTGACAAGGATCGTTGGCCGAACATGGCCGACCACACCTGGGGTGCCAAAGTCTACACGTATTACGGCGCCAAGCCGTATTGGAATTAAAAGCGCAGACTGGACGGCAATGGCCAGCCACCCGACGCCCCACTCATTCGCAAAACTCGCGGATGAGGCGGGGCGTCATCTTACGTCACCTCTGACCCAGCATGAGAACTACGCTGTTACGAATTTGGCCTGGTAGCGGAACCGGGACCGTTGGACTTATGTCGATGGCTTCCGGGAGTTCATCACTGTCCAGTCGTCTGGTGGGGGCTCATGAATTGTCACCGGATGGGCAAAATTGGACAGCTCGGGTGGGGATAGTTCTGCCACACTATGGCCATGGCAACTAAAACGATTCCGGAATACCTTGAGGACGAGCGCCGAAACCGCGCAGACACTGAGCTGCGGACGGAAGAAGAAGCTGCGCGCATCCAGTCGCTGCACCATGGCCACCATCGCACACAGAAACCGCCCAAGCTGGAATTGCCGGCTCCGGTTGAAGCCGTGACCAAAGCGAGGAAAACTCACGTAGCGAAAACGAGAAAACCTGCTGCAGCAGCTCGGAGAAAGACGAGCGCCGCCCGAAAGACGGGAGCGAAAGCTGCCAAAGCGACGAAACCTGCTGCAGCCAAAACGAGGAAACCTGCCGCAGCAGCTCAGAAAAAGCCACGCGCCCGAAAGACGGGAACGAAAGCCCGCAAGATGGGGTAACTAAGCCGTGTCTTAGCCGGCTTCCACCGAAGTTCACGGTCAGGTCACTGCGTTTGCTGAATATCTGATCGCACCATGATGCATTCACGGCAATTCCTGCGTTGGCTTGCAGCCCGATGCAAGTTTCTAGGGTGCCCCGCGGTGTTTATCGGCCCAATCGGCGTGGCTTCGACGAGGTGAGTAACCGGCATCGCCTGTTAATACGGCTGCGACTGCAGGAGCTTTTCCGCCTGCCTAAGATCGAGGTCGTTCGATACGGATTCAAAGTCAGACCGTGTCTCCTGTTGCTGCTTGCTAATGGTCTTGAACAGCAACATTCGCCCATTCACGTGAATATTGACGACATGGGTCTTCCAATGGGACGAGCTCACCTGAGTACGCTCAATGTCAAACGTGCCGCCTTTGGCGATGTGCCCGAGAATTCCGAAACCAAAGTCCACGTTCTCCACTAAATGCCCGTTCAGGCGCGCCAGCCGTTTCTGCTCAGGATCGACCAGGATCGTTCCAGCCATGCCCTGGAGAGCCTTGGATTCCATCGTAGGAGGGACAAATGCCGGGTCAGGGCGAAAGTTGAGTCGCACATAGGGGCCCTCCCAGCCATCGTACTCAAACACAAAGGCGCTCGGTAACAGACGCACAAAATTTTCCAGCCGGTGCTCGTCCGCATCGTTCTGCTTCTTGACCGCAAGCTGCTGGCTGGGGTCACGAATGAGTTCCTGCTGCCGTATCGTCTCCTTCTCTTGCTGGGCTGAATCCAGCGGCCGGTCATTAATCGTAAGCAAACGGTGCACCGGACCGTCTTTCGTTTCAACTTCAAGTTGCGTTAGTGTCTGCTGCTCGACTAGTTTGGTGACCCGGTACAGCCAGGTGCTGTGTTCTGTTCTATCAGCCAATTCATTCGCGACAACATCCTTCACAAGATTGCTTGCAGAAGGCTGCTGCCCGGCCCCGGAGGAGACTGAATAACAGGGACATCCGAGGAGGACTATCGCTGCGAGTTGAACGGTGACAATGTTCACACCAAGTTCGATCCATGATGGTGGTCTCCCGACCGAGTTCATTTTGGGCCCTGCTGCGGGAAGGCGAAAGTGGACAAAAGAAATATCAGCGAAGCGATTACGGATTTTTTCATAAGAACACTTCCTTCCCATTCCACGCTATTTTGTGGACGAACTTGTGAGGGCGATATCACCGAAACATCAGACCGCTCGACAACCAAGTCACTTCGACTTTTCTCAGGACGGCTCTATGTAAATCGAGCCGCCCTGATCCTTCCATTTCACCGATCTAAATCCACTGCAGCCTAAGCTGGCTTTTTCTTCTCTTGATCGTGTTGTTCTTGCGCCGGCTGCGGGGCTTTGGGCCGTTTGTGCCAACAACCGAAGACCAGGTCGAACAGACTCATATAGCCCTCCTCGATTGAAGCTACGATCCATGCCGCCAGCCAAGACTTTCGCCCGCGGCTATCTCCGTTTCAGACCGGTCGCGTTAACCGCGCCCGCGCTGCCAGAACCAACCGCCTCCACCAAGCAAGAACACAATCACGACGATAATCAGAATCGTTTCGAGGCTCATATTGAAGTTCTCCGAAGAGAGTTTCGCAGGTCGAGGTTTGAGCAGTCTGTCCAAAAAGGAACACGCGCAGCGTCTTCCCACACCGGGGCCGGTGAAACGGTGAAACGTCCCCTTTCGCAAATGCAAGAAAATGATGCAGGGCACTGTGCACTTTGGCAGACTCGCTACCGGAGTCCGTCTTGGGAGATCTATACACACCTTCAGGGGCCGAGCTGCTTCGAAAAGACGGTTTCTGGTTGGACGGCGGTGGAGCTTGCAATTGACATGCGCGCGACGAACGTCCCCACACCAAGAGAAGCTAACGCCGTAAGCATCGGCGGCGTTGGTTTCCGTTTCGTTTCCCTGGTCGACGACGACCACTGCCACGCGGAGATGAATACCGTAACGATCAGCCAAAGGGACTTCTTGCCTGCGGCACTGCACTCTGAGAACGCGGATGCAGAACTTAGACCCGATCTATATTGCGTAGCGGATGCAATGGGACATGAGGACTTGAAAACAACGCGTATCTATCAACATCCTGAATTGAGCGTGATTCGGGATGCCATCGACGAGCGAAATCGGAGGGTCATGTGAGAGTCCCCACAAAATCCCCCACAATCAAGAACAATGCCCACCAGTCGTGGAAGGCAGTTGGTGAAAACAAAAGAGCTTACTGGAGCCGACGATCGGACTTGAACCGATGACCTGTCGATTACGAATCGACTGCTCTACCAACTGAGCTACGTCGGCTTGGCTCGATTGTAAATGTCGTGGGAGGTTACCGTAAAGGGACACCAGGCCCGGTTTTCCACTGTTTTCCGGGATTTCCACTTGCTTCCCAACTGCTGTCCCCGGATAATTAATACAAGCTCAGCTGGCGACTCCGAGCTTACATGAATCGATATTGTCGAGCGGACGTCCTTCGGATCCTGCACATAACGGCCCAGCAACTTGTGGGCTGGCGACGCGCAGGACTTGTTCCTATTTCTGAGACGTTCACCTTCTACGACCTCATCCAGCTTAAGAAGATTCGCGACCTTCGCGCCAAACGGGTGCGTCCGGCGGTGATTCTGGAATCGCTGCAAGCGATGCAGAAGCAAGTAGCCGGCATGGAGAATCCCCTGATCGAGGCGAGTGCCTTCAGTGTCGGTTCGCGTGTGGCCTACCGCCATCAAGGCCACGTGGTTGAGCCGATCGCGGGACAGTTTGTTCTGGAATTTGGCCCGGTTGGAACTGTGGTATCGACAAGCTCGGCGATCTGCAGCGGCAAAATTAAGCCGATTGCCAACTACGACGATGTAATTGAGCTATTCGCGCGCGGAGTCGCGATGGAGGAACATCCCAACACCCACGACGAAGCCATTCGCACTTATCAGCGCGTACTGGAGATTGAGCCTGAGCACGCCGCAACCCATATCAATCTCGGTACTCTTTATTACAACCGGCAGGATTTTGTCTCCGCCGAAAGACATTATCGAGCCGCGGTCGCGGCCGACGCGCGCTACGCGCTCGCCTACTTCGACCTTGGCAATGTGCTGGACGAGACGGAGCGGATTCAGGACGCCGTCGTCGCTTATCGAACTGCAATCCAACTTGCGCCGACGTACGCCGACGCACATTACAACCTGGCCTTGGCTTACGAACGTCTGGG
>Ga0187867_10004824_pt1 | contig 10341 bp, 9 predicted proteins | sample June2016WEW_13_1_FD_132976 | JGI IMG/M metagenome (GOLD analysis project Ga0187867, IMG submission 132976) | Peatland microbial communities from SPRUCE experiment site at the Marcell Experimental Forest, Minnesota, USA - June2016WEW_13_10 | ecosystem: Environmental > Terrestrial > Soil >... | reverse complement strand
AGCCGGTCGCCTCAATCGTCATCGCCGGCATCGGTCCGAACGCCGATCCCCAAGCGGCCAACATGGCCGCGCCTGTCGGAGTCGTCAGCTCGACGGCGACGTTGCGGCCCTCGGTGGGGATCCCTTCAAGCAACTCGACGACTGCAGGAGCGGGATTGGGCAGCAGGCCATGGGCGCTTCGGACCATCCCGAGCCCCGTTGCAACCGGGCTCGCGGAGACCGTGCTCACCCCGAGCAGCTCGAGGGCCGAGGCAGTGCCGACGATGTCGACGATGGTGTCGTGCCCGCCGATCTCATGGAAGTGCACCTGTGAAGGTGGGCGTCGGTGCAGGCGCCCCTCAACAGCCGCGAGCAGGGAGAACGCTGCGACAGCGCGCTCGCGGACACGTTCGGGCATCCGGGCCTCCTCGAGGATGCCCATCACGTGTGGGAACGTCCTGACGACAGCGTCGTCGCGAACCTTGACGACCGCTCGCGTGGCAGCGATGCCGTTGCGCAGCACGGGCTCGAACCCGAGCGACCATCCGTCAATCGGCAGGCGGTCGAGCATGTGACCGAGCTCGCCGGGATCGGCTCCGGCATCGACGAGGCTGCCCAGTGCCATGTCCCCCGCGATACCCGAAAAGCAGTGAAACCAAGCTACGCGCCCGCCAGCCCCGCTCCCGGTTCCGTTTGCCGCTCCACTCTGGCCGGCCTCTGCGTCGCGTTTGTCATCTCTGCTTGTCATTGGAGCAACCTCGCCACCGCACACGCCGCACCGAAACCGTTGTCGATCCCTACGACCGTAATCCCGGCCGCACACGAGGCGTGCATGGCTAGCAATGCAGTCACACCTTCGAGAGAGGCTCCATAGCCGACGCTTGTTGGCACCGCGATCACCGGTGCCGGCGTGAGGCCGGCCACGAGGCTCGGCAGAGCTCCTTCCATTCCGGCCACGACGATGACGACATCCGCCTTGGTGATGTCTTCGATGGACGCGAACAGGCGATGCACGCCTGCCACCCCGCAGTCGCCGAGCAGCGCCGGTTGGAAGCCGAACGCACGAAGGACTGCGGTGCACTCCTCGGCCACCGGCAGGTCGCCCGTCCCGGCCGTACAGACGAGCACGCTGCCAGGCCGATCCGGTTGCTGTCGCCAAACGACCGTGGAGAGAACTCCCGCATCTGGTTCCAGGGGCGTCCGGTGACCGCCCGGCGAAGCTTCGAGTGACGCGGCGACCTGCGCATGGTCGGCTCGAGTCAAAAGGACCGGCCCACCGCCTCCGGCCGCGAGAAGTTCGGCAACGATTGCCGCGCACTGCGCCGGCGTCTTACCTGGTCCGTAGACGGCCTCAGGCAGCCCTTGGCGGAGGGCTCTGTGATGATCGACCTTCGCAAAACCCAGCTCCGTGAAGGGCAGTCTCCTCAACTCCCTCACGGCGTCGTCCGGCGAGCACGCGCCCGATCGCAGGTCGTCGATCAGCCTTCGGATTGCGGGCTCGTCCATGGGTATTACTATCCTGCCCTCATGGCCACACCGGTGCAGGCTTGGAGGCGGATCGCATTCCTCGGTCCAGAGGGCACTTTCAGCGAAGAGGCTCTTTTGTCGATCCCGATCCTGGCCAAAGCCGAGCCGGTCGCGATGTCGACGATTGCCGATGCGCTCGACGCGGCAAACTCCGGCGAGGTCGACGCAGCCTTCGTCCCTATAGAGAACTCGATCGAGGGCACGGTCAGCGCGACCCTCGATCACCTCGTTTTCGATGCCGAGCTGTTCATTCAGCTGGAGCATGTGCTCGACATCCATCTCGATCTTCTTGCTCCTGCCGGGACCGACCTTGCCGCCATTCGGCGAGTCGTCTCGATCCCGGTCGCCCTCGCCCAATGCCGCCGGTTCTTGCATGAACGCCTGAACGGAGCGGAGTTGGTGTACACGACTTCGACCGCGGAGGCGGCCCGACTCGTCGGTGAGGCCCAGCCGGACGGGACCGGGGCTCTCGCCCCCGCGATAGCGGGGAGGCTCTACGGTCTCGAGACCGTCGTGGAACAGGTGGAGGACCATCCGGGCAACCAGACCCGTTTCGTGATGGTGGCGCGCGGGGTGCTGTCACCGCCTACCGGCCACGACCGCACCAGCCTGGTCTGCTTTCAGCAGGCCGACCGTCCCGGCAACCTGCATCAGATTCTCGGGCAGTTCGCCGCCCGGAACCTGAACCTCACCAAGATCGAGTCGCGCCCGACCAAGCTCGGTCTCGGTGACTACTGCTTTGTCATCGAGCTCGAAGGCCACCTGAGCGACGAGGTCGTCGGCGACTGCCTGAAGCAACTGCACAGCGAGCTCGCCTCCGTGAAGTTCCTGGGCTCGTACCCCGCCTTCGGCGAGCGGGGGCCCAAGCGTCGCGAGCAGATAGCAACTGCGCGGGCGGAAGCGGATGCCTGGTTGAGAGCTCTTCGGTCGCGTGTGCGGCCCGAGCAGGACCCGTCGGACTAGACGCCGCAGCATGGAGGCCGAATACGACGGTCTTGAAGATCTCCTCCCGGCGTCCGACCGAAACTGGCGTCTTCGTGGTAGAGGCCGGCGCTCCGTGGGCCTGGCTGCACGGCAACCGGTTCATCAACGTCGAGCATCTCACGGCCACCGAGGTCGTGCTTGACGTCAACCGCTACGACCCGGTCACTCAGATTCTCGACGAGAACCACATCTCCCTGACCAACGCCGGCGTACGGTTGGGACCGATCTCCTGCCGCCTTATCTGGCCGAGCGAAATGGATCTCATGGCCCGCGTCGCGGGCCTCCACCTCGTCAGTCGCTGGGGTAACTGGAACCGCGAGCCAGTCGTCGCATCCAGCGAACGCCACATCAGCGTCTACGCCAAGTAGCTCAGCCCAACTCGTCGACCGGGAGTACTAACGTCGCGCCGCCGCTACCTCGTCACTACAGAATGCTCTGTCCTGGGCGGCCCACTCCGGCTGACCACGACCCGGGATCGGGCTTGACATCGACGGGCCGAGCCGCCGCGCAGGAGGCGGAGTACGCGCTCTCAGCAACGACGCCGATTCGGCGATGCGGTGTGGCCGCTGTTCTGGGCCTTGCCCGCCTTCACCAGGGGGACGGCTTCTATCTCGTGGCGTGGGAGCATGACGAGCCGCTCGGACATGCACACTTGGCCCTGACCGATCCCCCAGAACTGCAGGACGTTTCCGCGCGACCCGAGCACCGACGACGTGGCGCCGCGTCGGCGCTCACGGCGGCGGCCGAGCAGGAGGCTCGGACTCGGGGCTTCGGTCGCCTGCGCATCACGGTTGGTACGGACAACTACGGAGCGCAGGCCTTGTACCGTCGCTCTGGGTACCTCGACGTCGGCGTACCTCCAAAACGCGTGCAGGGAACGATCTTCATCCGTACCGGGCCGATTGAGGTGGACGACACCATCTTGACCTGGGAAAAGCGCTTCGACCAGAGAGCATGACCACCCGCGAACGGGCCAGGTCTCGGTCAGCAACTCGGCGGCCGCTTGGTTCGCCGCACGTTTCGTGCCCCGAACCGTCCTGCTGATCTGGCCGTAGCAGCCGGTGCGAGGGTCACGACCGGCGGCGGCGGTGATCTCCCAAACGCCGGGGGCGCGCTCGCGTATTCTGGGCACGCCCAGACGCCATCAGCATTTATGGGATGGATTATGGGATGGGGTTAGCGCTGGGGAGTGAAGCCCCAGCTCGGAGGGATGGCAGAGCGGACGAATGCGACGGTCTTGAAAACCGTTGGGTGATTAGCCTCGTGGGTTCGAATCCCACTCCCTCCGCCGTTTGGCACAAACACAATGTTCTGGCTGTTCAGACGCACTTCCGGTGTCCGTTCGCTCAGGCATCGTGCGAGCCACCGGATCGTCGATCGTTGTCCTCGCGATCACCGGGCGAACACAGTCTGCGAATGCGCACTCGCAAAAAGTGATAGCATTTAATATCAGTTTATCGACGCCACTCTCCAGGAGGGATCATGAGCCAATCCGTCAAGCCCAACCGCGAACCCGAGGCGACTCCGGTCGGTCATTCGGGAGTCCGAGTCGAGATCCACGAGCGCCGAGCGTTGGCCATCAGCGGCTGGCTCGGCGTACTCGTCGTCGCCGCCTGCGGCGTCGGGGCATATTTCCTCGCGAACAAGGTCGTCATCCTCGTGCCGATCGTCGTGGCGACGGTCACTTGGGCCTCGTTGACCATTGTGCAGCCCGGCCAGACGAAGGTCGTGCGGTTCTTCGGCCGTTACGTCGGCACCGTGCGCCGAACCGGCCTTTGGTGGATCCTGCCTCTCTCTGACCGGCGGAGCGTGAGCATCCGGGTCAGGAACTTCGAGACGAACCATCTGAAGGTCAACGACGCTGACGGCAATCCCGTGGAGATCGCTGCCATTGTCGTCTGGCAGGTTGCCGACACCTCGCGTGCTCTTTATGCCGTGGACGACTATCTCAATTTCGTGCGTGTCCAGGCCGAGTCGGCACTGCGCCACGTCGCGACCACCCATCCTTACGACAACGCCGCAGACGACGGCCTGTCCCTTCGCGGCTCGACCGACATTGTTGCCGGCGAGCTCGCCACAGAGATGGCCGAGCGCGTCTCGATTGCCGGAGTGGAGATCGTCGAGGTGCGCATCAGCCATCTTGCCTACGCGTCCGAGATCGCCCAGGCCATGTTGCGCCGACAGCAGGCCAACGCAGTCGTCGCGGCCCGCTCCCGTATCGTCGACGGCGCGGTCGGAATGGTTGAAATGGCACTCGAGCGGCTGGCGGAGAGTGACATCGTCCAGCTTGATGAGGAGCGCAAAGCAGCAATGGTGAGCAATCTGATGGTCGTACTATGCAGTGACCAACCCGCTTCGCCGGTTGTCAACACCGGCACTCTCTACTCGTGATCCGTGAATGACCGGAAGCAGGTCTTGCTGCGGATTGATCCCACTGTTTACGACGCCCTAGCCCGGTGGGCGGCCGACGAGTTCCGGAGCACCAACGCCCAGATCGAGATGCTGCTGCGCCGAGTCCTCGGCGATGCCGGGCGAATGCCGAAAAAGGCTGGACCCTTGCCCAAACGGGGTCGGCCACCCATCGATCGCCGACTGCCAGGCAACCGCCCGTCTACTTGACCAGCGCAACTATCTGGGGCGGTCTTCAGGAACGGCGTTTCGGAAGCGCCTGTCGGGCGGAGCGCCCGATCCGTCGCGCGGCGTCGTGTGCGCGACGTGACACCGGCTGGGAGTCTGCGCACCGAAGCGCGCTGTCGGCTGCTTCTCTTCCACCAGAGCCGTAACTTCTCCACCAAACTTGCTCATCTTGAGCAATACTGATCAGTGTGCCTCACCTCAGTTGTGGTTGTCCGATTCGGGACTGTCCCCCACCACGGAGCGCACGATGACGTTTCTCGTGCGTTTGTGGCCCTGAACAGGGTCAACAGCAGGGGTAACGTGTTTGGCGCGGTCGTTGAGAGTTACGTAGGGTATACGGAAGTCAGTTTCACTTACCGGGGAAGGATCGCTCATCATGAGCAACTTCGAGCATGAGTACACGACACAACCGGAGATGTGGCGGCGCGCCGCTGAGCTCGCGTCCACTGTGACGCTGTTTCCACCAGGCGCCCGGGTCGCCTTCATAGGCTGCGGCACCTCGCTCTACGTTGCTCAGGCGGCCGCCGCATACAGGAACGAGCAGATGATCGGCGAGAGCGATGCCTTCCCGGCCTCGGAGGTGCCCCCCGGCCGCAGGTATGACACGGTCGTCGTGATCTCTCGCTCGGGGACGACCACTGAGGTCCTCGACGCGACGGCGGCGCTCGCTCCGCACACGCGGATCTTGGCAATCACCGCGGTCGACGACAGCCCCCTCGCCCGCCTCGTCGCCGACCGAATCGTGCTCTCGTTTGCTGACGAGAGGTCGATCGTCCAAACGCGCTTCGCGACGAGCACGCTCTCACTCCTGCTCGCCAGCTGCGGGTGGGACGTCGGGGCCTCTGCGACAAGGGCCGAGGTGTTCCTCGGCGAGCCGCCCGAAGACGTCGGGGCGGCTGACCACTTCGTCTTCCTCGGCCGGGGTGTCGGCGCCGCGCTGGCGAACGAAGCTGCGCTCAAGATGCGAGAGGTGCTCAGCGTCTGGACCGAGTCCTATCCCACGATGGAGTACCGCCACGGTCCGATCTCCGCCGCCAGCGAGCGATCACTCGTATGGATCCTCGACAACGCCGAGCCGGGCATCGACGATGAGATAGCGGTCACCGGCGCACGTGTAGTGCGTAGCGGGAGTGATCCGCTCGCGGGCCTCGTCCGGGTCCACCGCGCCGTTCAGCAACTCGCGACGAGGCGGGGTATCGATCCCGATCACCCCCGCTTCCTCGTCCGCTCTATCATGCTCGCCCGCCGCTGAGATGACTAGTGGTGCAGCGAGTGCCGTCGTCGCACTCGACATCGGCGGCACGAAGATCGCTTCGGCGATCGGCGACGCCGGCGGAGAACTGCGTCGTTGGCGCACGCTGCCGACCGAGGCCGGGCGCGGTGCCGAACGCGTGCTCGAGTCGGCGATCGCTCTCGCTAACGATGTGCTCTGCGAGGAGCGGGCGAGCGGTGGTGACGTTCGTGCCATGGGCGTGTCGACGATGGGTCTGACTCGCGTCGATCGCGTCGATCTCGCGCCCAACGTCCCAGGCTGGGAGGACCTCAAGATCCCCGCGGTGATCGACAAAGCGTTTCCCGAGCTACCAGCGGCGTTTGGCAACGATGTGAAGCTGGCAGCGCTTGCCGAGCTCGTGTGGGGTGCACTCGCCGGCGTGACCTCTGGCGTCTACCTCAACCTTGGGACCGGCATCGCGGCCACTCTCGTCGTCGGCGGACAGGTCGTCGAGGGTGCCCACGGGGCGGCCGGCGAGATCGGCTACTGGCTCACCGATGGTTTCGCGACGGCGCGGATGGCCGCTGACGGCGCGGTACCGACGGAGGAGGCCCTCGGCGGGAGGGGCGTCGCGCGTCAGGCCGCAGCGATCTTCGGGCGGCCGGTCGAAGTTGCCGAGCTCGTGGCACGGGCCGAGGACGACCAGCGCGCAGAGGTGCTGCTCCAGAGCGTGTGGGACCAGATCGGGGCGCTTGTTGCCAACCTGGCAATCGTCTGCGACCCGGAGGTCCTCGTCCTCGGCGGTGGTTATGTTCGATCCGACCACTTCCCGATCGACGCCATCGCCCGCTTTGTCGCACGCGCAGTGCCCTACCCCCCCAAGGTTGTGCGCGCTCGCTTCGCGGGCGACGCGTCGCTCCACGGGGCGGTGGCCGTGGCGCTCCGCGACTGCCTCGGCGTCGCGAGCACCGATGCGGGCGCCGCCGCAGGAACGAGCAGTCGTCGAGGATCCTCGAAGTGACTCGGAATGCCGCCCTCGACAAGACCCAGCACGTCGGCGAGCTCGCGGCGTTGCACTACGCCGTTCACCGAGGCGTTCCGTAACGCTTCCGAATGCGTTCTACCGCAACCATGCAATCAGCAAATGAGCAGCTAAGCACCCAAGGAAGGGGAACGATGAGTAAGAGGAAATGGATACACAGCACAGCGTTCAAGACAGCTGCGGCGGCCATCGCCGCATCGTTGGTGCTTTTCGGGAGCACGGCGGCCGCTTCGCCCGCCCCGCGCCACGCCAGCGCGAGCGGCGTGACGATCAACGTGGCCATCGCCTACCCCGCCCCACCGAAGGCAATGCTCGCCAAATTCACGAGCCAGACAGGCATCAAGGTCAACTGGTCGTTCCTGCAATGGGACGACCTGCAGACCAAGATCGCCGCCGCGGCGGAGGCCGACACCTACTTCGCCGACGTCACTGACGTGGACTGGTCCAAGGTTGGCGAGTACTACGTGACGAAGTGGTTCCTGCCGCTCAACCAGTACTTCAAGATCAGCTCTCTCACGTCCCAGTACCCGCAGCTCAGTTCGTTCGTACGTAACGGGACGCTCGTCGGGATGCCGATGGACGTGTCGCTGCTGGTCACGACGATCAACGAGAAGTTGTTCAAGAAGGCTGGGATCACCTCGATGCCGGCGACGCTCGATCAGTACACAAAGGACCTGCAGACCCTGAAGTCCAAGGGCGTCGTCAAGTACCCCCTGGACATCCCCTTTGCAGCCGCCGAAGGGCTCTCGACGTACTGGTACGAGCTCACTGCGGCGATGGGAGGCCAGGTGCTGAGTACGTCCTACAAGCCCTTGTTCACCAGCCCATCCTCTCCCGGTTACAAGGCGATGGCCTGGATGGTGAACGCCTACAAGAGCGGGCTCGTGGCGAAGGCGAACCTCGACTACACGGACTACCAGGGGTTCTCGACCGAGATGGCGCACGGTCTCGCTGCGAGCGTCTTCTCCGACTACTCGGGAGACATCGGCACGATCTATGACGTCCCCAGCCAGTCGAGCGTCGTCGGTGACGTCACTTATATGGCGACACCAGGGATCTCCGGTGTAGCTCCCAACCTCGGCAACCCCGACGGGATCGGCATCCCAAGGTCGGCCGAGCACGTCCAAGCAGCGGCCGAGTTCATCAAGTGGATGGAGGAGCCCGCAAACCAGGCGGCGTTCGCTGGTGCCGCCGGGCCCAAGAACGTCATCAGCACCTTCCCGCTGCCGTCCAACCGTGGCGGGCTCAGCCTCCTCGCGTCATCCGGCAAGGTCCCCGGCGCGGCCGCGCTCGTCAACCTCGTCGAGAACCACGGGCGCGCGGTCTTCCCCGCCGGTGCACCGCCCTGGTATCCGAACTTCAGCAACGCCGTCTACACGAACCTGCACTCAGCCGCTGCCGGCCAGGAGAGCGTCGCCGCCGCGATCTCGGCGATCGCCTCCGAGGTGAACAGCCTCAACAGCTAGAACAAGTCAGCCATGGGTCCCGGCCGGGCCGTCAACGAGGCGTTCGGCCGGGACCCCGCCCTTGCGAGGAAGGAGGAGCGTGTCGCAGCCCGCGATCTCGAATCGGCGCCGCTCGCTGGCGGGGCTCGCCCACCGACGTTCGAGCCGGTCGGAGGCGATGGGCTACGCCATGGTCGCACCGCTTCTCGTATTCATCCTGGCCCTCGCGCTGTACCCAACGGTGCTCACGACAATCGACGCGTTCATGCACATCGACGCGCTCACGCCGCCGAACCACTTTGCAGGGTTCGGCAACTTCACGGCCATCTTCTCCAACCCTGAGATCCGCCAGAGCTTCGAGAACACCGGCTGGTACGTCGTCTTCGGGGTCGGGCTGACGCTCGTGTTAGGCACGGCCTTCGGGCTCCTGCTCCAGCGACGCTTCCGCGGCCGGGGCATCGTCCTGGCGATCGTGATCCTCCCCTGGGCGCTGCCCGGAGTCGTCGAGGGTGTGATCTGGTCCTGGATCTACGACCCTACGTTCGGCGTGCTCAACTCGGTGCTGAAGAGCCTCCATCTCCTCTCCCAATACCAGCTCTTCATCGGCACGCGTCAGATCGAGAGCATCCTGCTCACCTCACTCGTCCAGGTCTGGCAGATCACTCCGCTCGCGACGCTGCTCGTGCTCGCGTCACTGCAGGGGATCCCGGGCGAGATCTACGAGGCGGCCCGCGTCGACGGTGCTGGTTGGTGGCAGGTGATCCGCCGGATCACGCTGCCGCTCATCCGGCCCGGCCTCGCGATCGCGGCCGTCGAGGCACTCGTCCTGTCGCTGAACATCTTCGATCAGGTCTATGTGTTGAACGCGGGCGCAACGACGGCGTCGTCGGTAATGAGCGTGACCTACTTCACCACGTTCCAAGGCCTCAACTTCGGACAGGGATACGCCCTCTCGTTGCTGGCGACCGTCGTGACGGTCGTGCTCTCCCTGGGCGCCTTGAAGCTCCTCTACCGGAAGGTCACGTTCTAGATGCGACGGCGGATCGGGGTCTGGGCTCGGCGGGCCGGAATCGCGCTCGTAATCGCGTGGTCGCTGTTCCCCGTCTACTGGGCGCTCAACACGAGCTTCATGACGAATGCGGAGGCCCAGAGCACCCCCACGCACTTCCTTCCTATCCGGCCAATCTTCTCGAACTATCAGGCAATCTTCGGAGCCGGTCCGCAGTCCGCCGAAGCGGCCGGGGGCATCGGCCGTTCCCTCGTGAACATCGTGGTGGAGAGCGGCGGGGCGACGCTGCTGACGCTCGCTATCGCGATCCTCGGAGCCTACGCGTTCGCGCGGCTGCGATTCCGGCTGAAGAACCTGTTCTTCTACACCGTGCTCGGGACCCTCACCCTCCCGGTATACGCGACGCTCATTCCGCTCTACCGGATCATGACCGAAGTCGGCCTTGTCAACACCTACCTTGGCATCATTCTTGTCTATTCATCGGGGTTCATGCCCCTTGCAATGT
>Ga0187867_10004821_pt1 | contig 10345 bp, 15 predicted proteins | sample June2016WEW_13_1_FD_132976 | JGI IMG/M metagenome (GOLD analysis project Ga0187867, IMG submission 132976) | Peatland microbial communities from SPRUCE experiment site at the Marcell Experimental Forest, Minnesota, USA - June2016WEW_13_10 | ecosystem: Environmental > Terrestrial > Soil >... | reverse complement strand
TCCGATGAGGACGGCGCCCAAATTAAAAATCGGATTCGACAGGGACGATTTGAAAATCGAAATAATTCCTTTTGAACCACTTGTAGAGCCTACGCACAAAGTGCGCTTCTGGATTTGCGACAAGGGGGGCCGAAACAAGAAAGATGATCTACGACAACACATCAAATCGATTGAACTAAACGCAGAACTATGACGATTTTTTTCGTTGTCGTTTCTTTAATTGCGCTCGAACGCCCTCGATGTCAGACCTTTGAGCGGCTTGGGCGGTGTGTTCAGCGCAGCCTTTACCGCAGTCACAAAGCGGCGTTGGGTCTCCTACTGTTTGTTATGTAAACAATTCCGAAATATTATTTCAATAGATTTGAGAACTCTGGGCTTTTCAAAATTTCGTTTGCGATTGTTCGTATCGAAAATAAATGCATATCTACTATTTTATGTATATACATATGATCTCAACTTCTTGCAGATATCGTGCCTGCGCTATATAGAGTTAAGCTTTCGTAGTCATCACTCAATTTACAATCCACATGAGCACCGCCATCTTGGTTAGCGGCTGATAGAATAATGCGCTTTCTGGACAATTTGCATTCTGGGGAGAGAATCCAGACAATTTGTTCCCACCACTCATCAACAGGCAATACGATAGACGTGCCTGCCTTAAAATCCTCAAGATTAGGCATATAGCCCGTTTTCTCTTTGCCTAAAGCTAGTAAGCCTAAGCTAAAGACTGTAAAACACTGATATCCATCCATTCTCTCTGGAAATGGTGGAATACTGCTAAAAAGTAGTATGTCTTTAGCATTGAGATGTTTCAGTAATGAACTAGATTTGTTTGTATCATGTATTAAAACACGAACACTCGTAGCAATGCGAATAGCCTCCTCCCGATCACCCTTGTCGAATGCGGCACATGAATTTAAAAGAAACTTAACTTGCCTTTTTAGTTGATCTTTAAATCTATCCATTCACGATCCCAACAAGCCATTGAAGAGCCCACGGCTATCCGATTATAAATTGGTTTTGCGTCTCGTAATGGCCTTTAAAAATTCTCGGCCGAGGACCGTCCGGTGAACACATTTATATATTGCAAAACCGCCCCATGCCATTCCTGTGGTGATCAACCCTAACCTTGCCAAATTCCCAAGGGACACCTCGACGTGACTCGGAGGGCGTAGATTTTCCTGTTCTGGCTTCTTTTCGGTCACGTGACTCGGCAAAAAGGTGGTCCATATTTCCGTTTCATCGTCGGGGACCAATGTTGCTTCATAGATTTTTTCAAGCAATAAAGCATCCAGTGGAATAAGGTCTTCAAGGATACTTATGAAGGCGCGTCGCACCTCTGTACCGGATGACACGTCCGCAGCATTAACAAGTAATGCCGCCCACCTGTCTTGGAGTGAATCATCCTCTTCGAGTGAACCACCTTGGATTAGCGGAATGGCTACTTGAAGCAGGACCTTGCGGGTTGGCTGCGACAGCCCCCTTTCCGCCAGGAACTCGTTAGCTCGCTCAGTCAACCTAATCTGACGCTCCCAGCGTAAATATTTGAGTTTGTCTTCAACTATCCCCATTGCCTGTTCAAGGGGACCGCCGGAGTATTTCGAGAGAAAGCTTCCCAACTCCCTTGCAGCATCGATAGCTTTTCCCGACGTTTTCGAAAATTCCTCAATAGCTCTTGATTCTTCGCTCATGATGAACCAGTTGTAATATGATGTTTACGCAACTGCTTGCCATATCCGATGCATAAGATCATCTGATACCCGAAATATTTTGGATGCTAAAATTAGCATAGGCTGGCCTTCACGGATGTCAACGAAATTTTCACCCCCTGTTTTTTACTCGCTGGCAAATGTGCCGCGAAAGCGGCACGAGGCCGTCAGGGATAACCTGTACCCTTGAAAAACAGGTTTAAGGCACCTAACTCTAGCTGTCTGCAAAAAGGGTCGGGCCGCGATAACTGACTAAAATTACGTGACAAAGATCTAATATCATGGCTTATATGAGGCTTAGAACTGTATTTTTAGGGTCAAAAACGATCATCTAACAAAAGCCGGAATTGCTTTTGCCATGGTCAGAGCCAAACGACACTTCCTGCCCGGATAGGCTCAGCGAGCCCAAAGCCCGGCTTAGAGCTATCATTTTGGAGTCAAAAACGAGCTTTTAAGCCCGAGTAAGGCATGTGTTTTTGACATTTATCCATAGAAACCGGGTTATTACGTTGGTCCGACCCCAAACCCGCAATCGTTGTCGTCTAGTGAATCCCATTTAGCGAGGACTCGGAGCCGCCAAAGCCCTGTAAAGCGTTCGCCGCGAGACGTTGAGGGATTGAGCCACATCGTTGGGGCCTTCCCCCTGCTCTATCAGCTTGCGGGCGTGAACGACCTGTTGCACGGATAGCGGACGCTTGCGGCCCATCCGCACCCCACGAACCACAGCCGCCGCACGCCCCGCCTTTGTCCACTCCTGAATCAACGCCCGTTCAAGTTCTGCCAGTATCCCTACCATTTGCCACATGGCGCGGAGGTGGTGTGAGCGCTGGGGGATGGAATCCCCCGGCTACCCGATTGGACCACGATCATGGTTTCTCCCCTGTCGTTGCCTGATCGGTTTTCCATCCGGGCATTTCCAGTTCTCAGCTCTTTAACCATGCAAGGCATCAAGGAACGCCGCGATATGCCCGTTGACCACCAGGGGCTGTTCGATCATGACCATGTGCCCCGCATCTGGGATCAGGGCCAGCTTTGCGTTCGGAATATGTCCGCTCAGATACTCGGAAAACTTAACCGGAGTCATCCGGTCGTCTTTTCCGCAAATAACCAGAGTCGGGACCCTGATGCGTTCAAGTCTGTCCAGAACATCGAACCTGTCGCATGCCTGGAAATCCGCCAAGAATACGCTGGCGGGAACACCCATCATTTCCCTTGCGGCCTCGTCAAGGACATCTCTGGAGACACTGAAAGCGTAGTTATATTCGAGGCCACCCACAGGGTGTTCTCCCCCTGCCAGTATTTCTATGATCTCCGATCTCACCCTCAACCTCCCGCCGCTGCCCACCAGGATCATGCCTTCCAGGATATCGTGGCTGGTCAGCGCAAAATCCAGGGCGATGGCCCCTCCCAACGAGTGTCCGCCTATTACGAACCTCTTGAGACCTAAGGCCCTTACGAAGTCGGAAACGAATTCGCTGTACCCGGCTACGGAACCTGAGGGCTGCCCCTCGGATTGCCCATGACCAGGCAAATCCGGCGCGATAATCCTGTGACCACCGATCCCCGCCAGCTGAGCGGCCCATTTCCGTCCCGTTCCGCCCGATCCATGCAGAAGGACAACGGTCCTACCCGCCCCGCCACTCTCCCCAGATTGATGATAATAGATCCGCTCACTCTGCATTGTCAGAAATGGCATCGTCATAACCTCCTGGACAATCCTTTCCAAAATTCGGTGATTCGAGCTTGCCTGCTCCCTTCCCGCTTAGAAGAGTGAGCTGCAGGATCGAGTGGTTCGACTGACCGAGTTTATTCCGAATAATGCATTAACGATAATACAGGCAAAAATCAGACGCACAATGATTTTTAGAGGTGCCGTGTGTAAATGAAGGGTATTCGGGTATGGGTTGAGCGGAGATCGTGGACTGTAGAGGCATCCTACGCTTCCTGCTCGCCACGGCTTGCGAGGTTCCACGAAAAAAATGACCGTCTGGCGCAAAAGCCGAAGACGGTCATCGGAAGGGCTATATCACAAATGGCGGCGCACTGACGTGCCGCAAATTTAGAACTTGTAGTTCATACCGATCTGGAAGATGTTGGCCGTTGTCTGCCAGCTGTATGCTTCCATGGGGGGGCTGGCGCTTACAGTCGCATTGGCAACGGCGGACTCGCTTCCGAGGTCCATATACATATACTCCGCCTTGAAGGTCCAATTCCTACAAAAGGCGTATTCAACACCTCCGCCCAAGGCCCAGCCCACCTTTTCAGTGCTGAAGGATACGGGGTATTGCAGCGCCGTTGTGGAACCTATAACATTCCCCGAGCAGGACACATCGCCGTAGGCAAGGCCGCCCGTCGCATAGATAAGCACGGTGGGAGTCACGGTGTAGCCCAGCCGGGGACGCAGTGTTCCGTACCAGTTGATTTTCTCATACATCGCACTAGACCCAAAGCCCACATTCGGTATGGGGGCGACGGTTTGGGACCCGCTCATTCCGGACCCGGAAAAGTCGGCCTCGATTCCATAGACGAAGCATCCACATTGCCAGTTGTAGCCGGCCTGTGCACCACCAACGACCCCGCTCGGATCTGGATTCAGTGGCCAGGCCGGAATAGCAGAGATGGCAGGCAGCGGGCCGGTAGTGCTCGTATCCGCATTGCTCCAGCCGTAGCCGAGGTGGACACCTACGTAAGGCCCGGTCCAACAAAAGGACGGTGCGCACTCCGCCGCCAGGGCGTTTTGACTGAAGACCAGCACGCAGGCCAGTGACAGCAGACACATTACGCGCGATAATTTCATCTCTTTCCTCCTTTTTCCATTGAACGAAATTAAGCTCGAATCTGTTTGAGAATCGGATTCTTGCCCAAAACTTCTGAAGCAGCCCCATAGCGCGCAAAATTGTACGATTTGCGAATCGGACATGCAAGCGATAAGTCAATAAGACTGGTTCTTTCAGTTTCAGGACACACCGTTATTGGCTCAGCCTTAACATTGCGGGCTATGTATCTGAAATTTCCTCGGGTCGAGGGCCGATAATTCCTATTTTTCTCCTCCGCGCTGTGAGAGGGTTGGCGCTTTTCATGCGAAATGGCTTTAAGGGCTGGCCACCGGGCATGGGCATCGGCGCGGGTGAACACAATCACAAAACGATGATGGGATGACACGGCACCCGGTGAGATCGTCGATCCTGGGGCATACTGACGCTTCCTCCAGGGCATGGCGGCCGTTGCCATGCGGTCACCGGCAGGAGTGCGGTGAGAGGGGCTGCAACCTACGGTCCGGCACCGGCGCGGAAAACATCGTCCCCGCCGTCCACCTCCCCTTGATGGTTTGCAGATCGAGGCGGCCACCCCCCAAAAACCTCAGACGAACGCGGGTAGGGGGCACAGCATGGGAGCGCCGAGACTGATAACCCATTATTTGGAACACTTTTTCCCATGATATGCGGACGGAATGATGGTGGCCCCCCCACATGGGTTGGCCGGAGATGATGGATTGTGGTACAGTAACGTCTTCAGCGGCGGGGATGCTCAACGAATGCCGCAGGAAGTGGACGGCGTATCTGCCGACGCCTGATTAAAGAATTGACGCCCCGCCAGGCTGCGCTCGTGGACAATTATCGGAGCAAACTTCCACCAGCTCGATGAGAGACGGCGTTATTTCGTTAAGAATTGGGCAAAAACAAGTGAAACACGGGACAGTTTTGTTGTAAAGTGTCCAGTTATGAAAACCGAGTTAGCCCTTGTAACCTCTAAATAGAACACCCTTTGTAACAGGTGAACTATTAAAGCCGGTTTCCGCTACCAATTCACAACGCACAAAACCAGCTTGCTCCATGATGGCCAGGAAATCCTTTCCCGGTATGGCACCGCCTTGTCACTTGGCCCACATCGCTACCATTTCCATAGGACTGGAAGGGAATCCCCCGCTCAGAACTTGATCCGCAATCATAAGTTTTCCGGCACTCTTTAAAACTCTAAGAGCTTCTTGCAGTGCTTTGGCTTTATCCGGAATGAGGTTATAGGCTCCATTGGAAATCACGCAATCGAAGCTTTCATTCGCAAAAGGCAATTCTTCTCCGGAACCCAACTCAAAACTCACATTTTGAAGTTTTGTAATTTGAAGATTTTGTTTTGCCCGTTGCACCATTTCAGGCACGAAGTCCAAGCCGATAGTTTTTCCTTGAGGGCCAACCATTATGGCTGCAATGATCGTATCGACACCAGCACCGCAACCAATATCCAGAACTGACTCGCCCGGTTTGATTTGATCCAAAATAAACGGTTGTCCTACGCCACAGTAGGAGGCTAATACTTCATCGGACAGGATTCTTAAAACGTTCTGGTCATAGCCCAACGCCTCAAGGCCCGCTTTCCCGGTTGGAAAGCGAAAGTGGCCTTCAGGATTTTGGGCGGCTTTCGCATATCTCTGCCGGATGCCTTCTCCTATCTTTTTTCTATCTTCATCAGTGAATCCGTTCTTCATTACCCACCCCCTTAGGGAAGATATTTTGTGCAATTGTCAATAATCTTGATCCTCAAAGTTCGGCTACAATAGGTATTACCTATATTATTGTCGAAATCTAATAGGAAATTACGATAGCACATATAAGGCCGAACTCGTAACGACAGAGGCAGCGGTGTGGGTAGCGCCTTCTTTATTTATGGACAAAAGAGCGTAAATTGTCTCAATTCTGAAAACCACCCCTGCCCTGCGCTGGTTGGCAAGAACTGACCGATACTCATAACACGAGACTAAATGATTTATTTTGTCCGGTCAGGGCCGCCCTTGCCCAGGGCGGGAAGCCATGATGCAAGGAAACATATTTTTCAGGAGCGCATGGGCTATGGATGCAAAGTTTTTATCTCATGTTGAAGCGTTGGCACCGCAGTTGGCGAAGTTGCTTGCTATGAAACCCGTCACGCCGGAATCACTGCCCCGGAAAATGCCCCGAAAAGGCATCTATCTTTTATCGGCGGAAAATCAACACCTTTATGTGGGGCGCAGTAATGACATCCGAAAGCGCATGCGTGGTCACTCATCTTTGGGAGCTAAACATAACACTGCCGCCTTTGCTTTCCTTCTTGCTCGCGAAGCTACGGGTAACCTGAGGGCGACCTACAAGCCAGGCGAGGGATCACGCGCCGGTCTCATGAGAACCCCAGGATTTGTTGCCGCTTTTGAGTCAGCGAAGGAGCGCATCCGGAAAATGCATTTGCGCTTTGTTGAGGAGGCCGACCCCGTGCGGCAAGCTCTGCTTGAGATATATGTCGCTCTCACTCTCGATGCACGATACAACGATTTCGACAATCATTGATGTGTTCCCAACTCACCATTCCGGCGGATTCACGCAAAAAAGCAACATAGAACAATTAGTATTATTTTGTCTCATGGCGAGAAAGTTGACACGCCGCGAGGGCGCGGCTTTGGTTACGCCATGCAGGGGCGCGACGGCAACGGCCTCTATCCGCCTACCTTTTCCGCAGCTTTTCATTATTGGCACATAAGTTGCGTGTGCTTCCCAACGGATTGAGTTTCTAATGGAAAACGCCTTAGCAAAACAGGCGTAAGGCAATGAAGAACCGAGATTTCGACATGCCCGCACGCCACGAGACATTTATTTGACGCAAGCAAAAACCTAAAGGACTCACAATAGAGAGGTATTTATGATATGAGTCAGGACCCCGTCGAAAATTGGGTACAACGTGTTGCCGCTGCCAGCCAATTGTTTTTGCAGCATAATGGCCCCCATAGCTGGCTGATTAAGCAAAGCATTTATACTCATTTCCAACGCCTCGTCCCCATATTGTCAATGTCCTGTTTTCAGGCTGTGACCGGATCAATCCTTGACGTTGGAGCCGGCACCGGAGCGCTGACCCTTGATTTAGCCTGGCGGGTCGGCAATGGGAGTCTTGTGACCGCTATAGATAATGATACGGAAGCACTGAAGATCGCTCAATCCCTCGCGGAACAAGTCGGAGTCAGAATCGCAACATTGGCTGGTGATGCAACTGCATTACCTGTCAAAGACGCTACTCAAGATATGACAGTCGCGCGCTTTCTTTTCCAACATCTTCCAGACCCTTCGTCTGTGCTCTTCCAGATGCGACGGGTCACTCGACCGGGCGGACGTATCGTGATCATTGATGTCGATGATGAGGTCTCGCTCGTCGAGCCGCCGGAGCCGCAACACAGGGCAGACTTTCGCAAAGCAATACGGACTTTACAGTTGCGACGCGGCGGTAACAGGTTTATTGGACGTCAACTGTATCGGTTGATGCGCAAAGCGGGACTGGAAGCCATACAGGTGATGATGATCCCGTTTGTCCGATTGGGGCTCCAACATGGGCGCAGGGCCGAAGAAATAGAAGCATACCAGATCGAACGACTACTCAGTGATCGTGAAGAACTCATCAATTCCGGACTTATGACAGCCCACGACTTTGACGCAGCCATATCGGAAATGAAGCAAGAATTCGCCCAAGATGGGGTTGAAGATCGCTTCGAAATGGCTGCTGATTTCATTGCTACCGGATTAGTGCCTACTGTTTAAGGGCACCCATTCGGAGCCGCCAAAGCCCTGTAAAGCGTTCGCCGCGAGACCATGAGCGATTTAGCGACAGTATTGGGGCCTTCTCCCTGCTCTATCAGCTTGCGGGCGTGGGTGACCTGTTGCGCGGACAGCAACCGCTTGCGCCCCATCCGCACCCCACGAGCCACAGCCGCCGTCGTGCCCGCCTTTGTCCGTTCCTGAATGAACGACCGTTCAATCTCTGCAAGTATCCCTACCATTTGCCACATGGCGCGGCCCGTGGGCGTTTCCGGGTCGATAGCCTCAGCGACTGACCGCGCCGTCAAGGGCAAGGAGGCAAGGCAGGTGAACCTGTTGCTGAAAGTATATTACAGTCACATTCCGGCTTCGCAAGGATATTTTGGATGGGGGGCCAAGGTACATGGCGGCCATTGCCGTGCGGTCACCGTCAGGGCTGCGGTGTAGAGAGGGCTGCAACCGACGATGATGAAATAAAAGTTATCAATTCAGATATTTCGGAAGTGAGGTGTATCTATGATCGTCGAATGGAGACAACTTAGCACATTGACGAAGACTTTCTACATTGGCGGGCTGGTTAGCTTTCTGGGTCTGGCCATTACGATCTTAACCGGAATGACCAGCATTAACGGGAATGAGATACCGCCAGCAGGATGATCGCATCGTTTGCGGCGTCCCACAGGTAGGTTAAGAAAACGAATCCGACCAGGGCATTGAATGACCAGCGAATTGGCGCCATTTTGTACGCCATGAGATACATCTTCCTGACCCTGGAATAGCCGATGCAGATAAAAGTGAACACAGCCATTTCAGCGAAAAAGAAAGCGAGATCATTCCGGAGAAGAAGCCTCGTTACAGGGTTCCTCTCATACACCAGGCAGGCGTAGTTATCAAGAGCATACAAGGTGATGAAAATCGCAACAGTTTTAAATACCATTGCGGAAGAAATCAGGCAATCCAGGATTACAGTTTTGCTTTTCGTGCAATGGCTTACTGATCTGGCCGGGTCTGACATCCTGCCCCCATTCTTGATGTGAACAGAAAAAACCGAGTGGTTACAATATACTGGCAACCCGGCTATCTTTTCAGACCCGCAGCTTTCCGTCCCCGCTTCTCAACGGGTTTGGCATTTCAGTATAGGGTAGCATAGGAAAAAACATACCTCATGTAAAAGGGGATTTTAGCGGGTAGGAGTTAGGTAAAATAGCTATACACAATGATTGCAGTGGTAATTATTTGAGATAGATATGAATAAATACAGATATCTTATCTATGGCTAGCGTTACTTAAATGAGAATCATTATCTTTCGACCGATGAAATGATGCTTCCTCCCTACTCCCGGTGGACAATTCCGAATTTGCCGCCGTACCCCCTATCAACGGCAGCTTCCAGGGCAGGCCGAGCATTTCGTGCGGTTACCGGCGGGGATGCGGCGCTAAGGGGTCTGCAACCGACGATCCGGCAGCGGGGTATCGTTCCGCCGTCCACCTCCCCTGGACATCGTCACGATAGGCCCCCATACCCCCCCATAAACCCTAAAAAGGAGAGTGGCCGCAATCGACATGGGGACGCTCAGACTGGTAACCGATCTTTTGAAAAATACCGCATCCAGCTTGCTCGTGCCGCAAGCGGCACAATTGCCAACGAGCAAAAAACAGCGGGAAAATAAGTGAAACACGGGACAGTTCGTTGTAAATTGCCCCGTTAGGAAATAAATCGTGTTCCCAAATCTATAATTTACGCACTATCTAAAAAAAGGAGGGGAGATGAGAAGGATTATTTTGTTTATAGTGATACTTCTTTTTGTCATCGTCTGCATACTGTTATTTACTTTAGCAAGTAAACAACCCCACCCATAGGGTGGGGCTTTAAATTCAGCCCCCATAGGGGGGCAAAGGCAACTCCACCGATTAGGGATGTTGCTACCGTTTACCGGTTGTCTCCGTGCCGCTTCTTTTCGTGTGCAAAAGGGGTCGGACCGCGATAACTGACTAAAATTACGTAACAAAGGTCTGATATCATGGCTTATATGAGGCTTAGAACTGTATTTTTAGGGTCAAAAACGATCATCTAACAAAAGCCGGAAT
>Ga0187867_10004817_pt1 | contig 10349 bp, 9 predicted proteins | sample June2016WEW_13_1_FD_132976 | JGI IMG/M metagenome (GOLD analysis project Ga0187867, IMG submission 132976) | Peatland microbial communities from SPRUCE experiment site at the Marcell Experimental Forest, Minnesota, USA - June2016WEW_13_10 | ecosystem: Environmental > Terrestrial > Soil >... | reverse complement strand
GCCATGCGGCTCACCGACGATCCGGCTGAGCTCCCATACAAGCGGTACTATTGTGTGGCCGGTACGAGCAAACCCCTCGTCGATGCGCGCGCGGTCCATCAGCGACAATTGTGCCTTTTCCGCAATCGCCGCCGCTGCCGCCTCGGGGATGATGCCAAGTTCGGCCTGGGCTTTGGCGAGGGCCACCTCGACGTCGAGCCATGCCTGCCAGCGGTTTTCCAGTTGATAAAGAGCGCGGATGCCAGGGTCTGCGACGCGGGTGGCGGTCGGGAGAGTGTCGCTCATGAACGCCTCGGTTTGTTCTTGCCGGCGACGTTACTGGATCGGCCGGAAGCGGGGAACCCCTCGGCTGTGTCACTTCGTTCGGGGACGAAGCGGTTGGCTCAGCGGAGGATCCGCGGAACGGAAACGCCTTCGTTCCTGGGGGAAGCGCGAGCGCCGCACGGTGCGGGCCGGGACAACGTCAACGGGAACCCGGTGACCGTGCCGTGTACGGAGGCGTCACTGTCTCGACCGCGACCGCATCAACTGCTCGAGCAGACGGAGCATCAAGGCGGAAATACTCAGCGCCTCGGTTGCGCTCTCCAGCGCGCGGCGACGTACCGCCAGCGCCTCGACTTCCGCCAGCCCAGGCGAGGACCGGAACGCAACGAGGAACAGCAGCAAAGCAATCACCAGATCGACTCCGGCGAAGATCAGAGCAACGTATTGACCGGCCAGGTAGCTTCGCAACCAGAACCAGGCCGCAACGTGGCCGAACCCGAGCCCGCCGAGCAACAAAACCAACGCAATGCTGCCCATGACGACGCGTCCCGCGACGCGCCTGGCGTGCAAGCCCATGCGTAACCGCTCCGCCTCGAGTGCGATGCGAAGAAGGCGGAGCGGATGCACCGTCAGCGGCCTATCCGCCCAAGCAAGAACCCAACGACGGCGGCAATGCCGATGGCGGCGAGAGGTTGGCTGCGGACGGCGCCGGCAAGCACGTTGGCCCGCCCCCGCATCACGTCGGCCGCATCATGGGCTGCGGCTTCGACCCGCTCGGCGGCCTCGCCCATCGCCGGAGACACGCGGTCGCGCATCAAGGTTTCCACCTGCTCCCGCAGGCGGGTAATCTGGGCCATGGCATCCTCTGCCCGTCCCATGGCGTCCCTGGCGTTGTCTGGCATGGCAATTGTCCTTTTACATCCGTGTAACCGGGCACATTGATCGCGGATCAGTAACCTTTCATGGCGGGAAAGGTTGCATTGATCTGGATCATCATTGCAATGCTCCGGCTCCGCAGGTTCCGGGCCGGGAGTGGCCGCGCCAACGGTTCCATGCCATGCTCGCGGTCCTGGCTAAGCGGGAGAGCGGTCATGCATTTCGGCGCGTCGATGTTCTTTACCGACTATTCGATCAGCGCACCGGCGCTCGCCAAGGCGCTGGAAGAGCGCGGCTTCGAGTCAGTCTGGGCTGCGGAGCACTCGCACATTCCGGTCTCGCGCAAGACGCCGTTCTCCGGCGGCGGCGATCTGCCGAAGCCGTATTACGACGCGATGGACCCCTTCGTCGCACTCACCGCCGCCGCCATGGCGTCGAAAACCCTGAAACTGGGCACTGGGGTTTGCCTTGTGAACCAGCGCGATCCAATTCAAACCGCGAAGCTTGTGGCCTCGATCGATCAGGTGTCCGGCGGCCGTTTTTTGTTCGGTATCGGCAATGGCTGGAACCAGGATGAGATGGAAAACCACGGCACCGTGTTTGCGACACGCCATAAGCTGGTGCGTGAGCGGATCGAGGCCATGAAAGCGATCTGGACTCAAACCAAGGCAGAATATCACGGCGAATTCGTCAATTTCGATCCGATGATGGCGTGGCCAAAGCCGGTTCAGAAGCCGCATCCACCGATCATTGTCGGCGGCGCTTTCCCCTATGCCGCGCGCCGTGCCGTACGGTACGGCGACGGCTGGTATCCGACGGTGGCACGGCCCGGCCTGGCGGCCGAGGTGCTCGACCTGCTACCGAAATTTCAGGCCATGCTGAAAGAGGCCGGCCGCGATCCGGCGAGTTGCCCGTTGTCGCTGTCATCGGCTCCGGCCGATCTGGATTTGTTCAAGCGGGCTCGCGATCTTGGTGTGGTGCGGGTCAGCGTCGCGTTGACGGCGGCGACCGAGGCAGAGGCGATACCGATCCTCGACAAATGGGCCGACCTGATGGCAAAGGTTTAAGGGAGAGCCAGATCATGCAGTTCGGGGCAGCGATTTTCTTTACCGACTATTCCATCTCGCCGGGCGATCTCGGGTGGGCGTTGGAAAGCCGCGGATTCGAGTCACTTTGGGCAGCGGAACATTCGCACATTCCGTTGTCACGCAAATCGCCGTGGGGCGGCGGCGGCGATTTGCCGAAACAATACTACGACGTCATGGATCCGTTCGTGACGTTGACCGCCGCGGCGGCGGTGACGAAGCAATTGAAGCTTGGCACCGGGGTTTGTCTGGTGAACCAGCGTGACCCGATCCAGACCGCGAAGCTGGTGGCCTCGATTGATCAGGTGTCGAACGGGCGGTTTTTGTTCGGGGTCGGCAACGGCTGGAACCAGGACGAGATGGAAAATCACGGCACGGTGTTCGCCACCCGCCACAAATTGGTGCGCGAACGGATCGAGGCCATGAAAGCGATCTGGACCCAAACGAAACCCGAATATCACGGGGAATTCGTCAATTTCGATCCGATGATGACCTGGCCGAAGCCGCTGCAAAAGCCACATCCGCCGATCATTATTGGTGGCGCGTATCCATATGCCGCACGCCGGGCGGTTCGTTACGGTGATGGCTGGATCCCCTTGGCCGGGCGGGCGACCCAATATGGCGATGTGTTCGACTATTTGCCGAAATTCCGTGAGATGCTGACGGAAGCCGGCCGCGATCCGGCGACGTTTCCGATTTCGCTGTTCGGCTCGACCGAGGATCCGGATACGTTGAAGCGCTACCGCGATCTGGGCGTCGTGCGCGTGGTGATCAGCCTGCCGGCGGCGAAAGCGGATGTGGTGCTGCCGGTGTTGGACAAGTGGGCGAAGTTGATTGGCGTTCTGTAATCCATCGCAACGACAGCGCCCACCTACTCCGCCCGGATCAGCCCCCGGTGGCTCTCGCCATCGATAAACGCCAGCACCTCCGCCACCAGCGGGTCATGGCCGAAGATCACACGCGTCTCCGCCAGCCGGTCGGCAAACACACCTGCATCCTTGAACAAGCACCGGAACGCCGCACGCAGGCTGAGGATCGCCGCCTTCTCAAAGCCACGCCGTTTCAGCCCAACAACGTTCAGACCGGCCAGCCGGGCACGATTGCCAATGACGCTGCCGAACGGGATGACATCGCCCTCGACCCCCGACACGCCCCCAACCATCGCCGCGCGGCCGATGCGCACATATTGATGGATCGCTGCCGAACCACCGATCACCGCGTGATCGCCGATCGCCACATGCCCGCCCATCACCACGTTGTTGGCAATGATGACATGATTGCCAATCCGGCAATCATGCGCAACGTGCGCCACCGCCATCAACATGCAGTCGGCGCCCACCGAGGTCACGCCGCGTCCGGTCGCGGTGCCGCGATGGATGGTGCAATGCTCGCGAATTTGAGTCCGCGCGCCAATGTCACAGCGGGTCGGTTCGCCGCGGTATTTCAGATCCTGCGGCGCGAGGCCAACGGTGCAAAACGGATACAGGATCACGCCTTCGCCGATCCTGGTGTGGCCATCGACCACCACGTGAGACACCAGTTCTGCGCCGTCCTCGATCACCACATCGGGGCCAACGGTGCAAAATGGACCGATACGCACATCGCGGCCAAGTACCGCCGAGGGATCGACCATGGCAGCAGGATGGATGCGCACCCCCACGGGCCGCGGCAATCTGATTTCCGGCATTACATCCATGCTGCTCTGTTCCATCCGCGCGCGAGTATCTCTTGGCATAACAAACTATGAGCATTCCCGGTTTGGCCCAACTCAATCATTGTTGCCCGATATTTCGGGCACGATGATGGCGGCGGAGAAATACGCGGGCGGCGCGACGGCAGGCCGCTGCGTCAGTCCTGCCGGTGTGCCAGTTCGGGCGCGCGATCCATGATCATCGCCGAATAGATCGCCTCGGCGACCACCGCATCACCGACCTTGGCAACGCCCTCAAATTTCCAGACCGGGCCACGGCGCTGCTTTTTCGTGACCGCCACGCGCATTTGATCGCCCGGCATCACCGGACGGCGGAACTTGGCGCCATCGATGGACATGAAATAGACGACCTTACCCGCCGCCTCGGGGCCCAGAGTGCTCACCACCAGGACGGCCGCAGTCTGCGCCATACTTTCGATGATCAACACACCTGGCATGACCGGATGGTTGGGAAAATGCCCGGCAAAGTATGGCTCGTTGACCGACACGTTCTTGATGCCAGTGGCCGACTCACCAGGGATCAGATCGACCACGCGATCGATCAGCAGAAACGGATAGCGGTGCGGGATCGCCGTCAGGATCCCTTTGATATCGACAACCCCACCCGCCGCCGGAGCAGCGTCGCGTTCGGAAGTCGCTTCCGGCGGTGCGGTATCATCCATGGTGCTCATTCCGTCTTCTTGCCCGGCGTTTTGCCCCATCCTTGCGACCTTGTCATGCGGCGCAACCAGGCGACTTCGCGCATCCAGCTGCGGATCGGCTGCGCCGGATACCCACCCATCTCGGCCCCGGCGGGCACATCCTGCATGACGCCGCCCTTCGCGGCGATTTTGGCACCGCGGCCGATGTGGATATGCCCGCTCACACCCGCCTGGCCACCCATCTGGACAAAGTCCTCCAAAATGGTGGAACCGGAAATCCCGACATGGGCGACCAGAACGCAACACCGGCCAAGTTGCACGCCGTGGCCGATTTGCACGAGGTTGTCGATGCGCGAGCCGGCCCCGATTACGGTGTCGGTCATGCCGCCGCGGTCCACCGTGCTGTTTGCGCCGATCTCCACATCGTCGTGCACCATGACCAGGCCGAGTTGGGGTACCGTCAGGAAGCCATCTTCGGTGACCGCGAAGCCAAACCCCTCCTGACCGATCCGAGCCCCAGGATAGACATAGACCCGGTCGCCCACCCGGGCATGCGAGATGCTGGCATGACTGCCGACGCGGCAATCGGCGCCGATTGTCACGTTCGCGCCGACCAGAGCCAGTGGACCGATCCGGGTTCGCCTGCCGATGACGGCACCGTCGCCGATTACCGCCAGCGGCCCGATCTCGGCACTCGGGTCGATCCGGGCATCGGTTCCGATCACCGCCGACGGATGCACGCCGGGCACCGTTGGCGGTGGCGGATGGAACAACGTGGCGACCCGGGCCCAGGCGGCATAGACCTCAGTGGTGAGGATGGGAACGGCGGAAGCTGGGACCCGGTCCGCGAGATCGGGATCCACGATCACCGCACCGGCACGAGTTTTCTCCAACGCCGGCAGGTATTTGCGATTATCCAGGAAGCTCACGTCCGACGCTTCCGCAACGGCGAGTGGCGCGACGCCGCGGAACATCAGGCGCCGCGGCGGCGCCTTGGCCCGGGCCGCATCGACCACCGCTGCCAGACTATGCGGGCCGGTGCGCCGAAAGAACTGCGGATCCCCGACTGTCGGCGCCTGGACGGCAGGCTCCTGGGTCACGGCCGTTCAGTGTTTACCCGCCGGTGGCGGCTTCGCACCCGGTCCGGGCTTTGCGGCGGCGGGCGCTGGTGTGGCCTTGGCGGCGGGCGAGGCTGGGGCCGCGGCGGGAGTGACCTCCGGCGTGGCATTGGCACGTGGGCCGGCAATCGGCGCCTTGAAGTCGTTCGGCGAGATGCCGTCCGGCGGAATGACGACGGAGGGCAGGATCTTGTTCAACACGTCGGCAACCTGCGGGGTCAGATCGAAATCGGCGGTGGTGCCAAGCACCTGCGCGCGATTGAGCACCAGGTTCACCCCACGCGAGGCAGCAACCTGCTGCGCCACCTGCTCGATGACGCGCTCGATCTGCGCCATCACATACTGACCGGCTTCCTGAATGACCCGCGCCCGCTCACTGAACTTGCGCCGCGCGTCGTTGACCTGATCGGCGTACTGCTTCTCGCGGCTACGGATCTGCTCCGGCGTCAATTTGGCGCGTTCGTTGGCGAAGTTCTGTCCGAGTTCGCGCAGCGCATTCTGCTCCTTTTGGCCATCCTCATTCAGCTTGGTGCGGCGAGCGCTGAGTTCCTTATCGGCCTGCTGATAGGCGGTGGAGACCCGCAGGATATCCGGCACTGAGAGAATTCCGACGATCGCCGCCGGGGTGGCCGAGCCTTTGGGGATCGGCGGAATTTCCGGCATCGGCGGTAACTGCACCTGCAAGGGCGGCAGCGGCCCTTGCGGAGGCTCCATCATCGGCATGACGTCCTCGGACGGCGGCGGGGCAGCTTCTGGCTGACCGGTCGGAGGATTGGCTGCGCCGGCCGGCGGTGCAGCAGGCCTTGGCGGCTGCGGCACAAACCAGCCATTGCCGCCGGACTGGCCTTGTGCCTGGCCGGCCAAAGGCCAGGCCGCCAGCGCCAGGGTAAGCGAGAAACGCGCGATCATGCGCCGCGCCGTGTCGAGTGGAATGTGAAACACTAGAACCTCGTGCCGAAGCCAAACCGGAAGAGCTGGGTCTGGTCATGTGGCTGTTTGATGACGAACGGCGTGAGATCGACGTTGATAAGTCCGAACTGCGTGCGCCAGGAGATGCCGACGCCTACGCCTATTCTTGGTGCGCCGGAGGCCGCGATATCAACCGCCTGGCAGCCCGCGCAGGTGGCGCCCTTGAACGACGCCTGGGTCAAAGCACCCACATCGGCAAACGTCCTCCCTGTCAACCCGATATCCCTGGGCACGCCAGGCAGCGGGAACCGTAGTTCCTGCGACTCCGTCCAAATAAACCGCCCACCAAGCGGATCGCCGGTGTTGGCGTCGTGCGGTCCGGCACCGCCGGTCTGGAAGCCGCGCAAATTGTCGCCGCCCAAAAAGAACCGGTCGATGATCTCGTCCCTGCCGCCCAGCTCAATCATATAGCCGGTGCCCGCGGAAAGCTTAATCCCCCATTGGTCGTCGTCCATCAGGCGGTCGAGCGGAATGTAATAGGCAGCGTCCACATTGGTCCGCAGGTAGTCGACGGTGCCGCCCAGGCCCGCATAATCGTTGCCGAAGTCGATGGCCCATCCGCTGTGTGGATACAGTTTGCTGTCGCGGTAGTCGAGCGTCACGATCTGACTGACCTGGGACAGCAAGCTCCAGCCAGCCTGGTTCAGGATCAACGGACTCGATGTCGAGAGCACATCGAAGACGTCACGATCGGCCAGCGTATAGCTCCAAACCTGGCGCAAATGCTCATTGAAATCATAGCCGAGGCGGAACGAGCCACCGAACCGCTTCTCATCGTAGGGTTCGGTGCCAAGGTAGTCGGTTTGGATCGCGAATATGTCGAAGCCGGCGACCAGGTTGCGATCGAGGAAATACGGGTCGGTGACCGACAAATCGATCGACGTGCGCCGCTGCGCCAACACCCCGTTGATGCTGGCATCGATGCCGGTGCCGACCAGGTTGCGTTCGGACAGACCGATATCCAGCAAGGCACCCGCATCAGTCGAGTAACCGCCGCCGAAACTCAGCTGGCCGGTGGCTTTTTCGGAGATGCGCGTGGTGACGATAGCCTTGTCAGGCGCCGAGCCGGGTGTGGTGGTGATCTCAACGCCCTGGAAATAGCCGAGATCCATCAGGCGTTGACGGGTTTTGCGGATCAGTTCGGCATTGAACGCATCGCCCTCGGCGAGGCGGAATTCGCGCCGGATCACCTTGTCCTTGGTGCGGGTGTTGCCGGTGATGTCGATCCGCTCGATGTAGACCCGCGGCCCCTCACCCACGTCGAACAGCAAATCGACCGTGTGTTTTTCGGGGTCCTTCTTGACCCGCGGTTTGACCTCGACAAACGCATAGCCGCGGTTGTGGACATAATCCTGTATTGCGTCATCGGCCTTCTCGACGGCATCGCCGTCGTACCAATCGCCCTCATGCAGGTCGGTCGCCGAGAGCAACTCCTCAGGCGTCACGCCCTTGATCTGCGAGGTGGCCGTCACCGTGCCAAGCCGGTAGCGCTCGCCTTCATGGATCGTAAAGGTGACGAAGAAACCGTTGCGGTCCGGCGAGAGTTCTGCCGTGGCATTGAGCGCCTCGAAGTCGGCGTAGCCGTTCTTGAGGTAGAACCGGCGCAACAGTTCCTTGTCGTATTGCAGACGCTCCGGGTCATATTGATCCGCGGTCGACAGGAACCGCCACCAGCGCTCTTCACGCGAGCTGATGGCATCGATCAACTTGCTCTCGCTGAACGCATGATTGCCGACGATGGCGATTTTACTGATCAGCGCGGTGGGACCCTCGGCGACCTGAAACACCACGTCGACCCGGTTCTGATCCTGTCGAATGATTTGTGGGGTGACGGTGGCGTCGAAATTGCCCTTCTTGCCGTAAAGATCAAGGATTTTCTGGCGGTCTGCCTCGACCATCGCCGGCGTGTACACGGCGCGCGGTTTGGTCTGGATCTCGGGCTTGATCTGGTCGTCGCTGAGCCTGTGGTTGCCCTCGATCGCCACCTTGTTGACCAGCGGGTTCTCTTCGACGTTGACGATGAGCACGTTGCCCTGGCGGCTCAGTTGCACATTCTTGAACAGGCCAGTGGAGAACAAGGTCTTGACGCTGCGGTCCAGCCGGTCGGGATCGAACGGGTCGCCTGGCCGGACCACCAAATATGAACGAATCGTCCCCGCCTCGATGCGTTGATTGCCGACCACCTGAATGGCCTGGATTGCGCCGCCGGCCAGAGCCGGCAGCGCGGCCGGAGCCTCCACCGGCGCTGGCACCGGAAGTGCCGCTGGCGCGGATGGCGGGGGAGCGACGCTTGGCTGCGCGGCGGCGGCCGCAACGACACAGATCATCAGGAGGCAGGCGGCCAGGTGCCGCGTGACAGAGCGCAAATGCAAGCGGCTGTTCTCCCCCATTCGCGAGCCCGACGGGCCGCATTCTGCGGCGGTGCACGACGGACAGTGCGAGTCGCCGCCATCGGTATACAAGCTGGCGATCTGAGGCGCCAGACGACCATCCCAGACACTGCCTCAACTTTCGTTCACCGCGAAGTCATCCCGGCTGGTTCCGCGCCGGCCCAGATCTATATGATGGTTGCAACCGGCCCATGCGACCAGCGGGCCTTTCGACATCAAGGTGCCTGCGCATGCCCGCCCTGCTCACTGCCTACATCATGGCCGCGATGGCCTGGAGCCTGCTGTCGCTCTGGCTGTCGGCGCGCCAGATCGCCTGCGTCCGCCGCCATCGCGATGCGGTGCCGGCCGACTTCGTGGGTAGTGTTTCGCTTGAGGAGCACCGTAAGGCGGCCGACTACACCGTGGCGCGCGAGCGGTTGGGTGGCGTGCGGACGGTCTGGGACCTGGTGGTTTCCTTGGGATGGGTACTGGGCGGTATCAACCTGCTGTATGGCGTGCTGGCCGGCGTGTTGCCGCCCTCGCCGGCGCGCGGCGTGGCGTTCCTGGTGGCGAGCTTTGCCATTGGCGCGTTGCTGTCACTGCCGCTGGACCTGTACCGAACCTTCGTGGTGGAGCAGCGGTTCGGCTTCAACCGGACCACGCCGGTGATGTTCGCCCTCGACCGGGTGAAGAGTTGGGCGATCGGACTTGCCGTCGCGGTGCCGCTGCTGTTCGCCTGCCTCTGGGCCATGCACGCGTTTTCCGGGCTGTGGTGGCTGTGGACGTGGTGCGGCGTGGTGGTGCTGATGGTGGCGGCGCCAACGGTCTACGTGCGGTTGATCGCGCCGCGGTTCAACAAGTTCACTCCGTTGCATGACGGCGAACTGCGCAGCCGGATCGAGACGCTGCTGCGCCGCTGCGGGTTCCGGCCATCCGGGTTGTTCAGCATGGACGCGTCGCGGCGCTCGGCGCATGGCAATGCGTTTTTCATCGGGTTCGGCAAGACCAAGCGGGTTGTGCTGTTCGACACGCTGATTGCGGCCAGCACGCCGGATGAGATCGAGGCGGTGGTCGCGCATGAACTCGGCCACGACAAGCACGGCCATGTGTTGTTTGGGCTGCTGCGCAGTGCGGCGATGGCGTTTGCGATGTTGGCCGCGTTCGGCTGGCTGAGTAAGCAGGCGTGGCTGCTGCCGGGGTTCGGGATTGTTTACCAGGATGATGCGCTGGCTTTGCTGGCGTGTCTGCTGGTGGTGGGGATGGTCGGGCCTCTGCTGGCACCGGTCAGCAATTGGATGTCTCGGCGGAATGAGTTC
>Ga0187867_10004814_pt1 | contig 10352 bp, 11 predicted proteins | sample June2016WEW_13_1_FD_132976 | JGI IMG/M metagenome (GOLD analysis project Ga0187867, IMG submission 132976) | Peatland microbial communities from SPRUCE experiment site at the Marcell Experimental Forest, Minnesota, USA - June2016WEW_13_10 | ecosystem: Environmental > Terrestrial > Soil >... | reverse complement strand
TGGGTTGTTTGGAGACTCCCATTTTCCCTGATCGGGGCACCTTTTTCGCGGATGGTCGGGCCTCTAAGGACCTATCTGGGCGGTGGTTTCAGGCTAAGACCGACTCGGGTGCGCGAGGGCGGCACAATCGGACAGGGCGAGGCCCTCTAAGTTGCGATGACACCGGCGCCAGGTAGTGTTCGCACTCGTGATTGACACCTCCGCAGGTCCAACGCCAGCCACGAGCCCCGCGAGATCCGCCGCCGTCGAGAGGCCCAGGCCTGTCCACGTCACCGTCACCGGTGCCGCGGGCCAAGTCGGCTATGCCTTGCTCTTTCGTATCGCCTCTGGTGAGATGCTCGGCCCCGAACAGCCGATCGTGCTCCGGCTGTTGGAGATCGAGCCCGCCATGAAGGTGCTCCAAGGCGTCGTGATGGAGCTCGAGGACTGTGCCTTTCCCCTCCTTGCGGGCATCGAGGCGACGAGCGACCTAGCGACCGGGTTCAATGGGACCTCGTACGCCTTGTTGGTAGGGGCGGTACCCCGCAAGGCCGGCATGGAGAGAAAGGACCTGCTCGGGGTGAACGGCGGCACCTTCAAGCCGCAGGGGCGGGCCATCGCCGAGAACGCCGCCTCGGACGTGCGGGTGCTCGTGGTCGGCAACCCTTGCAACACGAACTGCCTTATCGCCCGCACGAACGCCCCCGAGGTGCCGGCCGATCGCTGGTTCGCCATGATGCGCCTGGACCAGAACCGGGCCCAGAGCCTTCTCGCAAAGCGGGCGGGGGTCTCAAATGGCGAGGTGACGAACCTTGTCGTCTACGGCAACCACTCCTCGACCCAGTTCCCTGACTTCGAGAACGCCCGCATCGGGGGACGGCCGGCCACCGAGGTCATCGGAGACCGGGCTTGGCTGGAGGGCGAGTTCCTCGAGACGGCGAAGAAACGCGGTGCGGCCGTCATCGAGGCGCGGGGCCTGTCGTCGGCCGCGAGCGCGGCCAGCGCCGTGATCGACTCGGTGGTCAGCATCGTACGGCCTACAGCGCCGGGCGAGTTCGCCTCGCTGGCGGTGGTCTCCCGGGGCGAGTACGGGGTGCCCGAAGGCCTGCAGTTCGGTTTCCCGGTGCGCACGGACGCGACGTCGTGGGAGGTCGTGGCCGACCAGCACCATGGCGAGTTCGCCACCGCACAGATCCGGGCGAGCGCGGACGAGCTGGCCGGCGAGCGCGAAGAGGTGAAGGACCTGCTCGGGGCCTAGGCGCTAGCCCTGGCGCATGACCAAGGTCCCGGCCGCCTTGTCGTGGATCGTCTGGTTGCGGGCGTCCCAAAGGGGCCAGAGCAGGTCCACGAGCGCCGCCAGGGGGATGACGGTAAGTACCCCCGCGACGAAAGAGCGGATGGCGGCCCGCAGCGGCCCGACCGGAGTCCGGCCCTCAACGATGTCGACGGCGTAGAGGCGCAAGACCGCCATGCCGAGGGTGTGTCCGAAAAATCCCACGAGGGCGAAGGAGTACACGAAGCTGACGACGAGGTCGAGGTAGGCGTAGCCGGTCCTGCTATGGACGCCGGCGATGAGATCGATCCCGTAGGTGCCAAGGCCGACCACGACGGCGTCGCCGATCGCCCCGAGGGCGCGAATCCCCCAGCCCGCAAGGGGAACGTCCTCTCCGATCGGGGTGAAACTGGTGCTCCTCATGGGAGGTTCCCGCCCAGGGTTCGGGCGAGGTAGCAAACGGTGACGTAGCCGACCTCGACGTGCCCACCGCCCGCGTCGAGCGCGGTCCTGATCCGGTCGAAGAGCTGAGCGCGGGTGCCCTCTTCCAACATACGGTGGTCCGAGTGGGTGGAGAGGAGCTCGACGAAGGCCTCTGCCTCGTAGGTGTGCCTCCACGGCTGGCAGAGCACGGTCAAAGGACCCGGCTCGAACAGTCCCGACGCCTCGATCTCGTCCATGAGCCAGTTGTGGGCCGCAATGCGTTCGGACCGGTTGCGTTCTGGCTTTGTCTCGATGAGATCACCGTACGCCGCCGCCAGGGCATCTTCGAGGCTTTCGTCACCACGACTTAGGACTACGTTCCACAACAGGGCGAGGCTGCCTCGGCCCTTGAGGGCGAGGTGGGCCTTTTGATAACGCAATTCGGGTGAGACCCAGTGCCACGACTGGGCCGCGAAGACGAGGCCGTAGCTGTGGGCGACGGGCTGCCAGTCTTCATAGGAGGTCTCCAGCACCGCGGCATTCGGGAAAGGGGCAAGGTTCTCCCGGGCCAAAGCTGCCATGGAAGGGCTGGGCTCGAGGCAGCTGAGGGAGATGCCACGTTGTGCGAACAGGACGCTCGCCTTGCCGGTGCCGGCACCGACCTCCGCCACGGCTGTGGTGCTCTCGTCCTGCAAGCAGGCGAAGCTCAAGATCCCGTCGACTATCTCTGGCGGGTAGGACGGGCGCTGGCGGTCGTAGCTGTTAGCGACCTCGCCGAAAACCAGTCGCCGTTCGCGCACTGGCTGGAGGGACCCACTCACCAGCCCACAAATGGCCGAGTCTTGTCTTGCGGGGGGTAAAGGTGCAGCGTCAGGCGCTGACCTCGATGCCAAGACGCCTCAGATAAGCGAGCCGACGGCTCATGGCCTGGATCCAGTCATTGAAGTCCGCCTCGAAGTGGTCGCGGTCTCCGTCCTCGTAAGCATGCTCGAGTTCGTCGAACGCTTCATCTTCCCGGTCGAGCAACACGCGGTACTGGCTCAGCATGTGATCGTCGACCACGCCTGTCAAGGTCATTCTTCATCTCCCTCTCGTGACGTTCGTTGAGCAAGCGTACTCCTGCCCGTACTGGGCTCGGATCGCGCTTTGGTGACGATTGCATGACCACCACCAAAGCCCGGCGCGAGCCCAGGTAACGGCCTATTTCGGCCCAATTCGTGGGCGGCCGGCAGCGACGGGACCGACAGGGCGCTTGGAACCGGTTTCGAAGCCGTCTGGAGGCGGTCCGGCCGCAAGCCAAGGGTCAGCGCCGATCTCGACGCCAGCCAGGGACGGGCAGATACTGGCGCAGAAGTGACAATTCACTTGCATGCTCGGCGCCTTGGCCCCCGGGCCGGGCCGCTTCCCGGCTACCGCTGCGCTGACCGTTGCGTCGAGGTGAGCGTGTCCAGCCTCGAAGAGCGCTCCTGTCAACTCGGGCCGAGCAACTCCTCCAAGCGACCGTCTCGTAAGGTGTCGAGATCCGGGTCGCGCATCATGTTGGTGGCAAGGTCATGGTTGAGGCCGATCGCCTCTCGAAGGGTCTCGAGGGCGGCGGCGGGCAGGCCCCCCGGGCTTGCGCGCAGGCGAGGTTGTAGCAGGCCATGCCACGTGCCTCAGGCGGAGCCGAGAGCAACGTCGCGATGGTGACGGCACGCGCTTGCAAGGCAATGGCCTGGTCCGTCTGACCGTGAGCCAAGTAGTACTCGCCGAGATGTCCGCCCGGGTGCCAAAAGCCGCGAACGACGATCTGCAGCCACAATTGCCGACCAGCCAACCAAGGATGAATTGACGTTTCGAGAAGATCGGCTTCCCGTGCCCTGCCCACCTCCTCGATCAGCGCCAGGGTGCAAAGACGACTGGCGGCGGCGACCGCTTCGGCGGACTGCTCGGCGCAGCGCCGGTAGATCTCCTCAGAACTGTGGTCGATCTGGGGGAACTCAGGTGGCCTCGCGCCCCGGCGAACAGCCTCGAGGCGTTGCACCTGCTGGGTTTTGAACTCGGTGCTGTGGGCGACCAGTGCTCGAGCCGCCCATCGCCCCGGGTTGCCTTCCTCGCTGCTCGCTCGTCGCAGGCCGGCGATGAGCGCCTCTTCTTCCATACCGGCAAAAGCGACGAGCCCGATGATCGCAGCCCGCAGCTGCTCCGAGCTTTTCATTGCGCCGCAGCAGTAAGCGAGGGCGCGGTCCGGGACAACAAGCTGGTTGGTTCCTCCTCGCCGACCGAAGCCGGTTTGTGGGCAACAAGGCTCAGCCTCGAGTCAAGCACGAGCGTGAGCCTCGAGAAACCGAGAGCCTGGGTGAGCAGGAGGAGAGATTCGGGCTCGATTGGGTTGTAGGTGTCACCGGCGTGAAAAGCGCCCGACTCGCTGTTCGCCAAGCCGTCAGAAGCGAGCAGCACACCGCCCGGGCGCAGCACGCGGAACATCTCGGAGAGGACCTTTGCCTGTGCGCCAAGCGTCGGGACATGGTGGAGCATCGTGAAACAGCCGACGGAGTCGAACGACGCCTCGCCGAAGTCCATCGCGCTTGCATCGCCGGTGACGACCTCGACGTTGCTCCCGGCGAGCCTGGAAGAGAGCGCGGCCGAGGCCTCGGGGTCGATCTCCAAGCTGACAAGGCGTGCAACCTTGTGGCGCAGCCAGTCGGTGGTCGCTCCCGGTCCCGGACCCACCTCAAGCATCTTGCTGCCGAGCTCGACACCGTCCGCGAGCGACGGTAGCAGCTCGGTCTGGATCCATTCGGCCCACTCGGGGCTCGAGCACAGTTTGGCGTGGTTCTCGTTCATGCAAGAACACTAAGGAACACTCCTCCGCCGGCAAAAGGTCCTGGACCGCCAAATCATGTCGCCGGACAGACAATGTTCGCCTCATGTCTCAGGGCTTTGTGGGCTACGACCGTTGTCACCTTCGCCTGAGCGCCGACAGGCGCTCATGGCACACTCGTAAGGACTACGCACCAGCTGGGGTGGGCGGCGAGCCGGTGAGCAATGTCGCCCGAGTTGCCTGGCCGCGGGGGCCTTCGTGGTGGCGTTCGGCAAAAGACCACCATGAAACCCAAGCTCTTGTGCTACTGGCCCGCCACCTTCGACCTGGCCGCTTTCCGGGTCCGACGAGCCGTGCGAGCTTCAAAACCGCGGGACGATGCGGCCGTAAGCAACGAGAGTGCGCAGCGCTTCTAGCGTGACCACGCCCCGCCACTCGAGCTTTGCCGCTTGGCTGGGCGGTTCCCAGGTGATCGGCCATCCCCCATCTGGCTCTTGGCTCTGTTCGAGGTGCTCGAGGGCGCTGGCGATCTGGGCTCCGGTGAAGAGCTTGCGCCAGCGCGAGGTCGGGCGCGGGGCGAAATGCAGGGGCGACAGCCCGTATCCAGGGGTCTTGGGATCAAGGTGAAGGCCTGGAATATCCTCAAAATGGCGGGCAATCTCCATGGCACAGTCATCTGCGCGTTCCCGCTCGGGCACATGTTCTAAGAAGATGAAGCTCTCCAGCACCGTGTGCACACCGTCTGGCACCGTGCCCTCCTCGAGCCGCTCCCAGCAGTAGCGGGCCGCCTGGTCCCTCCAGGGGTGCTCGAAGCCGAGCTGATAGAGCAGGCCCACCAGCCCGGCGGTGGGATTGAGGCCCGGCTCGTAGGTCCACTCCGTCCAGTGCGCCGCCCGAGGGAAGGACTCGATGATGGGCGAGGCGGGGGCGACGGCCCCGGAGGCGCCGGCCTCGGCGGCCGAGCGGGCGAGGAACTCGCAAGCGGCACGCACCATCGAGCCGTCGACGGTGCCGGCCGTGGCGAGCGCCTTGAAGGCCGTCTCGACGTAGATCGGGAGGCTGGCCGGACAGCGCGTGTCCGGCTCGAGCGCCTGGCCGAAGCCGCCGTCCTCGTTCTGGTAGCCCCGTAGGGCGTTGACGACGCCGCTTGGCGACGCCCCGAGGAAACAAGTGGCGAAGAGCCGCCGCTCAATCAAGCGTGCCTCATTCAACAAGAAACCGTCCCCGGCCGCGAATGCATCGTCCATGGTCAAAGACTAGGGAACGAACGGCGCCGTTGGCCTATATGTCGTGCAGCATCCACACGTTGGGCTCGTGGTACTCGCCCCGGCCGGCACACGTCGTGAGGGGGGCGAGGCCTTCAGGGAAGACGTAGTGTCCGTCGGCGGGGAACGACATCGCCGTCCAGGCCTCCCAGTCCGGGACCGGCGCGAAGATCTGCAGAGATGAAGGCTCGGCGCGCACGACCCGAGCTCCGAGGCGGGCATGGACGCGCATCCACGGGTCGAAGGGGAGCCCGTCGGGCCGGCGCCAGTCTGCGTAGGCCTCGATCGGGATCAGCGGGTAGCGGTCCTTCCACGAGGGGCGCACCGGTGCCAGCAAGGGGGCCAGCTTGGCCTGGCGCGCCACGTCACCCATGGCCCGGAGCACGAGCCCGCTTAGTCCTTGGCCCTGGTAGTCCCGTTCGACCTCGGCGGCGAGCGCCGACAAGGCCGTCGCCTGGCCCGGCTCGTCCACAGCGCGCAGGCCGGCGGCGTCGATCCCAGCTGGCAGGTCCTCCAAGGTGCCGTCCCAACGCAGGGGAATCGTCCGGGCGCGGGCGACCAGGCGGTCGCAGCGCCGGTCCACGAAGAGCACCTGAAGGCGGGCGTGGTCGGGGAACACGGAGCCGAAGTAGCGGCCGGTGTTGTTGCCGTGCCGGTTGTACTCAGGCCAGAGACCTTCGAACGACTGTTCCTCGCAGCTCAGCTCCCAAAGCTCCGGCCGCTCGTCGGCGGTGAAGGTCTCCAGCCACCCAGGGGAGCCGGACGGTGCTCGCATCGGACTATGGTGCCAGCAGGGCGGCGCTGTCGCTATGGCTCGCGCCAGATGTCATCTCGATGCCAGGGCCTCCACGATGAGGGGAGCGACAGCGGCAAGGAGTTCTCCGGCCTTGACAAGTGCACGCGTGTCGCCGCGCAGCTTCAGTCTTCCGGCGCTCAGCATCTTCGTCACAGAGGACCGGCCCGAGGCGATCGCCTCCGCGGTGGGCCAGTCCGCGACGAGCGTCACCTCTGCCGGCTCGGTCGAGCTCCGCACCAAGGTGGCCGGGCCACCTTGTCGGAGCACGATCGTGTAGCGGACCTCACCGTCTTTGACATCCGCGGCTCGCGCGCCCTTAGGCACTCCGGTCACGATCTGGCCGAGGGCGAGCCCCGTGCCGGGCGCCCCCGCCCCAAGGGCCGTATCGGGAAGGCCCTGCAGCGAAGCGGCCAGGGCAACGAACCAGGATTCGCTCAGGAATTCAGCCACCGGTGCCGGGCTCGTGGGGGACCGAGGCGGGGTCGTCCTGCGCTTCGGGGAGCGCCGCGGGCGGCTGCGCGTGCGCGGCCCCGGTGTACTGACGTGCCTGCGCAGCGCCAAGGGGCGCCGGGCGCCGGGTGATCTTGCGTCCCAACCAGGCGATCGGGTCGTAGTGGGCGTCGACGAGGCGCTCTTTCAAAGCGATGATGGCGTTGTCTGTGATGTGGATCTCCTCCGGGCACACCTCGGTGCAGCACTTGGTGATGTTGCAGTAGCCGATCCCCATGTCACGGCGGATGTAGTCACGGCGGTCCAAGGTGTCGAGGGGATGCATCTCGAGCTCGGCCAGGCGCACAAAGAAGCGGGGCCCGGCGTAGCGAAGCTTGTTCTCCTCGTGGTCCCTGATTACGTGGCAGACGTTCTGACAAAGGAAGCATTCGATGCACTTGTGGAACTCTTGGCCTCGGTCGATGTCGACCTGCGCCATGCGGTACAGGCCGTCAGGGTCCCTCGGCTTGGGCCTAAAGGCGGGGATCAGCTTGGCGACCTCGAAGTTGTAAGAGACGTCTGTCACGAGATCACGCATTATGGGAAAAGCTCGCATCGGCGAGATTGTGACGGGCTGGTCGGCCGGTAGCGTGCTCATCCTCGTCATGCACATGAGAGCGGGACGGCCGTTGACCTCCGCGCTGCAAGAGCCGCACTTTCCGGCTTTGCAGTTCCAGCGCACGGCGAGGTCGGGAGCCTGCGTCGCCTGGATGCGGTGGACGACGTCGAGGACGACTTCGCCCTCCTGAGGCGCGAGGCGGTACTCCATGAAGCGGCCGCCGCTCTCGTCGCCGCGCCACAAGTGCATGACGAGGTCCTTAGCGGGCGGAGCCGGTGGCTGCGCCGGAGGAGCGGCGGCCTGTTCTGTGTCGATTGCCATCAGTGGGAGTCCTCCTCGAACAGTTTGGCCAGCTCGTCGGGCATCTGTGGCTTGGGCTCCTGGGCTATGAGGTACTTGCCGTCGACGAGGCGCGTGACCATGTTGACGTTCTCGAACTCCGGCCTGAAGCCCGGGTAGTCCTCCCGCGTATGGCCGCCTCTCGACTCGCGCCGCTCGATGGCGCTCAAGGTCGTGCAGTTGGAGACGGCCAGCATCGACTCGAGGTCGAGGGCGAGGTGCCAACCGGGGTTGAAACGCATGCCGCCTTCGACGACGCAGTTCGAAGCACGCTCGGCGAGCTCGGCGAGCTTCTCCTTCGCTTCGATCAGCTCGGCTTCGACGCGGATTATGCCGACGAGCGACTGCATCGTCTCTTGCAGGTCGCGGTGCACGGCGTAGGCGTCCTCGGTGCCCTCGTTTTCGAAATAGGAAGTCGCCTGCTGGGTTATTTCTGCGACCTGGGCTTCGGAGATCACTGCGGTGCCCGAGTGCGAAAGGGCACGCTCGGCGGCCGAGCTTCCCGCCCGACGGCCGAACACGATGAGGTCCGAGAGCGAGTTGCCCCCTAGCCGGTTCGAACCGTGCATGCCCCCGGCCACCTCGCCGGCGGCATAGAGCCCGGCGACGGTCGTCGCCTCGGTGTCCGCCTCGACGCGCACGCCTCCCATGGCGTAATGGCACGTCGGGCCGACCTCCATCGGCGTCGTCGTGATGTCGATGTCGGCGAGCTGCTTGAACTGGTGGTACATCGAAGGCAAGAGACGCCGGATCTCCTCGGGAGTGCGGCGGCTGGCGATGTCGAGGAAGACGCCGCCGTGCGGGCTGCCCCGGCCGGCCTTCACCTCCGAGTTGATCGCCCGAGCCACCTCGTCGCGGGGGAGAAGTTCCGGGGGACGCCGGAAGTCGACCTTGTTCGCGTACCACTGGTCGCCTTCCTCGATGGTCGCCGCCGTCTCCGCCGCGAAGAACGGCGAGATGTAGTTGAACATGAAGCGTTCACCCTCACGGTTCTTCAAGACACCGCCGTCGCCGCGGACACCCTCGGTCACGAGCAGTCCGCGCGCCGAAGGCGGCCAGACCATTCCCGTCGGGTGGAACTGGATGGCCTCCATGTCGATGAGGTCGGCCCCAGCCCACAGGGCGAGCGCCATGCCGTCCCCGGTGCACTCCCACGAGTTCGTCGTGAACTTCCAGGCCTTCCCGAGGCCACCTGTGGCGAGCACGACGGCCTTGGCGCCAAAGGTGACAAAATCCCCCGTTTCCCGCCAGAACCCGACCGCCCCGTTCACGGCTCCGTCGTCGTCTTTAAGGAGGCGGACGATCTTGCACTCCATGAAGACGTCGATCCCGATCGACACCGCGCGGTGCTGCAGGGCCCTGATCATCTCGAGGCCGGTGCGGTCACCGACATGGGCGAGACGGGCGTAGCGGTGCCCGCCGAAGTCGCGCTGCAAAATCCGGCCATCCGCCGTGCGATCGAACAGCGCCCCCCACTCCTCGAGTTCGAGGACGCGGTCGGGTGCCTCGAGGGCGTGTATTTGAGCCATGCGCCAGTTGTTGAGCATCTTGCCGCCGCGCATGGTGTCGCGGAAGTGGACCTCCCAGTTGTCCTGTGGCCACACGCTGGCGAGGGCGGCGGCAATGCCGCCTTCGGCCATGACGGTGTGGGCCTTGCCGAGGAGGGACTTGCACACAAGGGCAGTCCGGGCGCCCATCTGGCGCGCCTCGATGGCGGCCCGCAGCCCCGCCCCGCCTGCCCCTATGACGACCACGTCGAAGTCGTGCCGTACGTTGCCGGTCATCAGAAGATCCTCGGGTCACTGAAGGCGCCGGAAGACACCAGGTATATGTAAAGGTCCGAGAGCACGATCGTGCCAAGCGACAGCCACGCGAACAGCTGGTGGTGCTTGTTCAAAGGCGTCGTGATGTTTGTCCAGATCCAAAGCCGGACCGGAGCTTTTGAGAACCTCCTCAAGTTCCCCCCCGTCAGGTGGCGGCAGGCGTGGCATCCGAGCTGGTAGGACCAGATGAACACGGCGTTCACAACAAGGATCACGGTGCCGAGTCCCATCCCGATGCCGCCGGGGAAGCGGAAGGCCTCGATGGCGTCATAGGTCAAAAGGGCGGCGAAGACCAGGGTGAAGTACCAGAAATAACGGTGGATGTTCTGCATCACGAGCGGGAAGCGGGTTTCCCCCGTGTAGTGCTTGCGCAACCCGTTCGGCTTGGTCGAGCCGGCATCGGCGATGGCGCACGCCGGAGGCGAGAGCCAAAAAGACCGGTAGTAGCTCTTTCGGTAGTAGTAGCAGGTGAGGCGGAAGCCCAGGGGAAAGATCAAGATCAAAAGGGCCGGGCTGACCGTCCAGTTCGAAGGCAGCACTGGCCCCCAGCGCACTGCGGAGGGGCAGTTGGGGGCCAGGCACGGCGAGTAAAAGGGCGAGAGG
>Ga0187867_10004804_pt1 | contig 10365 bp, 5 predicted proteins | sample June2016WEW_13_1_FD_132976 | JGI IMG/M metagenome (GOLD analysis project Ga0187867, IMG submission 132976) | Peatland microbial communities from SPRUCE experiment site at the Marcell Experimental Forest, Minnesota, USA - June2016WEW_13_10 | ecosystem: Environmental > Terrestrial > Soil >... | reverse complement strand
GCGAGGAAGCACGACGTGAAGTTCGTGCACGCGTCGTCCCGGAGCGTCTACGGCAATCCGACCAAGATACCGATCTCGGAGGACCATCCGCTCAACCCCATCTCACCCTACGGCGTGAGCAAGCTCACCTCTGAGCTGTACTGCTCGATGTACTTCAGGAACTACGGGTTGGACGTGGTCGCGCTCAGATATTTCAACGTCTACGGACCGAGGCAGACCGTCAACGAAGAGATGGGTGTGATCCCGATCTTCGTCTCGAGGGCCCTTCGGAAGCAGCCGCTGAGGATTTTCGGAGACGGGAAGCAGACGCGCGACTTCCTGAACGTGAGGGACGTCGTGGCAGCGAACCTGCTCGCCTACGGGAGCACTCGCTCTGCCGGTCAGATTATGAACATCGGCGGGGGAGGTGACGAGGTGAGTATCGAGGCCCTGGCGATCATGGTCATGAAGGCGTGCGGATACGAGGCCCCGCTCGTCTACGCCGAACCGAAACCCGGGGACATCAGGAGGCTCGTCTCCGACAATAGCATGGCGAAGGAGGTCATAGGATACGAGCCGAGCGTCTCTCTCGAGGTCGGTCTGAGAGAATACGTGCAGTACGCGAGGGGGCTTTGAGCTGTTCAGGATCGTCGACCATGCCATGAGGTCTCTCCGGGGGCCCTGAGATAGAAATGGACCTGACCATCGGCGTCGTCCCGCAAGGCTCCATCTACGACGAGGTGCTATTCGAGATGCTCGACCACCATGGGGTGGCATACCGTTCAGTGGATCGAGAGGGCGAACCTCGAAAGTATCCGATTGTCCTGATATCCAGGTATTCGGAGGAGGCCTACACCCTCGCTCTCCGGTCGTGCAACTCGGAGTCTGATGTACTCATAGCCGAGAAGATTGTCGCGTTCGATCTCGTGCTTTCATTGCTGGGAGGAGGGGCGATAGACAGACGAGACAACTTCGATCTGGCCGTCAATGCGGAGGAGAAGAAGCTCCTCTCGGCCGTGAGGGAACGCCTTTTCGCCCTGAAGCTCCCGCTCGTCCGCAAGTGGTACTGGCCCGGTTCGGCAAAGGCCTGCTGTGTCCTGACACATGACATCGACTGGTTCGACTACTCGCCGTTCCACAAGCAGGTGGTGAAGCAGTCGGCGAACCCCTTCAGGCTGTTGCGCCTGGCCTTCGACTCTCTGATCAGGAAGAAGGATTACGGCTGGAACATCCCGGAGACGGCCGCCCTCGAGCAAGAATACGGTTTCAAGTCCACCTTCTTCTTCCAGATGTCCTACGGCGGTAAGGACCTGCTGGAGCAGAGCGCTGACATCCTCAAGAAGCAGTCCTTCGAACTGGCGCTGCACGGCGCAGAGACCTCCTATAGGGACCCCGAATCGCTAAGGAATGAGCTCGCGCTCTTCCGGGAGCGGATCGGGCTCGACCCGAGGGGCCTGCGCTACCACATCCTCAAGTTCGAGCCCCCACACACGTGGGAGATAGAAGCCGCCGCCGGGCTGGAGTACGACGCGACCTTCTACTTCAACAGATTCTTCGGATTCAGAGCGGGCATCTGCTTCCCCTACCGCCCCTTCTCCCAGCATTCGAGAATCCCCATCCTTGAGTTGCCGACCGGCTACATGGACTGGACCTCGCTCCACAAGGCCCAGGGTGCGCGAGAGCAGCTCGAGACACTGGAGAAGACGAGAACGGCGGTCGAGGGGTATCATGGGGTTCTGGTCGCCAACTTCCACAACACATACCTCAACCGCGAGACATTTCCGAGCGTCTACAGGACGTTCAAGGCGCTGCTCGAGACCGCCAAGAGGGAAGGGTACTGGGTCGCTACGGCTCGAGAGTGCGCCAACTGGTGGCAGCTAAGGGCGAGCGTCCAGATTGATCCCAGACTGGAGTCCGGTGAGGTCGCCTGCTCACCATCGCGCGCGGGTGTCATCGTCGAGAGGGAAGACGGGTCGAGTCAGATGATAGCCCCGTCGCAAACTGCATAGATCGAGGACCAGGTGGATTCCGATACCCGCAGTTCGCTCCGTGGTCTACCTGACCTATCACTTCCCACCGGAGGTCGGTGGCATCCAGACGAGGATATCGAAGTACATCGACAGGCTGTCGAGACGAGGGATCCGGATCCGGGTCCTCGTTGCCGGGCGCATCCCGGTGGTGGGGGGTGCGACTCTCGGTGCGGAGGTCGTCCCTTGCCCGGGAGGGATGCGACGTCTACCTTACAGCGTCAAACTCGTGACGAAGAGCGTCATCGACTCGAGAGCCGATGTGGTACACGTGTTCACGGGATCCTCGACCGTGCTTGGGGTCTACGCGCTCGTCGTCGCCAAGCTGGCGGGGGCGAAACCCGTGATAAGCCTGTTCGGACGTGAGGACTTCGAGTTCACAAGCGTTGTACCCCGTACGCTCTTTCGCTTCTCGACGGTCTTGGCTGATTCTATCGACGTGAATTCGACCGCGACAAGGTCTCTGCTCCCGACGGAGCTCAGGCCAAAGGTGCATGTCCTGCTCGGGGCGGCAGAGGAGCCCCCTAGAACAGGACCACGAGACATTCGTTCTCCACCAATGGTTCTCTTCGTGGGACGACTGGTCGCGAGGAAAGGGGTGGACGACCTTCTGAAGGCGTTCGCGATTGTGAAATCGCGCCTGCCCGAGGTCAGGCTCTCCATAGTAGGGGACGGCCCGGAGATGGGGGATCTGGTCAAGCTAAGGGGAGAGTTGGGTCTCCAGGACTCCGTGGAGTTCAAGGGAACGCTGACTGGTCCCAGGCTGGATCAGGAGTATGAACGCAGCACCATATTCGTCCTCCCGTCAAAGGACGTCGCCTCCGATCCGGCCAACGAGGGTCTCGGCCTCGCGCTTATCGAGGCGTCGATGCACGCCAAACCCCTGGTCGGGACCCTCCACGGAGGAATCCCTGAGATAGTGAGACAGGGCGAGAACGGTCTGCTGGTCCCGCCGGGGGACCCTAACGCACTGGCCGGGGCGATGGCGACCATACTGGCAGACCCGGAGGCAGCCCGCTCGATGGGTACCGCCGCGCTTCAGAGAGCGATGTCCCGCTTCAGTTGGGACAGAGCGACGGACGTCCTGCTGGAGTCCTACTCCAGATGAATCCCCTGAACCTCCCCTGTCCAGCGGCGAAAAGGTTGAAAACCCAGCATTTTACGGCCACTCCAGGTTCTGCTATTCGATGACTGCTACTTTGGAAGTCCCAGCGCTGCAGGTCATCGACATCACCAAGCACTACGATGTGCGGGTGAGGAAGATAACCACCGCGATGGAGTTTCGGACCTACCTCTCGGTACTTCGAGGGAAGAAAGACCGCCAGATGACCGCGTTGGACAAGGTCAATTTCACGATAGCTCCTGGTAAAGTGTTCGGTCTCCTTGGACCGAACGGCGCGGGAAAGACTACCCTGATCAAGATACTCTCGACCCTCGTCCTGCCCGATTCAGGGCAGGCCTTAGTGTTCGGGACGGATGTGGTGAAACAGCCTAGGGCTGTTCTGAAGAAGCTTCAAGCCGTCCTCGCCGAGGGGTGGGGATTTGAAAGACGGCTGAGCGGAAGACAGAACCTACAGTTCTACGCGACACTGTACGGGATTCCCAGCGAGATGGCTGCGCGACGAATCGACGAACTACTAGAGTTCTGCCAGCTCACAGACGCCGCTGATCAGATGTTCCAGAAGTACTCGACTGGGATGACGCGAAAACTACTCGTCGGCAGAGCGCTGCTCACTGACGCTTCCGTCCTCCTGTTCGACGAACCGACCTCCGGCCTCGACCCTGCCTCGGCCGCTGACTTCAGAGGATTCCTGAAGAACGTCCTCGTGCGCGAGCGCGGAAAGACGCTCATCTGGGCGACGCACAACCTTACCGAGGCGCAGCAGGTGTGTGACACCATAGGCGTCCTGAACAAGGGGCACATCATAGCGAAAGGGACACCCTCTGAAATAAGGAACGCCATCGCCGAAAAGGTGAACATGACGATCACGCTCTCCGGAAACGGACTGCCGAGCCAAGAAGAAGGATTTGGGAGGATCTCACATATCAACGGAGTGACGCGGTTTGGTATGAAGAAGGACTCCGAGACAACCAACATCAGGCTCGAGCTCGAGGCCACTCGGGACGTGGATTACAACAAAATCTTCGAGACCCTCTCCGCTCTCGGGCTTAGGATAGTGGGGGTTGAAGCGTCCCAACCCAGTCTGGAGGAGGCTTTCATAAGGCTCACGCGGGGGGACAAGTCCTAATGCAGTCGCCCGTCGAACTCTCAAAGGTCTGGGCGCTGACGAAGAGGGACATATACAACTGGTCCACGTACAAGAGTCAGATCCTTACGACGGTGGCGTCTTCCATCGTCGGTATCGCCGCGTGGGGCGTAAACGCGGACTACAGGAACATCTTGGTCCCCGAGTACCACACCGACTATGTCTCGTTTCTGATTGTCGGGATCCTGGTGACCAACCTGATTCTCCCTCTTGGGACCGGGGTCCAAAAGCAGCTGAACCCTTGGACCTTGGAGACGATACTCATGACTGGAATCAAGACGCCAACATTCATCCTCGGGAGCACGCTCTGGACCTACATCCTTTCAGTGATACTCTTCATACCTCAGCTTTACCTTGGCATCTACGTCTTCAAGGCCGTCCTCGTCGTCAACTTCATCTCACTGGCCTTAGCGATAGTGATTTCTGGCCTGATCGTCTTCTGTCTGGCGATGATCTCCACGGGCATAAGGATAGTGACGAAGGTTACGGACCCGATTACATGGGGCTTGGCGATGGCCGCGTCCCTGCTCTCAGGAATGACGTACCCTGTCTCACAGCTGAACAACTACATTCCGGGCCTCTCGACGGTTTCGTGGATTCTTCCTCAGACCTGGATTTACCACATCGTGAGGCTCTCGAGCCTCGAAGCAGGTTCGCTCCTCGACCCGGGAGTCGCGGAGGCGTTTCTTGCCACTCTGGCCTACGCACTCGTCCTTATCCCCATCTCGCTGTACGTCTATCGCTGGGGTCTTAACAGAGCGAAGAAGGATGGAACACTAGGATGGTATTGACTCGGTGGACCATGTCTCCAGGATTGCGACGCGGGTGAGCCGGCCCCTTGATTAATCCCCTGAGATGAGAAGGATGAAGTTGCGAAGCGGGAATAGGTCACTCTCAGATTTTTCCTATGCGGCACTCCCACTGATGCTACTCCTTCTAGTCGGCAGTCCTTTCGTCTCCATCGCGCAGGCCCAGGGGAGCCCAGCAAATTCCTCTCAATACGCCGACCACGGCTTCGCAGCTCTCGCGGCGGACGACAGGGTGACCCTGAGTTCCCTGGAGGCTCTGACTGGCGGCAGCGTGAGCGTCAGCGCGTTTGAGCAGGTGATACAGAAGGAGTTTCTCTCCCTGAACGTGAGAGAGGTCCTGCTCGACATCGGGTGGCAGAACTTCACGGCAGGCAGCCCGCCATACCAAACTTGGATCAACAACTGGTTCACGGCCAGCGACGTGATGGGCCTAAGCAACGTGTTGTACGTGGGGCAACTTACCTCAGCGGGGTTTGGGTCTCCGTGGGTCGACAGCCTCATCAGCATAGATCCCACCGTGGCCACATACTACTCCAACGGAACACGCGCAGCATTCGTGTCTTTGGACAATCCAGAGGTAGCCCGTTACCTCGAGAGCGACCTGACCATTCTCTACTCCTACTACGGGATGTATCCCAGCTGGGTCGGGCTTGGGACGGGGTCCTCCCAGAGCAACCCATACTACGCTCAAGGCGGATCCGTGCCCATCGTGGGTTACTCGAACGTCTCGATCAGCAGCTTCGTCAACTCGCCGTACTACAACGCCGACGTAAACGGGACTGGCTATCTCCCAGACGGGAAACTCGACGCTCTCTGGAGCGAGTATCGAAACGTCCAGCCCGCAATCGTCCTGTCCTCTGGATTGTGGATGACATCCACGCCCTATCAGGTATTCGGAAGTGGAAGCACCACCAGTTTCGTTGAGATGCGTTTCGACCTCCCCTCGAGCACGACGACACTCCAGGTGAGGTGGTACGGCAATGTGGTCGGGAACCCAGGGAACCTCAACATGACGATATTCGCGGACAAGAACGGCGGCCTCGACTCCAGCAGGAAGCTCGCGAGTTCGGTCGCGAGTGCTTCGTCGTTCACCAATTCCACCGGTTGGCAGAACGGCGTGCAGGCAAAGGGGACGTTCTCGGCGGGGTGGTACTGGGTCAAGTTCTCGAGTCCTTCGAGCAACCAGAACAACCTCTACACCATCTACCTGAAGGACTACCTGATCAATAACGCGACCGCCTACGCCGCGCAGTCCGAAATAGGTCCAGGTTTCCAGCACGGCTCCACAATCCTGTGGCTGGAGAACCAGGCTGGCAAGAGCCTCGAAATCTACCCCTACCAGGAGGCCGGAGTCGGCGCTCCTGAGCAGACGATCACCGCGACCCACGCATTCTCGTTCAATACCGTCTTCCTCTTTCTCTCAGACAGGGCATACAACCAGGCAAACGCGACCCTGACGATAACCGACACCTCTGACGGCGAAGTCGTAGCGACCGGGCTGCTGAGCCAGGCCCTGGTGGGAGGGCTGGAGAACTGGGTTCCGGTAGCTCTCAATACCAGCGTGACGACCGTGCCCGGCCACGAGTACCTGCTGACCATGACTGACCCGTCCGTCACGTGGACGACCGTGATGAGATACATCACCACAAGCCCGGCCCAAGCAGGGTTCCAGAACCAGAGCCAGACGCTGCTCTTCCAATTGGCGAACGTCGACTGGACCCAGGGCCTCCGTGACTGGGGAGGAATGACGACGACTGGCAACGACGCCGTAACGAACGGCTACATGGACGCGGTCAGGTTCTCACCGAGCACCAATGAGACCATGAAATCGGTGCAAATCCTTATGGCCAGCAGTCAGGGGACGAATCAGAACTACAGTTCCGGAACGCTATCGGTCGCTATCTGGGGAAGCAAACCCGACGGATCGGCACCCGAGAAGTCTCTGCAACAACTGACTGTCCCGGCAACGCGGGTCCCACTGAACGGCCTCCTCGAAGTCTCAGGGTTCAACACAACGGTAACTGCGGGGAACGACTACTGGATTGTCTTCTCAACGAACTCCACCCAGCACTTCACCTTCGGTCGACTGACCAGCCCATTTGAGTTCCTCGTCCTCTCCTCGCCAAATGGCGGAGCCTCTTGGTACAATCCCTCTGAAGGACCCACGGAGTACGCCTTCACCGTCACACTCTCGAAGGAGACCCTCGGGACCTTCGTCGCAGGGTCGGTCGGAACAAGTCTGACGGCGAACGGCATCTTCGCCCAGCCATTCATCGCCGCGTCTGATACATCGATAGAGGGAATCTACATAGGCCCACTGATTCCCGGGCCGCACCTGCTCATCTCGATAAACCCGACCGGAGCCGATGGCAAGCCAACCGTCTCCCCGCTTGGGTCGGGGGTGTACGACGCGGGCAACATCACACTCGATTACGGTCCGGAGTTTGTCCAATTCTCCTCCGTCGCCAACCTGCAAAAGGGCCAGGAGTACTGGATAGAAATACATCCAATCGGAGGAGGCTATCAGCTCAACTCTCTGAACTACCTGAACGCGGCCCCCGGAGTACCTGTCAACTCGAGCGCAGTCGTCACAAACAACAACGGTCTCACATGGAAGGACATCAGCAACACGACGGCGCTGATTTCTGAGTACCTCCTCGAGGCACCCACGGTCCTGCCACCCCAGTATGACATTCAGGCCCAGGCCAACGACCTGTCCGCGAACCACGACTTTGCCGTCTCGAGCGGACCTCTCAAAGGATGGAACGCCTATGTCCAGGCATCTGAACTCTCGACTTTCAGCGGGGTCGCGCAGTGGTTTTCAAATTTCACGGGAAGGAACTTCGAGTTCTACGGGAACGCGCAGGCGAATGTCCTCAGCCGCCTCAACCTGAAGAACATGGCGGTTCTTCCCACGACTAACTCCACACTAACCTGCGCGGAGTTCCTCAAGGGTGAGGAGAGCGCTATGGCTTCAGGAGTCGGTCAGTTCTCCTACGCCCCTCTCTCCCTGCTGCAGGATTGCGCCTCTTCCGGCGCGCAGGACCTGGCGAATCAGCTCAACTACCTCCCGTATCTGGGGAGTTCCTTTGGGTCGAGCACGTCCACAAGGGTCCTCGTCGTTGGAGATCAGAGCGCCGCAAACCTCACGGGCTATCTCTCGAACGCCTTCAATACCACCTATGTGAACCTCGGCACGAACCCCGATCTCCGGATCCAGAGCAATCTTTCATCCTTCGTAGCCGTCCTCTGGGTGCCCTCGTCCAGCGAAAACATCTCCCCGTCAGTTGCGGGTATGCTCAGCCTGTACGTTCGCTATGGGGGCGAACTCGTGACGACAGACTCGATGCTCGATAATCTGAGCGCCCTAGCGCCCCTCGCAGTGACCAATGCCTCCGCAGCACCTGTCCTGAACGGTTCGTCATTCCTACAGGCAGCACTGATCCACACCGGATACGCCAGCGATTCCTTCCGGGAGACCGTTACCAACACGACACTAACCGCGCAATCGGCCACTCTGCTCATTTCTACTAGAGCCGTGGGGTTAGGCAAGGTCGTCTTCGTGGGATTTGCGAACTCGGCGGTGCCCCAAACGAATGATCAGTCTGTGGTTGTGTCAAACATCATCTCCAATGCCGTTGGCGCCCAGCCTCCGCTCTGGTACGAGACCGCAGATGCCCAAGCGTCTTCGATGGGGACATACAGCGTAGAAGGGACGTACACAAATCGGCTGCTCGTGTGGATACTCAACCCCGCGAATTCTGCTTCGACGTTCACGCTTGACCTGAACGGGACCTACTATGGCGTCCCTTCATCCTGGGAGACCGTGCAGATACCGGGCCCCAACGTGAGCCTCGGTTCTGGCTCCGACGTGAGGATCCAGACAACCATCCCTGCAGATGCCCTGGTTGGGGTCCTCATCGTGCCCAGAAGCGAACCTCTAGTCAGCTATTCGTCTGGATTGCTGCAGACGCAATTCACTTACCCAGATCAGTCGCTCTATTCTATCCTCGGAACGTACAACCAGTCTGTCCTCGTCGTGATCTCGACTAATGAGTTGGTAGGTCAAATCCTCCTGAACGACAGGACGAGCCTGCCGCAGACATCTTCGGCCGGCCAGCTCTACAATGCAACCTCGGGATGGTACTTTGACGGGAAGACCGACAGCCTCTTCGTAAAATACCAGTCGACCGGCGTCGACACTCTGCGGTTCGTCTTCTATACTTCTCCCGTATCGCCTCCGGCCGTCTTCCCACAACAGCTCGTGATTACGATATTCGAAGCAGCAATCGCAGTGGAGATAGTGACACTAGCATTCCTCCTGATCAGGAGATACAGGCGCCCCGGAAGGCCGAATACAGACAGTTCCTTGGTAGCGTAGGGGCTATTGGCTTCGGCGACCGACGAGAGGTGCATCTCCTGTGCGAGGGGCAGCAGCGACGTGGAGAGGCCGGTTACTAGCACGGTCCCCTTGTGATTCCACTTGAGTGAAACGATCGGGACTGTAGTGATCTCGCCTCACTCAGATGATGCAGCATACTCGATGGGCGGGGCCATTCTGTTGGGTTTCTTCCCCAGACCCCTCCTCATCTTCACTCCGTTCACGCGTAGCATCTCGGGTGGGTACATCGCGGTAGAACGCGACGCTAGGAAAGTCTCGGTGCTCAGGGCCGCAGAAGACGAGGCTTTCTCGAAGGAGGTGGGCGCTCGGCTCTTGAGGTCCGACCTCCCAGAGGCCGGCCTCAGCAGCAAGACCGGAGAGTACTTCTTCCCGCTCGTGGTCTCCGCCTCGCTCCTCTGTGGATGGCCTACGCCCAGAAATCGAATCGAGCGGACTGTTCGGACGGTCGCCTCGAGGACCCCGTTGGCGCTCAGGTCGGAGTTTCTGAATCGCGTGGCGAGATTCGACGGCCTTCGAGCAATTCTCCGAGAGCAGATCACCCGCGTACTCGACCAGTCTCCACATGCAGTCCTGGCGTCGCCCCTCGGGCTAGGAAATCATCCAAACCACATAGTGCTCGCAAGCGTCTGCAGAAGCCTGAGAAAGAACGTCTCGAGACTCTACTTCTACGAGGACCTGCCGTACGCCGCCCGCTACTCGCTCCGAGGAATTGATCGGCACGTCGCCTTCTTCGACGGAAGACTCCGTCCCATCGCCGTCAACATCGCAGGGGTGATGGATGGGAAGATCAGAAACCTGTCGGCCTACAGATCGCAGGTGGGACAGCGCGAGATCGAGCAGGTGAAGGCTCACGCAAGGAGGTTGTCGCCTGGTAGCCTGTC
>Ga0187867_10004801_pt1 | contig 10369 bp, 8 predicted proteins | sample June2016WEW_13_1_FD_132976 | JGI IMG/M metagenome (GOLD analysis project Ga0187867, IMG submission 132976) | Peatland microbial communities from SPRUCE experiment site at the Marcell Experimental Forest, Minnesota, USA - June2016WEW_13_10 | ecosystem: Environmental > Terrestrial > Soil >... | reverse complement strand
TGCGGCCGGCTTGCCGACCCATGTTGGGGTCATGCTGCCCGTTCTGGGCAGCCCGCTGGTTACGCAGATTCTTACGGACAAGGTCAAGGACCTGACCGGCGGCTACTTTATCGTGGATCTCGATCCGGAATCGGCAGCCGAGAAACTGCTCGCGGCGATCGATGAGCGTCGTGCAGGCTTGGGGCTCCCGTTGCCGCACGCGCCTCAAAGTAAAGGCGCCCGGTAACTTGAATTTGGCCGGTAATGCCGGTATCGCTCATGGATTATGCCGATAGAAGTGAGGAGCTTATTATGTCTGAGCCCAAAGAAATATTCGTTCGCCTCGATAGATGCACGGGATGCCGTTCGTGTGAACTGGCCTGCGCCGTGGAGCACTCCGCGAGCCGGTCTTTGTATGGGGCTATGTTCGAACAGCCGCGCCCGAAGCATCGCCTGTACGTGGAATCAGTAACCCCGTCAACCCCGGCGGTGCCCATACTTTGCCGCCACTGTGAAGATGCGCCGTGCATGCATGCCTGTATCGCGGGCGCCATCCGGCGTACCGAAGACGGCGTGGTGATGACGAACAAAGATAAGTGCATCGGCTGCTGGACTTGTGTGATGGTATGTCCGTACGGTGTTATCGGGCGTCAACTGGAGGAGCACAAAGCGTATCGCTGCGATCGCTGTTCCGACCGCGCGATGCCGGCCTGTGTTGAGGCCTGTCCCACCAGGGCGTTGGTTTATTCGAGCGTAAATGATTTTTCCAGGCAAGCTCGACGAACCGCTGCGGCTGGAATGCGCGAAGGGCAAGGGGGATAGAAATGGCATCCACTGAAAAGCGCTACGTCATTGCAGGCGCGAGCGCCGCAGGCATGGCGGCGGCCGAAGCCATTCGCGCCCTCGATAAGCGCGGATCGATCACTATTTTCTCTGATGAACCCGACCCGCCTTATTTCAGGCCGTTGATTCCTTTTTTGATCAGCGGCAAGAAATGCGCCGCCGATATGGCCATGTCCGGAGAGGGACCCTATAGTGGCGCCGGCATCGATGTTCGGCTGAATACGCGGGTTGAAAGAATCGACACCCGGGCACAAACGGTCGGCCTGCCCGGTGGGGAGCAGGTTGCCTACGACAGGCTGCTGATCGCGACGGGCAGTCAATCGTACGTCCCGCCTGAGATCGAGGGGACAGATATCGAGGGTGTATTCGCCTTGCGTACTCTGGCTGCGGCCAGGGCCGCCACGAGCCGGGTTGCGGACGCAAGTCACGCAGTTATGCTGGGCGGCGGAATTTTGAACCTCAAGGTGGCCTTCGCCCTGCTGGAGCGTGGCCTTCGAGTCACTTTGATTGTCCAGTCCCCGCAGGTCCTTTCCCAATTAATGGAACCCGAAGACGCTGCCCTGATCCGGGATGCGCTTAACAATGCAGGTTTGAAAATACTGACCGGCGCCGGCGCCCGCAGGGTCCTTTCCAACGGTAAAGGAGTCAGCGGGGTCCTGTTGGACGACGGGCGGGAAATTGCCTGCGAGATGGTATGCATCGGCAAAGGGGTGCAGCCAAACGTCAACTTCGATCATGAGGGTGTTCAAGTTGACAGGGGCGTAGTTGTGGACACCTTCACGGCTTGCAGCGCAGCCAATGTCTACGCCGCCGGAGATGTGTCGGTGACCTTTGATCCCATTACCGGCGGGCGAATTGTCACCGGATTGTGGACCAACGCCGTTGAGATGGGCCGCTGCGCCGGATTCAACATGGCAGGCAAAACCACCGAATATGGCGGCACCTTCGGCATTCTCAACGCTACACAGGTGGCGGACGTTTCATTTGTATCCATGGGAATCGTGCACACTACCGGTCAGAACTATGAAACTCACGTGCACGGCTCGCCCGGCGCCTACCGGAAACTGGTATTTTCTCCCGATGGGGCTCTCCTGGTGGGAGTCCTTTTGGTGGGCGATATTGCCAGGGCCGGATTATATCGATTTGTAATAAAGGAAAGGATGCCGGTGGCGCGGATCAAATCTCATATCATCAACCATACTCTACATTATGGCCATTTCATGCGCCCATAAACCGAATTGAATTCGGCCGCCGCCCCTGAAGATCTCCAGACATCCGAAGGCGCGGCGGCTGGATTTTCTTGAAAATTATCTGCCAATTCGAGGAACCTCTTTGCTGTCAGTGGCGCGTTTCCCTTATCCTCGCGCTTGAAGAACACAATTAAACGGCGATATCGTTTTTCTTGCAGTACTCAATGAATGGAAATTATTTGGCCAAGGGAGCGGGCGAGACGTGAAATCTCGGGTGTGATTACAATATCGCCCGGTTTTAATTGCCGCAAAATACTGCCCAGCTCACGTTCTTTCCAAGGCATTGTGCCGGAAACGGTTTCTTCCACCCATTCAACCGGGACCAAGCCCTTCTCATTTGCAAAGCGCAAGATTTCTGCCTGATGATTCTCCAGATCCTGTTCACTGGTACTTACTCTCAGGTAGCCTATTACTCGCATTTCGATAATCCTCCGGAAAAGATAATGACTAGTGATGGCCTGACGCCGCCGTCATCTTCGCTACCAACCTCTGTTGCAGATAATGTTGTAATATTGTGAACTCTATCACAAGTGAAAAATTACGCGAAAACCAAGGAATTTTGCATAGATGTAAAGTCGTTGACAAGCTATTTCGGTTAAGTGAGAATACTTCTATGATTCATCGCATTTATCCAGGATGTGGAAAACCGCTCGAACGTTCGAACAGGTAAACAGGGACCACTAATTGGAAAAACTTCGGGACGGGGGACCTCAGGAGCTTAGGAGGTTGATAGGCAGGGGAAAGGTCGGCTGGATGGTCTCATCGACTACGATCAATCGGCAAAAACAGAGCCCTGCTGTAACTTTGGCTATTCGTTCTCCAAAATCCTTGACAGGGGCGATTTCAACATGTAAGAGGATGATTATGCTAGCAAAATCAGAGCAGGAGGGATTTTATGGCAGCAGATTTAACACACACGACGAGGTCGAAGCCAATACACGAAGCTGAACGAGTTCTCAAGTTGTTGTACGCGAAAAAGCGTGAGGAACTTGGAGATGCCCCCGGATATGAACAATTCTATCCTATTGACTTGGAGAAAGTGCTCAAAATAATCGGGTGGACAATAGATCGTGTTGAGATGGTTGGCCACTCCAGCTCGAATGACCCCATTGATGCTAAAGCTGATTTCGGAAAGAAATCATTGACTGTTGGCGTACACGAAGGAATGCCCCGGGGACGAATCAATTTCTCAATTGCCCATGAAATCGGGCATATCCTGCTACATGGTGAAAGAGGTATAGGTGTTCTTTTGAGAACCCGTTCCATCAGAGATAATTTTAACAAGACCAGTTTACGCCATCCCTTCGAAATCGAGGCTGACCGATTTGCAGCTGAGCTGTTGATGCCAGCTAAAGCCATAAGAATCCAATTTGGCCAAATCTTTCAATGCCCTTCGATCATCCCAGACTCTACTATTGCTGCAAGAATAGCAGGAAGGCCCCTTCCGGATAAGAAAACACTGTCGCGCGCCATCGCGGGTTATAGTCCAGGTGGTGAAAAGCCTTCCTTGGCTGATTTCTTCGGGGTTTCACTCGCAACAATGGCGATCCGGCTAACGGAACTTAGATGCGTCTTAGATTAATGTATCGGATCGGGGAAAGATTGTATGCCTGAGATAACTGTCCCAAAGGATTTTCCGACCACCGACAGCCTTTTACATACACTACAAGAAACATATACGAGGATCAAGAAAGAAGCTGAATTTGAGGAAGAGAAGATAGTATATGAAGAACTCATCCCAAAGTTGGCATCTGCTCTGAACCCACTTATATTATTACGCGCCTTTGCTCTTGGTAGCACGGCGACAGTATGGGAGGTCCTGGATGCAAGACTAAACCAGAGACGAGCTCCCAAGCTGCCTAGGCCGAGGATGTCAAAATTAGCAAAGATAATAAGAATAATCACTGCCGAAAAAGATACCTTAGCGAGGCTTACACATCAAAATATTATAAAGATTCACTTATCAGACGAAATTCCAATAAACATCAAGAATGAAGAATACTCTTTCCCGTATTTTTTAATGGACTATATAGAGGGAGTGCGTGATATCGATGACTATATAGATGATAATTTCGGTAACGTGACAGCGGAGAATATCATATCCTATTTCAGACATATAGCCAATGGCTTGAGCTTTCTTCATAGTAAAGGGATTGTTCATTGCGATATTAAGCCAGGGAATGTCATTCTGGCACATGGGTCACCTGCACTCATAGCTGACCTTGGATATGCTAAACACTTCTTTCGTATTCCAAAAGAAGACCATGAGAAACTTACGACCGTCACCTACACGCCAAGTTACGCACATCCTAAGTTGCTAGAGAAAATGGTGCGCTCTACTGATGATGCCGCCAATATAGCAGAGATTAAACAATCTGAGTTGACGCCAGCCTTCGATCTTTACTCATTTGGCCGAACAATGCAGTCAATCCTAAAAATTGTCAGGCAAAGACAATCTGAAGAATTTAGAGAAACTATATTAACCCCTTACCAGTGGCGGTACCTTGCACTTATTGCAGTTAGACTTTTAGATGGACAAATTATCAAACTAGGTGACGACGCGCTTGATACAGATACTATTCCAGGCTTGCCTGCTTCTCTAATGACTGAGCTTGCCTACCGATCTGCTGATGAAGCGCTGGAGGATTTGGAAAAACTTCTGAATTTGTATGACTTAGAAGGAGAGATCCCTGAGTTAAATTCTAATTTGAGTAATTACATACAACTTCCTGGTAGCAGAGTTCCTTTTACCAAGAGAGTTTCTAGGATTACTAATCATCCAGTATTTGTTAGATTAACTCAAGTTACTCAACTCGGTTTTGTTTCTCTCGTGTATCCTGGTACATTTCACAGTCGCTATGAACATTCGCTAGGCACGTTTGAGAAGTGCTGCGAAATGATTAGAGCACTATGGTATGATGATTTGAACTGCATGTTTAGGTCTCTAATGTCTAAAGCTGATATTGAAGGCATATTGGTAGCCTCACTTGTTCATGACATAGGCCAATTTCCTATGGCTCATGATTTGGCCGAAGTGCACGGGATATTTGCCCATGACCGATTACAGAAAGCATGCTTGAGGCACTCGACTCATACTCTGGTGAAAGCGTTGCCGATATAATCCATGCCGAATGGAATACCAATCTGGAGACGGTTTTATCAATATTGAAGGCAAATGAGAACTCACCTTTCCGTCAACGTATTTTGAAATCAATAATTAGTGGTCCTATTGATGCCGACAAGCTGGATTATTTGGATAGAGATTGCATCCACACCGGGGTATCTTTCGGCGGAGACATTGATCGTGGCAGATTGTTAAGGAACTTAACCGTATGCTTTTCAACCAGAGATGGTGTACTTGACGTAGCTGAAATTGGGATAATGGAGAAGGCGCATACCGTTGCAGAAAGTATATCGCGTGCCAGGCTGGAGATGTTTAGGCAAGTCTACTGGCACCATACGGTTCGATCACTAAAAGCCATGCTTACCTTCGTTGTTAGGAGAATTCTCATTCGGCTGCAGAATGAAAACAAGATGGACCAAATCTGTGGGGTATTAAATGGATTCTGCCTGTCTCCTATCTGTTCACCGTCTTTTGAGAATAAGGCCACAGAACAATCGAGAACATGTGATCTATTAAATGCTACGGTGGAACAGAGCGTTGAGTATGATGAATCCTTGAATATACCATACTCACATTTATCCGCAAATGATGACGCCCTAATATCATTTTTATGGAGGTTCGCCGATGAACTCGGAAAGAATGTGCTGGAGATGATTCGGCATAGGCAATTGTTTACAAGAGTTGCTGTACTTTCACATTCTATAGAAGAATCTAGGTTTGTCAGTATATATACTCGCTTCAGGGAAGAGCGGCTAAGAGGTTATTTCCCACAGCAAGAAACTAGGCGTGAACGTTTAGAGGAGATGATACTAGAAAAGTGCGATTTACATGACAAGGATCTCATTTACGATAGGATGCAGGGCAAAGTCCCTCTGATTCTGTTTGATGTCCCTTTGAAGGCTCTTCGTGATCCTCCAGCTAAGGAGGCCTTGTGGTATATTCCTGAAGAGAAACTAGGTTTTTCCCAAAAGGACATCTTCAAGAAATACTCCGTCGCGCAATCGAAAATTCAAATTGAAAGTACGGTATTCGATAGGATGGTTGGCAAAATAAGAGTACTCGCTCATCCCGCAATCCAGCAACAGGTATTGGAAAAGATGACAAGTCACGAAATAATCACGTGTCTATTAAACACCTGATTTCCTTAATTCTATCACTTGAAGCAACTCGTCCATCGACCGCACAACCCGGTCACAAGAACACTCGACCATGGCATTGACTTTGGCCCCCTCGGATTCCCCCGCGCGTCTCAAGGTGGTCCGAGAGCCGATTATTTTTCCTCTCTTCAGCGCATAAGAATACCCGATCTCCCAAGCTGTGCCATCATGCACCTGTGAGCCGTCCAGAAGGACGATTAGTACATCGGAGTCTTGGAGATGAGACTTGCGCGGCGGGAGAAGATTTCATGCTTGGCCGATTCTGCCAGAGTACCGATTTCCTTTTGGGCCATGAATTCGCAGGGCCAGATCGTTTGAACTGTGCGGCTAGATTCTGCGGCAGGGCTTTCGATCTGTCGATTCAGTTTCTTCATCCAGTCCCGTTCAGCTTCGGAGAAGAGTGTGCCGGCCAGGTAAATTTTCATGGTGCGTCCTCCTTAGGTTCAAGCTTCATCATGTCCATCTAGGATACGGCAATCAAAACATGCATGTTCGAATGTTCGAACAGCAAAACGGGGCCGAATTAACGGGAAAGGTGCCGCAGCCAAGGTAAGAGTTGAACCATGGAACAGTGATTTAAATGTGCAAGATTCCCGGAGGAGAAAGACTAGCCCGCATCGGGCAAAGCAAAATGGAAGGTCTTAGCCGTGAAACAAATGATAAAAGTTCCGGTTTCGCAGTTTGCGATCCATTCTCTTCTCTTGAAAGGTGAGTAATGATTCACCTCAGACCATTATGTCCTGCTTTGCTCGAGAAGGGGTATCCCGGAGGTGTCTGCTGGGGATAAAAAGCAAGTTCTTAAAACGGATATGCTCGATTGACTGGAATTCATGCCAATTACGCTGTATGGTGGGTCTCAATGGTCCTGACAAGAAATCTCGCAGCAACTCTGAGGGAATTACATCCTTGTGTCGATAAAATGAGGAGCAGTCTTTCCCAATGTACCTTAGCGAACTCAGCATAATAAACTTTAGGAAATTTGGCGACCCGGGAATCACGCTTTCCTTCCGCCCCGGTGCGAACGTGATCATTGGTGAAAATAACTCTGGCAAATCGGCTATCATCGATGCCATACGCCTTGTCCTGAGTCTGGGCGATGCAAGACGGGACATTTACGTCAGCCCGTCCGATTTCCATCGTTCATCCGATGGCACCACAACAAGTGTCATCTTCATTAACCTAGTCTTTGAGGGTCTTTGCGAAAAAGAGGAGAGCGCTGTTTACGATTTGCTAGTTCCTGGTGCCATCGTTACAGCCGAAATCCACCTGAGATATGAGTTAAGGAAGCTTGCTGAAGGAGTGGAGAAAATTCATGTAGACGTTTGGGGCGGAAAGATTGAAGATCAACCTGTTTCGGCACACACACTCGAACAGTTGAATCATGTATATCTTGGCCCACTACGAGATGCAGAGCGCTTTCTGCGGCCGGGAAGGGACAACCGTCTGGGGCAGCTTGTCAGGAAAGTTGTGGCTTCGCCCGCAGATCGGGAGCAAATTATGGGCTGTATGAGGCAAGCCAATGCCGCCGTCCTTCAGGGTGATTCTGTTAATCGTGCCGCTGAAATAGTGAATACGAATCTTGCTGCTCTAGAAGGTGCTCGTCTCGCCCAGAAAGTAGCGATCACTATAAGTCAACCGGACTTTGGTCGTGTGGCTGATTCTTTGGTCCCTTTTCTCATTGAAGACCCCTGCACGCCACTGATCGCGCGATTTCCCACGTGTGAGTGGACCTCTTTCCTAAATGCCATCGAAGTCGAACAAGAACGCAAGCTCCTGGAGACCGCTGCAGAAATTAACGAGACATGGGTGAACGTCAATTTGGGTAACTTGTCCGTTGATCATGGCTGCCTCAGTAAGGATACGTTCACGCGATTGCTCTTGTGGGTTGGCGAAAGGCTTTCTCTTGAACTTAACGGCATGGGGTATAACAATCTGATCTACATGGCCACGGCAATGGGAGACCTTCGACAATTGAAATGTCTCGATACTGAGTCATACGATGCCTTGTTAGTTGAGGAACCAGAAGCTCACCTGCACCCGCAACTCCAACGCCTGGTTTGCCAATTCCTTGAGAAGGTTTCCGACCCAGATCAGGCTGCCGCGTCAGTCCAAGTCTTTTTCACCTCCCATTCTCCTACGCTTACGTGCAAAGTTCCGCTGGACTCGCTGATAATACTGCAGGCAAGCCCCGGAAGTGTAAGGGCTACTCCATTCAGAACATGCGCAAAAATTGATCCTCAAGATAAAAAAGACCTGCAACGCTATCTGGACGTGACTCGATCTCAGCTGTTTTTCGCAAAGGGAGTGCTCCTGGTTGAAGGCATATCGGAGGCGCTCACAATTCCCCTGCTGGCTCAGCGGCTTGGCCGTTCATTAGACGAGAACGCCGTGGAGGTGGTAAATGTCTCCGGCACTTCATTCGGCCCCTTCGCTCAGTTGTTCCGAGGAGACACAACGGACGTCCTGCTGGATATACCAGCAGTAATCTTGACAGATAATGACAGGTGCACAGGAAATGAGAATGACCCCTGCCATCTGACAAATGATGATTTGTCACTCGGCCTTGGATCATCTGCCGGTCTGGAACCAATCAACATTCAAAAGAGCCTTGCAGAAATTGTTCGGAAGCTAGATGGTGGCTTGGTTTCAGCTAGATCTATCTCTGCACAAGGGCTGGCCGGGGAGCGCCTTGAGGTAAAGCAGGCGTTCAAAACCTTTGAATATGAGCTTGGGCTGTTAGCCTCCAATCATGATATACTCCTAAATGCGCTTCAGCCAATCCACCCAAATATCGAGCGGAACCTTCGAGCGTTGTTTAAATCATCTCAATTAACTGTAAAAGAGAAAGCCGTTTGTATTTGGTTGGCCGTGCGTAATGCGAAGGCGGAATATGCACAACGTCTAGCAGCGTTAATTGATGAGAAGGACGAAAAAGGCCGCTGGAAACACAGATTCGCAGTACCAAGCTATGTAGCAGAGGCTATCCGGATCGTGGCTCCAGTTGAAAACGTGACCCGAGTAGAGCCTAACTAAGGACGATGGATGACACCATCGAAGGAGCAAGAAGCTGCTATACGCGAACGAGGGAGGTTTGCCCTGATCGCATGTCCCGGTAGTGGCAAGACGTTTACTGTTGCTGAAAGATTGGCTCGTCGGATCACTGAATGGGATCAGCCAAAGGCTGGAATCGCTGCTCTATCCTTCACGAATGTTGCGCATCAGCAAATTGCGCAGCAGTTAGCTAATCATGGAATTAAGATTCTCAGGAATAGCACGCATTATCTTGGAACCCTTGATAGTTTTATCAACAGATGGATCTTTTTGCCTTTTGGTCCTTACGTGATGGATTGTAGGACTCGCCCGACCATCATAGGCCTTGATGGGCTAAAGTGGGATGTAGGGAAACTGCTGCAGAGAAATGCACACCCAGACTGTCACGGCTGTAACCTTGTTGATTTCACGTACGACCCAGACAGGGACGGCGAGTTAGTCCTTGCTAGCAAAAAGACGCGAATACGCAAGAACTGCCCACACAACAAATACTATTGTAAGGCTCTAAAGGCTAAGGTGACGGCCAAGGGGTATGCCTCTCAGACGGATGCTGCCTACTGGGCGCTACGGGTTCTTTTGGAATTCCCGGACATTGGCCGTGCTCTTGCCAAGCGCTTCCCGGAAATCATCATCGATGAAGCTCAGGATACCTCCGAAGCGCAAATGCGTGTGCTTGACCGGCTCTGCGAATTGGGGCTCACAGAACTCATGCTTGTTGGAGACCCGGACCAAGCTATCTTCGAATGGCGGGATGCAAAACCGGAGATCCTCATGGCGAAGACTCAAGGCTCTCTCGGATGGGGACAGCCTCTTTCGCTACGCGAGAACAGGCGCAGTTCTCAAATTATCTGCAATACTATAATTGGCTTCTCACAATGTCGTTGCGATGGAATGCGTGCGGTTGGCGATCACTGTAACAGCACCATTTTGCCGCTCCTTATTGAATACTCACCAAGCAACCTTGG
>Ga0187867_10004800_pt1 | contig 10370 bp, 9 predicted proteins | sample June2016WEW_13_1_FD_132976 | JGI IMG/M metagenome (GOLD analysis project Ga0187867, IMG submission 132976) | Peatland microbial communities from SPRUCE experiment site at the Marcell Experimental Forest, Minnesota, USA - June2016WEW_13_10 | ecosystem: Environmental > Terrestrial > Soil >... | reverse complement strand
GCGCGCGCCTGGCGACAAGTACGGGCCAGACCGCTGTCGTGACGACGCAGCTCACCGCGAAGGCGAGGTGGCGCGGCGTCGGGCCCGTGGCCGGTTCCGGAGTGGCGGCGATGCCGAGAGTGGAAAGGCCAGTCAGGATCAGCAGCATGCGCGCGGGCATGCGGACGGCAGTTAGACCCGCGCCGGTCGCGATCTGGCAACTGCCCACCAGCAGCAGGGCCGCGGTCATTACCCACCGGTCGGTTCCCGAGTTACCAGCCAGGGCGCTTATCGTCTGCCGCATCGGGCTATAGGAGGCCGGCTGAAGCGCGCCGGCAATCAGCCAGCCCCCGACCAGCACAACAGGCGCCAGCAACGCGGTGCCTACCGCCCAGTCACGGACTGGCCGGCCGGCCCGCAGAAGCCCCGGGCGGTCGGCCGGCAATGGTTCATTGGTGGCCGAAGCAGGGCCAGGGCGTACGTGATCTTGTCTTGATCGGTTGCGCGCGAGGTCTGGACGCGCAAGCTGAGTCATGGCGCCTCCCCAGGGCACGTCGACTCGGGCTGCCAGCAGGAGGCGCTGTTCGTGGTGCCTTGCGGCCTCGCTTTGGCAATAAGCCAGCTTTCGCGACAGCACGACACTTGTCCGGACTATTCCCTCTGCCACACCAGAAGTCTTGGCGCGAGCCGCCTGCGGGCGGATGTCCCTGGCCGTCCGGGTGTTCGTGCCAGGGCCCACCCTTGCGCGCGGAGCCTAATGGGAGCTCTGCCGACCCAGCGGGCCTGACGGCGAGGGCCAGGCCGGAGGCCAGGCCCGAGAGGCGTACGGCGAACCTCCGCTGCTGCTCCTTCCGTGAGACGGCGTGCGGTGCTCTGGCCGACAGCGATGCGCGGTAACTAACCTCAAGGCAAGTCCCGGGCCATCATTGACACGACGTATCTCGTCGCGCTCGTCACTGTCGTGGCGCTCAGACTGGCTGAAGTCATCAACTGGTTTTGGTGGTGCTAGCGGCCATCACGGTGAGCAGCCGTCACCTGGTTCCGGTGATTCGCGGTCCGGCTCGAGCTGGCGGACCTCGAGCAGGTCCAGGCCGAGCGCGTCGATCTCGGCCAGCACCCCGTGCAGCGCCGACCGGTCCAGCAGCCCGGTCAGCACGGTGTCCGCGCCGTGCCGCTGCGACACCATCGCCGGGAACGCGGACAGCACCATCGCGCCGAGGTGACCATTGATCCGGATCGTGTACAAGGCGGGTGCCGGGTCCATGACGTCATGCTCGGAGGCGGGCAGGTGAATCCGCATCACCGGGATCCGGTGACCGCCGGATAGTTCGTCGGCGGTCTCTGCCGCTGCGCCTGACGTCCCGCCGCCGGCGGCGCGGCCCTGTCGGTACAGGCCAGCGCAGGTAACGACAACGGCGCGCGAATCACCGGGATCCGGTGACGACCTCTCACCTGGCGGCCGGCGACTCTGGGCCTGTCGCGAAGGCTCGCACGACCGCCAGGGAACGTGCCCGACATTCAAGGAGACACCGTGACATCACCAGTCGCTGGCGCAGGCAGCGCCCCGCACCCGCCTGACTACGCGCCGGTACCCCGGTCCGCGCTCGGCCCGGCCCTGAACGATCAGGGCTACTACGTCGGGCGCGTCGAGCGGAACCTCTACTGGGTCACCGACGGCGTCTACCAGTCGGCGTTCCTGACCACCCCGGACGGCGTCGTGCTGTTCGACGCACCGCCGAGCATCGGCCACAACCTGCGGCGGGCCGTCGACGAGATCGCCGCCGCCAACGGCGTGAGCAACACGGTGACGCACCTGGTCTACTCGCATCACCACGCCGACCACGCCGCCGCGTCCTCGCTGTTCGACGGGGACGTGGCCCGCATCGGGCACGAGGAGACCCGACGGCTGCTACTGCGGGACAACGACCCGGCCCGGCCGGCGCCGGAGGTGACCTTCGCCGACCGCTATACGCTGGAGGTCGGCGGGGAGCGCGCCGAGCTGGCCTGGCATGGTCCCAACCACTCGCCGGACAACATCTACATCCACTTCCCCGGCCACGACACACTGATGTTCATCGATGTCGTCAACGCCGGCTGGGTGCCCATCTACAACCTCAACCTGTCCGAGGACGTAATCGGGTACATGGGCGCTCCGGCCACTGCGCTGTCCTACCCGTGGACGCACTTCATCTGCGGGCACCTCGGCCGGCTCGCCACCCGCGATGACGTCGCGGTGCATCAGCAGTACATCGCCGACATCGAAGCCAGCTCCAGAGAGGCGCTGGCCTCCGTCGACCCGGTGCCCTTTTATGTGGCGGCCGGGGAGAACGCCTGGGCCGGGGTGAAAGGCCACCTGGACGCCGTCACCGAGCGCGCGGCCGCGCCCATCATCGCGAAGTACACCGGCGTGCTGGCCGCCGCGGACATCGAGGTTTTCACCACCACCACTACGTTCGCCATCATGCAGTCGCTGCGCCTGGACCGCGGGCCCAGCGGACCGGTTCACCCCTGACCCGAACGCGCTCGGGGCCCGGTGAGTGCCGGCCCCGGGCGCGGGTCAGCATTGAGCAGGGCGGCTGCCCGGCGCGGAGCGGTGCTCATGGCGGTGCGTCGCGCCGGGTCAGCCTCGCTAAGCGCCGTACGCCGGCAGTATTGCCCCGCTTACCGGCGCCGCGGTGTCGCTGACCAGGAACGCGATCACGTCGGCGATCGCCTGCGGCGCGACCGTGTGCGCCATCACCTCCGCTGGGAACGCGGCCCGGTTTGCGGGGGTGTCGAGGAGCTGCGGCGCGACCGCGTTCACCCGGATCCCGTGCGGGCGGAGCTCGATGTCGAGGATGCGGGTCAGGTGGACGAGAGCGGCCTTGCTCACGCTGTAGGCCGCCATGCCGCCGGACGGCTCGATCCCCGGGCGGGCGGCCACGTGCACGATGGCACCTGAACCCTGCCGCTGCATGTGCGGCGCGACCGCCTGGCTCAGCCACAGCGCGGGCCCCAGGTTGACGTCGATCAGGAGCCGCAGCGTCTCGGGAGTCGTGGTCAGCGCGTCCCCGGGACGGAACGCGCCGATCGTGTTCACCAGTACGTCCGGGGGCCCGACCTCGCCGGCGATCCGGTCGATGAGCCGGGTCACCACGGCGGGGTCGGTGGTGTCGGCCACCTCGCGGCGGACCTGGTCGGGAAGCTGGCTCAACCCGCGCTCGTTCCGGTCGACCGCCACCACGGTGAGGCCGCCCGCGGCGAGAGTCACCGCCGTGGCCTGACCCAGCGCACCGCCTGCGCCGGCTACGACCGCCACATGAGCGCTCATGAGGTCATCTCCCTTTGGGTCTTGGGCATGTCCCCGCACGGCCGTGCGAGCCTTTCGCGACGGATCCAGGCTGGCCGCCAGGCAGGTGAGAGGACCTCACCGGATTCTGGTGATTCGCCCGGCCGGGAAAGCCCAGGACGGCATGGATCATGCCGGCGGCTCGTGCTTTCGGATGGGTCCCGGCCTCGGAGGAAGGTCGCTGAATCACCTGGATCAGGTGACGATGCTCACCAGCCCCGGTCCGAGCCCGCCGGTTCCGGTCAGTGCGCCCGCGGCCGGGGATCGTGGCTCCGGTCGGCAGCGGCCCGCGCAGCAGCGGGCTGAAGCACTGACGCGCCAAGCCAGTGGCTGGCCCGCAGCGCGAGTTCCACGTCGTGGCGGTTCCCGCCCACCGCCTGGCCGAGGCTCTCCTCCGCCTTGCGGATCCGGTACTGGACCGTGTTCTTGTGCAGCATCAGCTTCTCGGCAGTGGTCTTGTAGCTGCCCCCGCTCTGCAGGAAGACCAGCAAGGTCTCACGCAGGCGAGCGTGGTGGTCGTCGTCGGCGGCCAGGCCCGCAAGCGTGCTGAGCACCCAGGCCCGCAGCAGGTCGGAGGAGCCGAGCATCATCGCCACGGGCGCGACCTCGCCGAACGTTACCGCGCGCGGCGGGGGAGATCCCGAAGCGAGCGCGACCGCCTGGGCGGCGATGGACTGCCGGTGGGTGAGGCGGAACCCCGTGGCGCCCTTGGCGGCATCGCCGAACGCGAAGTGGATGTCGCCGTCCAAGCCGACTGTGCTGGCCGCTGCGGCGTCAAACGTGTCCCGGACCCCCAGCGGCAGCCAGGCCCACGCGCTGGATACGTCGCGGGGCAGGAAGACAGGATCGGAGCACGCCGTCTTCCCCGCGACGTGGCTGATCGCGTGCTCGAGCCGGGTGATGTTGTCCACGGTGGCCGCCGCGTCGCCCGCCCAGCACACCACGCCCACGTGATACTGGTGCAGCCGGTAGCCCAGGGTGGCCTCTGTCGTGCTCACGTTGATCCGCTCGCCAGAAAGCAGGTCACGGATCCGGGCGGCTCGCGCGGTGCTGCGGTTCCGCAGCCAGTTTTCCCGTTCGCGCGCATAAGCGGCGACGATCTCTTCGGAGGTCTGGTCGACGTACCCGGCCACGGTCTTGGACATGCTCAGCGTGGCGGCGGTGATCATCTGGGCTTCAGCTGCCTGCTGAGCCAGCTCCTTGAGGAGCCAGTCGGAGAAGCACGTGTGTCCCAGCCGGTAAGCGCGCAGCAGCGCTGTCAGCGACGTGCCGCGCTGAGCCCGTCGGCGCGCGTATTCCACGGCCGCGGCCGGGGCTTGGACGGTGCTCAGGTCGATCTGGTGCTGCATGACCTGCAGGCAGGTGCCGATGTTGCTGTGGACGCTCGAGCCGAGCAACGTGAGCACCGACTTGTCGTCGCGTATCTCCGGGATCTCCCGCAGGATCACCTCGTAGACATCCTCGGATACCGCGGCAGCCCGGCGGCTCACCGCGGCAGCGACATCGCTCACCAGTTCGGCGACCGCGGGACCGTCGGTGTCCACCTGCGGATTCTTACACATTCCGGTGCGTATGCCGAGAGGTCGGCTGACCCAGATGCCGGGCCCGCGGGCCTGTGCCCGCAGAACCACGTCTGATCCAGGGTTCGTGATGAGCGACCAATGGAAGAGCGCGCCCCGCGAATTACGCTCAGCTGATGAGCGCCGACACCGATCCGACCAGATCCGCCGCAGCCGATGCCGTGGCGGCGCCGGTAGACCTACTGCTCACGGACGCGGCCACCGGAATGCTGCGCCGGCTGAACCCGGGCGGCTCCGGCCTGCGCCTGGCCGCAGCGCTGGCGGCCAGACCGCGGCTGGTCGCCGAGCGGGGGACCCAGCTGGCCGGCGAGCTGGCCCGCATCGCCGTGGGCCGATCCCAGGTACAGCCGTCCCGCCGGGACCGCCGGTTCGCCGACCCGGGCTGGACGGGCAACCCGCTGCTGCGCCGTACGATGCAGGCCTACCTGGCCGCCGCGGAGAGCGTGGAGGGCGTGGTGGCCGACGCCGACCTGGACTACGCCGACGCCGAACGGGTCGGGTTCCTGCTGACCAACCTGATTGACGCGCTGGCCCCGAGCAATAACCCGCTGCTGAACCCGGCGGCGGTCAAGGCCGCCGTCGACACCGGCGGCGGCAGCACCCTGACGGGACTACGGCATTTCCTCGCCGACATGGCGGTGCCGCCGCGGGTGCCGTCCATGGTCGAGCCGGACGCGTTCGAAGTCGGGGTGGACCTGGCCGTCACGCCCGGGTCCGTAGTCCTGCGGACCCCGGAGTTCGAGCTGATCCAGTACCGCCCGGTCACGCCCACGGTCCGGCAGGTCCCGTTGGTGATCGTCCCGCCGGTGATCAACAAGTTCTACGTGATGGACCTGGCGCCCAGCCGGAGCATGGTGGAGTACCTGGTCGGCCAGGGCCTGCAGGTGTTCATGATGTCGTGGCGCAACCCGGACGCCCGGGACGCCAAATGGGATCTCGACACGTACGGTCAGGCCATCCTGGACGCCATGGACGCGGCCGCGCGGATCACCGGGAGCGAGCAGACCGCGCTCGTCGGGTCCTGTTCCGGCGGCATCATCGCCGCGATGGTGGCCGCGCACCTGGCGCACGCCGGCCAGCAGGACCGGATCGCCGCGTTCACCCTCATGGTCACCGTGCTGGACCAGGCGCGGGCGGGCCTGGCCGGCGCGGTCATCGACGAGCGGACCGCACGGCTGGCCGCGGCCTCGTCCCGGGCCCGGGGCTACCTGGACGGTGGGTCGCTGGCCGAGGTGTTCGCCTGGCTGCGGCCGAACGACCTGGTCTGGAACTACTGGGTCAACAACTACCTGCTCGGCCGGAAGCCGCCGCCGTTCGACATCCTGTTCTGGAACGCGGACACCACCCGGATGACCGCGGGCCTGCACCAGGACTTCCTCGAGATGGGCGCGGCCAACGCACTGGTCAGGCCGGGCGGCGCGACCATGCTCGGCTCACCGGTGGACCTGGCTGCGGTCGACCGGGACGCCTATCTGGTCGCCGGGATCACCGACCACATCTGCCCCTGGCAGAGCTGTTACCAGTCCACCCAGCTGCTTTCCGGCCGCCAGCGGTTCGTGCTGTCGACCAGCGGGCACATCGCCGCGATGGTCAACCCGCCCGGCAACGACAAGGCCCGCTACCAGCTGGCCAAGGAGTGCCCGGAGGACCCCCAGGAGTGGCTGCGCCGCGCGGAGACCTGCCACGGGTCCTGGTGGCCGGATTACGCGGGCTGGCTGGCCGAGCGCTGCGGCGAGGAGAAGGCGGCGCCCGGCGAGCTGGGCGGCGGGGGGCTGGCGCCGATATGTGACGCGCCAGGAACATACGTCTATGACCATTGACCCGTCCCGTCCCAGGCCGACTGGTCGGAACCACCTGGGAACCGGCCTTGGTCAAGTTGTCCGATGGCGGCTGCGGCCGGATGCTGCGGCTGAGCGGATGAGGATCCTGGCGATCGGCCGCTGGACCATGCGGGTCGCGGTGCGAGAGGGGAATCCGGAGTGGCCGCCGCTGCTGCTGTGCAACGGCATCGGTGCGAGCCTGGAGGCGCTGCAGCCGTTCGTGGACGCGCTGGATCCGCAGCGGGGAGTCATCCGGTTCGACATGCCGGGCATCGGCGGATCCCCGGCGCCGGTGGTCCCCTACCACCTTGGCACCTCGGCCCCGCTGCTGGCTGGCCTGCTCGACCAGCTCGGCTATGAGCAGGCCGATGTCCTGGGCATTTCCTGGGGCGGCGGGCTCGCGCAGCAGTTCGCCGCGAGCCGCCCGGACCGGGTGCGCCGCCTGGTGCTAGTGGCGACCGGGCCAGGCGCGCTGATGGTCCCCGGGCATCCGCGGGTCCTGCTGCGCATGCTCACGCCGCGTCGCCACCGGGACCCGGGACACGCGGCCCGCATCGCCGGTGAGCTGTACGGCGGCAGCGCGCGGCAAGACCCGGCCGTGGCCCGTGACCTGCTGCACGCCACGGCACGCTCGGGGCGGACCCGGGGCTACTACTACCAGCTGCTCTCGAGCGTCGGCTGGACCAGCCTCCCGCTGCTGCCGAGGCTGCGGCCGCCCGCCCTGATCCTGGCCGGTGACGACGACCCCATCATCCCGGTGGTTAACGCGCGGATCATGCACCGGCTGATACCGCGCAGCCAGCTGCATATCTATCACGGCGGCCACCTTGAGCTGGGCGCCAGCGCAGAACGCCTCGCTCCCGTCGTGGAGGCGTTCCTCAGCAGTGGGGAGCACAGTAAATGAGTATGCCAGAAGAGCCCCAGTCGGCCCCGGCCTACCAAAATCGTAATGAGGCCTTTGGCGAAGGCGGCGGGCCAGTGGCTTCGCCCGGCCTCCAGCAGGAACAGGCCCGCGATAATCCCGGGCCCGCTCGTGTCCGTTTGAGCGGCAGCGGCAACGGAATGTCGTCAGATATGGCGGCGAGCACCATGTCGGGGACGCTGCCCACGGCCAACGGCCAGAGTCAGAGCACGTATACAAATAAGAAGTGTTCGAGAATCAGCAGTAGTAAGTCAGAACAGTGGCACCAGGATGCCCCGTAGGCGTCTGTGCTGATCACCAGCGAGTTAGTTCGACCGGGCCGGTGTCCTCGTACCAGGTGGGCCACAGGCCCGCTCAGGGCGTTGAGACGGAGAAGCTATCCCCGTTGGTTATCGTTGACGGGGCGGCCTCGGTGGTACCTCCCGAAACCAGGGCCAGCCCGGTCGTGCTGGCACGATCCAGCGGCTGCCCGTTGATGTCCGCACCAGTGAAATTCACCGTGCCGAAGTTGGCTAGCGGAAACTCGGTGTTGGTGGCGGTAATCGTCGGCGCCTCAGCAATGACTTCTGCCGAACTGGGCTGCGCGTTCGCGGACGTCTGCTGTGTGGTCCGGGTCCAGCCCTGGGTGCTATCGCTCAGTGTCAGCGTGAATACGCCATCGCCATTCGTCACCACCGAGGCGCTCATTGCGTCGCCGGGCGCGACCGTGTTGGAGAAGGTAATCTGCGAGGGCTGGGCAGGCAGCATCTCGAACCAGCCGTAGTAATCGGCCGTGCCATCATTACAGTCCGCCCCGGTGCCGATCTGCTCCAGCGTCTGCGAGCCAGCGGCGCCGTCCAGGCCGACCCAGAAGGCGGCGGATTGGGTGGCCGTGGAGCCACTGCACGTCACGGTCGGCTGGGTCCAGGAGGCGGACACGCTGGTGTACGTCCCCCCGGTAGATTCGTACCCGGACCAGTTGGGCGAGGGCGCAGGATCAGGCAACGGGCTCGAAGGCGCGGCAGCGCTGTCGAACCAGACGGAAGCGTTGATGCCGCCCGTGCAGTTCACCCAGCCGCCAGCGTTCGCGGACGGCAGGCAGCTCATGGTGTAAGACAATCCCGTGAGGGGGCTGTTGGCATAATCGTCGCCGGGACCGGTGTAATCGGCCGCGACATTCAGCGCGAACGGGCAGCTCGTGTTGGCCCCCGCGTAGACGCCACCGCCGCAGTTGGTGAGTCCCGACGTGTTAAGTCCCGACGCAGGCTGTGCGGGAATAGCCGGTGCTGGCTTAGGCGGTGCTGTAGTGGTGCTGGGCGAGGGCTTAGGTGCGGGCGCTGTCACCGTGCGGGTGACCGTGGGCCGGGGCGCAGGGGCCCTTGCAGAGCCGCATCCTGCCAAACCAGCCGCAGCCGCCAGCACGAGGGCGGGAATGACAATGAGCTTATGGCCGGTCATCATCATCACTCCCCTCGTCATTGGTTGGCGGGTATGCAGTGGACCCGGCGCTTGCTTCGGTGATGACTTTTTGATTGAAGAGCCCGCACCTGTGCCCCCCGGTTTGCTTTTGATTGCAGGCCGGTTGCAGCCATCAGGGGGCCCTGAACGCCAGGCGCGCGCCGCGCGCCGCTGCCGGTTCGGCCAGCCACGAAATTCTGGCCATGAAAGTTTCGCTATGAACTACCTGCTATGACATGGCCCGCGTGCCCGTGCTGGCAGGCGACGCAGCGCGCGGCAGTGGGGGCCCCGGGCAGGACAGTGGCAGCAGTTGCTGGCGGCCCGCAGGCGGCTTGGAGCAGCAGGTTCATCCATTTGGTCTCGGTAGAGGCGCACCTGTGCGACCTGGAAGACCGGCTGAACAAACGCGGCATCTTCAGCGGCAACCCGATGACCGACGGCCCGGCGCGGGAAGGGGACGGCGTGTTTTCAACGGGAACTGGTTGAGTTTCGAAATTCCGTACCCGGAGCCGGGTGAGTCTAGTTACCCGGTTCCGGGCGGCCAGGCGGTTGTTACGGTCCCGCCAGGGGACGCGAGTCCGTCTGTGCGATTTGTGGCTGACGCTGAGACTAGTGTGACCCGGAGGGAGCCGGATCATGGCCAGCCCGGCGAATGATATCGATCAGATCACTGATAAAGATGTTCGTTTTGAGAATGTCCGCGCAATGAACGCTACGCGCTGGATTATCGTGATCGGGATGTTCGTTGTTTTTGTCGTGACGCTGGTGGGCTCGATGCTGGGTGCTTTTTTCGGGTCCTCGGGCCGGTGGGGTCAATTGTCTCCCGTCGTGGATACGGCGCTGGCGGGTGAGTTTGCGATTTTCGGCGCGATCATCGCGTTTTACATGACCCGTCAGGACTAGCGGACCAGCGCCCAGTGCCGCCAGCTCTGGCCGCCCGCTCGGCCCAGGCATCGAAGCTCGTCGGCGGCGGCGAGGGGGATGAGGTCGCGGCCGACGGCGTCCGTTATGAAGGCTGGCGGGGCGTATGTCCTGGCCGGAGCGAAGGGTTGTCCACAGGGGTTAGGTCCCCTTTTTAGCCGGCGCGTCCCTGCCGCTTCCGCTGGCGGGGCGGGTGAGGAGAGCAGGCGGCGGTACTTGCGGACCTGGTAGTGATCCGTGGCCTGCCTCGTTCTTCGCCTCGCCGAAGCTGTCCTCCACTCCCCAGGCGCGCGCGCCCGCGACCGCCGCCAGTTCGGCGAGGGTGACCGGGCGGAGCGACCAGCAGCGGAAAAGAACGCCAGCTCAAGGACGCCCTTCTCCTT
>Ga0187867_10004794_pt1 | contig 10379 bp, 5 predicted proteins | sample June2016WEW_13_1_FD_132976 | JGI IMG/M metagenome (GOLD analysis project Ga0187867, IMG submission 132976) | Peatland microbial communities from SPRUCE experiment site at the Marcell Experimental Forest, Minnesota, USA - June2016WEW_13_10 | ecosystem: Environmental > Terrestrial > Soil >... | reverse complement strand
CGACGGGGTCGTCATGGTCTGCCACGACGATGCGGCGATCGCCGCGGACGGCATGCGGATCGCGTTCGCCGCGCACGATGCCGCGGATATCGCCAATGTACCGCTCGAGCGAGGCGGCGCCGTGCCGACCCTCCAAGAGGTGGTTCGCCTCGCCATCAAGAGCGGCTGCGGCCTCTACGTCGAGGTCAAGGAACGAGCCGCCGCGCTGCCTACGCTGCGGCTTCTGTCGGCGAGCGCCGTCCCGTTCGCGGCAGTCGGGTCCTTCGACCACGACACCGTCCGTGACCTCGCCGCCGCCCGGCGGGAGCATTCGCGCTTTCCCATCTCGGTTCTTGTTCGCGTCGGCGAAGACCCATTCACGGTCGCCGCCGATACCGGAGCCGAGGTCGTCCATCTTTGCTGGGAGCGGGCGTCAAACGCGCCCGACCGTCTCGTCACGCCGGATTTCATTTCGCGTGCGTCGCGCGAACGGCTTCTCGTGGTGATCTGGCACGAGGAACGCCGCGCCGTGCTCGATCGGCTGATGACACTTCCGGTCGTCGGCATCTGCACCGATAAGCCGGAGATGATGAACCGATACGAGCAGCATCCGGACTATCCCATCGACGTCGTTTGCCATCGGGGCATGAACAGGATCGCGCCCGAGAACACCTTGCACGCGGCCCGTCTCTGCTTCGACCAAGGGTTTCAGGTCGTCGAGCTTGATGTGCGCCGCACCGCCGATGGCGCGCTTATCGTCATCCACGATGAAACTCTCGACCGAACGACTGATGGGGCGGGATCCGTCGCGGCACTGACGATCGCCGAGCTCGGCCGGCTTTCCGCCGGCATTCGCTTTGATCCCTTCTTCAGGGAAGAACGCATCATGCCACTTTCGGCGTTCCTCGAAGCGGCAAATGCCGAAGGACAGCTCTACATCGAGATCAAGGACGCCGATCCGGCCGCGACGCTGGCTGAAGTCGAGCGCATGGACATTCTGCGTCGTGTCTTTTTCTGGAGCCCTGATGCAACGCGGCTCGCTGTGCTACGCAGCCTCTCTGACGATTTGCGGATCATGGTCAAGCGCAACAACTTCCCCACGATCCGAGACGCAGTCGAGGCGCTGAGGCCGGCCATAGTCCAATTCAACTGGGCGCGTGACGATCGCAAGGGGATCGACGACTGCCATGAAGCTGGCATCGCAGTAATGGTGAAGTATTTTGGCGCCAATACCGCCGTCTTCGAACGGATCATCCGCCTGAAGCCCGACATGATCAACCTCGACCGGCCGGATGTCTTCCTCGCTACATACGCGAAGGTCACCGGGAAGGCGTTGGGCGCGTCGCTATCTAAGGCCGGGGTCTGTTGATCAGCCCAAAGGCCTTGATCAGCCAGAAGGTCTGGTATCGTTACACAAGTGTCACACGTTCGACCACTCGGCAAGAACAGTGCTCCCCACCCAAAGCTGCGCTGGCCTGGACGCCCGGCCCGAACCGCCGCAGTCGACCCAAACCGGACTCTCGAACGTACAGATCGTGGATCATCCGCAGAGCAAGACTTACGCCCATACCCTGGCACCTCGCACGTTTATGTCAGCCATCCTGCGCATTCAATGCTCAGTTCCACTCTGGTATCGCCGGAACGGTCAGCCGCTCAACCTCAGGCAGATCAAAGCCGAAATGCTGCTGCAGCAGGCCACGCAAAGCCCCGCGATCAGCCAGTTCCGTTGCCGTTGGCTCATCAGCTTCATGAAGCATTGTCACTTTCCGGTTCAGGACGTTGACCCGCCCCTCGGGCGTGACCGCGCTCAGGAATATCCAGTTCACGAACGGAGATTTCGGGTGCGTGGCGATGTAGTGGTTGAACACTTCGAAGTCCAAAGGGTTCTCTACTTCCAACGTGGATGCCCAGCCGGCCACAGGCTGCCTGTCCTCCCGTGTGACGTGATGGAACCAGAAGTTGCCGTCGCGCCGCATCCAATGCGTTGCCTGACCGGGCGGCGTATCCACCAGCGGGACCGGAAAGCGGGCGGCGAACGGTCCAAAGCCCGGATCGACAACATAGGTCGCATCTCCGACCGCCACGGTCATGAACATGTGGTCCCGCTTCGCTTCGGCCAACGGCCCAAACAGAACGACCCGCGCGGCATGACGGGCAACCTGAAAACCGAGCGCTTCAAGCACGGCTGCGAACAGGCTTGCGTGTTCGAAACAATAACCGCCACGGCCGGCGCCGACAATCTTTTCCTGAAGCCCGTCAAGGTCGAGACGCACACCTCGGCCGAGCAGTACGTCCAGGTTCTCAAACGGGACATGCGCGGTATGGGCCTCGATCAACCCCGCCAATGTCTTAAGCGTCGGATCGCGGCTACCGGACCAGTTAACGCGCCTGAAATAGGCGTCGAGGTCTACGGTGGCGGCCATGGCAATTCCCCTCCCTCCGGTCGATGGTGGTCCAATGCTGTGCGGCACCGATCAGCGCGGAAAGTGCCACGCCGGCTGGCCTCAGCGACATTCCGTCAGATCGGGTGTCGACCCTTTGCGGAGCTTCGCTGACGACACCATGATTAGCCGATTTCGCGTCGCAACCGATACCTCTCAGGCTGGCCGGACACCGTAGAACAACGGGAACCCCTTCGGCAGATCCGTGATCGCGCGGGTGTGGCAGTCATACTGTGTATATTCTCCCATCGGGATGTACGGCACGTCGCGCCAAAACTGTGCCTGAAGCTCGCGGCAGACGCGCCGTTCTGTCTCCATATCGGGCGCGTCGAGCCACGCCTGATTCAATTCGTCGATCTTCGGCGCTGTCGCCCACCCCGGAAATCCGTTCGGGCCGGTGCTGCTCAAAAAACCATTGGCGGCGGGCGTGAAGTTATAGCTACCATCGAGCAACGTGAAAAACACGTTCCAGCCGCCTTTGTCCGGCACATCCTTGTTGAAGCGGCTGCGTATCACCGTGCCGAAATCCGCCGTACGAACTTCGACATTCATGCCTGCCTTGCGCAACTGCTCGATACCAACGATCGACAAGGCATGCAGTTCGAAGATATCGGCGACGTCGAGCGCCAGGACGCTCTCTCCCTTATAGCCGGCGGCCGCGAGTTCGCGCTTCACGCGATCATAATCCCGCGGGGCCGTCATCACTCCGATCCCTTCATCGTTCGCCAGAGGCGACCCCGGGCCGAACAGGCCCACGCCGGCGCGCCAGTTAGCGGGATCGACCCCAGCCACGGCCTGCATCGCCTCCGCCTGGTCGATCGCCCCCAGCAGGGCGCGCCGCACCGCCGGATTGTCGAACGGCGGATGCAGCTGGTTGAACCGCCTCATTCCGATAGCGGTCGAGACCCTGTTTGTTTCCACCATCAGCTTCGGGTCGTGCGCCAGGGACGCCAACAGGTCCCCCTGCACAACCTCAACCCAGTCGATCTCGCCGGTGTGGAGCGCGGCGGAGGAGACGGCCCCATCGGGTATCGCGGTCCATTCCACCCGGTCGAAATGCACGGTCTTGGCGCCCGCCAGAAAGCTCGCCTTCCCACCGTCGCGCGGGACATAGTCCTGAAACCGCTCATAGACCGCACGATTGCCGGCGTTGAACTCTGCGGGCACGAAGCGAAACGGTCCACTTCCCACCATTTCGGTGATCGCCTTGAAGGGATCGGTGGCGGCGAGGCGCGCGGGCATGATGGCGGGCATGCTGACGGTGCAGCCGCCGAGCGCCTGTGGCAAATGCGGAAACGGCTTCTTCAGCCGGAACACGATCCGGCGGTCGTCCGCCGCGGACAGCTCGTCCGTGGCCGCCATCAATGCCCGGCTGAACCCCTCACGTGCGCCGATCCGCCTGATGCTGGCTACGACATCGCTGGCGAGCACTGGTTCCCCGTCATGAAAGCGGAGCTTTTCCCGCAACGTGATCGTCCATCGTTTTCCGTCATCGTCGATCGTGTGACCGGCGGCCATTTGCGGTTGCGCCACGAGCGACTCATCGATGCCATACAAAGTATCAAACACGAGATAACCGTGATCCCGTGTCCCCCGCGCCCCGGTCCAAACCGGATCGAGGGCGGTCAGGGGCGCAGTCGGCACGAACCGCAAAACGCTGGATTTTTCAGCCCGCGCGATGCGTGGCGCGGCCAGCATCGCAGCCCCGGCGGTCAATTTGAACATGTCGCGGCGGCGCATGGCATTGTCCTCCCGAGTATTTTTTCGCAGAGAACGCTTTTTCGTGTCAATTTCGAATCGCGAAGCCCGATCCCGAGCGCCTCAGAATGGCAGTGCCCCAAGATCTTACAGCGATGGTTTTGAATCAGCGCCATGATCTTGTCGTCCTTGCATTGACGAAAGCGCGTCAGGCAGCCAGGTCATGCCGTTGGAGAATTGTCAACGCAGGCTTTGGTCGCGACGGCCGGGGTGAATTCAAGCAGAAGCCAGTCGGCCCGCCACAAGTGCCGGCCCGGCTTGGCTCATTCCTTGTTACCGAAGGTCCGGTCACCACCCACTGCGGACCGTCAAGCTGACCCATTACGCCGTGGGCACGGCTTGACCCGCACATCCGGACAACAATCGACGAAGTCTGGTCGAAACCGCGATGTATCGTTACCAGGCCATCATCGGCCGGTGACTCCGCGCCAGGACTCTGCCCAATCAGCGGACGGAGCCGAAAGTCGGGTGCAACGTTCCAAACCGGATGACGGAACTCTCCGCCCAGGTCCACCGATACGCTCGCCCCGACGGAACACATCACGAGCGCCCGGCACCAGCGCGGGCCGACTCAGCACTCCAAAGGGGATAGAGCAAATACGAGCAGTGGCCTGGACTCTTGAAATACCCAGCTTACCGTCCGCGCAGGTTTAGAGATGCGCGCGATCGGCTGGCCGATACGCGCGCGTACGCGGGACATCACACTGGACCCAAGGAGAAACTGCCATGCCGTTCTACGAAAAAGGCGACGTCCGTATCCATTACGAAGAGGCCGGCTCCGGCTTCCCGCTGCTGGTCATCCCCGGCGGCGGGCTGAACTCGACGGTTGCGGGCCTGGCGACCCACCCGTTCAACCCGTTCGACGAGTTTAAGGACGAATTCCGCGTAATCGCGGCGGATCTGCGCAACGCCAAGGGTGGCCAGTCCTCAGGTCCGCTCGAGACCGATCGGCCGTGGGACGCCTATACCGACGATCATATCGGCCTGATGGATCACCTTGGCATACGAGATTTCATGGTGCTCGGCTTCTGCATCGGCGGCCCCTTCATCTGGAACCTGCTGAAGCGCGCCGGCGACCGTGTCATTGCGGCCGTGCCGGCGCAGCCGAGCGGCTACCGCCCTGAGATGCCCGACCTGTCTTACAACAACAACATGAAGGGCTGGGGTCCGGAGCTGTGCGCTCGCCGGCCCGACATCACGATGGCGATGGTCGACGCCTTCCTGACCAACATGTACCGCGCCCGCGCCGACTTCGTGTACACCGTGTCTCGCGATTTCGTGCGCAACTGCCAGACGCCGATCCTGGTGTTGCCGGACGACGTGCCGGGGCACCCGTATGTCGTCGCCATGGAAACCGTGCATCTCGCGCCGAACGCGCAAGTGAGCCTCTACCCATGGAAGGACACCAAGGACAAGATCCCGCTGGCGGTGCGCCACATCCGCACATTCCTGCGGGCGCATCGGCCTGTGGCGGGAGCGCGATCTATGGCGGCCGCCGCCCAGTAGCGAAGCTTTTTGGCGGCAACATCCGAGCACAACAGGCCAACACCGCGCGGCCAAGAACGGCTCCTAAGGGTTGGTCGAGAGCCGAAGTTCAAACATTAGACGCGGAGGCGTGACCCGGCCAGCGTTCTGCGGCCGGTGTCCCACGGCAGGTGTCCAATGGCCGGTGCCCCGCAGGCGCACCGCGTTTGGCGGTGTCCACGCGCCGAACGACAATGTTTCCTTCCGGGCGACCGGGATTACCGTGCCAGGATCACCGCGCATCTTTCCAACAGAGGCCCGCAGGAGTATGCGCAACAGACGGTGGCGCACGAAGCCCCATGCATGGCCAGGCTCGACGAGCGGACAAAGGCGCGGCTTGATCTCGCTGCGGTCGAGCTGACCCGGTGGTCGCCCAGAAACCACGATACTTTCCACCTGTCGGGACAGAATGCGCCATCGGTTTGCTGCCAATCACCACGTTGACTCTGGAGGATGCGCCGATGATCTATGAAGTTCGCACCTATACCCTCCGTGCCGGAGCCACCGCCGAATTTGAAGAGCGCTACGCCAAAAGGCTGCCCCTGCGGGAAAAACACTCGAAATTGGGAGCCTTCTGGCACACCGAATGCGGCCCACTCAATCAGGTCATCCACGTCTATCCGTACGACGACCTGAATCAGCGGACGGCAGTGCGCGCGGCCCTCGCCCAGGATACCGCGAGGGCGGCGCTTCCCGGCGGCGGGGATCTGATCGTGGCGCAGGAGTCCGAGATCATGAACCCCGCGCCGTTCATGCGCCCCCTGGGCAGCCGGGACTTCGGCACCGGGAACGTGTATGAAATGCGGATCTACACCTTCGCTCCCGGCGACATGCCCAAGGTGCTGGATGGCTGGGCCAAGGCCATCGAGGCCCGGGAACGGCTCTCGCCCCTGGCGGCCTGTTGGACGAGCGAACTCGGCGGCCTCAACAAGTTCATCCACACCTGGGTTTACAAGGATCTCAACGAACGGGCTCGCATCCGCGAGGAATCCCGTAAGCCCGGCGGCCAATGGCCACCGCAGACCGGGGTGCGGCCGATCCGGCAGGAGAACAAGCTGCTGATACCGGCGACCTTCTCGCCCGTACGGTAACTGGCCTCAACATTTCCGATGAGGAACCGTCGCCGGATGCGGGAAGGCCTGGCGCCACCGGCATCCTGCGACGGCGCGGCCATACACGTTGACGGTTGGGATCGGTTAATACCAAACGCCCAATGGTTTGACCGATGCGTCCGGCCATTATTGACCGGGAGGACAACAACGCCGGTCACGTTCAACCTGGAAGGTCTTGCCCGACTGCTGGCGGTCTTCTCTGAAGCGCACGTGAGGCCAAAGCTGCCATTGCGATAGGTCGACCGTCTGACCGCTGTCGATTCATAGCGGTCATTGCGACAGGAACTGATCACCCGAAAGTTGGTGTCGATTTTGTGTTCGGTTCGTCGTGTTGGCCGCCATCAGCTCGTGCAAGGGTTCGAGACGGCCGATGCGGATTTGACATCGCCCGTTCCGCGTGAGGCCAACATAACCAGCTTCACACCTTCACCGTCGCCCGGTAGGCTTCCGTTTGGTGTCCCAAGAACTGCGGGCGGTACAGAGGTGGGCGGGAACATCGATCGTTCTTGGGGGAGTTCTCGTGATGGATGAGGGGCTCAGCCCAGGGAATGCGCGTTTCTTCGCCCGCTCCGGACCGCACACTCTGGCGATGATCGCGGCCGCCACCGGTTGCGACGCCTCCGTTGGAGAAATCTTAATCTTCGGGCTCGCGTCACTTGAGGACGCCGGTCCGGACCAGATCAGCTATTCAGCCACTACCCGTCACACCACTCTGCTTGAACGGACCAAAGCTGGCGCGGTGATCGTGCTGCCTGGCCTGCGGGTGCCCGAAGGATCGGTGGCACTCGTGTCGTCCGCCCCTATCGTCACCTGGGCGCGTGTGGCGGCTTTGTTCCATCCGGTCCCGGCTGTGCGGGCGGGCGTCCACCCTACGGCCTGTATCGCGTCGGACGCGATGGTGGATGACAGTGTCGAGGTGAGCGCCCATGCGGTCATTGGCGCGCGTGCGGAAATCGGGCCGCATTGTTTGATCGGTCCAGGCGCGACGATCGGCGAGGGCGTCGTCATGGGCCCGGATTGTCGGATCGGTTCGCAGGCCACCATCACCCACTCTATTCTCGGAGCCCGGGTCTACATTTATCCAGGTGCCCGCGTCGGCCAGGAAGGGTTCGGGTTCGATATGACAGGGACCGGGTTCGTCACGATTCCGCAACTGGGAGGTGTCATCCTGGGCGACGATGTCGAGGTCGGTGCTAACAGCACGATTGATCGAGGGGCACTACGAGACACTGTGATCGGGTCGGGCACGCGCCTCGATAACCTCGTTCAGGTCGCGCATAATGTTCGCATTGGCCGGTCTTGCGCGATCGCGGCGCAATGCGGGATCGCGGGATCGGTCGAAATTGGCGATTTCGTGGTCATGGGGGGACAATCCGCCATTGCCCCACATGTGACCATTGGATCCAAATCCCGGATAGGCGCGCAGGCCGGTGTCATGTCTGATATTAAAGAGGGGGCGATAGTGGTCGGCAGTCCAGCCAGGCGAAGAAATGATTTCTTTCGCGAAATCGCGACCCTGAAAAAACTGACCCGGCGTTAGGTGACGTCCAGCCTCGCTTCCCGAATAACGTCCGCTCAGGCTCCCTTCCCCTGATCCAGCCGTTGACGGACCCGGTCCATGTTCCATGGGAACAGTTCGTGCACGCCTCTGCCCGGATGGTTCTGCGACGGGGACAAGGACCTTTCGGGAATGTCTGGAGTCCACGTGCGCCGTGCCAAGGCGGCGCTTCTCAGCTCAGTTGCAGTCGACCCGACCCCGCCATTTGCCGCTGAGCCCGTAACGACCGGTTTGGAGAAACGGTGCCGCTCGTCTGAACGGCAGCCATGGGCGCCAACCAGCCGGCAACGGCTCGAGTCTTGTATGTCTGGTTTCCATCCCAAGCAAACCTACGGCTTGCGTAGCGGGTGTCTGATTACACCCGCTGGCTGCTGCGTACCGACGACTACAAATCCAAGCCGGTACGGTAGTCTAATACATCGGCGTCAGCTTGATCACATCCCGCCGAGGCACGCGCCCGCGCGTGAGGACGGCGAAGGCGGTGTCCGGTTCGACGACGAGTTCCGTCAGCTCTTCGGGCGTCACCAGAGGCGCAGCACCGATCCGCGAGGAGGGTCGCTCCTGCTCGCCCTGCGCCGTGCGGCGAAACAGCTGGAAGGGGTTGATCGTTGCAAGCAGGCTCACGGGCGTGCTGCCTTCACCGACCATCACCGTGCTGGCCACGAGCGGCTGCGTCTTCGCTGCTGCCAAGCGGCCTGTGGCCCGTTGCGCGGTCACGGCCCCGCGCACCGTCGGCACGCCCGGCACATGTTCGAGCAGTGGCCTGAAGCTTGCGCCGATGCGGCTCGCAATCATGGATGCCGTACGGACGGATCGGTTCTGCAGTGCCAGCACGGAGCCGAACAGTGTCAGATAGCGCGCGGCCTCGCGCTCGTTGAGCCTGGCCTCCACCCCCTCGACAGTCTGCGTTGCGGCGACGATCGCGAGACTGAGGCTGCGCGCAATCCCCAATATGAGGGCGTCTTGCTGCGTGGTGATGTCCTGCGCCTCATCCATCACGATCACTACCGGCGTCTCACCCTCGGCCATGCCGCGGTCGGCCCGATCACGGACAGCGGCGAAGATGCGCGCCTTGAGCAGCGCCATGACCACCGGTCCCGCCGTGCCGTAGCGGTGTGCAGGCGCAAGTATGCCGATGCGGCCACCCCTGAGCACTGAGGCGATGTCCACCTCGCTGCCGCCCGGCGCCGTGTTCGCCCATCTGAGCGTATCGGGATGACCTGTGATCGCAGTGTACCAAGCCCTGAGCGTCGCCAGGATCGACGATTTCACCTTATCCTCGACAGCGGGCCACTCGGTCCGGAAGAACGCCACCGCCTCCGCCTGCTCCGGGATCGTCTGATCCACCTTCTCGAGCACGTCCGGCGAAGGGCCTTCGCTCGCGATCCGCCAGATTCCTGTCAGGGTCCAAGAAGCACCGCCGTCCTGCCGCGCGAGAACGGCGGCGTAACGCATGAGGGCAGCGGCGCTGTCCTGCCAGAACCGGTCCTTGTCGTTCTGGCCGAGAATATCGGTGACCGTCGCGACGATCTCGGTCGGTGTCAGTCCCTCGACCAGCGACATCGCTTTGCCTGCCGGCTCGATGACGGCGAGGTCCGGGACGAAGCGCGCAACCTCGCCCGGCAACGCGCCCTTGCCGTCGAGTACAACCAGCCCGATGCCTTCCAAGTCACCCAGCTGCTTGCAGAGCGGACGCAGCACACCCGCCGTCTTCCCAGAGCCAGTACCACCCAACACCAGCAGATGCTGCATCAGGTCCGCGAGGCTGAGCGCCATGTCGAGCCCGCGGGAAGGGGCGAACAAATCGCCACGCGCGGCCATCACGCCGAGCGATGTGCCGAGCGTGAGTATCGGCGTTTTGTCGGCGATCGCCGCGACGAGCTGCGTCTTCCTGGCCTCTTCGATGCGTCCGGTCCAGTTCGAAGCCCCAGCCATCGCCCACGCAGCACCCTCAGCAGTGCCGGCCGCTGCGGCGTCAAGTAGACGCGCACGCATGAGGGGCGGGGG
>Ga0187867_10004791_pt1 | contig 10386 bp, 8 predicted proteins | sample June2016WEW_13_1_FD_132976 | JGI IMG/M metagenome (GOLD analysis project Ga0187867, IMG submission 132976) | Peatland microbial communities from SPRUCE experiment site at the Marcell Experimental Forest, Minnesota, USA - June2016WEW_13_10 | ecosystem: Environmental > Terrestrial > Soil >... | reverse complement strand
CAGCACGGTGGTAGAAACTCCTTGCGAAGCTTACGGCGGCGTACGGGTGAAAGGGATCTTTCGACTGCGGCGGGGCTTCGCGTTCGCGAAGTCCCACCTTCGCTCAAGATGACAGGGATATGGAGATCATGCTTCTAAGTCTGGCTGGAATCCTGTATACATATCGGTTTTGGAAATCTTTAGTATCGGAGCCCTTTGTGAACTTGAATCCAGATGACAGTTTCGCTTCGAGTACCTCAGGGGCTAAAGCCCAGTTGATTGAGAAGTCGTTGATCGCAGCGCTGAAGCGCTGCGCCACCCAAAGGCACGCTGCTCAAAAGCATGCTACTCAAGAGCACGCCAGCCAAAGACGCTCCTGCATTGCGATCGCGATAGCTTTCGTTCTTGCTTTCTTGCTGATTGGCGAAAGGGTCTCCGCCCAGGATAAGGATGCGGATAAGACAGCCGTGCCTGCGGCTAAGAAAGGGCAGAGGAAGGATCAGAAGAAAGACGAGAAAAAGGACGCGCCTGCCTCGGAGAAAAAAGACGAGGAGAAGAAAGGAGGGATGACGGCTGACACTTTTTCTGGGCTGAAGTTCCGGTCGATCGGGCCGGCGGTGGCTTCGGGGCGGGTGGTGGCGATTGCGGTGAATCCTAAGAACAAGTTTGAGTATTACGTGGCCGTGGCCTCGGGCGGGGTGTGGAAGACGGTGAACGATGGGACGTCGTGGACTCCGGTGTTCGACAAGGAAGGATCGTATTCGATCGGATGGGTGACGCTTGATCCGAATGATCCGGCGGTGGTGTGGGTGGGGGCGGGCGAGAGCAACTCGCAGCGGAGCGTGGGTTATGGGGATGGGATTTATCGATCGGATGATGGCGGAAAAAATTGGAAGAATTTGGGGCTGAAGAAGTCGGATCACATTGGGCGGGTGGTGGTTGATCCGAGGGATTCGAAGGTGGTGTACGTGGCGGCGGAAGGGCCGCTATGGGGGCCGGGCGGGGATCGCGGCTTATATAAGTCGGCGGACGGAGGAAAGACGTGGAAGGCGGTGCTGACCATCAGCGAGAACACGGGCGTAGTGGATGTGGCGATTGATCCGTCGAATCCGGACATTGTTTATGCGGCGGCTTACCAGCGGCGGCGGCATGTGTTTACTTTGATCGATGGCGGGCCGGAGAGTGCGATTTATAAATCGACGGACGCTGGGGCCAGTTGGAACAAGCTGAAATCCGGGCTGCCTTCCGTGGATTTGGGGCGAATCGGGTTGGCGGTTTCTCCGGTGGATTCGAATGTGGTGTATGCGACGGTGGAGGCGGCGGATGGTAAAGGAGGAGTTTTTCGGTCGAACGATCGGGGGGCAACGTGGGAGAGGAAGAATGAGTTCGATGTGGGGGCGATGTACTACTCGCAGGTGATTGCCGATCCGAAGAATGTGGATCGCATTTTCGTGATGAATGTGAGTCTGCGGGAATCGCTGGACGGCGGAAAGACTTTGCACAAGGTGGAGGAGACGAATCATCACGGGGACAATCACGCGATCTGGATCGATCCGGACAATACGAAGCATTGGCTGCTGGGGTCGGATGGCGGGATGTATGAAACTTACGACGATGCCAAGAGCTGGCAATTCAAGGCGAATCTGCCGACAGTGCAGTTTTACGACGTGGCGGTGGACAACGCACTTCCCTTCTATAACGTGTGCGGCGGGACGCAGGATAATTTTTCGTGGTGCGGTCCGGAGCGTACGCGGAATATCAACGGGATTATGAATTCGGACTGGTTCGTGACTACGGGCGGAGATGGATTCCGTTCGCAGGTAGATCCGGTGGATGCGAACACGGTGTATTCGGAGTCGCAGTACGGCGTGCTGGTGCGCTATGACAAGCCGACGGGACAGGAGTTGGTGCTGCAGCCGCAGGAGGGCAAGGGCGAGCCGGCGCTACGGTGGAATTGGGATTCGCCGCTGATTATTAGTCCACACGCGCACACGCGGCTTTATTTTGCGGCGAATCGGTTGTTTCGCAGCGACGACCGGGGCGATACGTGGAAGGCCATTAGCGGCGACCTGACGCGGCAGATCGACCGCAACAAGCTGCCGGTGATGGGGAAAGTGTGGGAGCCGGACGCGGTGGCGAAGAATGCGTCGACTTCTTTCTACGGAAATATTGTGGCGCTGGCGGAGTCGCCGAAAAAAGAAGGGCTGATCTATGTGGGCACCGACGATGGGCTGATTCAAGTGACGGGCGACGGCGGGCAGAGTTGGATGAAGTACGAGAAATTTGCCGGGGTTCCGGAGACGACTTACGTGAGCCGACTGGCGGCGTCGCAGCATGATGTCAATACGGTTTACGCGGCGTTCGACAATCACAAGAACGAGGACTTCAAGCCTTATCTGCTGCGCTCGACGGACGCGGGCAAGACCTGGACTTCGATTGCGGGTGGCTTACCAGAAAATGGGACGGTGGTGGCTTTTGCGGAAGACACGGTGAATGCGAATCTGTTATTTGCGGGGACTGAATTCGGAGCGTTCTTTACCGTCGATGGCGGCGCGCACTGGGTGCAGTTGAAAGGCGGGCTGCCGACGATTGCGGTGCGCGACATGGTCATCCAGGCGCGCGAAGGCGATCTGGTGATTGCTACGTTCGGGCGCGGGTTTTATGTGCTGGACGATATTTCTGCGCTGCGGCAGATCAAGGCGGAATCTCTGGAGCAAGCGGCGGCGCTGTTTCCGGTGAAGGATTCGCTACTGTATATCGAGCGGCATCCGCTGGGTGGTCCGAAGAAAGGGTTTCAGGGGGAGTCTTTCTTTACGGCGGATAATCCGCCGTATGGGGCGGTGTTCACGGCTTACCTGAAAGAGAAGCTGAAGACGAAAAAGGAAAAGCGTCAGGAGGCGGAAAAAGAAGCGGCGAAGAAGAATCAGACGTTGGCTTATCCAAGCAATGACGAGTTGCGGGCCGAGGCGGAAGAGGCGAAGCCCGAGGTTTACTTTGTGGTCTATGACGAATCGGGTGCGCCGATCCGGCGGGTGGATGGGGATATCGAGGCGGGCTTTCAGCGAGCGGCGTGGGATTTGAGGTATCCGGCAGTGTCGCTGCGCGAGCATACCGAGGAAGGCGAGGACTTTCCGCCGGCGGGAGCGAAGGGGCCGCTGGTGATTTCGGGGAACTACTCGGTGCGGCTGTTCGAGAAGGTGGATGGAGTGGTGACAGAGTTGGCGGGAGCGCAGAGTTTTAAGGTGGTGGCCGACGGAGCGGCTTCGTTGAGTGCGGCAGACCGTGCGGCACAAGAGGAATTTCTGCGCAAGGTGGCGCGACTTTACCGGGCCGTCTCGGGCGCGCTGCACACGGCCGACGATGTGGAGGCGCGGCTGAAAGCGATTCGCGGGGCGCTGCGGGAGACGCCGGCGGCGGAAAAGCAACTTAGCGCGGTGGCGGATGCGATCGAACAGAAGAATCGTGAGATTCTGCGCGCGCTGCGGGGAGATGAGGAACTGCAGAAGCGGAATGAACCGGTGCCGTCGTCGATTAACGATCGGGTGCAGGCGATCATGGAGGGTGAACGCTTCGCTATGACGAAGCCGACGCAGACTCATCTCGACGATTACACGATTGCGGGCGGTGAGTTCAGCGAGGAGCTGGGTAAACTTCGAGCGCTGGTTGAGGTTGATCTGGCTAAGCTGGAGAAAGATATGGAGGCTGCTGGGGCGCCATGGACTCCGGGGCGGGTGCCGGAGTGGAGCGAGAAATAGAGATCTTGGCCACGGATTTGCACGGATCTGCGCGGATGAAGAAGAGTCAAAGGCTTTACCACAGGGGACACAGAGGGGCACCAGGGTAGGTCAACGAAATCAAGTTCTTTGATTCTCTTATGAAGCGGATTCTTTTGTCTTGGAGCAGCGGGAAGGACAGTGCGTGGAGTTTGCAGGTGCTGAGGCAGCGAGCGGAGTATGAAGTCGTCGGGCTGCTGACTACGTTTAACGGAGAGGCGGATCGGGTAGCGATGCACGCGGTGCGCCGCGAACTGGCGGAGCGGCAGGCAGCGGCTGCGGGGCTTCCGCTTTGGGCGGTGCCGTTGCCGTGGCCTTGCTCGAATGAACAGTATGAGGGACTGATGGCGCAGGCTTGTGCGAGGGCAGTGGCGGAAGGGATTGAAGGAGTTGCGTTTGGAGATTTGTTTCTGGAGGATGTGCGCGCTTACCGGGAGAAGCAGATGAAAGGCACGGGGCTGGAGCCGATATTTCCGGTGTGGGGGCTGCCGACGGCCGCTTTGGCGCGGGAGATGATTGCGGCTGGCACGCGAGCGAAGTTGACTTGCGTCGACACGGAGAAGCTGGACCGGGCTTTCGTGGGGCGTGAGTTTGATGAAGAGCTGCTTGCGGATTTTCCGGAGGAAGTGGATCCTTGCGGCGAACGGGGAGAATTCCATTCCTTTGTATACGCGGGGCCGATGCTGAAGGCGGTGGTACCGGTGTCAGTGGGAGAGACGGTGGTGCGCGGGCAGTTTGTGTTTGCGGATCTGATTTCGAAGTGAGGGCGGGGTTTCAAGAATCAAAGTTTTGACACAGGGGGCACCCTTCGACTTCGCTCAGGGCGGGCTCTGGAACACAGGGGGAATGCTCCGAGATAGCTGCTCGTAAAACTTGATTGCAATATCCTTACGCGGCTGTGGTACACTCCCGCCGACTGTTGCTAACGCTGTGGGGCTTGGCAACGGCCGTGGGGAAATCCTTTGTGGTCCGGGAGGACTGGGGAATGGGCCTCGCGTTAATGGCCGTGATCTGGGTGATCACGATAGTCAGCACATACTTTTTTGCCGCCAAGACCTGGTGGCTGCCGGTGGGGGCTGCGGAAGCGGCGGGGTTTATCGACCGGCAATTCGCCCTCACTTTTGTACTGATGGGAATTGTGTTTCTGGCGGCACAACTCTCGCTGGGCTACATCGTGTGGAGATATCGCGAGCAGCCTTCCTCGCCGCCGGTGGATTATTCGCACGGCAATATAAAACTTGAACTGGTGTGGACGGTGCTGACCACGGTTCTGTTCGTGGGACTGAACCTGATGGGCAGCAGTGTGTGGGCGAGCCAGCGCTTTGACCAGGCGGGGCCGGGAGCGGTGCAGGTTGAGGTAACGGGGATGCAGTTCGCGTGGTACTTCCGCTATCCGGGGCCGGACGGAAAGTACGGGGCGACGAGTCCGAAGCTGATGGATCCTTCGGCGGGTGGCGAGGCCGCGGTGGGGCTGAACACTTCCGATCCGGCGGCTAAGGATGATGTGGTAACGGGGACGATGTATTTGCCGGTGGATCGCGAGGTGGATGTGAGCCTGCGCGCGGTGGACGTGATTCACAGCTTCTTTGTGCCGGCGCTGCGCTTCAAGCAGGACGCGGTGCCGGGACTGAATATTCACATGCACTTCAAGCCGACGACGATTGGCGAGTATGAGATCGCGTGCGCCGAACTCTGCGGCTTGGGCCATTACAAGATGCATGGCATGGTACACGTGGTCAGCCAGGAGGATTTCGATAAGTGGCTGGCGGCACGGGAGGCGGAGAAACAATAAATGGCGACCGCGGCTACGGTTCACTCGCACGCTCCTCAGGGGTTCATTCGAAGGTACATTTTCAGTCTCGATCACAAAGTGATTGGCATTCAGTATTTCTTTTTGGCGCTCACGGCGGTGTGGGTGGGGATGTTCCTGTCGCTGCTGATGAGGATTCACTTGATCTGGCCGGCAGCCGTTCTGCCGCTGGTGGGGGAGATTAAGCCGGAGACTTATCTGAGCCTGCTGACGATGCATGGCACGATCATGGTGTTCTTCGTGCTGACGACGGCGCCGCAGGGAGGATTTGGAAATTATTTTCTGCCGATTCAGATTGGCGCGCCGGACATGGCTTTCCCGGTCCTGAACATGCTTTCGTTCTGGACGACCTTTGTCGCCTTCGTGGTGATGATCTCGGCGTTCTTTGTAACTGGCGGCGCGCCGTTGCATGGCTGGACGGGATATGCGCCGCTGAGCGCGCTGCCTTCCGCGGGGCCGGGCGAGCAACTGGGCGCCGATCTGTGGATCACGAGCATTGCGATCTTCTGTTTAGCGTCGTTGATGGGCGCGTTGAATTTTTTGACGACCACGCTCGACATGCGGGCCAAGGGCATGACCATGATGCGAATGCCGTTGACCGTGTGGTCGTGGTTCATCACAGCGATTCTTGGTCTGCTGGCGTTTGGGGTGCTGCTCTCGGCGGGTATTTTGTTGCTGATGGATCGTAATCTGGGGACGAGTTTTTATGTGCCGCTGGTGGTGGTGAACGGGCAGATCATGGGGCACAAGGGCGGGTCGCCGCTGCTGTGGCAGCATCTGTTCTGGTTCTTTGGGCATCCCGAGGTTTACATCGCGATTCTGCCGGGCATGGGCGTGGCTTCGCAGATTCTTTCGACGTTTTCGCGCAAGCCGATCTTCGGCTATCGAGCGATGGTCTACGCCATGCTGGCCATCGGATTTCTCGGGTTCATGGTGTGGGGCCATCACATGTTCATGAGCGGGATGAGCCCGTACTCGGCGTTTGCCTTCTCGCTGCTGACCATGTGCATCGGGGTGCCTTCGGCCATCAAGACATTTAACTGGCTGGGGACGATGTGGAAGGGACACATTCGTTTTCAAACGCCGATGCTATATGCCATCGGGTTCGTTTCCCTTTTCGTCTCCGGAGGATTGAGTGGGCCGTTCCTGGCGCAGCCGGTGCTCGACATTCAATTGCACGATACTTATTTTGTGGTGGGCCACTTCCACCTGATCATGGGCGTGGCCGCGATCTTCGGAATGTTTGCCGCGACCTATTACTGGTTCCCGAAGATGTTCGGGCGGATGATGAATGAAACGTGGGGTCGAGTGCACTTCTTCCTTACGCTGGCGGGGACGTACGCGATATTCATGCCGATGCACTACCTGGGCGTGGCGGGAGGGACGCGGCGGTACTCGCAATATACGGAAGTGGCGTACCTGCAGAAGCTGATGCCGATTCATCAATTCATGACCTACGCGGCGATTATCACGATTGCGGCGCAGTTCATTTTTGTGATCAATCTTTTCTGGAGCATGTTCAAAGGGCCGAAGGCGAGCGACAATCCGTGGGAAGCGACGACGCTGGAGTGGACGACAGCGACGCCTCCGCCGCACGACAACTTTGGGGGAGTGACCCCGGTAGTGAATCACGGACCTTATGAGTACGGAGTTCCGGGAGCGGCGCGGGATTACGTGATGCAGACTGATCCGCCGACGGCATCGGCGCACTAGAGGGCATATAGGCACCGCAGGGGCTAAAGCCCTGGGGGAGAGAAGGATTAATCGCAGCGCTGAAGGGCTGCGCCACCCAAAGGCTTTTTGATGATGACTGTGAATAGTCCGACGAAGTCTTCTTGATTATGGCGACGTATAGTCCAAGCACGCCGGTTACACAGCTCGGTCGTGGCGGAGATCGAGGCGCGCCTCCGAATGGAGGCGGCGATGACGGGCGCGGGGATGGAAGTTCTTCCGGTTCGAATGTGCCGAATTATGGAGCGCGGCTGCGGAGAGCGCGGCTGGGGCTGGTTTGCGGGATCGCGACCGTCAGCATGGTGTTTATTTCGCTGACGAGCGCGTACGTGGTGCGGCAGGGGTTGCCGACGTTCGACGGCGCGACGAACTCCTACGTTCGCGACTGGGGCCAGGTGCAATTGCCCTGGATGCTGTTGGCCATCAATACGGCGTTGCTGCTGATCAGCAGCTTCACAATGGAAGCGGCGCGGCGCGGCATGGCACGGCGTGCGGCGCTGGCTCCTCTGAAGTCGATTCCGGGCATCGCGATCGGTGAAGAGAAAAGCTTTCCGTGGCTGGGTGTGACCGTGCTGCTGGGCTTTGGTTTTCTGGCGGGGCAGTGGATGGCCTGGGGCGAATTGAAGGCCCGCGGATTCTTCGTGGATACCAACCCCAACAGTTCTTTCGTTTATTTGTTGACGGCGGCGCATGCGGTGCATCTGGCGGGGGGAATGGTTGCGTTGCTGTGGGCGGCGGTGATGACTTCCCTGCTGCACCGGCCGGCCGAGGGACGCCGGATTGTGGTTGACGTCACGGCGTGGTACTGGCATTTCATGGCCGTGCTGTGGATTTATGTTTTTGCGTTGTTGGGGTTTGCCAGGTAGCGAGGGATAAGGAAGCGAGCCAGACGCGCGATTGTTGCGTCGCAAAGAACGCGACGCTTCGCGCGGCTCGCCCAGGTCCTTCGGCGGGCAAAAAGCGCCCGCCTCAGGATGACGCAGTGGAAAGAAGGGAGAAACTCAGGAATGGCTGACGCCACGCTGCAACATAACGTCGCTGCCGGGCACGCGATTGCGGGCGAGTACGAAGCTCCGCTGTTTGGAGCTTATTCGAAGAAGGTCGGGATGTGGCTGTTTCTGGCTTCGGACTCGTTGACGTTCGGGGCGCTGCTGTTTGCCTTCAGTTACAACCGCATCTATACGGCGTGGCCGACGCCGTTCGGCAAGGAAAGCATCATCAACGCTACGGTGATGACGGCATGCCTGCTATCGAGTTCGCTGACCATGGTGCTGGGCGTGATCGCGGCACGGCGGCACGACAGATCATGGACGCGCAATTGGCTGCTGGCCACGATGGCATTCGGTACGGCGTTCATTGTGCTGCACGCGATGGAGTGGACGCACTTGATCCATGAGGGGCTGAGTTTGCCGGGATTTCCGAAGCCGGCCGGCCAGCTGGACACCGAATATGCAAAGATTTCGACAGGGGTGCCACAGTTTGCGGCAACGTTCTTCGGGCTGACGGCGATGCATATGCTGCATGTGACGATTGGAGTCATCTACCTGGGTGTGGTGGCGCTGCGGAAGTGGTTTTTGCCGATCTTAGCGGCATTGTGGTTGGCCGGATTCCTTCTGATTCCGTCGGACAATGTTTTTCATTACGGCGTGCACGCCCTGTTGATCGGGCTCATTGTTGCGAGCATCATTGTTTTTCTGAAGCCGAAAGATTATGACGCGCAAGATGTGGAAGTGTCCGGGTTGTATTGGCACTTTGTGGATTTGGTGTGGATGTTCATCTTTCCGCTGGTGTATTTGATGTCGACCAAGGTTTAGGTGGGGACTTAGGATTTGGTGCAGTTCGCGGAGGAAAGCAGGTCCCTCCACTACGCTTGCCCTTCCCTGCGGGAACGACAAGCTTCGGTCGGGATGACAAAGGGTTTTTTGAGCGAGGAACTTTCCATGCACGATGTGGCGAAGCATGACGATAGCAAGGGGCAGTATTTCTGGGTGTGGGGCGCGCTGCTGGTTCTGACCGCGATTGAGGTCTGGCTTGGGTATCGGCAAGTATTCGAGCCGGTGCGGATGCTGGAAGTGCTGCTGGTGCTGTCGGTGATCAAGTCGGCGCTGATCATTGGCTACTTCATGCATCTGAAGTTTGAAAGTGCGCTGATGCGCTGGATGCTGGTGATCTCGGTGGTGGGCTTGTTTGTAATTATGTATTTCTTCTTTTTCCCGGACGCGGGGCGCATCCTGCGGTTGGGAGTGAAGTAGGGTCAGGGAATCCGGTATGAAGTTTCTTCACGGTAAAGCTCGGGGACTTGCGTTGCTGGCGGTGCTCTCTCTTTGTACGATGCCCGGGTTTGCGCAGGGCTGCGCGATGTGCAATGCGGTAGCGCGAAGCACGCCCAAGGAGGGCCAGCGGGCGCTGAACCGCGCGATTCTGGTGATGTTGGTGCCGCCGATTGGGATTATGGTGTTCGGGGTGGGATTGGCTTTTCGGTATGGAAAGCGGCGCGATCAGGATCCGGACTAGCGGCGCCTAAAAACGCGCTCATCTTTGCCCCTGGCGGCACGCCTGAAGGCGTGCCCTGATACAAATCTCCAGTTCGCGCATCTGTTCAAGTCCGATCAGCGCGTCCTTGTTCTTCGCTCTCTACGCCGATGCTTCTCAATCAAAGCTCTGCTTTATAATAGAGGATTCGGCACCACACTTTTGGCCCGCTAGGAATGCTGCGAGTGGGCGAGAGACGGCTGCCGGAGCCTTGTAATGGTGTCCGACTCCCTAGCCACGGAAAGCATTATTGTTCGCGGAGCCCGCGTACACAATCTCAAGAACATCGATTTTGAGGTTCCCCACAACACACTGACGGTGGTTACGGGGGTCTCGGGCTCGGGCAAGTCTTCTCTGGCGTTCGACACTATTTATGCGGAAGGCCAGAGGCGTTATGTGGAGTCGCTCTCGGCTTATGCGCGGCAGTTTCTGGAGCGCATCGAGAAGCCGGACGTGGACTCGATCGATGGCATTGCGCCGGCGGTGGCGATCCGGCAGAAGAACACGACACGCAATCCGCGATCGACGGTAGCGACGGCGACCGAGATTTACGATTATCTG
>Ga0187867_10004781_pt1 | contig 10395 bp, 10 predicted proteins | sample June2016WEW_13_1_FD_132976 | JGI IMG/M metagenome (GOLD analysis project Ga0187867, IMG submission 132976) | Peatland microbial communities from SPRUCE experiment site at the Marcell Experimental Forest, Minnesota, USA - June2016WEW_13_10 | ecosystem: Environmental > Terrestrial > Soil >... | reverse complement strand
GGCCATGTCGGCCGGCGATCTGTATATGCCCGTGGTGCTGCGCATTTCCGTGGGCGCCAAGTACGGCGCGCAGCATTCCCAGGACTGGACCGCCCTGGCGTATCACATCCCGGGCCTGAAGGTGGTCTATCCCGTCACTCCTTACGACGCCAAGGGAATGATGAACGCGGCGCTGGCCGGAACCGATCCGGTGGTCTTCTTCGAGAGCCAGAAGATCTACGATTACGGCGAGATGTTCGAGGCAGCCGGCGTTCCGGAAGGCTACTACGAAATCGAGTTGGGCGAGCCCTCAATCAAGCGCCAGGGCAAAGACCTCACGATCGTGACGCTGGGGCCGGCGCTCTACACCGCGGTGACGGCGGCGGACCGCCTGCAAGCGGAATTCGGAATCTCCGCCGAGCTGGTGGACCTCCGCTCCGCCAACCCGCTGAACTACGACGCGCTGGTGGAATCCGTCCGCAAGACGGGCAAGGTTCTGGTGGCCTGCGACGCGGTGGAGCGCGGCTGCGTAATGCAAACGGTGGCGGCCACGCTCGCCCAGCTCTGCTTCGACGATCTGGACGCTCCGCCGGTAGTGATTGGGTCGAGAAACTGGATCACCCCCGCGGCCGAGTTGGAAGCCCTCTTCTTCCCCCAGCCGACCTGGTTCCTGGACGCCATTCACGAGCGCATTCTGCCGCTGAAGGGCTATAAACCGGGGACCAACCAGACTCTGGGAGAACTCGGCAGACGCACACGGCTGGGAGTCTGAAGCGCGAACGCCGATCTCCGGGCGGCCTTTTTCCCAAGCGCCGATGCGGAGATCGAGAAAACCGCTTTCCGTGCCTCGCCGGGCGGCGCTTCGCTTTTTCTCCTTCGGAACGGGCCGATACTGCCCGCGTGGTGTGTGTGTACTCACCGTTGAGCGGCGTTTAGCCGCTCCAGAGAGAGTACGATTAGAAACCAAAAAGCCTGCTCGGGCCAACTTGACGGGTTACACTGAATAAACGTCCTCCAGCACTCGGAGGGAGGGGCATGGTACACACTTCTGTTAGCGGAACGGGGAACCCTGCGATCTCGGGATCGCGAATACCTTCGGACAACCTCGAGCAATGGGTTGTCAGGGCGGCGCAGGTCTTTCTCGCCGTGTGGCTGCTCGCTTATTTAGTCCAGGCGCTGAAGGCGGCTCTCTGGTTTGACGGCGTCCCCGACAACGGACCCTTCCAGATTTTCGATCCCCTTCGCAGGATCGCAGCCGGGCAGGTTGGAGGCCGGGATTTCATCTTTTTCCACGGGATAGGCGTGCCGTACCTTCACTATCCCCTCTTCGCGTTGTTCGGCAAGTCTCTCATTGCGTCCGAATTGTCGCGGCAGCTCACCTCAATTGGTCTGTTCGTTCTCTCACTGGCCGCATTTGTCCGAGCTACGATGCGGCGCCCTTCGTACAGGTGGATTGGCGCGGCGTTGGCGGTGATGTTCATGGACTTGCTCTTCCCATGGAGCGCCGCTCCGGGCCATAGCCTGGTTTCCGCCAGATCGACTATGCCCGTTTTCGCGTTCGCGGCGCTTCAGTTGCCGATCCGCGATTGGACAAAGGCAATGCTGACTGGCATTTGCGCCGCGATCGGTTTTGCGTGCGGGACCGAACACGGAATCAGCTTGCTGCTCGCGCTCGGACTGGTGGCTGGGCTGCCTTTGGCGCAGGCGTTTTTCGGCAATCGAACACAGGGCCGAATCGCCTTGCTGAATATCAGGTTCACCGCTATAGCGCTGGCCACGGCGGCGGCGGCCGCGGCTCTTATTTTCTGGCTGCTTTGCGGCGTCGATGGAGCCACGAAAGCGATCCGCTATAATCTGGTGGACCTGCCGGCGGATCAATTCTGGTTCTTCGGCAGTCCGCCGCTGCCATACTGGAGCCATTGGCGTGAGTTGATTTCCGATCACCACGTGGTACTGTGCCTGCTTCCCTACTGTCTCGCCTTGGCAATCTTCGGGTTCATCCTCTTCCACTCTTGGAGCCGCCCGCTGCGTCTCGGGCGGGACTGGCAGGCGCTTGCGATGCTCATGATGATATACGGCGCGCTGACGGGCATCCCGATGCTGGGAATCCTGAGCAGGCATTACGCTTTTCCATTGGCTCGCATCGTGGCGCTGACAGGCCTCCTCGTGTTCGCGAACGCGCCGGCGTCAGGCGTATTTCGCGAATGGGTTTCCACGCGCCTTCAAAGACGGCCGATAGCGGGCCTGTCGTTCATAGCCGTGTCCGCCATAGTCGCCCTCGTACTTGCCTTTAACTCCGCGGTCTTGACAACGGGATTGATTCGACACCTGCGGCGGGATACTTTCGCCTACAGCCGATTCCTCGATCGCCATTGGGATTCGTTTATGGCGGACGCAACCTCCCTAATCGACTCCAGGCGCCAGAGAAGCACGGTCTCGCTTTGGTCCGTTTACTCCGCAATGCTGGAATCGCATTACGGCATCTTCCACCCCGCGGAAGACTATATCATCCACACGGTGGGGCAGCAGAGGTGGCGTAACTACCTGGCCACGTTCGAGAGAACCAATCCGGAGTTTGTTCAGACGCGGACTCAGACCTTCGACTTCCAGGAGGGGCTGCAGAACGAAAGGTGGGAGTTTTTCGAGGCGGTTTTGGACAACTATACTCCACTCAAGGTGGTGGGGCACGCGCTGATCTGGCAGCGTACCGACGCGCCCTGGCGCCAGCCCGCGGCGGGATTTCAAACACTGCCGATCGACCGGGTAACTCATTCCGTCACGCTTCCGCTTGTGAGCGGGCCCGATCGCATTGGCGTCGTGCGGATTCGATATCGGGTCTCGAATCGATGGGCATGGATACCTCTGTTAGGAAAGACGCCCCGATACCTGGCAGCCATTGAGGGAAGCCCGCGAAGCTTATCTGTTTCGTTTCCGCCGTATCAACCCGAGTTTCAATTTCCGGTTCAGATCCAATCCGGCCGGACCTTGACGCTCCGGTTCCGGACGGACAGCTTGCTGCCCGGCGCCGCGCTCGATCTCGACGAGGCGCAAGTCAAGATCTTGGACTGGCAAGCGTCTCAGTGGACAGTCTATGGGCGCGGAGGTTTGACACATGCAAATTAGCCCGCGGCGAGGGTTGGAAGCGACCGCTACGCCGGAACTTTGCGTGGTGCCTTACCAACCCGCTCCGCGGATCGGCCGCTTACGATTCTTCTTGACGACGCTGGGACTTTTGTCGGTGTACTTCTGCGTGTACGGGAGCCGGATCGAGCTTTCAGGCGACCAGACCGCTCCGGTGGTAGCGGCTGAGTCTATGCTTCGCGAGGGCGCATACAAGGTATCCCTGCACGAGTCTTATGGCCCTGCCGTCATGGTGAACATCGGCAGCGACCTGCGTCAGCCGCTGCGGTGGTATCCGCCCGGCTATTCCGTGGCGCTTTATGCGCTCGCCAAACTGGGGCTGTCCCTGGCCGGGAGCGCACTGGTCCTGTTTTACTTGGCGAAACTGCTCTGGAGCCTTTCCTGGCTGGCTGCATGCCTGGCCCACCATGTCCCGTACCCCATAGCCGCCGGCGCGGTGGGTTTCGCACTCATGTTGACCTATCCGTCGACCACCACCGAGATCTTCGAGTCGACCGCGATCGCGCTGCTCTTTCTGGCCGTGTCCAAACGTCTGAGGGAGACGGCCAGCGCCGGGGCAGCCTCCGCTTCGATCGCCGGGGGAACGTTTTTTCGATTCCCCGCCGTCAAGTTGCTGGGCTTTTACGCTCTCGTCGAATGGGCTCGCCGGCCCCGGTTGAGCACCTGCTTCAAGGTCTTTCTCGCCGCCCTGCCATCCCTGGTTGTGTACCTCGTTTGCACTCGCTTGGTGGGCGGCGAATCGACGCCTTATCATGGCGTGGGACCCGGCCGGCAGACCAGGTGGCTTCTGCTGTTGAAGGGCGTCTACTATGCCGTGACCGGTGGGTGGAGTCCCAGCAACGCGCCATTACGAGTAATCGCAGTGGCCATGGTTCTCATGGCCATGGCCGGCTTGGCGCGCCTCGCGTGGAAAGGCGCCCTGCCGCGATGGATTGTGCTGCTGGCGGGTTTTCAGGCGTACTATATGGTCTTTCTGATCATCACCCAGATTTTTTTCGGGAGCATGTACGCATACACTCAGCCTGCCTTTGCCACCGCTCGCTTCTACTCTCTTACACAACCATTGAGCGTGGCGGCGCTCTATGTGCTTGCCTCGTTCAGCCTGCCGGCTTGGAATCCGGCTCTCCGGAGGGTGTTAGCAGGGCTTCTTTTCGTGTGCATGGTCGACTGGACAGTCAAGAATCACTCGATCATGGGGGGGATGACCCAGGGGCCGGACGGATTCCTTCGCTTCGCGGACCTCGCCGCCGTTCATCGCTTGCTCAGTTCGGAACATCTCGATGGGATCTTCGACGGCACCGGCGTCCTGGTCTATACCGCGGCGGACCCTCGTATCATCTACCCGGATAACGTTCGGGGGCTTAGGTCTTTGTACGATACGCACATTGCCGTGGTGCGGTTTGCGGGGCCCGTCAACGATCTCTTGGAGGCGCTGGAAAAGGGGATTGCGCCCTATCAAGTTAAGCAGTTCGATCGGTTTGAGGTAGACTTGTTCGCTTTGCCGCGCGGGTTCGAAATGCAATTGACGACGCCACGCCGGGGCTTTGTACCGCATGTGTGAGAGGGCTTGTCATGGGGCTGCCGTTCCAGCCGTCTAAACTCGCGGAAGGCGGATTAAGACCAGAGGCTTCCGCGAACCGCCGGGCCAAACCGGGCGTCGTGGCGATTTCCGCGCCGCGCGATCACGTCTTCTCGATCGATTGCCTCCGGGGCATCGCCGCTTTCGCCGTTTGCTGTTGTCATGCGATCACGCAGGGGCCGCTTTCCTCCTCCGCCCACTACGGGTGGCTGGGAGTATACGTGTTCTTCGTGGTTTCGGGTTTCGTTATCCCCTTCAGCTTGTGGCGAGCCAATTACACAGTTGGATCTTATCCCAGGTTTTTGGCGAAACGATTGGTTCGGCTCGACCCCCCGTACCTGGTTTCCATTGCGACGGCCATCGCACTTCACTATGTCTCGTACTTATCTCCGGGATTTCGCGGCCAGGCCCCCCATTACACGCCAGCGATGATTTTGATGCATTTGGGGTACCTGAACTCCTTCTTCGGCGGGATCACGACGTGGATCATACCCGTGTATTGGACGCTCGGCGTTGAGTTTCAGTATTATGTGCTGGTCGGGCTGCTGTATCCACTTCTGGCATCGCGGCGGGTCTGGGCGCAGATCGCGCTATTCGCTTTATGTCTGGCAAGCAGCGGGTTCCGGTTTCCGCTTTACGCGCATGAAGATCAAGGCGCACTTATTGGCCACTACTCGATTGCCTTCCTGCTTGGGATACTGACGTTCCGGCTTCGCGCCGGACTGTTGAGCGCCCGCTTTTTTGTTCCCCTGGCGATCGTTTTGGCGGTGCTTCTGTCCGGAACTTCCGGAGCGATCATCTCCGTGACGGCGCTGAGCACCGCGCTCTTCATAGCGTTCGTGTCCTTCAAGGCGAGAGTATTCATGTGGTTGGGTTCCATCAGCTATTCCCTATATCTTTTCCACTTGCTTGTGGTGGATCGAGTGCTCCACGTCGGTCTTCGGTTGGTCCACTCGGAGCTGCTGGTGTTCTGCGTACAGCTAGCCGCAATCGGGGCGGCCATTCTCTTCGCTTGGGGCGCTTCGCGACTGATCGAGGAGCCGTTTAAGAGGATGGCATCCCGAATCGCGCTCATCGCTCGCCGAAATCGGCGTCTGAAAACCGCCTGAAAAGAACGGCTTGGAGTCGAATGGGCCGCCCCACCCGCGACAGGCGTCGTTGTTTCGAATCCGGACGCTACCGTCCGCGCCGGTGTCCTATCGCTAAACCCACGAGACCAAATAGTGTGCGTGGAACGAGCTTTGGAGAGTAGAATAGAAGCATGCTGTCCATCTCGGCGTCCAAACGGGAGGACGGAATGGACTGGGCCTCGATTTGGCAAGTCCAGTGGATTCAGCTAAATAGCTGATTTGACATAGCGCGGGAGTAATTCAGTGGTAGAATGCCAGCTTCCCAAGCTGGACGTCGCGGGTTCGAGCCCCGTCTCCCGCTCCAGATTCAACAACTTAGGAAGAACCCACCGGAACCGTTCCTGCGTTTACTGCATTAAAGCCCAAAGAGTCCCACTGGCTCAATTCTCCGGTAGCCCGACTCGGAGCTATCGTCGCCGTCCGCTTCATTGGATCACTTTCTCCAACTTGCGGACGGCTTCCAGTTTCTTGCTGAAATCCGAATTGGCGTACACGTCCATACTGACGCCGAGCCCATGGCCGCGTTGATCGGCCGCCACCTTGTCGTCAACTTTGGCCTGGCGCCGAGGTTTGCATTTGCCCGGCGCATCACCTGAAAAGAAGCCCACCCGAGCGCGATCTTCTCCAGCCGCGGTTGAATGTTCCGGCGCCCGCCGCGCTCGCCGGCCGGGCTCGGCGAAGGGTGCGCGTCGCGGGCATCAAAGACAGCAGCGGGGGCCGAACGGGAGCGGGACAAGACCACGCAAAATCAATAACTTAGATGGATTATTGGACATTACAACGCGCAAATCCGATCCGCTGGACCGGTGAATGACCGGGAGCAAACAAAATCAATAAGTTAGCCGGATTATTGGACATTACAGCACTGAAACCGCATTCCCAAGTCGCAATGAGTTGCTCGGCTTAACAGGCTGCTGTGTCCACACAGCCCTTGCCTGCCCTGAGGCTAAGCGGTGCGGCCCCTGAAAAGGTGCACCACTAAAGCAATCACCGCAATGATTAGCAAAAGGTGAATCAGCCCTCCGGCGACGTGAAAGGCGAAGAATCCAAGCATCCACAGCACCAGCAAAACAACAAACAGAGCGAGAAGCATCAAAACCTCCTTGGCGCGCCAAAACGCACCGCTCCTCAGTGAGCACATATCGGGCCAGTCGTCTTGGGTTGAGCCGAGTCTCCGCCGAGCGGGCGCCGCCGGATCGCCTACCCGCAGATTTTGCCTTTCAAGTGCAAGAGTTGTGTCCAGGTTCGAGTTTGCCAGTCGCGGGCACAGCATATCACGATTGCCGGTTCGCAACCTTCAAACAAATGTGGGCGATGATTACAATACTCGCATGGGGCTGGGCTTGTTGAGCGGTGAGAAGAGCGATCTGGTTCAATACTTGCTCAACCTGACGTTTAGACCCGAGGAAGCAGCGACGTGCGTCTTCTACTGGCAGGCGGACGCTCGCCCTACTGCGGGTGAGCGACAGCAGCAAAGCCCGTGCGGGGTCTTTATCGAAGGAAGGGCGAAAATGTGATCGATGTCGGAGGAACCCTTATCAAGGTGATGGTAACCGGGCAACCGGAACGCGTTTGTGGGTGGCTCTCGCCTCTGGGAGAAGGAGACGAAGCTTGGCCTGGCTAGCTGCTCGCCATGGAGCCGCCGTCCTATAGGGACTTTGGAGCCGTACAAACCGAAAAAGCCAAGGTCTTTCAAGCCACACGCCCTCTCAAGCGCGACGACCTGGTGCGCGGCCAGTATGCTGGCTACCGGAAGGAGCAAGGCGTGGCGAAGAATTCCGACGTCGAAACCTTCTGCGCCATGCGGCTCTTCATTGACTCGTGGCGCTGGGAGGGAGTGCCGTGGCGCCTCCGCTCCGGCAAGCACCTCGCCGAAACCGCGACCGAGGTCCTGGTGGAGCTGAAACCGGCGCCGCAGAGGCTTTTCGCCGACTCAGCGCCGCCCGCCGGCCCGGCCAACTACCTGCGCTTCCGGGTCTCCCCCAACACGGCCGTCGCCATCGCAGCTCGCGTCAAACTCGCCGGAAAGGAGTTCGTCGGGGAGCAGCGCGAGCTCTACCTTCTCGAGGAACGGACGGGAGAGAAAGCGCCCTACGAGCGGCTCTTGGGCGACGCCCTAGCCGGCGATGGTGCACTCTTCACTCGTGAGGATGCGGTGGAAGCCGCCTGGGCGGTGGTCGACCCAGTCCTTAAGGGGCGCCACAACGCCCGCCCCTACAGGCGCCGGAGTTGGGGGCCGAAAGAGGCTGACGCGATTATCGCTTCGGACGGCGGTTGGCACAACCCCATACCCAAGGAGGCATCCGGATGATGTGCCTGCCCTGGCCGCGTCTCCGTCAGGCTTGATCGCGGCTGGCCAGCACGCCGAGAGAAAACGGACGACGGGGCGCCGGAACCTGACAAGAGGCGGAACACCGAAGCGAGAACCTGATCTCCATCTGGCCCGCCGCGTGCTCATGCTCTGTCATGTCCTCCGCGACCACGGACCAACTTGCGACCACCATGGAAGAGCCTCTCGCGCGGCTGGTGGCATTCGAGCCCACCACGCTGCCGGTGGTGAGCGTGTCTGAACACTCAGCCGGATCGGCACGGACGCACGTCCGACGCCGCGCCGTATCTGCATCGCGAATTCAAAGCTCTCGCCAGGACGTGGGCGCCGGGTTCCCCCGAGCGTCACAGTTTCGATCGGGACGTGGAACGAATCGTTTCCTATGCCGCCGGCAAAATCGACCCCGCGGCGAACGGGGTCGCCATATACGCGTGTTGGGGCGCGGGAGAGTTTTTCGAGGCCATCCAGTTAACCACCCCGGTCAGCGATAACCGCGTCTACGCCTGCCCCCAACCTCATCTGTATCATCTGGCCCGGCTCGATGAGCAATACCCGCGCTACGCCGCGGTGCTCACGGACACGAACACGGCGCGTATCTTCGTCTTCGGCCTTGACCATATAATCGCCGCGGAGGATGTGAAAGGCAAGAAAGTCCATCGAGTCAAAGTCGGTGGATGGTCGCAGGCCCGCTACCAGCGGCGTGTGGGGAACGCCCACCAGGAGCACGCCAAAGAGGTCATGGAACGCCTGGCTCAGATTGTCCGCGAGGACAAAATAAGTCACATCATCCTGGCCGGAGATCAGGTTGTGATTCCGCTTCTTCAGGAACAACTGCCTCGGGAAATGGTCTCCATGGTGGAGGTCATGAAGATTGATATCCATGCTTCCCAGCAGGATGTCCTGACAGCCACTCTCGCCAAGCTGCTGGAGCAGGAGGCCAGGACTGCCGCGGAAAAGGTGGAGCGGCTGATGCAGCAGTATCGCGCTCGCGGATTGGCGGTGGTCGGGTTGCAGGAGACGCTCGAAGCCCTGGTCAACGGACAAGTCGATGAATTGCTCATCAGCGGCGCGCTTGAGGAGAGCCATCCCCTGCCGGAGGAAGTGCGAGCCATTCTCGCGCCGGAACTCCCCGATTCAGAGGGAGGAACTGCCAGCGAAGAGCCGCGGCAAGCGTCTCTGCCCGATCTCCTGGTGACGAAAGCCAACCAAAGCGGCGCCACCGTGATATTTATTGAAGACGCCGCTTTGCTCGAATCGGTCGGCGGTGTCGCCGCGTTCCTGCGATGGCGCGGGTAAAGCGGCCATTGGCTTGCTCACCGGGAAGTATGTCCAAGATCACTGAAGCCAGCCGCGATCATGTCGCCGACGAAGACTTCGCTTTCCCCAAGGAGCGTAAAGAACCCATCCATGACGCCGCTCACGTGCGCAACGCAATCGCCCGCTTCAAGCAGGTGGAAGGGGTGACCGACTCTGAGCGCGACGCCGCCTGGAAACGCATCAAGTCCGCTGCGAAGAAGCACAAAGTGGAGTTGAACGAGCAAGACTGGCGCGAACTGAACTAACCTCCCCGTGTGCGGCACGGCACCCAGGCTCACTGGACCAGGCGCCCTGGAGTGCGGGTGGCGTGAAAGAGAAACCGCCCCGGGGATCAGCCGGCAGGGACACCGGCTGCTGGTTTCGGCGGCTAGCCAGTAGTTCGTTTGGCTCGCTTGAACATATGCGAAGCCGATCATCTCCCCCGAAGTTCGGCTCCTGCGGTCTCTTGGCGAGATTGGCGCGATTCATTTTCCAGCCGGTTCACCTTGACGTATTGAGGGACAAAACCGATGAAAAGCACGGCGATCAGCGCGATGGCGGCCACGCTTGCGCCATCGGCGAGCCAGCAGGCCGACCTCGAAGAACTTCTGGCGGAACAGCAGACGCCAGGCTCGGCGAACTATCATCACTGGCTAACGCCGGGAGAATATGGCCAGCGCTTCGGCGTGAGCGATGCCGACATCAGCAAGGTCATCCAGCGGCTTTAGGAGCAGCGGCGATGGCGGCCGTGATAACTAAAACGCGCATTGTCGACTGGACCTTTCGGACCTCGCAACACGATAATCTACGCGCAACTCACGGATGAGGCGGCCAGAGCCATCTTCAGTGATCTCCGACCCACCTCGGACCTGGGGCACGCTCCTTCTTCGCGCCCCAGCGTCTGCTTTGCGCCTGCCGCTCGCCCGGAATCGCTGCGCAGG
>Ga0187867_10004776_pt1 | contig 10398 bp, 7 predicted proteins | sample June2016WEW_13_1_FD_132976 | JGI IMG/M metagenome (GOLD analysis project Ga0187867, IMG submission 132976) | Peatland microbial communities from SPRUCE experiment site at the Marcell Experimental Forest, Minnesota, USA - June2016WEW_13_10 | ecosystem: Environmental > Terrestrial > Soil >... | reverse complement strand
TGTGGACCGCGTTGCCGAACGGATCGAAGATGGCGGCGACGTCCCGATCGATGCCGTCGTGATGCCGCCAGATGTTGGTCATGGGCAGCACGATATATTCCGCGAAAGCGCCGGGACGGTTTACGCCGATGCCCTGCGTCTTGGCGCACAAATGGCGCCGGCCAGCCAGACAGTTGCGGCAGCGTCCGCAGACTACGTGGCCTTCGCCGCTGACGATATCGCCGGGATAGAAATCGGACACGTTGGAACCAACCGCGGCGATCTCGCCCACGAATTCGTGCCCGATTACCAGGCCCATGGGGATGGTCTTGCGCGCCCAATCGTCCCACTTGTAGATGTGCACATCGGTGCCGCAAATGCCGGCGCGATGCACGCGAATCAGGACGTCGTTGATGCCGATGGCGGGCTTCTCCACGTCTTCCAGCCAGAGGCCGGGCTCGTTCCTGCTCTTGACCAGTGCTTTCATGTTGAAACCCTATGGTAGCGGTGCTCGGGGACGGGCGGCGAAGGCTGGAAGCACTGATGCCGCAGGACGCGGAGTCTGGCGGGTAGCTCGGCGGTGGCGCGTGCGACGGCCTCTTCGAGCACGGCAGGCAAGGCACGGGCGCGCAGGTTGACGACCAGTTCATGGCGGCGGGCGGGGGAGGCCAGCAGGTCGCCTTCCACGGAAGGCGGGTCGCCGTTGCGGCAGATGCCCGCGCGGATGTAGCCGCTGGGGGCGCGATCGAAGATCTTCAGATGCGCGATCGGCGCGCCGGCGCGGGTCAGTTCGGCGTCCAGGCGTTCGAGCAGCGGGCCGACGATGGAGGCCGGCGTGAGCGCGCTTTCAAGGCGCAGTTCGGCTTCCCAGTTCAACCAGCCGAGCGCGGCTTCGGCGGCGGCATAGCGGACGTAATCGATATCCAGAAGACGGCTGCCGGCGGATAGGCGGCCGTGGAGGACTTCATCGAGCCAGGTGGCTACGCTTTCGCCGGTGAGGGCGCTGATGCGGCGGACCGCTGCCTGCGTCCCCAAGAGTGGGGGCGCGGCACGCACGAGTGCGTGCGCCACGTCGGGATATAGATCAGACTTGGTATAGACAACTAAGTCGGCTTCGGCGATTTGGTTTTCGAACAGATACGCGAGCTGTGGGTCGGCATCCGGCTGCGCAAACTCGGCGGCGCGTTGCGGGTCGACCAGCACGGAAAACGGCGCCAGACGGAACTGCGCGCCGTAAAGCTGCTTCAGCGGCTGAAGCACGGTGGCGGAAAGATCCATGCAGCTTCCTACAGGCTCGGCGAAGATCACATCGGGTCTCACGGCCAAAAGGCTCTGAGCGGCGGCGATGAAGTCGCCAAAACGGCAGCAGAAACAGGCGCCGGCAATTTCACCGGCATCGAAGCCCGATGCGGTAGCCATCCGCGTATCCACCAGCGCGCCGCCTTGATCGTTGGTAATGATGGCGGCGCGCATGCCGCGATCGTGCAACAGGCGCGCGGCGCGCAGCAGCAGCGTGGTCTTGCCGGCGCCGAGGAAGCCGCCAACCAGGACCAGCGTGGGGCGGTCAGGCAAGGAACACCAACTCTTCGCCCGCGTGGATGGCGATTTCGTCGGCGAAGGTGAAGACCGCGCCCTCGCGGTCGTGGCTCAGTACGAGCGAGCGGCCTTGCAGCGTCGCGGTGGCGGCCGCGGCAGGTCCCGGCGCCAACGTGATGCTGCGCAACGGCAGGGCGCCTTCAGTCACTGCCAGCGTCACGCGGCGGCGGCCACTATCCGCGGCGTGCGTAAACGATCCCCATGCAGTCCCGGCAGACCAGAAACACACGAACTTTCCGACGTTTAGACGCGGCACGATGGTGGCGCTCTTCTCCGCGGCGTGATAGCGGAAGCCGCTCAGCGCCAGCACGCCCGACCATGCGGACATGGCGCGCGCGTAGTGGTGCCCGCACTCGGCTTCATCCCACGGATTGCGGCGTTCGCCATCGTAGCGGCGGCGGCTGTTCTCGAATGTCTCCACGCCCTCGCGGACCATGCCCGCATAGATCATGGTGGCAGCGGCCTGATATTCAAGACCGGTCCAGGCTTCGGCGAAGTAGGGGAAAGGCACCTCGGGACGCTTGCCGGCGCCGTAATCGCAGACTACCAGAGCGGCCTCGTCGTTCAAAACGTAGGTGCGCTGCACGGATTCGTGATCGTAAAGCTGGCGTTTGTAATTGAACTGCCAGATGGACTTCACGGTCTCGCGAATGTGCGCGGGGTCGACCAGGGGACCGAGTCCGGCAACATCGGCCAGATACTGGCCCATCAACTGATCCAGCAGGCAGCCATCGCCAACCTGGAACTCGGGCTTCTCGGTATTCTCGGCGCCCATGTCGCCGACCGTGGCCGGCGCGATCTGGTCCTTGGGGATGCCGCGCACTTTCTGCACGTAATAGCGGCCATTGAATAAGTTGGCGTCGATCCACTTACCGCCGGATTCAAACAGGCTGCGGTAGTCCGCCGCGGCTTTGGTATCGCCCACGGCGCGGGCCATCTCTTCGGCGGCGCGCAGGGCACCCAGATAATAGATGCCGCAGAGGGGATTGGGGCCGTAGAACTCCACGTCGTAGGTGTTGTGCTGTACGCCATCCATAACGCCGCGGCGCTGGGAATCCCATCCGCCTGGCACCCACGCGAACGACACGGCGCGCTGCACGCGGGGCCAAAGCTCGCGCAGCCAGGCGGTATCGCCGGAGAGGCGCCAATCGAGGTAGGTCTTGATAATTTGGCCCATCTGGCCGTCGGCGGCGGCGTAGTGGAAGCGCTCCTTGCCATCGGGGAGCAACTGGCGGAAGCGCATGCCGCCCTGGTCGTCTTCCGAATACCCGAAGGCGGCTTTGCGCAGCGAGCGGGCTAAAGTGGGGAAGAGATGCTGGGTGGCGGTTTCGTAATTCCAGACGTGCGTGCAATTGCCGAAGCAGCAGCCGCTGTGGTCGCCGGAGCCTTCGAAACCGTGGAACTCGCCATCGGCCGTGCGGAAGCAAGTTTGGGTTACCAGCGTGGAGAGTGTGGACATGGCGGCATCGCGTACGGCGGGCGGCAGAGTGCTGTCGCGCATGGCGGCGGCGAAGCGCCGCGTACGGGTCTCCAGGTCGGGCAGTTTTTCGGCGGCGTATTCGGCGGCTTCCCATGCGCCGGCGAATCGCGTGGCGTAGTAGTTGCCGATGATGGTGTGCTCATCGCCTTTGGGCGCGGTCCAGCCGGACCAGGCGGGCGTACGATTCGGGAAATGCCAGGCGAGCAGGAAGGTGTAGGCGGCTTCGGTGCCGGGCGCGATCTGCTGCTGCAGGCAGAGCGAGCCGATGGGCTTACGGTCGGGGGCTTCGGGGCCGAGCTGGCCGTCGTCGCTGAAATCGTCCCAGAAGAGCAGGGGGCTGGTCCACCATTTGGCGTTAGTCCAGCCGCGCAGATAAGTGAGCTTGCCTTCGGGCTTGACGAGTCCGAGGGCGATGCCGCCCGATTGTGGGTCGTCGGCGGGCATGCCGGCGTTCGACATCAGCAGGCCTTTGATCGTGGCGGATTCGCGATATTCGATGACGCGCTGCTCACCGGGGTGGCGTTTCGCGACATCCTGGTAGCCGGCGCCGATGGGGTTTTCAATCGACCAGGCGATGGAAACCGTGGCGGAGTCCTTACCCGAGTTGTGGACGCGATAGCGCAGGATGGCAACGGGCAGTCCGGATTCATCGGCATCCAGAGGGATGAACGGACTGAAGGCGTCCAGCGTGACGCTGACCGGCAGGCGGGAATCGCGGAAGGCGATTTGAGCGATGGGGAATTCGCCGGTGAAAGTTGCGCCTTCCAGACGGCTGAGGCCGGGTGCATTCTTGGAGCCGAGGCCATCCGGACCTTCGTAGGGCGGCATCAGGCGGGCTTCGAGCACGTGGGCGGCGGGCTTGCGGCTGCCGGTCTGGGCCCAGATGGAGGCGAAGGCGTATTCGGGCGAGTGGCCCTTATCGGGACGGTTGAAGATCTCCCAATCGCGAAGCTGGCCGCGTCCACCGAGACTGATGCTGCCGGCGGCGATACCGCCGAGGGGCATGGCCAGCATGGCAAGCTGGCGTCCGGTGTAGACGCGGGGATAACGCATGGAGGAGCGCGGGAGGGTGATGGGCTGCGGCGGGTGGGGAGTGGCGGATGGCGCGGGGTTGGTCTGGGGCGGCCTTTGGGCTGGCGCGAACCCGGAAGGCATCCCGGCGAGGGCAACGGTTCTGAGGAATCCGCGGCGGCCGGTGGGAGTAGTGGGCATTTGTTGCGAGTGTATCATCGTTCGGGGTGGAGGGATGCTCTTGCGGCGAGCTCTGGTGTTGTGGTGGGTTTCGGTGTTCCGGCGGGCCGACGCAGAGACTGAGGAACGAAGTAGTCATAAGGTCATTTATTTCCGGACGAAGCCAATAAGTCACTAAGTTACATGCACTTGCAAAAATGGCGAAGCCAATTTCCAGGTGTTGATTGATATAGGTTTCATCGGCTTGCGGCGCTACGATTCCGCGAAAAACGGGCAGGGGTGGGGCTGCAAGGTGTTGAAACCGTTCAGTGAACTAAGCCGCGGGCCGGGCGGGCCAGTGCCGGTTCTTAATTGGGGTTTGAATGCTGAGCGTCTGCGTGGCCCGGATAAATTTTCGGAAGGTTTGGGTATTTGGAGCGGAAACGAGCCGGGGATGCGTCGGAAATGGGCGGCGGATTGTGGATAAGTGGATTTGCGACGTTATCGAGGGGATTGCGGAGCGTGGTGCGCGCGCCGCCGGACGATGGCACAAACTTATCCGGAGCCCCGCCGGAAGGGCAGCGCGCGGGCCTTAAGTCACAGCGGGGGGCAGCGCTCATGAGGTGTCCATGCGGATGGCGGCAGGAGCTTGACCTGGCCCTAGGATTTGAATGCGGACCATGGTCCCGAAGCCGCACTTGGGGCACAGTCTCAGGTTCTTGCCGGTGAGGGCCGCATAGTAGTCCCGGTAGTCGGTGGGACGGGGCAGCAGGCCCGTCAGCAGGGCCACCATCAGACCCGCAACTCCACCTCCTGCTGGCCGAGAATGATGGGCACGCGGTGACCCACCCAGTCGCGCAGCAGTACGCCGGCGTCGAACAGCGCCTCCAGGGTGACACCCTAGAGGAATCTGGCGGCGGAAACAAACTGATTCAAGGACTCGGCGGAGTAGCGGCACTGGCCGGCCAAGTAAACTTGGTATTGACGCAGGTTCTCCAGGTCCAGATGTTCGGGGCTGGTTTGATGGAATTGGGCCAGTCCGAGCTTCGCTCCACGCTAGTAAACCACTTAGGACACAGCATCGAACGCGAACATACCGCGCAGGGGTTTAGTTCACCGCAAACTGGCCAAACAGCGAGCCGGCTAAAAGCTGGCTGCGGCCAGGACTGCCCGCCCTCCGTGGGCTACAATCGAATTAACCCCGGCATGTCCACCGATGTCAAAGCCGCACCCAGCGTGCACCGGTTCTTCTCGCGGCACGGCGCGCTTTCGAAATGGCATCCGAATTACGAATACCGTCCCGGCCAATTGGCTATGGCGGAAGCGGTGGAAGCGGCGCTGGCGGATCGCAAGCATCTGATCGTGGAAGCGGGCACGGGCACCGGCAAAACTCTGGCGTACCTGGTTCCCGCGATTCTATCGGGCAAGCGCATCGTGGTTTCCACCGGCACCAAGAACCTGCAGGAGCAGCTCTTCTTCAAGGACATTCCCTTCCTGCAGCAGCATTTCCCGCGCCCGCTGCGCGTGTGCTACATGAAGGGCCGCAACAATTACGCCTGCCGGCAGAAGATCTATGACGCCGACCGCGAGCCAGTGCTGAACGGCCTTGAAGAAGTCGCCGATTTCCAGGTGATCCAGGCCTGGGAGCAGACCACCGAAATCGGCGACCGCGCGGAGATCAAGAAACTGCCGGAATCGAGCAGCGTGTGGGCCAAGCTGGACGCGCGCAGCGATCTGTGCACCGGCCAGAAGTGCAAGCAGTTCGAGCGCTGCTTCCTGACCCTGATGCACCAGCGCGCGCACGCCAGCGACATCGTGATCGTGAATCACCATCTGTTCTTCGCCGACCTGGCGCTGAAGGAGGTGCTGGAAGACGGCGATGTAGAAGGCGGTATCCTGCCCGAATATCATGCGGTGGTGTTCGACGAAGCGCACGAAATCGAGGATGTGGCCGGGCAGTATTTCGGCGTTTCGGTGAGCAATTACCGCTTCCAGGAGCTGCAGCGGGATATTTCCGCCGTAGCGCGCGCGAAACAATTCGGCTCGGCTGAGCTGGACCGCATTCTGGATCGCCTGGAAGAATTGGCCACGCACCTATTTTCGCTGGTGCCCGCGCCGGAGGGCCGCGCCGCGTTCACCGGACGCGCCGAATTCCTGGAGCGCCACGAAGAAGTTTACCGCGACGTACACACGGCGCTGGAATTAATCGGCTCGCACTTGAAGCTGCTGAAGAATCCGCCGGTGGAGATCATCCCCTTGCAGCGCCGCGTAGTGGAGTTGGGGATCGCACTGCGGTTCGTGCTGGAGAGCGACGACCAATCCTATGTGTATTGGGCGGAGCGGCGCGGGCGAGGGTTCTTTCTGCAAGCCACGCCCATCGACGTGGCCCCTCTGCTGGCGGACAGGCTCTTCGATTCCGTGGACACGTGCGTGCTGACCTCGGCTACGCTGGCGGTAGCGGGCGGGTTCGAATTCGTCAGGAAGCGCCTGGGGATCGAGCAGGCGCGCACGCTGCTGGTGCCCGGCCACTTTGAGTATCAGAAACAAGCGCTGCTGTACGTGCCGCAACACTTGCCCGATCCTCGCAATGCCGCGTTCACCAAGGAAGCTTCGGTCGAGGTGACCCGATTGCTGAAGGCCAGCCGCGGAAGGGCGTTTGTGCTGTTCACCAGCTATCAGCAGATGCGCCTGATGTACGACCGGATTTCGCTGGATATCGACTATCCGACGCTGCTACAGGGCACCGGGCCGCGCAGCGCGCTGCTGGAAGAATTCCGCACGACTCCCAACTGCATCCTGTTCGCCACGTCGTCATTCTGGCAGGGCGTGGACGTACCCGGCGACCAGTTGAGCTGCGTGATTATCGACCGGCTGCCGTTTGCGGTGCCCAGCGATCCGATCGTGGATGCACGGGTGCGCAAGCTGCGGGACGAGGGCGGCAATCCGTTTTACGATTACCAAGTGCCGCAAGCGGCTATCGCGTTGAAGCAGGGCTTCGGGCGGCTGATCCGCAGCCGGTCGGACCGCGGCGTGCTGGTGCTGCTGGACAACCGGGTGACCAAGCAGCGCTACGGGCAGGTGTTCTTCGACAGCTTGCCGGACTACGGTTTTACGACCAATATTACGGACGTGGAGAGGTTTTTCGATGTTTGAAGTTTCCGTGGAAGAGACCTTCGCCGCCGGGCACGCGCTGCGGAACTATCGCGGCAAATGCGAAAACGTGCACGGGCACAATTACCGGGTGCAGGTGACGTTCAGCGGTCCGGAGCTGGATTCGATCGGGCTGCTGGTGGATTTCGTGGTGGTGAAGAAGCTGATGCAAACGGTGGTGGATCGCCTCGATCACCAGTTTCTAAACGATCTGGCGCCGTTCGACGTGCTGAACCCATCCGCCGAAAACATGGCGAAGTACTTCTACGACGAGGTCAACGGCGGGCTTGGGCAAGGCTCGCCCGTGAAGCTGGGGCAGGTGCGGGTCTGGGAGACCGACACGTCGAGCGCCACCTACCGGCCGTAGTATGCGGCGTTTTTGGCGGTGAAGTCCGACCACTTTTCCGGCAGGTCGTCGAGCGCGAAGATCGCCGAGACCGGGCAAACCGGCACGCAGGCGCCGCAGTCGATGCATTCGACCGGGTCGATGTAGAGCAATTCAGCGTCGGCGTAGGCCGCCTCGTCCTTTTTGGGGTGGATGCAGTCCACCGGGCAGGCGTCCACGCAGGCGGTGTCTTTGGTTCCGATGCAAGGTTCTGCTATTACGTATGCCATGAATTAATTTCCCAGGTAGAGATCGAAGATAGCATAGGGGTGAGGGGAAACACAAGGCGCGTTTTTCCGGTTCACTATTGCGAACCTCATACCACCGTTAGCTCAGGATCGCTATGACGGCATTAGCAGCCTGTTCCACCTTGCCGTCGCGAAGCCGCCCGGCTGCGTAAAGCACGATGCTGCAATCAGCCGTGAATAACCGATTCGGGCGGATGCGGCTTGGCTGATTCAAACCACCGGACTCGAAATCCAGTTGGTCGAGTACGACCGAGTATTGGTCAGATCTGGCTTGGCTGGTGATCTGGCAGAGGATGATGTCGGCGCCGCTCAAGGTCGCTAGAACGAGCGCGGGGCGCCGCTTCGTCTGGGACAGGTCGGAGAATGGAAAGTTCAGAACGACAACGTCGCCCCTCACAAATCTGCCCAGGCTGCCTCCTCCTCGGGCGAGAGCCAGTCCTTCACGAGGGCGGATTCGGCCAGGAGAGCCGGCGCGCCGTCTTCGGCATTCTGGTATTTGAGGGAATGGATGAAGCCAAGCACAGCCTCGAAGTCCTCGTCCGGCATACCCTCTAATTCTCGAACGATGATTTCCTTCTTGCTCACCCGGGCCCCTCGGCTCCATATTAGCGGATTCCGTAGCGCCGTGTTGTGGAGACCAGCAGGCCAGCGATATGACCTACTCCGTGACAGCCTTGGAGTCAATCAGCGCCCGGATTTCCGAAATGCAATCCGCCACCGGCTTAGCCCCTTGATCGCCATGCTTGCGATGGCGCACGGCCACCTGGCCGCTCTCGGCCTCGCGGCCGCCGACGACCAGCATGTATGGGATCTTCTGCAACTGCGCATCGCGGATCTTCAGGTTGACCTTCTCGCTGCGGTCGTCGATGGTGGCGCGGATGCCGGCCGCATCCAACTGGTCGCGGACCGTACGGGCGTAATCCGACTGGCGGTCGGTAATGGGCAGCACGATGGCCTGCACAGGCGCCAGCCAGACGGGAAACGCGCCCGCGTAGTGCTCCAGCAGGATGCCGAAGAAACGCTCGACCGAACCGTAGAGCGCGCGGTGCACCATCAAGGGCTGGTGCGCTTTGCCGTCCTCGGCGATGTACTCCAGGCCGAAACGGCGCGGCAAGGTGAAATCGAACTGGACGGTGGAGAGCTGCCAGAGCCGGCCGATGGCGTCCACCAGCTTCACGTCGATTTTGGGTCCGTAGAAGGCGGCTTCGTCGGGCATCACCTTCACCTTCATTTCGAGGCGCGCGGTGGCCTTATGCAGAGAGTCTTCGGCCAGCTTCCACTGCTCGGGCGAACCATCGTATTTGCCGCTCGCGCCGTTGTCCCAGGTGGAAAGCTCGGCTTCGTATTGGTCGAAGCCATAGGTGTGGAGCGTATCGATGGCGAACTGCAGACAGTTCACGATCTCGTCTTCGATCTGCTCGGGCGCGCAGAAGATGTGCGCATCGTCTTGCGTAAATCCGCGGACGCGCAGGAGGCCGTGCAAGACGCCCGAGCGCTCGTAGCGGTACACGGCGCCCAACTCGCCGAGCCGCACGGGCAGGTCGCGGTAGCTGTGCGGCTTGTCGCGATAGATCAGGATATGGCCCGGGCAGTTCATAGGCTTGAGCTGGTATTCGGCGTCATCCAGCTCCATGCGCTTGAACATGTTGTCGCCGTAGAAATTGTAGTGGCCGGAGGTCTTCCAAAGCTCCGCGCGCATCACGTGCGGGGTGTAGACCAGCGAGTAGCCGCGCTTGATGTACTGGTCGCGCATCCAGTCTTCGATCTGGCGGCGGACGATGCCGCCCTTGGGATGGAAGAAGATCAGGCCGGGGCCGGCCAGGTCCTGGATGCTGAAGAGATCCAGCTCTTTGCCCAGCTTGCGGTGATCGCGTTTCTTGGCTTCTTCGATCTTGGCTAGATATTCGTCAAGCTCCTTCTTGCTGAAGAACGCGGTGCCGTAGATGCGCTGCAACTGCTTGTTATGCTCGTCGCCTTTCCAGAAGGCGCCGGCGACGGAGAGCAGCTTGAACGCCTTGATTTTGGAAGTCGAAGGCAGGTGCGGGCCGCGGCAGAAGTCGATGAAATGCGGGCCCAGGGTGTACTGGCTGAAGACGTCGCCGGCGCGCTCTTCGATCAGTTCTTTCTTCATCCAGTCGTCGGCATATTTGCTCAGGCCTTCGTCTTTGGGGGTCATGACGCGCTCGTACGATAGGTCGCGCGCCTGGATCTCCCACATGCGCTTCTCGATCTTTTCCAGGTCTTCAGGGGTGAAGGCGGTGGGCCGGTCGAAGTCGTAATAGAAGCCGTTATCGATGGGCGGACCGATGCCCAGCTTGGTTTCAGGAAACAGCTCCAGCACGGCCGCGGCGAGCAGGTGCGCGGTGGAATGCCGGTAGACCGTGAGGGCG
>Ga0187867_10004769_pt1 | contig 10406 bp, 11 predicted proteins | sample June2016WEW_13_1_FD_132976 | JGI IMG/M metagenome (GOLD analysis project Ga0187867, IMG submission 132976) | Peatland microbial communities from SPRUCE experiment site at the Marcell Experimental Forest, Minnesota, USA - June2016WEW_13_10 | ecosystem: Environmental > Terrestrial > Soil >... | reverse complement strand
GATGGAGTTCTCCCTGCATCTCCCCTTCTCTCCTCAAAGAGGCAGGGCAACGAAGTTGAATCAGTCAATACCCCGACCGTAAGGTCGTGGGAAGTTTATTTTAAAAATTTAATTTACCTGAGTCGCAGTTAAGGTAACAGTAAAAGTATATGTTCCCCCTGTCATTTGCGGTTCTGTTGTCGCACCACCTTCTGTACCAATACCGATTGTGATGAAACCCGTCTGTAAACCGGAGGAAGCATTGATCTGAGTGGCTGAAGTGTCATTAAAAACACCTGAATAATTAATTTTAACATCCGTGGCTGAAGCACCGGTACCAGATGGGGTAACAGCGCTTTGTACTACCGTCATTTTCACCGGGACACTACCAGTGTTTAGTACGTCCGCTGCTATTGAGCCATAATAGCCGGGGTAAGCATTGGTAAGTGTAATAGTCAGGGTGTCATTAGTTTTTGTTACTGAAGTTATTACTCCCGTAGTTGAAGCCACATTCTGACTTAGATTCGTACCACTCCAAGTATAGGGTGGTACTCCTGTTCCGGAAAATGTCCACGCACCGGCGCTGCTTGGGTCATTTGCTGTTCCTGCATCATTTGAGGCCGCATTCTCAAATTTGACACCGAAGGAACCGACATTGGCAGTGCCGCTTACGGTAATTGATTGAGACCAGGCGGCGTAGCCTACACCAATTATTCCAAGGGCAAGGACGACGACAATGGCAATCAACCCGATTTTTTTCATTATTCTGTTTTCTCCTTCTTATTCGGTTTAAATTTTTAATTTTTTCGTTAATCAATTTTGAGGATGTGGGGTTAAAATCACCCCGCCCCCTTGAAATGGATTAACCCTGAGTAAGGGGTGGGACTTTGAAGCCCCACCCCTTTAACTATCAAACAATAATTAATAAACTAGTTGCCTTGAGTAACCGAGATAGGAACCGTGAATGTATAAGAGCCCCCTGTTTTAGGCATTGTATCCGGTAAGGTTACGGTAAGGGTAGTTCCACCATCATCAGCGCCAGCGACTAAAGTGGCAGCAACAGGTCCGCCAGTAACAGTTGATCCGGTAGGGAGAGTACCTTTATCAATGCCGGCGTAAGAAATCGCAACGGGGATGGTGCTAAGGTTAGTTATTTTAAGAGGAATAGCGTACGTTCCGGGAACAGCATAGTTGATGGTGATAGCTAACGGAGCGTTATTACCATCATTGACACCGGCATTAGTACCGTAAGTAACGGTGGAATATGTAGCGGGTGTTCCAGTCCCGGGAGCGACAGCACTACCGACGATTTTTACGTTAAAAGTTCCGGGATTTACTGTGCCATTGACGGTTAATGAGGATGTCCAGGCGGCGTAACCTACGCCGATGACTCCCAGGGCGATGACTACGATTATTGCGATTAGTCCTTTGGAGCATTGAAAAAAATGGAACTTTCTTTCAACTTTTAGCCCCGGGTGTTGAAAGAAATATGAAATTACATATCATCTATAAATCAGTACAAATTTTAAATACTTTCTTCTCAAATTACGGAAGCCGTTCATGTAAAATTCATTTAGTAAATATTTAGTCAAATATAGTACTTACGTACTACTACTATTGTATAGCGCAAATTGTCACCCGTCAATTTTCCAAGCTAACTTTTCCTCCCAATTTGTTTTACTCTTTCCGGTTAAGGGGATATTTGTTCCGGTCATAGTACTTTAGTAATTAACAGGGAATCAGGTATTTTTACCTTTCAGACTCATTGTTACTGTCGAAAGGTAAGATTGCTGCCAGATGGTGAAGCATATTGCCCTAAAAGTATAAGAAGCACCATCCGGAAGGTACTAGTCCGACAGTGACGAAAAGGGGATTATCAAAAGTGATGCAATATCGTAAAGTTAAACTAGATTTGAACCAGGGATGAGATTACGACGGTGGATACGAACAAAAAAAACCGAAGGTTGACGGAAGCAGGCCTCTACCCCCGGGGAAAAAGCAGTTTATGCCTGGCCGCCGGCACCGGTCACAAAAACATCCATTTGACCACGGCCATCAGCGCCAGCTGGTCCCATACGCATAAGCTGGTAATGGTCAAAATCGGTTTGATGTCTGTTATGACCATGGTAGTCTGTTCGGCGATTTTGGGGGACGCCAGATTACAGCTCAGCAACGCCGAAAAAAGCGCCGTTATCAATTCCTATTCACAGGCAGCGGTAACACTGGCCAAACGGTATCAGGATATCAACAATCTGTTGGCGGACAATAACTTAGCATTAGCGACCGATGGGGGTACCCAAACTGCGACTTTACAGCAATTAACCGGTTATGCCGGCAGCGGAAATCCCGCGGAATTCACATCCCTTGCCGACCTCACGGCCTGGTTGAAACAGGATGATACCCATGAACAGATATATTCGCCGACATTCCAATGTGTTGATTTTGCTTTTATGATGAGCGAGCATGCCATTAAAGCCGGATACTGGATTTTCCCGGCAGTGGATTTAGCTGACGGTCATATGGAGTGCATCGCACCCATCGGTAAGAACCTGTACGCGGTCGAACCGCAAACCAACGTGGTGTCACTCTGGGCCGCGAAGAGCGACCCTTAACCGCCCAACAATTTTCATGGCAATCTGCGAAAGTTCTGACTGTGGTTTTGCGGACCATACCGGAAATGTCTTACTGTCGGCAGCCACCGCTTTATCAACTTCATTTTTATCGCCGAGCAGAAGCTGCGCAATTTCTTCCGCGGTGGCCGGATTGAAGACCGGATACCTGCGTCCTGATTCCACCTCAACCCATTTACCCGCAATCCACATTTTCTATTCTCCCTATTTATCATATGATAATGGTAAAATACCCGCAGCCGCCGCTTATCAAGTGTTGTTGATATTGCCTGTAAGTGCGCACCACAGCGTTCAATCCGGAAAAATTCACAGCTGATGTTGATTGACCACAGATTTCGTGCAACCTATAATGAGGGCTACTAAACAAAAACCGGGGGTAACAATGGCAGAAAACAGGAAAGGATTCATACTGACAAAAAAAGAACTGGAGCAGGAATGGCGTGCAGCCCACGGGTTAAAGACCGGAGACGCAGTGGATATGCACCGTTACGGCTTTCTGGATAATCATGGGACAGAGGGAATCGAACGTTCCAAATACATCATGCTGGGGATGGACAAGCTGGAACCCGGCGGCGGTATTGTCGAGCATTACCACGAAAATAACGCGGAAATGCCTGTTTTCGACCACGCTTATTATGTGATATCCGGCCGCATCCGGGCCACGCTGGGAGATACGGAAAAAATTATCGGCGCCGACAGTTTGATTTATTGCCCTTCGAATATCCGGCATTCGATTACGAACATCGGCAAAGGCCCGGCTAAGATACTCAGGCTAAAAGGGTCGGGGCCGGGCGAAAAGACAGGGACAGTAGTGTACACCAAAGAGCCCGGTCGGATTGATTACTGGACAACGCCCGAGCCGAAGCAATAGGAAATTATTTTCCTTGCGGTTGGGGCGGACGGTTCATTTCGGCCAGAAACCGCTCGATATCACGGGACATGAACCGGCGGTCCCCGCGGGCGGTGATGCAGAATGATTTGATAATACCTTTATCTGCCCAACGTCTTAAGGTGTTCGGATGTACATGGAGAAGCGCGGATACTTCCCTGACGGTTAACATTTTGTCTTGCGGGCTGTCAATTGCCATCTTTTCGCCGTTCCCACTTTACTTAACTTATCTTTACGATAATTCATTTTTTCAATAAAGGGAATCCCTTCAAGTACCGATAGTTTAGGCCGCTTTTGTTCAATTATCCGGTACTTTAGTCTCATAAAATTGACACTTTAGTACCAAATGTCGGGAGCATAAGTGAAGTTAGTTGAGATTAATTGATATTGTCCCGGAAAACATTCTATATTACTATTTTGATGATGCTTGATTGAAAAGCAGAAATATTTAGAAGCGATGAACTCCTGCTTTTATCTGGTCACTTGAGCAGGATGGAGCTACTAGTGAAACCGGCTGAAAAAGGCCGGTTTTGTTTTTAATAGAAGGGAAACGGACGGATGCCCCGGTGAAGGGGGCTTGATATGAAGATACTGTTAGGGTTTTTTATCGGGACGACCGTTGCTTTACTGGTAGTGTTACTGGTATTTCACGATAATACTCCGGTAACAGCGAACAGTGCAGCCCCCGAGGCATCAACTCAAACAGTTACCACGACCGTAATCGCAGACAGCAACGTCTCTTCCGTTTCCGACAACACAGATACCACTTCGCTTTTACCCGATGTCAAGGCGATTGATGAAAACGCCTTGGGCGCGCCCTACCGACAGGTTGAGACGGAGATTACTGACCCGGATATTGCCAACTATTTTCACACATTAATGACAGAAACGGGTTTGGACCAGGCCGGATTAAACCAAAAATAACAGCGCCTACTGGTTCCCTACCTTTGCGATGAGCCTGGCGACGTGGCAATCCCACCGTAACGAACAATCTGCCCACTTATTTCAGTTGTGCAGGGTGGGCGCAGACCCCATAGCGAGGGATCCGACATCACAATATCATACTGTGTCCCGTTTTAAACCTAAAAAAGTCAACTATTATCAATAAAATTATATGGCAGGTGGTTGCAATATTTGGAGGTTTCAATACCGGAAGTCTGGCTGTAACGTAACGAAAAAGAGGAGTTACCTCAGTAAACAGATATTAGCGAAGACGACAAACCGGGTAAAAATAGTAAAGGCGATTTTGGAAATTAAAGCTAACGGATGTCCGGTAAGTTAGCTTCAATTTCCTGTCTGGTGACATATCCCAGAGAAATTAAAATTGGACCCAGCCGCCCGCCGTCGTTTTCCTGTATTTTCAGGGCTGTTTGCAGCTGCTGGGGCGTGATCATTTTCAACAGAATAAGTTGCTCACCCAATCTAGGTATTTCCGGCATTTTTCACAAACCTTATTTCGCATTTGGTATTCATATGCTGCAACCGAACTTTTCGCCTGTAAAATGATACCAAAAGGCTCTCAAAATCTTTACAATAAAAATAATATACCAGATATGTACTAAATTCAATCAACCCGGATTGTTTAGTGGACACATTTTACAAATTAACAAAGCGGCAATTTTGCCGATTTGGTTTACCATTCGGCTAATAATGTGTAAAACTGTAAAAATCAGCCTTTATTTATAACCTTGCAGGTACACTTTTTCCGCCTCGAAGAGTTCGTCACACATCTGCTTTGTTTGATCGATGGTTAATATCGCGGCGGTCAAGGGGTCCAGCAGTGCACCCTGGAAGATTTTATTTTTGTCTTTTTCCATGATGCCGCGCATCACCATTTCCTGCGCGCCGATGTTCGCCTGATTTAAAGCAGCGGCCGGCGCCGGCAGCGCCCCGACATAGCACGGATGGATGCCTTCCCGGTCCACCAGGCACGGGACTTCGACGCAGGCGCCCATGGAAAGATTGGTAATCAGACCGGTATTTTTGACATTGGCGTTAATCCGCGTGGCGGTACCAGATTCCATGGCGTGAATAATTTTAGCGCCGTATTCCCGGGAAGGATTGAGCGGGAATTCCTTGTCGCTTTCGATTTCATCCTGGAATTTTTTATCTTCGATAACCCGCGCGGCTTGGATCGTCTCATCACGGTGGGGGTGACGTTCCGGATGCCCTTCGGTTTCCAGTTTGTATTTTTCCATGATGTCCGGCCGGCTGCTCTTGCGGAAGTAGGGCATGTAATAGGCGTTAATGAAGCTGGCTTCGGTGAGGAAGTAGCCGAATGTCCTAAACACTTCCGCCCGGACGATATCCGCCCCGGCCCAGTGCGCATCGTCCGCTGAATAGAGGGCAGGATTTTCGAATGCTTTACGCAGCAGCGGATAGGCATTCCGGCCTTTCCATTTGAATTCCAGGAACCAGGCAAAATGGTTAATTCCGGCTACCCAGTAGGAGATTTCTTCGAGGGGTTTACCGATATATTTAGCCATTTGGGCGGCTGTGTGCGGCACACTGTGGCAAAGCCCGACATTCTTCACTTTGGTATAATCGTTGATTGCCCAGCAAATCGTGGACAGGGGATTAGCGTATTCCAGCAGCCAGGCATCGGGGCAAACCGCTTCCATATCGCGGCAGATATCAATAATCACCGGGATTTGCGTCAGGCCGTTGGCAACGCCGGAGGCCGGACCGGTCCAGCCATCCGCCAGACCATATTTGGCGGCGATATCGCGGGCTTTCTGTTTAACGCCGCCGAGCTGGATGGTGCAAATCACGTAATCGGCGCCGTCCAGGGCTTTGCGGCGGTCGGTGGTGGCCTCGATTTTATTATTGAAGCCGTACTGCTTTACCAGCCTTTTAGCGAAAGCGGCAATTAACTCCAGCGGCCCCTCATCGATATCCATCAGGCTGATGGTGGCATCCTGCAATTCGGGATAAGACACCACATCCGTAATCAGGTTCCGGGAAAAGGTATGACTGCCGGCGCCAATAATGACAATCTTCGCCATAAAAACACCATCCTCAATCGGTCACTGCTGATATTGCAAAGTTAACGGGGAATCAATTACAACGTTTTGAGCAGACTGGCGATGCCCCCGTTAGCCTGCTGCCTGCACCATTCACCGATAGTTCCCAAATCTGTTCCGATACAGAAATGGCGCACGCCCATTTCGACGAATTTCCTGGCTTCTTCCAGGTCGTTGGCTTCAACCCGTGGCGCGATGCCTTTTTTCAGCGCTTTTTTAACCATTTCAATTTCGGCGTTTTGGACGTCGGGGTGGCGGGCTTGTCCCGGTTTGCCGATGCTGATGGAATAGTCACTGGGGCCGAATTGCACCATATCAACGCCGGGAACCGCCAATATCTCATCAAGATGTTCCACGGCGCTTTTCTTTTCAATCATTACGACCACGACGATTTCGTTTAAAGACTTAACCCATTCCACAGTGGCCGCACCGCCACGCGCCCCGCCGTAACCGCCGGATTGCCGCCGGCCATTCACGCCGTGCAGCCCGCCGATTTCCGGCGTCTCCGCGCGCACATACCGGATGCTTTCCCGGACATCGTCGGCGGAGCGGACATCGGCAAAAATAACGCTCTGGAAACCGGCATCAATCGCCCGGGTGGTTACCAGTCCCCTGGCCTGCTCTTCGATTTTTACCATCAGGGCCATTTTCGGAAAGAGTTCCATCGTCCGCCCGATTTCATCAAACAACGGCAGCGTCCAGGTGGAATATTCGGAAACATATTCGATGTAGTCAAAAATGCTAGAATTCCCGATGACTTCAAACATCCCCGGCCAGGGCGTAACGACGTGTGTCCCCAAGGTCGGTTTGCCTTCATTCAATAATCGCCGGAGTACATTTTCCTTTCTCATTTTTGTCTTCCTTTCTATTTTTATTTTGTAGTCAACGTGAAGATGAGAACCTTAAAATACGGCAGATTTTCAGGGCCACAGTTCTTTGGCGACGTCGTCCATGCCGCCAAGCGAAAGCAGCTTTGCTTTGCTCGGCTTGGTGGTGAAACGGTCCCAGTCCAGATAACCCATGCCCCAATAAACCTGTGCATCAATATCCGCTGTCACGCCGGCCAGCGGACCGACGGTTTGCGGCGGGTTGCCGATAATCCGCGGCGGGACTTTCCAATTCAGTTCGCAGATACCTTCCCGCAGGTTGAAGACATGCCGCATGTCAACGATTCGTTCCCCGGTCTTCAACATATCGTCCCAGCTGTAGTCCCAGCCGGTCACCGATTTAAAAATGCCGACCATTAATTCTTCATTTTCCGGCCAGCGCCCGAAGTGGCACAGTCCGGTGACATTCAGGAAATGCGTGTTGATGAAACTGTACGGTCCGAAAAGGGTGGTGTGCCGTCCGGGTGTGGCATCCATTTTATAGCGTGCCGCGGGACTCCCCTGGAGGCCGGGCGACATTACTTTGGGGTCGTGCATCGCCACTTCTTGGCCGCCAATGTGCATCGCATACTGCTCGGCGCTTTTTCCGATGATTTCGGACGCCCGTTTCACGCCGTTGGCCAGAACATCCCCGATGCCCTCCCGATTCGCCAGCTTCCGGGTCATCGCCACGATGGCCCGGTGGTTGCCCCACCGCAGGTCGATGCCGTCCGTGTCCTGCTGTGTCAGAATGCCGTTTTCATACAGTTCAATGGCGAAAGCGATAATCGAACCGCCGGAGATTGTGTCCAGCCCGGCCCGGTTGCAGATATCATTGACCATCACGATTGATTCGGTGTTGCCGTTAAGGCAAAGCGTCCCGAAAGATGTGGCGGTCTCATATTCCGGACGGTGGATGCCGGCGGGATATTGATACTCACCCCCGGTGCTGGCTTTCAGGAGCGCTTTGCAGCGTATCGGGCAGTGCCAGCAGCCGTGACCTTTTTCCACCATACCGGCGAAAACATCCGGGTGCAGGCCGGCGCGGTTGGGAAAATCAACTACCCCGATACCGCCCCAATTTTTGACCGGAGCATCGCCGCTGTACGCGGCCGTATAATTGGTGAAGCTGGTACCGTATTTCTGCTGTTTTTCCATCGGCGATAAACCGGTGTGGGGATTAATTTCTTTCAGGGTTTTGATATGTGCCACGATATATTTCTGCGCTGCAACTTTATCGGCGATCACCACTTCTTTGGTGCCGCGGGCCACCACCGCCTTCAGCTTTTTGGAGCCCATGACCGCGCCTAAGCCGGAACGTCCGGCGGCGCTGCCGTGATTGGTCATGATACATGAAACCAGAGATAATTTCTCTCCGGCCGGGCCGATACATATTACCCGCGAGTCCTGATATTCGGCCATCAGGATATCTTCGGTTTCGTAAGAATCTTTGCCCCAGAGATAAGCGGCGTCTTTTAATTCGGCCTTGCCGTTATCAAGGAGTAAATAGACCGGTTTGGGTGAAACGCCGGAGAAGTAAATCCCGTCCCAGCCGGCGAATTTGAGGTTCGGGCCGAAGAAACCGCCGGAATTGGCTTCTCCCCAGCCGCCGGTCAGCGGCGATTTGGCCACGGCCATGTAGCGCAGACCCGGGGGAACGATAGTGCCAGTGAACGGGCCGGTGAGTATTCCCAGCGTGTTATCCGGTCCCAGCGGGTCGACGCCGCCCTTTTGCAGGCTGTAGAGCATGCGGGCGCCGATGCCGTTGCCGCCGATGAAATTACGGCAGATGTTTTCGTCGAGGGGCTCTTCTCTCATCTCTCCGGTGGAAAGATTGACAAAGAGCAGCTTTCCCATGTATCCGCCGGGCATTATTTTCTCCTCCAGTCTTTATTGTGCCGGATGTGCCGTCACCCGTAGGTGCACACAATAAAAACATTTGCTGCCAGCGCACGGTAAAACATGATTTTCACCAGGTTTTGGCTATTCCGCTGATGGCAGGCATTACACAAAATTAAATTTTGTGGCTGAAGTAAAAATTACTGATACTTTTCTGCTTTTTTAATGATTTTATTGAGTAAAGTAATCAGCACTTCCAGTTCGTCTTTGGATAAAGCGGACATTATGGCTTTATCGGTTTTCCAGTGTTTGCTGTTATGGAAAGCATTCAGGCCCTTCTCGGTCAGCTCAAAACTTAACTGGTTGGATTTGGGGACTTCCCTGATTTTCTTGACCAGTCCGTCTTTTTCCATGGTGGTCATTTGCAGGGAAATAGTGTTTTTCTCTCTATCGGTTTGCTGAGCTAACTCGGCCAGCGTAATTTTATGATCCGGATGTTTCTGACCGTGATAATAAATCACAAAGAGGAGAAACGCCTGGTTCGAAGAGATGTGATACGGCGCCAGTTCTTTATTACGTGCATAAAGCATTAAACGCCTGGCCCTGCCTAATAACTGTCGTGCCTGCATGTGCCGGTTGCGGACTTTGTTATCTTCAAAAGTCATTTTCAAACCTCTCTTCAATCGTTAACTTGATTTCTTCTTTTAATTTACTTCAGATTACCAGTATTTAGCAATATATGCGGAATTCCAGCTTTTGCCGGCTGCCAATTTGACAAAGGGTAAAAACCGATGATATACTGCACTCTAATCTGCAATATTCGATACTGAATACTATATCATATATTCGTCTCAATATACAATATTAAAGCGTTGCAATATTTGGTTGCCTGGTCCCGATGTTTTCGTATTCATAACATGTACAGTCGTCCCCCGGAAATTCAAATATTCCGTGATGTTTAACAGAGGCCCATATCACAATTAATAAAATTTGCGTGTTCAGGGATGCGGCGGAAGGCGTGCCCCCGGTTTCGAAAAATTGAGAAGATAAGGAGGCTGGCTTCATGAAAAAGCAGGCTGGAAAATGGTGGGATAAATTCGGTGAGCCGCAGTACGGCGGCGAATTGGTCATCCGCAGCACCACCAACCCGTCGAATTTAGACCCGATTCACAGCGACCAT
>Ga0187867_10004766_pt1 | contig 10408 bp, 10 predicted proteins | sample June2016WEW_13_1_FD_132976 | JGI IMG/M metagenome (GOLD analysis project Ga0187867, IMG submission 132976) | Peatland microbial communities from SPRUCE experiment site at the Marcell Experimental Forest, Minnesota, USA - June2016WEW_13_10 | ecosystem: Environmental > Terrestrial > Soil >... | reverse complement strand
CCTGGGACCCGACACCGATTGTGGCGCAATCTTCCTTACTCAATTCCAAGTGCTCTGAAATGAATTTCAGGGCTCTTTCCACAGCCTTCCCGATTTTCGTCTTCGTGGAGCGGATCGGGATGAACCAAAATAGTTGCAATCATATTGAGTAGTTGTGATGTGGTTTAAGTATTTGTGGTTGCATGCCGATTCAATACTAAGTCAATCAGCTTAACTTGGAGGAGGGTTTGTCGTGTTTGCACATCAAGTGGTGGATGATTTGAAAAAACTGCTCCCAGATGTAAGAGAAAGTTCAAAAGCTCTTTTCGAGAATTCCATCACGGAAATCCAGAATGCTCACAAGTTTCACATGGGCGAAGTTCAGGACTTATGGGAACTGTTTCAGAAGACTCGTGAAGACCTTGGTGTTGCTCCTTTGTTCATGGGGGCAATGGCTCATAATGTCAGGAATCCGTTCAAACTGTGCTGGTATGATTTTACATGCCAAAGATTTACTGAGGCTGAACGTGACCGCGAATTAAATTTAAGAGTAGTGAGGAAATTGGGATTCCTATCCAAGGAGTTAACCAAAGATGTGTTCATGTGTCTCCCTTTTGCTCCGGGCCGAGATGACTATTGGGAACCTCATTCTGTTGAATTTGTAATAGCTGTAGGGAAAACATTTAGTGAAGTATGTGAAGGAATGGAAGAATCCGACTCTTTTGAGTATGGAGTAGTAGAATCGGCTGCTCGCAAAGACGGTGATAGAAATATCACAACATTTGACTTAGTGGAGCGTTCTGCTAATGATGAAGGTGCTCACAAAGTTGACAATATCATGCTTAATGTGCTTAATTTTGCTTTGATGCTCCTGAATACCCGCAACATCGTAACTGAACCTAATTATCCCTCTAAGCAGCTCAATAAAGCCAGGGTTAAGAAAGACAAGCCGCCAATCGACGTATACCATACCCTTGCAATAAATGTCCCTGCCAAGTGGAAAAGAGAAAAAGGAGAAGTATCAGGACAGCCTTCTCAGGGTTTGTATACAATGAAATTCCATACAAGAAAGGGACATTTTGCTTATTATGGTCCAATCTACGGGCGTAAATTGCTCTTTGGCACCTATGAGGGAAGGGTATGGATATCGCCTTATACTTGTGGAGACCCAACAAGAGGGAATGTGATAAAGGAATATAAATTCAAACATACAACCTCAAAAGGGAAGAGAAACCGTAGCTCCGGAATCAGGTGAGAGAGGGGGAGAGACAGCATAGGCCTCCCTAACTGGACTTCAGTAGGCCTATGTCCAGGCTTCCTCCCTCTCTAGCCTGTTGTGCGTTACTCACTCTGACGTATCCGGCTACTTTCATGCTCTCATCCCTTTCTTCATACAGCTACCCTCTCAACCCGTGGAGTGGCGACGATAGAATTCTTTGTCAACCAGTTATAAAGCGTCGGTTCTGTCACGCTGTAGCGAGCAGCAATAAAATTCTTGCGCGATCCGTTCCTCAATCAAGCCTCTATTTCCGGACGGTATTTATCTAATCGGCTTTTATCGGCCGCAGGTTTACGCCCAAGTCGCCCGCCCGCAGCTTTTCTCGCGCCTGTGCCTCTTTCGTCCTGCAGGGTTCCGCTTTTTTGTGGGATTCCGCGCGGGGTAAAGCGACTGGACAAAAATGAATCGACTCATTTATCCGTGGAACGTCAGGGCATGATACTGCGAAGAACTACGAAATTGCCAGCGAGCAAAAAAACGAGTAAAAACAAAGGGCAAAACTGGACAGTGTTGTACTTTGTCTAAACATGATTATAGAGCCTTCAAAGCGGCGGGGATGCTCCGTGAGTGGCGCAGGAAGTGGGCGGCCTATTTGCCGAAAATATGATAAAAATATCAGCTAGCAAAAACAATACGGCAAGAAATGAGCAATATGATGTATTATGAAGATCCTTGGAATTTAAGCTTTCCCGCCGCCATGACGTTTAGAGTGTTAATTAGTCACTGTCATTACCCCAAGTGCAAGGTCCATGTTATAGTATAGGATTGCGGGCAAACGATCTCGAATTTACGGAGGAGCATAAATGCAAAAGCCTGATCGCGATGCAGAATTTAAACAGTTGATCGCGACGTGTGCCGCCTGCGATGTATTGGTGCAGCCAGTTGACTTGGTGTACGTCGCCCCGAATGTCCCCTTAGTTGAGACACGATGGATTACGTCCGAAGGCCTGGAATGGAAAAAGGAGGAAAATGCCGACTCGTAACGATATCCAACAGGAGATCATGAAGCTGAAGGATGCTGGCCAGGATAACGTCCGCCATCGTTATCTTAAAGAGCTTCACGAGAAAACGCAGAGAGATACAGTCATCTATTTCAGTTCATTCAACACCCCTCGGCCGTTTCAGGTGCCCCCGGCAGCGCTGAGCCTGACACAAGAAGACATTCAGGGATTTATGGCCAGTTTGAACGGCTTGAAAGGTAAGAATCTCGACCTAATGCTTCACAGCCCCGGAGGTTCTCTCGAAGCGGCCGATCAGATCGTTCAATACCTTCGTTCTAAGTACAAGCACATCCGGGCCATTATCCCTCAGAACGCAATGTCAGCAGCAACGATGATCGCGTGCGCCTGCGATGAAATACTCATGGGAAGGCAGTCTGCAATTGGACCGATTGACCCGCAGATAAGCGGAATCCCGGCACATACTATCCTTCGGGATTTCGACCAAGCGAAAGCAGATATCATTACAAATCCGCTCCTTGCAAATCTATGGGTACCACGTCTAGCGAGTCTTCCAGTGGGCCTCTTTAATCTGTGCGAACAAAACATCAAGCTTTCCCAGGAAAAAGTTGAACAATGGTTGTCGCAATACATGTTCAAAGGAAAGGCTTCAAAGAAAGCAAAGGACATTTCGGACTGGCTTGGAAAATTTGACGAACATCGTACCCATGGTCGGCCGATTGGTTATGATCTGGCGCACACGAAAGGGCTCAACGTAAAGCGGCTTGAGGATGATCAAGAACTCCAGGATAAAGTTTTATCCGTCTATCACGCCACCATGGTCACTTTTCAAACGACCGGATGCCTGAAAATTATCGAAAACCACAATGGTAAGGGGCACTACTTTGTCGCAAGTTTTCTAGTGCAACCGATGGGCCAACCCGCTTCGCCCCAGCCCGCCCCACTGCAACCAATGGCCCAACCTCCCGCCCCTGACCTTGATCCTCCAGGACCTTGTACGGCACCAGCAGGCGACGATGCAGGCGAGCGGCAAGTGAAGGGCCATGGACACGAGACGAAAACAAAAAAACGAAGCGGTGGCAGGAAACTTTAAGAATTGATTGATAGTAACGGGGCTCGGTGCACTAAAAGATGGACCTGCTTCAAATCAGAATCCCGCTCGATCTCATCAAGTGACACCTAGTCCTTGCGGCGGCCTTGCACGTAGATATCTTCGACGCGCATCCGGATGGCGACGAGTTGGAGCTTAACAGACGGCACCGCAATCTTTTTCTGCAAGCCCTCGATGTAGGCCGCGACATGGATCGGGCCCAGAATGATAACATCTTTTATCATACATAAAAGTGAAGGGTTTATTGAAATGCTCCGAGTTGAGAGCTGGCAGTTCTAAGCTGTTTTCAATCCAACCGGCATAATGATCGTCGAGGCCGTTAAAGCACGAACGGGATACAGCAGAATAAAAACATTGTATTTGGTCTTGAAGCCTTCTGCCAGGCACTCGTGGGCAGTTCCATTAAGGTCAGCGATTGAAAGTGAACGCGGCTTTGTCATCTTGCTGTAGATCGGCAGGACTGGACCAAGGGCATGATCAAGGGTGATTGCGGTTTCGGTGGGAGCCCCGAACTGCTCCATGGAAGCGGGAGATGGCTCAATTCTTCGGACATCGGCTTTGGCACCGGTGCCATGCACAAATTCAATCGGCTCCATTATAAAGACGACGCATGCTCGGTGATTTGTACGCGCGTACTCTCGGGCGGAAGCATAGATGGAAGCACCAAACTTTTTGGAGAGCCTTATCGGGGTTGTGATGCCAAAAGGGCAATCGGCGGCAAGTTGCGCAAACGTATTTCCTTGAAAAAGAACGAACCGGGCGAAATTATTAGCCTCTCGATCAAACTGATCAGCGGTTTCAGGAGCGAGCGTCTTTTCACAGTCCTTAAATAACCGGAATATTTTTCTGTGAGCCGGGATTTCATGGTGACCTGTTTCATGCAGGGTAAGGAAGGTCTGTTTAGACGGGTGAACGGTATTATCGATGTGAATTTCATATTCTACCGCGTCATACAGTCCCAAAACCTTTGAAAGAGCCGACTTAATCTTGTTCCCTACATTCTTGATTGCGCGACCCGCACTTTTCGTTTTTTCCTGCAGGAAGGCAATAATGCGGTCTGGATCAAAAATGCTGTGCCCAGCCACCTTCAACCGCGCGGCGGCCAAAATATCTTCAATAGGGGTTGGGAAGCGATTCCATGCAGAGGCGCGGTTAAGAATGTCTCTGGCCCGCTTCTCGATAATGCGGAGGTCTTCAACCGTGAGGGTGCTATCATCCGGCTTGGTCATTTATTTGGGCTTCCTGGTTCGGATGTGCTGCAGAAAATCCATGAGTTCCACCTCTTCTTCAGGCGTAATGTTGTGCTCCGCGAATGTGGGGAGGCAACCATGTTTCTCGCCCTTCTTCCGACTTTTCGTTGGCCTAATATGTCCGGCCATTTCCATTAAATTCATGTAGTCGATTTCGTAGCTTTCAGCGAGAGCGTGGAGGATATTCGGGGATGGCTGCTTGATTTTGTCGTTCTCAATCTGGCTGAGGTACGCATTGGAAACTTCTTTGTCCGTTAATTGCTCGACCTGGCGAAGAGTCATCCCCCTGTCGGTTCGTATAGAGGCAAGGTATTGACCGAGCGTCAGCTTCACGGCGTCCCCTTCCTTCTTTTTTGGCATTGCCGTTCCTCCTAATCCTTGGATTTCCAGAAGAATTTAATCTCATCTGCGAAATATGTCAAGCATGCAAAGAAGTTGCTTGACAAACTTAGCGCGCTTGATTACCATTGCAAGAGTGTGAGGTCATAGTGGCCTGCAAGAGGTTTGAAAAATGCGGATAGTCAAAATCGAAAGGAAGAAAATGAACAGCCAGGAAATCGCGGAAATTGAGATCGACATCTTCGAATTTGCGGGCCGTGGAGAGGAAGTCCCTCACGCCAGAACCTATCGGGTTCGGATTGATGACGAAACAGTCAGGGTCGATACGCCTCATCCAACCGGGGAAATGCTTCTCAGAAGTGTCGGCAAACGCCCTTGTGCTTTCGAGCTTATAGAAGAGTTCGTACACCACGAGAATAACGTGGTAGAGCCGGGCGAGACAGTCAACCTTCGAGAACATGGATTAAAAGGGTTCATTACCGCTCACAAGGAGATCGTAACCATTTTCTTCGGTGAGGCCCAGATCCCATATCAAATCGAGCGAGGAGAGCGGACGGTCGCGGAGATTCTTTCAAAAGTCGGCGAGACCCCCGAAGGGTTTGTTTTGCTGGAAGAGAGAAACGGGCCGCCATTGCCCGTACCAGCTGACCACCGTGTGAAGATTTGCGGCTGCGAAACCTTCCACTCGCAACCACAGTCGGGCGCGGGATCTTAATAACGAGGAGTGGTTGTGTATCCAACAGAACAACTTGAGGACCTTAAGCGCTATTGCTCAAAGCTGAGCCTCTTGACGGAGGGCGGGGGGAACTTCCTTTACCTTAAGGGACTTCGCCTTCCACCAGGATGCCAGCCGGACGAGTGCGATGCCTTATTGTGCCCTGTGCCGCGAGACGGTTATCCCTCGCGGCTTTTTCTGTCAGTTCAAGTTTCGTCCCGTTATGCTCGAAACTGGAATGGTACCGTCCGGATCGGGGAAAAAAACTGGTTCGCGTTTTCTTGGAGGGTTCCACTGGAAAAGCCGACCTTGGCTCAAATGTTGATTGCACATTTAACGGGGTTTACGAAAGCACAATGAGAATCGAGATCAAACTCACAGGTAATCTCTATAATGAGATTGTACAGGACTTGGCGCGGCCTCACGCTTTCGCGGCGGAGCGGTTGGGATTTGTCTTCGGTCGCATGGGAACTCTTTCAGACAAAGGCTTTGCTGTACTCCTCAACCGATATCATTCGATTCCAGACAGCCAATACCTGGAGGATCTCACCGTCGGCGCTCGGATCGGCAGCGAGGCCATTACCTGGGCAATGCAGGCTATTTATTACGGTCGCCCAACGCATGAAGGTATTTTTCTCATTCATGTGCATGGCCACAAAGGCGAAACCGGAATGAGCGAGGTCGATAGCCGCGAACAATCTAAGCTTATACCCGGATTTCAGTCCGTGGGCCGCGCGTCTGCGCACGGAATTATAATCTTGAGCTTGAACCACGGCTCGAGTTGGGTGTGGCTTCCAACTTATAAGGAACCGCGCCGCGCCGATTGTATTAGTGTTATCGGCGCACCGGTCGGAGTTTTTGAGCGGAGGGAAGAAAAGTGAGCACGGATCGTTATTCACGGCAGTCGTTTCTTGGGTCGAATTCTGAGGAGTTGATTTCCAGATGTACTATTGGCGTAGTTGGCCTGGGGGGCGGGGGCTCGCATATTGTTCAGCAACTTGCCCACATTGGCTTTCAACGTTACATCCTTTATGACGATGATGTTGTCGAGGAATCGAACCTGAATCGGCTTATCGGAGCCGGTACGATAGATGTCCTTGCCGGGACGCAAAAACTCCATATCGCCAAGATGAGGATTTATGCTCTTCAGCCGAAAGCATCTGTAAGGGGCTTTGCATGCAAGTGGCAGGAAAATCCCGAGCCGCTCCGGGAATGCCAAATCGTTTTGGGGTGTGTCGATAGCTATAGAGCCCGTGAAGAACTTGAAATCGCGTGCAGACGCTACCTCATGCACTATATCGATATTGGTATGGACGTGCACGGAAAGGAACAATTATCCATAGGAGGGCAAATAATACTTTCTTCACCGGGAAGCCTGTGCATGAAGTGTATGGGCTTTTTGACTGATGAGAAGCTCGCCAAAGAGGCGAGTGACTACGGCAATGCTGGTCCTCGTCCGCAGGTTGTTTGGCCCAACGGGGTGCTGGCATCAACGGCCGTCGGGTTGGCTGTTGACATTGTGACCGACTGGACCCGTAGCAGACGTCCTTATGCTTATCTGGTGTATGACGGAAATCGGGCCACCGTAAAGGAGAGTCCTGCACTTCGAAACATCACGATCACTACCTGTCCACATTTCCCGGAGAGCGAAGTTGGAGATCCAGTCCTTATCGGATTGTGATTGCTTTCGTTTCCTTTCGACAGCTTGTTTGTCGCGGTTTTGCTACCGGAACATAGCCACTTGCGGGTCTGTTTCTTCAGCTTTTTTAGTAGGCATTGTTTCGAACAGCACACCATCACGAGGAAAGACGTGGCAGCAATAAATCCGCCTCAGGATTTTTAAGCTTTCCTATCACTCTTTTCCGCTGCCCCTCAGGCATGCCTTCGATGAACCGGAATACCGATGTTTTCAGATATTCCAAGGATTCGTTAAAAGATAGCCTTGTCAGGCCGAACGCTCAGCCGCCCGGCTCGTCGTATTTTATAGTGAGACTGTGAGGGAATCCCATCGTGATAGGCCCGCCCGACTCCTGCAAAACGATTCTCTCAGTTCTTTTATCGAGTTCAAAGAGACGAAGTCAAGTACAGCTCTCCTCTATGGCATTCTCCTGAGGGTTATCCAGAATCTTTTTATGTCCAGATCATATTCTGCATTTTCCCTCTTTCCGAAAACACCTGGGCAAATTGATATGGGCTGGAGGTGGAAGTCCCCGAGAAACTGCTGTCTCACGGGTAGACAGGTGGGTTCAGACGCTGCCACGTGCTGTAAAGTATACTCTATGGCCAAAGTGCTCGTTTCTTTGATTGCTGCAATTCAAACATCACTCTTTGGCGACGGGACCAGATAACAATCCGCCGGAACCATGTCCAGCAGGTAGTGAGACTTTTGGGTTCACAAAGGCGGGACATAGGCGGGAGGGTGAGGTGGTTATTACGACGCTTCATTTGGTGGTAAGCTCCTTCTGGAATCCGATCTCCAGAACGCGAAAAAGCTCTGCCACCGATTGCACCATCGAATGGCACGCGCACTCGATCATCGAATTGACCTTAGCCCCATCGGATTCTCCGGCCCGCCTGAAGTCTGTCCGGATACCGATTATCTTGCCTCTTTTAAGAGCATAGTAGTACCCTATTTCCCAAGCTGTTCCATCATCTACCTGGGAACCGTCAAGGAGCGCGATTACCAAATCGGTGCCGTCCAGATGTGACTTGCAGCGGGAGAATATTTCGTCCTTTGCCAATCGCCCCAAGGCATCGATTTCCTCTTGGGTAATGAGTTCGTAGGGCCAGATTACTTGAACTGAACGGCCAGACTTGGCAGCAAGGCTTTCGATCTGCCCCTTCAGTTTGCTCATCCAGTCCCGTTCAGCTTCGGAGAAAAGCGGACCGGCCAAGTAGATTTTCATCCGAGCTATCCCGCCTCTCTAATGGCTGGGGATAAGCGATGACGGGTTCTCAAAGATTCCGTTCTGGTTAAGCGGCACAAACGCATCAGGTGCAGGCCCTCTGTGGACCGTTCATTTCAACCACTGAACGCATCCCTGGGATTGAGCAAGGAAGATTGCGCCGCCAAATCATCTATCGGGCTGGAGGCACGTGACTTACCAGATTGGCCTCCACTGTATCCTTCCCATAGAAGGCGTTTGGACCTAATTGCTGCCTGGGCGAGTTTTCAGTTTGCCGCCAATCACCAGCTATGAGTGTTTGGCAACTTTTTCCCAGGCTGCTTCCAGACGTGGTCTCGTCGCACTGCGTAACCGCTGGAGTCCCAGATGTCTGGCCATCAGAACGATAGGGTCTTCACCCTGCTTGGGAGCGATGGAGCGGGCCAAGGCCAATAATTCCGACATGGCGACTTCGTCCACATAGCGAGGATTGCCGTCACTGCCAGGGCGACAGGATGTGCACTGGCCGATTTCGCATTCGGCCTTCCAGAAAAACTCGCCGACGTCCTCAACCGTAGTCTGAAAACGGGCTTTAGCAACCTCCCAGACAGACTCTCGAATGCGCCTGCCTGCCTTGGAGAAACCCATCGAGCGTGCGACATTTCGGGCCAGGGCATGCTGATGAATGGGGGACTCCCGGTTGATCTCCTCGATGATGACTGGCAGCAGCTTCTCCTCATCCCAATGCTCGGGCATTCCTGCAGGGGTGAAGGGTTGTTCGTCAGGAGCAGTCTGAATGCCTTCTGCTGCATCGTCCTGAATTGTTGGCTTCAACTCCGCGGGTGAAGGTTCAGGCTCCTTAGTAACGGTCATCTTCTGCCTGGCTTCCTCCGCTTCCTCAACTCGGCGAATGCGTTCGGCATTTAAAAGCCTTGTCAATTGCTCGTGTAGTCTATCTATAGCCCGTTCACGGCTGGTCCACCACTCTGTTGACCACACACGCAGTACCTCCCACCCAAGACCACGCAGCACCCGTTCGCGAAGTTTGTCCCGGTCTCTGGCTGTAGCCGAACGGTGATAGGTTGCGCCGTCACACTCAACAGCGGCGAGATATCGCCCGGGCATATCCGGGTCCAAAACGCCAAGGTCTATGCGGAAGCAGGAAACACCGATCTGTGGATGCACTTGCCAGCCTTTATTGCAAAGCGCTGCCGCCACAGCTTTTTCAAAAGGGGACTCGAAGTCGCCGCCATTGCCACGTATCTCTTCCAGAAAGGCTCTTGGCCCTCGCTGGGCGAAGTCCAGGAAAAGCCTCAAGTCCTTTACACCCACTGCATTGGTTCGGGTTATATCGATCTGGTTAGGCAAAAGAGAGGTAAACACTCGTAGCTCATGCCGAGCACGGGTGACGGCCACGTTAAGGCGCCTCTCGCCGCCATCCTTATTGAGCGGCCCAAAGTTCATGGAGACGCGCCCGGTCTGATCAGGCCCATAGGTGGTGGAGAAGTACACTATGTCCCTCTCATCGCCCTGAACGCTTTCCAGATTCTTTACAAATAGCGGCTCCTGTAAATCATCATCGAAGAAGCGATCCAAAGACCCGTTCTTGCGGCGCTCAGCTTCCAGCATATCGTCAATTAGTCTTTGCTGCTCGCTGTTAAAAGTCACTACCCCTATGCTCAACCCTTCGGCAGCAAAAGCCTGATCTTTCAGCCTCGAAACGATATTCGAAACCACGGCGCGAGCTTCTACAGGATTCGTGCGCGTGCCGCCTCTTTGGTACACGCCGGAAACATGGGTGTACGATACTGCCCGGTCCTCAGAGTGCGGTGATGGGAAAGTAACCAAACCTCCCTCATAGTAGCGATGGTTCGAAAAGGTGATGAGGCTT
>Ga0187867_10004761_pt1 | contig 10412 bp, 8 predicted proteins | sample June2016WEW_13_1_FD_132976 | JGI IMG/M metagenome (GOLD analysis project Ga0187867, IMG submission 132976) | Peatland microbial communities from SPRUCE experiment site at the Marcell Experimental Forest, Minnesota, USA - June2016WEW_13_10 | ecosystem: Environmental > Terrestrial > Soil >... | reverse complement strand
TGGCGCAGGAGCATGGTTGTTCCGGGCGACAATTGATCACCGCCGTGGTGGCCGGGTTCGAGGTGATGTATCGGATCGGCTACGCCACCAAACACAGTAACGAGCGGCGGGGCTTTCATGCCCCCGGCACCACCGGCCCGTTCGGCGCTGCGATTGCCGCTGGTGTGCTTCTGGGCCTGGATGCGGCACAGATGACCAATGCTCTGGGCATCGCGGGCTCGCTGGCGGGTGGGCTGATGGAGTTTGCCCGCTCCGGTACCGGTGCAATGGTGAAACGGCTGCATCTGGGGCGAGCGTCGGAGAGTGGCGTGGTGGCCGCTTGTCTTGCCGCCGACGGGTTCACCGGACCCTCCAGCGTGTTGGAGGGTGAGGCGGGGTTTCTGAAAGTATTCTGCACCGAATGGGACGTGGCGGATCTGACGCGCGGGTTGGGCAGCGAATACAAGACAATGAATTTGTGCCTGAAACGGTTTCCCGTGCACATGACGGCGCAGACCGGTGTGCAGGCGATCCTGGAGTTGCAGCAAGAGCACGGGTTTACCGGCGCCGACGTCGACCGGGTGACGGTGGCGGGGAACGAGCGGATGGCGACCATCAACAACATTGCCAACCCCACCGACATCATGATGGCGCAATATTCCATTCCGTTTTGTGTCGCATTGGCATTGTTCCGTGACCCGCGCGACCCGGCCTCGTTCGATGACTCGGCACTGAACGACGCGGCAATCCGGGCGATGTGTGGTCGGGTTTCGGTCGTCGTGGCCGACCCGCCGACCAAGGTGGCGGGGGCGAGTATCGTAACGGTACAGTTGAAAAACGGACGGTTGTTAAGCAAGGAAGTCGAGGAATTTAATGGCACGCCGGCCCGCCCGTTGGACCGGGCGGAATTGAAGGACAAATTCATGACGTTGACGCGTGCCCGCTATGGCGCGGCGGCGGCCGAGCTGTTCGAACGGTTGCAGGGCCTGGAGAATGAGGTCGAACTCGGCTGGATCGGGGCATAAGTCGCAACTGCCGGCACGGAGTTGGTTCGTGCTGGAAGAATATCCAGAAACCATCGGGAGGAAATGGGAATGGGTCGGTCCTGGCTGAGGGGTGCCTTCGTGGCGTTGGTTGCTGTTTGCGCCTTGGGTGTATCTCCCGAAGCCCGGGGAGAGCCGGGATGGAAAATGGCGGCGCCGTTGCCAAAGGCGATCGGCGAGATCGAGGCCGCGACCGTGAACGGCAAGATCTACGTGCTGTCGGGCCTCGATAACCGGCCGGGAGTCGTTTCGCCGACCGGCTATAACTGGTGCTATGACCCTGCGACCAATGCCTGGACCGACCGCAAGCCCATGCCGGTGCCGGCGCACCACATTATGGTCGCCACGTGGAACGACAAGATTTACGTCTTTGGCGGATTTGTGCGTCCGCCATCGGTTTTGGCCTGGCAACCGATCGATCGTGCGTGGGAATATGACCCGGCAACCGATAGCTGGAAGGAACTTGCGCCGATGCCGACGCCACGTGGCGCCGGACAGGCTGTCGAGGTCGGCAGCAAAATCTATGTCATTGGCGGCGTACGATCCAACAGGCCTGGCGATGCAGGCGCACCGATCCCGTTGGGTTCCACCGATCAGCTGGTACTCGGTACGGTCGAGGAATACGATCCGGCGACCAATCAGTGGCGTGCGCGCTCACCCATGCCTACCGCGCGCAACCACTTCTTTGCCGGCGCGGTGGGCGGCAAGATCTATGCGGTCGATGGCCGGATCGGAACGGTCTTCGTAACAAAATCCGACACCATCGACCTTGTCGACTCCTACGACCCCACCACCGATCACTGGGCTTTTGCATCGCGTGCACCAACCACTCGCGGCGATGTCACCGGCGGTGAGCATGACGGACTGCTGTACGTCGCCGGCGGAGAGTTTCAGGACTTCCAGCGCAAGATGACGTTCTGGGCGGTCGAGGTGTTCAATCCAAAGACCGGCGGCTGGTCTGCTCTGCCGCATGTGCTGGTCGCACGCCACGGCTTTGCGGCGGCCTTCATCGGCGCGAAGCTGCATGTCATGGGTGGCGGCTTTCAATCGGACGGCATGCCGGGCGTCGATCCGACCACGGCAACCCACGAGGTGATCGATCTCGACGAGAAATGAACCGCGTCAGAGCAGGAGAGCTACGGTCATTGCAAGCGCTGCGAAGTAATCTGCCAGTCCGCACTGACGGAGATTGCTGGCCCGGACAAACCGGGGCACCACTTCGCGTCTCGCAATGACGGCGGAGATATGTTGCATTTCAACGCTTCTGGATACCCCATTCGACCGGCGATACCGCAAACAATCGAGGCCGCTCAATCCATCGGTTCCAGCCGCACAATCGAGGCGCCGTGATTGCTGCCGACCCAAAACGACACTGGTGTCGTGCGGTCATCGACAAACGAGCGCCGCATGTTGGTATGCCTTGGCAACAAGTATTCGGTGAAAGTGCCGGACCGCGGATTGAGCCGCTCCACCCGATCCGCCTGCATCGAGCCGGCCCACACATCGCCATTGCGGTCCGCAACGACGTCGTACGGGAAATACCACGGCGTCGGCGGCGTCCATTCGCGGAAGGTCAACGTGTTTGTATCGAACATGCCGATCTTGTCGGCGCGGAATTCACCGAACCAGAGCTTGCCAGTGTCATCCAACGCGCCACGCCGCGGTGCCGAGTTGAGCGTCGGTGTCGGCCATGTTGTGACCGCTCCGGTTTTTGCGTCGACCCGGCCAATGTCACCGCGTCCGAAAACCGTGAAATATACATCGTTCTCTGGATCGCTGGAGATGTCATAAAGGTTCGGGCTGGGGATCGGGAACGGCTGGAACACCTCGTAGTTGCCGCTGGCGACATCGAGTCGATATATCGAATAGGTGCCGGAGTCCTCAATCCACACCTTGCCATCGACATTGAGATGCGTCGGTTCCACCTCGGTGGTCTGGACGTAGTCCTTGTTGCGCTCAGGCGGCACCGGGAAAATTCGAAATGTCGCCGTTTTCGGGTCAAACCGTGCGACCGCGGCCTGATAGGCCATTCCAATCCAAATGTTGCCGTCGGGATCGGCTCGCAGCGCCAACGATCCTTTCGGCGAGGCCGGTTTCAATGTCGGCAATGGATACTCGACAGTCTTGCCTGTCGTCGGGTCGAGCCTGCCGAAAATTTGTTCGGCGAAACTGTCGTACCACACCGTGCCGTCAGGCGTGACGATCACGTCATGCGGCATCCGCGTCGGTTCGGGAAGATCATATTCCGTAATGACCACATGCGTCGCCCGGCCGGACGGTCGATGGAAGGTCTTCAGCGGAAAATTCCAGGTGCCCGCCGCAGTCATCGTGACGCTCGCGAGATATTCAGCCTGCTTCCGTATCGCCTCGCGCCGCTTCTCCAGTGCGAACTCGCCTTGATTGGCGACCCGATCGGCGAGCAATCGTTGCGGCAGTAACAGTGACGACGCAGCCGAGTAATGACTCATGCGCTCCTGCACGGTCACAAACTCGTCCAGCGAATGCTGTGAGTACAGCGGTTGATGCAGGCTGTGGCAGCTCGCACAATTCTGCAGGAATTGCTTTTGTGCCGGATCGCCCGGCAGACTTTCCATCCACTCCGCATTGGTCAGTTGCGCCGCCAGATCGCTGGTCTTGTGCAACGTCAGGTCAATGGTTACCGGCAGCTCCGCCGTAACGTTCGCCGTGGCAACCCCGGAAAGATCGTATCCGACGGCACGGATCGCCAAATCATACTGCCCCGGCTTCAATCGCGCGCTGGGAAATGCATATTGGCCCGAAACGTCGCTGACCACCGTTACGGTGATATTCGATCCCGCGCTGTGCGCGCTCACCAGAACGCCTTCCATGCCGCCCTCTTCGGTTGAGCTGACATGACCAGTAAGTGCCACGCCGGGTTGCGACCAGGCAGTTCCCGCCCATGGCAGAAATGCCAGCGCGCAACTGATCCGCAATGCAATCGCTCGCAACGCCATGCGTTTCCTCCATTCTTCTCGCTATACGAAGGAAGCACCCGCGCGCCATTGACGCAACCGCGGCCTCAGTGCCGCACGTCGATCCAGTCATCGGTGAATGGCCGGCGCAGGAACGTTGCCCAAACGAAGTTCATCGAATAGCGCAACCCGATCCGCCACAACCCTTCCTCGACCAGCCGCCGGCCTGACGACAAGGCGGGAAGTCGGAAGGTGAACTTCACGCCGCCGACCGCATGCAGCCGGCGAGCCAGATCGGTATCCTCGCCATAAAAGCTGAACAACGGATTATAACCGCCGATCTGCTCCAGTGCCGCCCGGTCCACAACAAAATTGCCGCCTTGCAACATTGAACCGACACGCAACACGAACCGGTTGAGGATATAAAACCCGTAACCCATGATATAAAATGCGCGTACCGCGGCGCGGGCGCTTTTGGACACATCGTAATAAATATACGGGCCACTGAGCGCGACCAAATCGGGATGCCGGCGAAACTCCTGCAGCACGCGGTTCAACCATCCGGGGGTGACGATTGTGTCGGCATCGACATTGGCAACCAACTTGCCGCTGGCGCGCTGAAACCCGGCCCGCCTGGCCTGCACCAACCCCTTCTGCGGTTCGTTGACCACGATGATTCCGGGGAACGCGGCGGCTACATCCGCGGTCGCGTCGGTGCTTGCATTGTTCACGACAATGACCTCCGCCGCGCAGCCGGATCGATCTATCTCGGATAAAATCGCAGTCAGCGTCCTCGCCAGATGCTTCTCTTCATTATACGCCGGCACCACGAAGCTGATCGCCTTTTGCTCGTTCACGCGATTGATCCCTGTCAAGCACCGACCGGTAGAGCACTTCCCACTCATCGGTGACCGTTTCAACGCCATATCTTTCGACCGAGCGGCGGCCAGCCGCACCCAACCGGCGCCGCCAATCCGGCGAACCCAACAACTCCGAGAAAGCGGCTGCGAGTCGCGCAGAATCGTGCGGCTCCACCAGGACACCATTGTCTGGGCTTACAAACTCCGGCAAGGCTCTGCTGTTGGCGGCGACCACGGCCGCGCCACAGGCCATCGCTTGCAACAGCGCCATACTCTGGGTTTCGCTGGTGCTCGGCATCGCGAAAATGTCACTGATTTGTAGTAATCGCGCGAGGTTCTCGGGCGCCAAGGTGCCGAGGAACCGTACCCGTTCGCCGATCCGTAATTCCGCGGCGAGCGCCCGCAGCATCGGCTCATGTGCGCCGTGTCCGGCAATCGCCAGGTCAGCGGCGATGCCCTGGTCGCGCAACGCGGCGATGGCGTGCAGGATGACCTCGATATTCTTCTCAGGCCCAAGCCGACCGGCATAGGTTATGGTCGGGCCAGGCAGTCCAAACCGCGCGCACAGCTCCTGCCGTTCGGCCTCGGCCACAGATGTGAACAACGCGATGTCGATCGGATTGGAGACGACACGATGCGGCCGTCGCAGCCGCTCCATGCCGAGTTCCTCGAACACTGAGCGGGACGGCGCCGTCACCTGATCGCAGCGGTTGTAGTACCACATCACATATGCGGCGGCGCGATCGACACTGACCGGGATATGCGGGCCGAACCCGGCGATGGTGGTGTGATTGGTCCCAACCACGTGGATTCCGAAAACCGCGCCGGCCAGCACCGCTTCAAGGCCAATCCCAAAAAACGAATGGGTGTGGATGATGTCGGGCCTCGCCGGCCCAGAAAGAGCCGCCAGCACCAGCGGGGAAGGCAGCGCCACACGCGACTGCCGCGTCGAACTCGGAAACGGTAGCGATACGCTCCGGTGAATGCGAACGTTGGCGCCAAGATCATGGTCGCGCACGCTGGCGTTGACCCGGCGATAATCACCGGCGGCATAGCGTGGCGCGTGGATGTCGATGGTGTGACCGCGCAAGCCCAGTGAACGGGCCGTGATGGCGATGGAGTCCTGGATGCCACCCAGTTCGGGAAAGAAATAATCAGTGAAGACGGCGATCTTCATGAGCGGACCCTGATGAGGCCGGCGCGGCGGATGATCAGCATTATGGCGCACAGGCCCAAAAGGCACAGCATGATCGCTACCAGGATCGCATGGCGTTCGAAGAACAGGTAATCGCGACCGGCGAAATACCCGACGCCGAACAACACCGCGGTCTTGGGAATTGAGGCAATCAGGTTCACCAATAAGAATTGCCCCAAAGGCACGCGCAACATGCCGCTGCCGGTCAGCACGAGGAAGCCGATGGAATGTGTCCATTTGCCGATCAACAGCATTTTGCTGGCATTCTGCACGAGGTCGCGCTGCAACTCCGGGCTCGGGACGCAACGCACGCCGAAGCGCGCGCTCAGGCGCGCGAGTGGTGATCCGGCGGTGCGTCCCACCCAGTAGTAGATCAAATCGCCGATCACGTCGCCGCAGATCAACAGGGATAAAGCCCAGTACCAGGCGAAGTAATCCCGCGCCGCGAGGAAGCCGGTGATCACGGTGACGATTGGCCCCTCGATCACCGCCAGCGGTAAAATCAGTGCACTGCCATGGGCGATCAGGAAACTGTCGATGGTCACAGGGTGGTCACAACCGCTCGTAATGGACGGTCGAGCCGTCCTTGATTGGTACTGCCATGCCAGCCCACATGTCGGTCTTGTCATACCAGAGGTCCACGTTGAATGGACCGCTCAGATTGTAATGCTCTGCTGCAATGGTGCGGCCGGAGGCGAGCGCAATGGTCTCCGGCGGGTGCGCCTCGACTTTCGGACGCAGCAACACGCCGTCTTCCAGACTGACCATCGGCATACCCAGGGCATGCTTGTTCCAGTAGGAGGTCGCGCCCACTGGCTCCGGCGCGACGTAGCGCTCGGTCTTGCTGCCGGTTACCACAAACCCTTCCGGGCTGCGTTGCGCCTTGACCCATTCATGCTGGCCGTTCTTGTCGGTTTCACCGTTCAGGCTGACCAACGTGTCGCCCGACCAAACCTCCACGACACGGTGCGTATAGCGGACGAGGGGGATCGATACGAGGGTCACCAAAGCATCCACCGCAATCCGGACGGCCAGTTGATCGCCGTCGCGCTCGAAGGTGGCGGTGTGATGCCCGATCTCGTCGCCGTGACGGATGAGGCGGAAGGCCAGCGTGTTGCCGGGTGGCACCGGTAGGGCAGCGTCCGCCTGGCGCGCGGCGGCGCTCGCCATCGTCACCAGCAGCGCACGTCTGCTGATCACCAGCGAATCCGCGTGTTGAATGCCTGATTGCGGCGGTTCATGGCGCCCCGGGTAAACCGGGCGGCGGGAAGCATCAACCCCGGGAGCCGGTTGGAAGGTGGGGGTCAGTCGCCGTGCAGGACGAGCTTGTCTCCGTCGGTGCTGAACCCCGCCAAGGTCGCCATGAACGATTGACCAAGGAGCGTGATTCCCAATACGCCCGGCCTGGCAACAGCGCCCTCGACATTGGTTCGCGTGATGTTGCCGACCTTGATCACTTTGATCACCACAGGCGCGACTGCCATACGCCCGTTGGCGGTCGCGGTTTGTGCCGAATAGTTGAGCGTCGAAAGGTCGATCCCAGCGTGCGCTGCATCCTCCGCGCGCAGCAGGATGTTCGAGGCGCCAGTGTCGAACACCATATGGACATCGGCACCGTTGACTTCGGTGTCGAAGTAGAAATGCCCGTGGTTGCGCGTGGTGATCGCGACATCGTGCGATGACGCCTGGACCGGGCGATCGATCGAAGGCAGCTGCCCCTGTGCCAGACGGATCGCGTTGTCAGCTGGCATGCGTTGCGTTGGTGCGGTGGATATCGACTGCCGGGCTTTGGCGAGAGGTGCTCCGGCCGGGGCCAGCAGCACCAACGACAAAAGCGAGACAGCGACGGCTTTCATGGTTTCTCTCCAACGCCCAGGCGGTAGTTGTGGCATGACAGGTTCATACACGGATGGCGCGTCCCCGGTCGTTACCGAAGCCGTCCAAACTTGTGGCGCACCAGCATAACAGGCGGCGTGGAAAGATTCAAACGCATTACCAGAGTGCAACGGGTCAAACCCGGGCTGCGCAACCCGGGTTTGACATCTCGGAAACCTTGGGCATCCTTATATCAGCGCCGTACGGTTCCGACCGGGCGAAGAACACCTGGGAGGATAAGATGTCCGGCATTGGTCCGTCACGTCAGCTTCGACGCATGCAGTGGGTTGCGATCATTCTCGTAACCGCCGCGATTGCCCTCAACTACATGGACCGCTCGACTCTGGCGATCGGTAATCTGAGGATCCGCCAGGAATTCGGCATAAGTGCCACCGCCATTGGCGCCCTCGGCTCTGCCTGGGCGCTGACTTATGGGTTCGCCCAGTTGCCGTCGGGATATCTGCTGGATCGGATAGGGCCGAAGTATTTGGTTGGTGCGGCCATGGTCCTGTGGTCGTTGTGCCAGGCCGCCGGCGGGATCGCCAGCACGTATTTTCTACTGATGCTGTCACGCATCGGCCTCGGCGCAACCGAGGCACCGTGCTTTCCCTCGGCCACGCGTTCGGTCAGCGACTGGTTCGATGTCAAACATCGCGGCACGCCGAGCGGGGTGTACACATCGGGCGCCTATATTGGCCCGACGATAGCGCCGCCGATCCTGACCGGGCTGATGCTCGCGTTCAATTGGCGGGTGATGTTCATCGTCATGGGTCTGGCAGGGGTCCTGGCCGCCGTGCTTTGGATGCTGATCTATCGCGACCCGCGAGCACAGGTGTTGCAACCGCAGGATGAAGAATATCTGCGGGCAAATCGCGACGCCAAATCAGCTGTTTCGCTGCGGCAATGGACTTCGCTGTTCCGCTTCCGCGCAATGTGGGCGTTGATGCTGGGCGCGTTTTGCACCGGCTATATCACCTGGATGTATCAGACCTGGCTGCCGGCCTATCTTGAGATGCAGCAGCATATCAGCATTGCCAAGACCGGGTTCCTGGCCTCGGTGCCGTTGGTCAGCGCGTTTTTCGGCGCGCTCGCCGGAGGCTGGCTTTCCGATCAGCTGGTTAAACGCGGCGTGGATCAGGTCGCCAGCCGCCGCCGGCCGTTGATCCTGGGGTTGGTCGCCTCGGCCGCACTGACCGGGCTGGCAGCGAACGCCTCCAGTGCCGGTGCGGCGATCATCTATATCGCGCTGTCGATGTTCTTCATGCAGTTTGGCATAACCTGCAAATGGATCCTGGTGACGGTGGTGACGCCTCAGGCGTATTGCGCATCAGCCGCCAGCAATCAGAACTTCGCCGGTTTCCTCGGCGGCACGTTGTCGCCGATCCTGACCGGATTTATCGTCGACGAGACCGGTTCGTTCGTCGTGGCGCTGGCGATCGGCGCGATCATTACGCTGATTGGTGCAGCGATCTTTCAGTTCATGATGACCACGGTGATCGACGAGGGCGAACTGGAGAAATACGCCGTCGTGGCGGCCTGATTGCGGCGGCGGCCTGACCGCGGTTCCTGCCAACGCGTTGACTCGGCTCGTTGTGTCCAATAGGGTATGACGGTTCGCGGCAACCAGCAATCTGACGGCTGAGGTGGGACATTCTCGGCGGCGATGTGCTGCGCTCCGCAAGTCAGAAGGAGCCGCCTAATGAACTATTTCGAATCCAACCTCAAGGTTGTCGGCACGCGACCGATTCGTCCGGATGGGGTCGACAAGGTCATCGGTCGCGCTATATTCGCCGCCGATACGCGGGCGGCCGGCATGTTGTGGGGCAAAATCAAACGCAGCCCGCATGCACACGCCAAAATCCTGTCGATCGACACCAGTGCCGCGGAGGCGCTGCCGGGTGTCAAAGCGGTCGTCACCGCGGCGAATTTCCCCGAAATCACCTCGGAAGAGGCATTCGTCGGCGAAGGCCCGATGAATTTCCGTGACCTGTCACGCAACATCATGGCGCGCGACAAGGCGCTGTATGAAGGTCATGCCGTCGCCGCGGTGGCCGCCATGACCCAGGAGATCGCCAGTCAGGCGCTTGAGCTGATCAATGTGAAGTACGAGGTGTTGCCGTTCGTGATCGACGTCGATGAGGCGATGGCGCCGGACGCGCCGATCCTGCACGAGGATCTGTTCACCGCAGGCGTCGATCCGAAGCCGAACGCACCATCCAATATCGCGAAAGTCGTCACCTTCAAGAAGGGCGACATCGAAGCGGGATTCAGGGAAGCAGAAGTTATCGTCGAAGGCCGCTACACAACGCAGCCGGTGCACCAGGGCTATATTGAGCCGCATGCCTGCCTGGCGACCTGGTTGCCGGACGGTCAGATCAGCATTCATGCCTCGAGCCAGGGGCATTTCATGATTCGGGCGTATACGGCGAAGCTGCTCGGCATCGACATGGCGAACATTCGGGTGAACCCGGCGGAGATCGGCGGTGGCTTCGGTGGCAAGACGCTGATCTACCTGGAGCCGGTGGCG
>Ga0187867_10004760_pt1 | contig 10413 bp, 9 predicted proteins | sample June2016WEW_13_1_FD_132976 | JGI IMG/M metagenome (GOLD analysis project Ga0187867, IMG submission 132976) | Peatland microbial communities from SPRUCE experiment site at the Marcell Experimental Forest, Minnesota, USA - June2016WEW_13_10 | ecosystem: Environmental > Terrestrial > Soil >... | reverse complement strand
CTAACCCACAACCCGGACCAGCTCCGGCTGCTCTGCATCGATCTCAAGGGCGGCATCGAGCTGGCCCTCTTCGCCACCACCCCTCACTCGCTCGGCGAGGTGGTCACCACGGTCGAGGGGGCAGCGGAAGCCCTGGACTCGGTCCGCACCGAGGTGGACCGTCGCCTCCAGAGCCTGCGGAACGCCGGCCTGCGCGACCTCGACGCGTTGGCCGATATCGGCCGGCCTCCGTGGCCCCGCATCGTCGTCGTCGTGGACGAGCTGGCGGAGCTGACGGTCCGCGAGCTGGGCGGCAACCCCAGCGCCCTCGCCGCCCAAAAGGTGGCGAGGGGGCGGCTGGGGGAGGTCGCTCGCTTGGGGAGGGCCGTTGGCATCCACCTGGTCGTCTGCACCCAGCGACCCGACGCCGAGGCCGTGCCTGGCCAGCTCAAGGCCAACCTGGCCTGCACCGTCGCGTTCCGCGTCCGCGCCCAGGTCAATAGCCTGATCCTCCTGGAGAACGACCGCGCCGCTCTCCTCCCCCATCACCCCGGGCGGGCCATCTGGGCCCACGAGCGCCTCGAGGAGTTCCAGGCCATCCACCTCGCCGCCGTCGAGGCCGAGCGTCTCGTGGCAGGTCGTGTGGCAGAACTCGCGGCGGAAGGGGCGGGCCTTGTAACACCGCCCCTTCAAAATACCTCTGGCAATTCAGAAAGCATCAATCGCATCGGTATTTCGGAGGCTGCTACCCAGGCCACTCTTTCCCAGGGTGAGGTGGCGCGATGAGCGCACTTCGCGTCGTCGCCAGTGGAATCGACAGCCTCTACGCGTCCGCCCGAGGCGAGCTGGTCAACGGATTGCTCCAGGTGCTGACTGAGCTCCGGCGCATCAGCCCTGACGCTGACGTGCCGCTCAACCTACACGGCGGTCCTCCAGACCTCATGCTCCGCCGGTACGGCTGGCGTGGTTATCCCTTCTGGCTCAGCTCCCCCCGGTACGAGATCGCGGTCGGCGCCGCCGATCCCTTCCCCGCCGCATACCTTCAGTTGCACGCCGCCCACATCCACTCGGTCGGCATCGAGGCGGCCGTCCACGACGCCGAGGCCATGCTCCACCGTGACCTATTCCCTCAGGGCTGCCGCGCCGTTGCCTCACGAGCCGACGTCTTCGTCGACGAGCAGGGGTGGATCCCCCAGCGTGAGGATTTCGTGCTCTTTCACTGCCGGGCGCTGCGCCGGGGCATGTTCGACGTCCCCCGCCAGCAACATGGATACGGCCGCCAGCTCTCCGGCTTCACGTTTGGCAAGGGCGATCTCCTCGCCCGCGTCTACAACAAGAGCCTGGAGATTGCCATCTCCGGCCAGACCTGGCCGGAGATGCTGTGGCAAGGTGGAGAGCCTGGACAGCCCGTGTGGCGCACCGAGTTCCAGTTCCGCCGCCCGGTGCTGGTGGCGATGGGCCTCAACGGGATGGACGATATCGTCCGCCACCGCCAGGGGCTCTGGGACTACGGTGCCAGTTGGCTCACCCTGCGTACGCGGATGGCCGATACCAATCGGGCCCGTTGGCCGCTCGCGCCCGCCTGGACGCAGCTCGCCAGGGCGTCGCTCGGTGGTTCGGCGGTGCCGCTGATCCGCGAGCGGATCCGCGCTGCCAATCTGGAGCGGCTGACCCAAGGCCTGGTCGGCTACGGCAGCTCTATCGAGGCAATGGACGGGGCCGAGGGCCTCGGCCATGCCCTGTCGGCGTCGGTGCCAGCGGTTCAGCCCTACCTCGCCCGCCGGGGTGCAAGCTTCGGCGACCTCGTCGCCGCAAAGCGCGAGCAACGATTGGAGGTGGCGCCGTGAACACGCGTGTCGTCTTCGATCCCAAAGTTCTTCACGCCATCAGGGTTCGGGGCCTCACGATCGGGGAACTGGCGCGCCATTCGCGCCTCTCACAGGCAACGGTGTCGGCTGCGATCCACGGAAGGCCACTGAACGTTCGTTCCGCCGTCCTGCTGGCTCGCACGCTGGCGGCCTGCCCGGTCATCGGGGAACTGGAGGAATGGGCGATCGAGACCCGCACCGATCGGTCCATGGACTAGCCGAACCCGACCAGCGCGGGCTGCCCTTGCACACGGACCATTGGACGTGTTAGACCGTGTACGTCTTCACCATCCTTCGAAGGACTGGACCCCTTGCTACCCAAGCCACGAGCCGGCACACCTCTACAGACGTCACCGCCAGGGTACCCGACCTTCTTCAGTGGGAAGCGCCGACCACGGGTCATCGCATCGGACATTTGGAGCTTCCTCCTGCACTACGTTGATGTGGAATCTGGGCTCCCGCAGAAGGACAAAGACAAGGCATTGGCGTACACCAACCAAGCATTTGAGTTCTACGAGGCCGCGTCATCCCCACGGTTCGGCTCTCGCCCCCTTCTCTACTACTACGCCTATCTCAACGTAACTAAGGCATTTCTGACAGCACGACGAGTTCCCCTGCCCCCGCGAGCCCGTCACGGGATAAGTGATCCCAAGGCGAACGTCAAACAACGGCTCCGGCTTGAGGGTCAAGCCATCACTGTCGAGAACGCCGCCGCCGACCACTCTGCCATCTTGCCGGAATTCATAGCATCTCTCTCGCCCACACGCGGCCTCGGGCGCTCCTACCGCGTACTCGATCTTCTCGCTCAGGTACCGAGCATCCACCGCGCATATCAGACGGTCCAGTCCGCCAAGAGCTCGAGCCGCCTAGGCAAACAGTGGAACCAGGGACCGTGCTTTGCTCCAATCCGCAGATTTGACTTGCTGTCCGCTGGATCACAGATCTGGACAGTTGCGCGGCTCGACGCCTCGTCAGATGATGCCTCCCTTGTTGCGCCCAAGCTCGAAGCGATGCGTGGGTTTCGAGCGACCTTCACGCGTGTCGAGCCTCGCGTCGCCGGCGAGATTTGGTACGAGAGCACCCCACTCGCGCGTGGGCGGCGGAGCCTCGACCCCTGTATCTCAGCACTCGCCGAGCGTATTCGCCAACTAGGGGTGTGGACGGTCCTTACGCGGGACGGCTATCGCCCATACCTCGGTGCGGTCCCAGAGAGCAAGCGCGTCAATCAGCTCGTGTCCACGTACGCGATCATGTTCTATCTCGGATCGATTACCCGCTACAAACCTTATGACTACGACACGATTCTCGAAGGGCGTTACGCGTGGGTGGTCGACGAGTTCCTCGCAACGCAACCCGTCCAGTTCCTCTACTGCCTCGCGAGCGTCTTGGTAGGCGCCGAGGTGGTGCGGCCGTTTGCCGTGACAATGGAGCCGTAGGAAGGCGCGCAACCTTCACGGCCCCCTATCGCTAAGCGCCTTTCAAAGGGGGGCCCTTCTCCGGATAGTTGTCATAGCTCTCGATTGCACCCCTTGGTGCCCGCCCCGAGCCACGCAACCCTTGCCAGCGGTAGCCCCGTCCCCCGTCACCCCCCAACCCGCACCCGAGTCGCAACTCTCGTCGCATTGTCAACCAGCCCCCGGGCTGTTCGCCCATCCACGTTCTCACCGCCGTGAACGGCTCGGTTCCGCACCCTCTGGAGCGTGCGGAGGCGCCTCGCCTCGTCTTCCGTGATGATTCCCCTCTGATAACCAGCCTCGATAAGCCCCATGACAGGCAGCTGCTGCGACAGGCTAGTGCGGCTCGACCAAGGCCTCTGCACGTCGCCGACTGCCTCTCGAAGAGCCAACTCCACAGCGCTCATTGCAGCGATAACCGCAGGCCGATACAGCCCTTCTTCAAGTAGCCGCCGAGCCTCGTCCTCCAATCGTCCGGATTCGGAGGGGCCCAGCCCCCCGAGCCATCCCCCGAGCTCGTCTAGCCACGTCGTTCCCTTGGGCGCCTCCCCAGGTTCACCCTCGTCCATGGCCCCGTAACTGAACGGCGGACGAACAAGGACGCGGTCAACCTGAACCGCGCGCTCGTCGAGTATCCGTTCACTTTCCACCACAACTGCCACTCGAGGGCGGCGCTCTCGTCCCAGAGCCGTTCGCAGTTCGCTCCACACGCGCGCATCATCCATAGCCAGATCGCAGATCATCACCTGAGCTCGCTCGAGTACAGCGTCTCGCACAGCAAGGGCACTATCCGCCCATGAAAGGACCTCCTGCCCGGCTGTCGCAACAAGCCCGACATCGTCAGCGAGTGGAAATGCGATCTCTCGGTAGAAGGGAAGCAGATTGACCGGAACAGAAAAGTAGCAGAGCCGCGTTACCGAGTCGATCGGCAGTGACAATTCGCGGGTCACCCGCTCGTCGGTCACGTGCCCAACATCAGAAGGCGGAGAAAGCCAGGTCTGCCTTAGCTCCGTAAACAGCTGCACAAGTGCCCGTTCCAGATCACTCGTGTTAGGCAAGATCGACACACCTCACACTGCGTCTGCTATAGCGTGCAACATCGAACGCCCCCAACCCGTATGTAAGCACGTAAGCCTGCCGACGTGAGGAACCCAGACGATCGGCAATGACCGTCAAGAGCTGACGGAAGTCCGGGTCGTCCAGGCTATACCCAATGAAGAGTGGCGTTCGCGTAATGAGAAGACTGCTCAGATAGGTAACTAGAAGCGGATGTCTGGTGGTGAACCCGTCATAGTCGTCTTCCACCAAGACAACACGATTCGGGTGGTTAACGTCGCCGTGTATCTTGAGTACAGTGGGCGTGCTTGGGTCCACTCCAACGGCCAGCTGGTCCTCGTCGATGATGACGTTGTAGTTTCGCTGGATCGACTCGTAGCCACGCTCAAGCAGGCAATCGACATTGGTGGTCACCACGATGTCAAAAGGCAGCCGGCAGAATGTCCGATGGGCATCGCCGGGTCGAGCCACCCCCTCGTGGAGTTGACGGCGTACCTCCTCGACGAGTCTCGGGCGCCCGTACTCGAACTGGTAAGCAGAGATCGCGTCAAGCGGGCCTCTATCACCAGCAACGTATCGCGGAAGTTGCCGCGCCAATGCGTCTGCCAACTCGGACCACAAGGGCATCGCCAACCCCGGTGGCAAGACGGCGTTCCTCGAGAACCCTGCGCCTAGGATCGGAAGGCAACGATTCCGAAGCACGTCAGCGAGCAAGGGGGGAGGAAGTCGGTCAAGGAACCGTGTCGCCGCCAATGCGCCCTGGATCATACCCCCTCAGGGCCACTCAGGCTACGTTGGCGGGGTGACGCTGGCGGCGCCGACTGGCTGGTAAGCCTCCACCCCGTGCACCCCTCGTCAATCGTTATCGGAGCGCATTCAGATCCGACGAGAGACGTCGACCCTCCTCACCCAGACGTGTCCAACGCCATGGCCCCAGGGTGCCGACTGCGAGAGACGGGCGCCGAGGGTGCGTTCGCGGGTTCCGGGTCTCAGTCCCGCCCCCCTCCTGGGGCCTCGATGCGAGTTCCACTGACCTCGCCGAGCTCACGCCGGAGGCACCTATTAGTTGCGCGCGGCGCGGTTGATTCGCGCGAGCAGCTCTCGAACCTCCGAGTCGATCTCGTCATGGCGCAAGTCGCGAGCAAGTCCCGAGGGGGTGACAGCTCGATGGCCGCCTTCTTGCAGCAGCTGGTTGAGGCGAGAAAGCAGTTCCTTGCCAGGACACAGGGCGGCGCGGGCAGCCCCGTTTTCCCACGCGTGATCAAACTCGCGAAGCGCTTCGGCCATCACCGTCTTTGGAGCGCGGCCCCTGTTCCTTATCTCTGCCTGACGCGCGGCCAAGAAGTCAGGCAGCACCTCGTCTCTCATGTCGGAGGCGGCACTATCAAGAGCGCGGCCGACCCAATCGGGCGAGGCTCCACTGCGCCGAGCAACGGCTTGCGGGTGCAACAGGTAACTCTCTATCTCATGCAATCGCCAGATGTGTGCCCTGAGGCCGGCGCCCTCCAACTCCGCCGTTAGTGACTCCGCCTCCTCAGCGCTACGATAGTCTCGATCCAAGATGATCCATCCGGCAATGGCGTGCTCGAGCAGATTGTCCACAACCCATTTGAATCCGCTCAAGCGCGCTCGGTTGGCCACGCCGTCCAGGGGAACGACAGTCAGCGGACCCTCGTTCACGAAGGCGTCAGCTCCGACGGTCCGAGCGAGGCTTCGCAGAAGCTTCGAGTCCTGACCTTCCACGAAGACGGCAACTCGGGATCTCAGAACCCGCGCGAGACGAAGGTTGAAGTGGGAACCGATAGCTCCAGATAGATCTTCGAGTGCCTTCCCTCCGGGCGATCTCACCGCCCGCCTCGTCCCGCGGTCAACCAACAGGACTGAGGCCGGAGTCGCCTCCGCGACGATCTCGGCCGAGTGTGTCGCAAGGATAACCTGCACATCGTACGTTTCCAGTAGTCGCGTCACCCTCGCCTGCAGGTCGGCATGAAGGTACACGTCGGGCTCGTCCAGTATGATCGTCGGAGAGGTCCGAAGGCGATGCACATGCCACAGGATCTGCAAGAACACCTGAACCCCATCTCCAGCCCAGACGAGCTCCTTACGACTCCTACCTTCTCGATAGAAGACATCGAGCTCTGCGCCGCGCCCGCCGGAGCGTACCGCCACGTCGACAAGCTCAACTTCGGGGAGCCATTCGGCAGCAAACTCACGGAAGTCATCGAAGGCGGTGCGTCCCCCTTCGACAGGCTCCAGTTTCATCTCCCAGAGATGGTTGCGAAAGTGGCGACTCGCCAGGCGACTCGCCATAGTCTTTGTGAGGTAATCGTGGGACAGCAGTTCTTCCGCGTGCTCGATCGGGGCGAGCTGAGGCACCACACCAATGGGCTGGAACAACGGTCGGACCTCAACGGGCGACCGTGGCTGTGGGCGATCCTTCGCTATGAGGTAGAAGAAGCTGCCCCTGCCCCCGCCCTCGTCTTCGGCCGGCCAGACAGCGATAACGCCCAGCCCGTCCGCCAGGTGGCACTCCAACCGCGTTTCGTTCGGCGTGAACTCAAACCGGAGGTTCTCCTCCTCGATGGGCAGGTCGCCTGCGGAGAAGGTATACGCGCGAACCTGCACGTCGCGATCGACGCTGTACCCCCAGTCGGGCTTCAGCCGACGTGCGTGGGCGATCATAGCGGCCACTCCGCGGAGGGCCTCGATGCAGGTTGACTTACCGGCATTGTTCGGTCCGACTAGGACCGACGTGCTTGAGAAGCCGATCCGGAACTCCTCAAAGCCCTTGAAGTTGAGAAGATGAAGATTCTCAATCACGATTTGCGGGTCAACTGTAGTTGCACTGAGCCACAGCAAGGTATCCTGACACACTCGACACGGGAGCTGGCGGAACGCGCCGCACAGGGCAATTGGAACAGGCTGGTTGGGAGAGGTTGCCCTTCGCAGCCGCTCACATCACCATCCGCAAGGCGCATGCGAGCCTATCGAGCAGCGCAGAAGCTGCCCTGTGACTTATCCGCCAAACCCATCCGGGAGGCGGAGGCCTGAAAGGGTTAGGACCGCCACCTTGCCTCCCATCCGGTCGAAACCGAAGTCTCGCACGGGTCACGATTCGGGGAATGAGGGGTGAGCCTGAAGGCCTACCGGCCCTAGCGGGTTCGCGTCCGCCCGCAAACGGCCTCCTTCATTGTCAATGTGCGGCTCACCGGTTGCGGCCCCGCCGCGCGCCCGAGCACCCCTGGCGCGCTCGCAGACGAGTCCGGCTTGCGCAGGCCCAGACCTGACGATGCGCGGCTACCAGCCCCTCAAGATCCGGATTCTCGCCTGCTGTCGTCGTGTTGGCTGTTGAACCGTTCGCGGTCAGCCAGTCGGCGGCGCTGGCCGCTCAGCGCCCGAAGATGAAGTCGCCGCCATGCGCCACCATCTCGCCATCCGCGGTGAGCGAGAGCCGTTCGTCTTGGCCTTTCAGAAGGTACCCGCCCGGATCAATGAGCATGTCGATAAGCGAGTTGAAAAAGGCTTCCTCTGGCTGGTTCTCTGGGCCCCCGCTCGTGAGCCACTGCGCCCGGATATGAGCAGCGGTCTGCGGACCGTTGCGGGCACCGGTCTGGAGGACATACCTGCCCGCGAGGAGATGCCGACCGGTAGGCACCCGGCGATTCTAGCCCCATGCGGCCGCAGATCGGTGAGCGGCTCGACCCAACCGCTCCACCGCGGTGGACCCAGGCACCGCTCTAATCCTTCCGTTTCTGCCACGCGAGTAACAGGTCGTCCTTCTGGTAGTGGACGTATCGGCTGACCATCGCCAGCGTCGAGTGGCCCAGGACCCGCTGGAGCGCCATGACGTCGACGCCGGCGGAGAGGGCCCGGGTGGCGAATGTGTGCCGGAACTTGTGAGGGTGGACGTTGATCCCGATCTGCCGCCCCAGGCGGTAGAGGTAGATCTGGAGCCCCCGAGCTGTCAGGGCCTCGTAGCCGCCACCTCCGTGGACTCGGCGCGAGGATAGGAAGAGGTGATCGGTGTCGGCCTCCGCGCGGCCGGTGCGGATGTAGGTCCGGATCTTGACGCTGAGTTTGTGGTTGGGGCTGTCCAGGGGCACGACCCGGTCCTTGGCACCCTTCCCCTGCCGGACCCGGACGTAAGCACCGTCAGGCCCCTCGATGATGTCGTCGAGGCGGACATTGACCACCTCGGAGAGCCGGAGCCCCGTGCGCAACATGAACTCGATCAGCACCCGATCCCTTCCCGGGTGGGCGGCGGCCAGCAGTCGGGCCTCCTCGGCTAGGGTGAAGGCCTCCGGCTCGACCTGGGGCAGCTTGGGCGCCTTGACCCGGAGGACATCCTCGTCGCTACCGTAACCCCGCCCCAGGCAGTAACCGTAGAAGTTCTTCCAGACCCGGTGGTAGGCGTGGGCGAGTGCCGGGCTGACGCCGGCGGCCAGCAGCTCACGCTGAAAGAGCTGGAGGTGGTCGGCGGTGAGGGCGGCTGGGGTCCCGATACCGTGGTCCTGGCGGAAGGTATCCGCCCGGGGTGAGATCAGGTGCTGCCTGTAGTTGCCGAGCGTCGAGGGGCTGAGGTTCTCGCTCTCTTTGGCGGCCAGGAAGTACTCCACCGCCTCCTCCCAGCCCACCGGGCTACTGGAGCGGGAGCGGGGAGGCTGGCGGGGCTTTCGAACTGGCGCCTGTGGCATGAGCAGGATTCTACACTTTCCCGCTCACTCGTTTTAGAGCACATTATTCGGGGTTTTGGCTGAGCGCTTTCGTATCAGGCTGGGTTCAGGCATGCGCTCATGAGTCGTATTCGAATCTGCCCGATCAAGGGCGATGGAGCGGGAGACGAGACTCGAACTCGCGACATCCAGCTTGGAAGGCTAGCGCTCTACCAACTGAGCTACTCCCGCGTCGCTCGCACAGGATAGCGCGCCCCCGGGTGGTACCCGGCGACCGCCGCGGAACCGGCGAGTGGGCTCAGTGCCCGCAGGCGCGGGCCTCGCCGGCTCCGTCGGCAGTCTGGAAGCTGTGCCCGCAGCTGCACGTCCGCACCGCGTTGGGGTTGTGGATCGTGAAGCCGCCGCCCATGAGGGCGTCGACGTAGTCGATCTCGGCGCCCTCCAGGTACTGGGCCGAGTACTCGTCGATGTAGACGGCCAGCCCGTCGAGCCGGACCACCTCGTCATCCTCCCGGGGCGGGCTGTCGTCCAGGCCCATCCCGTATGAGAAGCCGCTGCAGCCGCCCGACTGGATGAAGACCCGAAGGCCGACCTTACCCTTGGGCTCCTGCTGCTCGATGAGCCCCTTGAGCTGCCCTGCGGCTGCTTCGGAGACGGTGATCATTGGGGGTCCCTCTGGGATCGGCTGCCCCGCCCTCCGGCGGTGGTTCGACACCGATGATACGACACCGGTGGCCGGGAGATGACCGTCGGGCCCGCTGCGCCCGGGTCCTTCGGCCCATGCGGTGGCTTCGGGGACGTCGGTCCGGCCCGCCTCGAGGCTCAGTCGCGCGCCGCCTCGGCGGCGTACCGCGGCAGGTGGACGTCCTCCCTCCCGACGAAGCTCATCGCGGCCGCCACCCGGTGGTGCCCGGCGACCTCGTCGATCTGGTGCAGCATCTCCTGGCAGATCCGCCGGTAGTTGGGATGGCCCTGGGGGGAGGTGCGCAGCTCGATCAGGTGGAGCGCCTCCCGGGCGTTGAGCTTGATGACGTAGCGCACCCGGTGGGCCAGGGTCACCAGGTACTGGGCCTGCTCGGGGAAGTCGGGGTGGATCAGCGCCCGGGCCGCCTCGGCCGCCTCCACGGCCTGCCGCCACCGCCCCTCCAGCCCGGCTGCCGTCACCTGGTCCGGGACCCGGTAGCCCAGCGCCGGGGTCAGCTCCTGCCATTGGATGGTGAGCAGCCGGTGGCGCTGGAGGTCGCGGAAGGCCCCGTAGTCCGACACCAGCTCGAAGGTGTAGTCGGTGTGCTCGAAGCCCCTCCCCGGGCGGTGCCGCCGATTGCCCCGCCGGCCGAGCGCCGCCGCGAAGAGCCGGTCCCGCTCCAGATCGGAGAGCTCGCG
>Ga0187867_10004756_pt1 | contig 10417 bp, 6 predicted proteins | sample June2016WEW_13_1_FD_132976 | JGI IMG/M metagenome (GOLD analysis project Ga0187867, IMG submission 132976) | Peatland microbial communities from SPRUCE experiment site at the Marcell Experimental Forest, Minnesota, USA - June2016WEW_13_10 | ecosystem: Environmental > Terrestrial > Soil >... | reverse complement strand
GTAAGGTAAGAATAACCATAATCGCCTTACCTGCAGTGTAACGGGTATGTTCGCGAACTTGCATAGTGATCGCCCTGGAAGTGAAATGGTTGAGTTTATTGAAGTTCAGGAACAGGCCGCCCGCTAGTTACCAAGTGGGAATGGCGCTCCGCCGGCCATTTTCCCTCTGCATTTCGGTCCCAATTTGCGAAGCTCCAACTGAACCTGTTCCTGAGATATGCCTGCCGCCCTGGTGATATCGATCCATACGAGTTCCCGGCCTGGAACCGATGACAGTAGAAAAAAGCCTGCGGAGCACCGGCAGAAGGTCTCCGGGAAAAGCTCCGCAATTTGCTCCAGGGCAAAATTACTATGGACCTTTAGCAAGACATGTGCCGACTGACATTACCTGGAAAAACCTGCCGCAAAGCTTGACGCCGATTGGTTTTCCATTCGACCGCCGGCCGTTCCGGCTACGTCGTTTTTTTACGGAGTAAATATTTTGACGGGCGAAGCAATTGCAGGCTTACGTTCCCAACGGCTAAAAACCAACGCGGTGCTGCCATTCGGCAAATAAATGATTCGAAAACGACAAAGATTTTGACGTGCCATTTCTCAAGGGCGAGGAGAGCGGTGTTAAGTTTCACCTTTCCCGGGCCGAAGGTGAGGTTAGGCGGCGGCCGAGGCACTCTGGATCATCAGGGAGTACCACGGAACTTTGGTCGCATTAAATTCCTGATCGTTGTGGATTATCGCCAATCCCGCCAGCAATGCCGCGCGGTCTATTGTCACGTTTGACCTGCCGGCGAGACGAGGGAGGCAGCTCCGCCCCTGAAAATGGAAATGGGCAAGAAACTGGGGGGATTATACTATAATTTTCCAATTTCAAGGGCTGCCCCCTCACAATTCAGGCATGCGGACTCTTGTCGCGGTTACAGCTTCAAAAGTGATTTCAATTTCGGGCCGATTACGAAGTCAAATGCGACGCCAGCCTCCACTTTGTTCACCCCCGCCTCGGAAAGGATACTGAGGCACCTGTCATGCAAACGGTTGTATACATCCTTCCGAATGGAGCGGTCCATGGCTTCGAGTTTCAGGTTGTCCAATTCATGGTCGATCACGTCGATATTCTCGGGCGAGAAATTGATGTTTCCAAGTGGACAGTCAGGTTTCAGGAGAAACGCCTGAGCTTTATCACGGCCGACGTCGTAATCGTGCTTGCGGTATTTGAAGTCGAAAAAGCCGCCGAACGCGTGCAGGTCCGCTCCGGCCAGCTCCGATGCATCGGAGGTAATTGCAAGAATTTGCATCTCGTCGCGTTTTCCCATTTGCGCCGCGGTTTCCAGCACAAGGATGGCATCCACCCATGTATTGCGCACTCCTTCAGGAAGGCCGTTGTATTCTGTAGCAAATTGCTTCTTCAGACGGTCTCGTGCTGCGTTGATCGAGGCGTCGCCCCCTTCATTCTTGAACAGTATCGGCAGTAAAAGGTTTGCGGCGGTTTCCAGACTAGTCACGAATTCTGCGGGATCGGCTTTCTCTTTTAGAATGGAGGCGAGTTCCACGGCACGCTTATTGAAAAGGTCGATCTGACTGTTCACCTTTTCGGCCATGATCCAATCCTGGAAACCAGCCTGGTTGAATATGGCGGTTGCGAGCCGGCTGCCGAACGGTAGAAAGTCGGCATTGCCGGCGTTGAGTTGCGACGATGCGACCGATTTCTTGCTGTCGTGAGACACGAACAGATAATACCGGTTTTCGGTATCGACGTGCTCGGGGTCTATCTTATCGACGAGATCCTTCGCCATTCCGAGCGGCTCGTTCTGGAACACGCCGCCGTCGGTGTAACAGAAGTTTTGCGTTGGTAAAATCTGCGATTCCAAATTGGGAGAATCGTAGTCGGATTTTTGACGGGCCACCTCGACGGCGCTGAATGCAAACGGGAATGCGCCGCACGAAACCGCCGCGTTTCGAAGCGGCTCCCAAACATCGATGGTGTCACTCGCGGCGTTTTGGATGAGTACCTTCAGGTCGTCTTGAAAGCGGGTGTAGACGAATTCCCCCTCCGGCCACGTATCTACTTTGTAGTCCACTCCGTTGAGGTTTGACAGGGCAAGGCCCAGCCAGATTTTATCCGCTGCGGCGCTGTGATGCGTGCGCGGTGGAGCGGCCTGGCCCTGATATCGAGACGTGAGATAGCGCCGGGATATATCTTCGACGAGTTTCGAGGAGAGGATCGACTTCGTGGAGCTCTCGCCCGGTTGTTCCGTAAGGAGACCCAAGATATCCACGTCCTTGACCCATGGCGTGTAAAGCGAGTTGGAATAGGCCCCATCGAGCGCGTCCGCTTGGAACATCAATTTTTGCGCAAGGATTGTCGCCGTCATCCCGCCCGCGGATGCGCCGGTCAGGACGTCGATCAGGATACGATCCTCCGCCGCAGTGTCAGGAGATTCGTTGTGTTCACGAATGGCGTGAACGATTTCGTACATCACGCCCGCCTCGTAACTCCCGAGCGACACTGCTCCCGAAACAGTAATTGCAAGCTTCTTTGCCATAATGCCGGGCTCCTGTGAGTGAAAGGCGTAAAGTGAAGGGGTCACCCATTGAAAATGGAAGGATGTTTTAATATATGCTGTAATTTTCCAATCTCAAGGGCTGCCCCCTCACAATTCACACATGGATTCCGTGAGCATATGATTAGGAAATGGCAAGGATTTCGGCGCTTCTTTCCTCAAAGGCCAGGAGAGGTGTAGTAACTTCGACGCACAACGAAGCGGCATCCGCGATGAGCACATCGGAACTTCCTCATGTTCTCTCATCAAGAAACCATATAAACCGTTATTATGCCGGCGTGACCGATCCTATAATGCTGGTGTTTTGCGACCTCAGTATAGACGAAAGCCAACAAACGCAGCGAGATGAATATTCTGCCAAGCCGCTTGGTAAAACGTTTGTGTGCCGACAGATAAGCGGTAGACATCAACGCACACAGATACTAACGAGATTAAAACGACTACTGGCGAAGACATAATCACTCGGAACAAGGCTCTCGTACGAGCCTGCTACAAGGGAGCTAAAACAGGGGATATGCTGGCAATTATTGGTTTTCTCAATCAGGAATTCGCGGTGAGTGCTCCGAACTACCTTCCGTGCGGAGGCTCGCATCGTGGCACCGGATGTTCCTGCATCTGAACGGCTACAGCTCCCGTCCGTTCTACAGGTAAACATTCAATCGATCGGGGTTTCCCAGTGTCCCTGTGAAACCGGTCAGTTACTGGGTATCCGCCCCCTTCAAAAAACTGCTTCCGTTGACAATTGCCTGCCACGCATTACGGTATCAATCATGATACGGCTATGCTCGATAGCCATCGGAGTAAATCGGAGTGCGGGTTGTCTATAACCCGTGCGTTGAACATGGCACAAGGAGATAGAATATGAAAAGAGTACTACAAGCTCTCATAGGAATGGCAATGGTGATGTCTATTGCGATAGCGACGCCTGCAATGAGCGATCAGTGGGCCGGCGACAATGGCAGGGGATGCAGTGGGCTTCCGGACAACCTTGAGTTACAAGGTCTATTGAATAATGCCCCCAGCAAAGACGGTGATGCAGGTGGCCTGTTCCATGGGAAGCTAATGTGGGGCGCCGTCGTCAACCGGAGTGGTGAACTGTGTGCCTACGTCACATCTACGAGCGATCCAACCCAGGTTTGGCCGGGCAGCCAGGCCATTGCTGAAGCCAAGGCCTATACGGCCAATGCCTTCAGCAATGATTCCCTTCCTCTTTCCACGGCACGCCTTTACACTTTCTCCCAGCCAGGCCACTCTCTTTTCGGCCTCAATAACTCAAATCCTTTTGTCCCCCAGGATTTGGCGCCCCCATCTGGACCGGGTCCAGGGCAGGGCCAGATTGCTGGAGGAATCATCACTTTTGGTGGTGGTGTCCCTCTCTACAAAGGTAGAAAGATCATCGGCGGGCTTGGAGTAAGCGGGGATACGGCATGCACAGACCATGAGATCGCAAAGCGGGTGCGTACTCTGGCCGGACTTGATCCTCCGGGGGGGCCTTCTGTTGACGATATAGTCTACAGCGCCAAAGATGGTGAGTCAGTCTTCACGCATCCGGTGTGTCTCAATACGTATCGAAATGGAGTATTCATAGGCAATGAACTGCCCAGCACAGGGTATTAGGTCTTTATCTGCTAACGGCGGCGATTGCGTTCTACTATGGTTGAGATGAAATGCTATAATTAATGAGCCTTTTGCAAAATGGTGGGCACAGTTTTTCCGTGCCCGCCATTTGTTCGTATATCGAAAGCCCCACCCCGGCGGCGGTCAATGTTATTTGAGTTAGGAAATGGCGAGCTTTTCGCGCCTGCCTGAACACTATTTGTCTGGAGGCCTCTTTGTGACTCCGGGTTGCGTGGGACGGCGAGATTTGGCCCGGTAATACCTCACGCGTGAGATGGCACTGAGGACTTCGGAGAAGATCTCGACTGACCTTTGAGGATCATTCGGCACCAGTATGGCCGCCTCGGCTGCCAGACTCTCATCGAATCAAAGGCCAACTCGCTCTTCAGCACGTCCCGGTTGTGATCTTAACTTCATCCCAAGAGCAAGAAGATGTAGACCTAAATTGAAAGCCGGGGCAGAGTCATGTATCGCCAAACCAGTGACTTTCGATGAATGGGTCGAAATGATGAAATCTCTGGCCGAGAGTTGGCTAAGGTAGTTGACAAATCGTGTACCCGCCAGAAAGGCAAAACCAAAATTTGTCGTTAACTCTACCCTTCCGCTGTACGCAATAAATCCTTGGAATAGACGTCAGCTCAAGCTCAGTGAAAGTCCGCCTCGCTTGCCAATCTAGAAAGAGTCCAGTTTGCAGCGATTCGGTAAACAAACGATTCGGAAACAGCGTAGATTTTGGCGTTCCATTTCTCAGGGACCAGGGGAGAAATCCGCATCGATTACCCTTTCTGCGAAAGCGTGAAAGAGATATTATCCGCCCGATCAAATTTGAAGGAAAACCGTACAAGCCAAAAGTCGGGGAGATGGAAAGAGAAACTTGCCTGGCGGCGGCATCCGGGAGGAAAAAAGAGCCAATGCAGAAATCATCTGAGGGGGTCGCGGCCGCAAGCGGGGATTCCGTGCAAGGCTTTTTCTGCGCTGCCTTAGCTTTCCTCATATGGGGGTTAAGCCCCGTTTACTGGAAAACTCTTTCCAGCGTCCCGGCAGTTGAGGTTCTGCCACATCGGATAGTCTGGTCATTTTTTTCCTGGTTCCCATTGTGGTACTGGAGAAAAACCGCGGCGAGTTTATATCGGCCTTGCGAAGTCCTCGAATCCTCCGCATCATGATCTGCACGGCTGTCCTGATCTCGGTCAACTGGCTGATCTTCATCTGGGCGGTGATAAACGGTTTTATTCTCCAGGCAAGCCTGGGCTACTACATCACACCGCTGCTAAACGTCGTCATGGGGATGGTGTTGCTGCGGGAGCGGTTGAGAAGAGCTCAGGCGGTAGCGGTCATTCTCACTGGAATAGGAGTGCTGTATTTGACTCTCAGCCTTGGGCAGTTCCCGTGGATTGCTCTTTCGCTGGCGTTCGCGTTTGGCGCTTACGGGCTTATTCGCAAGATGGCGCCGGTGAGCGCGCTCGCGGGGCTGAGCATCGAAACCCTGCTCCTATTCCCGGTAGCCGCCGGCTGGCTTGCCTACCTGTATGCAACGAACCGGGGAGCCTTTCTGCATATGGGATACGGCATCGATCTTTCCTTAATGGCTTCGGCCCTGGTTACGGCCTTTCCGCTTCTTCTCTTTACCCTTGGGGCCAGGCGCTGTACCTGTCGACTCTTGCATTTATGCAATACATAGTGCCGAGCTGTTATTTTCTTTTTGCAGTACTCGTTTACAGGGAGTCGGTTTCCCCCGTACAGATTACAACTTTTTTCTTAATCTGGACCGGGCTCGCCATCTATTCAGCCGATTCGGCGCTGTTTTACAAAAAGAATTTCCGGTTTTCTAAATAGTTGAGGAAAAGAACATTTTACCCTTGTCCGCCGGCTCGCTTGGGGAGTAGGTCATCATGAGCCGGTTGGTGGGGCGTTCTTCTACGCCGCAGACCCTCAAAATCGAGTAACTCATGCCGCTAAAGCCTGGTTAAACACCCGGTCGCGAGTTCTACTGAAGTGGATCTTGAGTGATTCTCTGTTCTATCTCGCTATCCCGGCAAGCTCAAGCGCTATAAAGTTGGAAGAGAATGCGGCGGCAGGCAGCCCGGTCTGGTAAGGCTGCGAGGAGTTGGGTAATCGCCCTGTTCCTGTAAACAGTCCCCTTTAATTATCTTGTTACTGTCAAAATCCGGTTCAATGTCAGAGAATTTATCATTTTGAAATAACACGATATTTTAGGAAGAGTGGGTAATATTATCACCCTATTCCTCCTCCGCAAAATCCACCTTTACTCAGACTACAGCACTGAATAACCTGCAGTTGTCTCAAGAGGAAAGTTGGAATGACAAAAGGAGGACTGGCGATGCTATTTAAGACTTACGGCCAAAAAATAGGGGGAGTGTCATTAATCGTGGTCTCAGCAGTACTCTTTACCCTGTTGACACTGAGTACATCCGCCTTTCCACATTCCATTGATTACATTGCAACCAACATCAGTCCAGCAGCAGATTTCGCTGGGGCATCGGGGAATTTCAATCTGATAAACAGCGTTGTTGGTGGATCAACTATCACCTTTGCCCTCAAATTCCAAATTGTGGATCATGGGAAGACAACGGTATTTCCATGGCCAATCACTTTCGTCGGCGAGTTTGAGTCCAATAAGGCTCCAGATGGCTCGGTGGTGCTGTCTCCTGCCTATTTTGAATTCCAAGACTCTTCCAGTTATTTCACTTCAATAGTGACGATTGTGGCACCATTTGTAGATGGTAAATACACGGCTAAGATTTTACCCCAGAGCGGCACTGGCGGTGAAGATGGATTGGAATCGGGTGGAGGCATTGCGGTTAATTTCACCGTATCCAATCCAGCTTGTCAGCCGGCAGATACCGTCATTTCAATGGAAAACGATTGCATAATCGGCTACTCACCTACAACACCTCTGGTTGCGAAACTCACCTCAGGCGATGGACATTTAGCAGGCAAAACTATCGATTTTTATGTCGATACCGACTTTGTTGGATCGGCCGTTACTGACGTGAATGGTGTCGCAGCCATTGATTACCGTTCAAGTTCACTAACGATTGGTGACCACAGGGTTGTGGCCATTTTCCACGGCGAACCCTGTGAATTTAAAGCCAGCAGCAATACAGCGAATCTCGCGAATAAACTCCACCACAATGTCGGTAATGCCCATTTTTATAAAATATGAACCCCGTTTGAAAAAACGAAAGGCCAGGAGAAAGGAGGGGGGCCTGGCTTTCGAGGAATAAGGTTTTCAGGGGTTTTCCACAAACTACTTGTTGCCCCCCCACTCTTACACCTTCTTGTAGTGAAGCCACTTCAGCTCAGTTGGAAGCCGGCATCCACAAATCGGGCAAAAATAAGAGAGTATGGGCCGTGATAGACGGACAAAAGTGGCCGAAAGCGGATTACTGAAGATTTTGCACATTCTGCCAATCCCTAAAGAATCAGCTTGCGACGATTCGGTAAACAAATGATTCGAAAACAGCAAAGATTTTGGTGCCTCAATTTCTCAAGGACCAGGAGAGAAGCGTTGAGGCCAAAATGATCAGTAGACTTGCCTAGAATGGCAATTTCAATGGCCCCATCAACGTCAGGCTTTTTCTACATCAGCCGTCGTGCTGTAGAAGCCGGCCATTTCGCCCTTCCCGGACATAAGACATTCTGTGAGCAGGTTGACGCCTCCGCCGCACTTGATCCATGTTCCCTGTTCGATTGCGATCGCGTCCTGGCGGATTGCCTCGGTCAGCCGGGCCTCGGCAGAAAGCTCTCCGGCCGCCGTCCTGATAAGGACACTGGATTTGTCGGCGATTCCTCGAGCTTTGGCGGCAAGAGGGTGAATGAGGGCAACAGGAGTGTCGGGATGCTCGTCTTCGAGGATGAGCGAGTTCAGCCAGTGACTGCTCAGCACAGTGAGGAGGTGGAAAGGACGCGGCCCTACACCCTCCCCTTTGTATTCACCAATGAATTCGAATTTCTTGGACGGCGTGGTGAAGGCGCCGTCCTGAAAGGCCACCCGGGGAGCCGAGGGACAGCGTACAGGAGAACTCATCACGCGATCCACGGTTAGTCCTGCCTTCTCCATGGGCGACATTAATTTTTTCAGCCACTGTATTGCGCTTCCATCCATCTCATGACTGAGTCCCATCCGGCCGGCCAACTCCTGCACGATACCGAGATCGGATTTTGCCTCTCCAAGCGGCTCGATTGCCTTGTTGACGGGACCGATCCAGTTGTGCCCCCAGCTCACCAGGATATCGTCTTCTTCCACGAAGGTCGTAGCAGGAAGAAAAATGTCGGCCAATTCCGCAGTGTCCGTCATGAAATGATCTATGACGACTCTGAAATCGAGACCCATCAACGCTCTTGACACGGTATTTGAATCGGGGCAGGAGACCATCGGATTCGTGCCGTTGATCCATATCATGCGAACGGCAGGGTCCTTGGACTCCAGAATACCAGGTCCGAGGAGCGGTTCGGCAATAGTACGGTGTTTTCGTGCCGCTGGAGCCATGACGGACACATCAAAATGGCGCCGCGTGTTGAAACCGTGGTTAACCCCCCCGCCGGCTCTTCCGATGTTTCCCGTCAATGCGCCGAGTGCGTCGATCAATCGGATCATCTCCACGCTGTGAACCCACTTGTTGATGCCGTACCCGAGCAGAATGGAGGCAGGTTTTGCCTGACCATATAGACGGGCGAGTTGCTGAATGGCATCCAGGGTTACATCGCATGCACGCGTGATCTCTTCTTGTGTGAAAGAGTCGATCAGCGAAAGGTAGCTCTCGTAACCAGCCGTATGCTGGTCCAGGAACTCCCGGTCGATCAGCCCCATTCCAACCATTTCCTTGGCAATCCCCATGGCGAGATAGCCGTCTGAACCGGGCCTCGGAGCGGCGTGCATGTCAGCGATGCTCGCGCTCTTCGTTCTCAGCGGATCGATGAGCGCAATCCGGGCGCCCTTTTTTTGAGCTTCCCGGAGAATGGGGACGACATGGAGGGACGATTTGCAGGGATCTTTTCCCCAGATGAGGATCGCCCTGCTGTTCAGAAACTCTTCAGGGTCATTCCCGAGGCGCGCGCCCATATCGGCCTTCTGGGCAGCCATTACGGAACCCGCACAAAGGGATCCTGTCTGCATAGTCACATCGCCAAGCAGGTTGAAAAAGCGCTTCACAAGGTGTTTCGTAGCGCCCCAGGACGCGGATCGCTGGTAATGCATGATCGACGCGTCGCCGTATGTCTCCCTGAAAAATCGAATCTTCTCCGCGATGACATCGAGGGCCTCATCCCAACTGATGCGGCGCCATTGGCCGTCGACCTTTCTCAAGGGGTGGAGAATCCGTTTTTCGCTATAAACCCTTGCCGGGTACCGGTATCCCTTCCTGCACAGGTAACCACGCGTATAACCATGATCCGGGTTGCCCCTCAACCTGGTCAAGCGGCCTTCCTTCACCTCGGCGATCATGCCGCAATTATCGGGACAGTCGAGGGCGCAAGTGGTAATGATGGAACTCATACTTGCCTCCCAAAGAGCACGAAGCTCATAACTCATACTTCAATGCCAAGATAACGGACAAAAATATCCTTTTGTCCCTGTAGTTCCTCTGTTGTGGTTTGCTCCACTTTGCCCTTCAACGTGAAATAGACACGGTCCCAGGGCGAGGGCAAAGGGAACTTTCTCCTCCACTCCGCATGGCGGTTTGATTTACACGTCCTTTCCAAAAAATATGGCTGAGCTGCAATGCTTCGCCCTGGTACGCGAGTTGCTGCACATGAAAGGTAATGTCAGGATTCCGGCGGATCTAGCGAAAACAATCTCGTCTTTATTACGTACAACTTGCCAAAACTGAAAATTCCATTTTTCTGCGGCTACTTGCACAATGATTCGGAAATGGCAAGGATTTTGGCGTTTCATTTCTCAAGGGCGAGGAGAGAACCCCGCGTCGCTTTCTTGCACCGTTTCATGCCGACGCATAAACAGCCGTTGCCGCCTCGATGGCACCCGGCCGGGTTTTGAAGCCCTCGGCTTTCAGCACGGCTTCCAGCGAGGCCAAAAATAGGAAAACGTTCCAGCGGCGGCAGGAATGGCCCATCAACCCGACGCGCCAGACCTTGCCAGCAAACTGGCCCAGACCGCCGCCGATCTCAATGGCAAAGTCGCTCAGTAGCACCTTGCGCACCTTAAGATCGTCTACACCGTCCGGGATCCGGATGGCGTTCAGCATCGGGAGCCGCTCCTTCTC
>Ga0187867_10004750_pt1 | contig 10428 bp, 9 predicted proteins | sample June2016WEW_13_1_FD_132976 | JGI IMG/M metagenome (GOLD analysis project Ga0187867, IMG submission 132976) | Peatland microbial communities from SPRUCE experiment site at the Marcell Experimental Forest, Minnesota, USA - June2016WEW_13_10 | ecosystem: Environmental > Terrestrial > Soil >... | reverse complement strand
AGATTGTCGCCGCCGAGCAGGAGGTGCTCGCCGATGGCAGTGCGCTCAAATTGCAGCTCACCATTGGCCAAACCGGCGCTTACGAGGCTGAAGTCAGTCGTGCTGCCGCCGATGTCGCAGATCAGAATCAGTTCACCATCGCGGAGGTCTTCATCGCCACCCTCTCCGATCGGATATGGGCGCGAGCATCGGCCACCTGCCGGAGCATTTCGATTTTCTGCGATCCACGCATAAAACACGGCTAACGGCTCTTCAAGCAGTGTGAGCTTGTGGAGACCAGCACGGCGGGCGGCTTCGACCGTCAGCTCACGCGCTTCCTCATCGAACGACGCGGGCACGGTGAGAACGATTTCCTGATGCTCAAAACGCGTTTCTGCATCAGTCCCAATTGAGCTGTTCCAGGCGTCGCGCAAATGCATGAGGTACCGCGCGGACGCTTCGACGGGAGAAATCATCGGCTGCGGCGGTTCCGCTTGAGCCGGCAGGATCTTGGCGCGGCGATCCACTCCAGGATAGGAAAGCCACGACTTGGCCGATGATACTTGGCGGCTCGGTACAAGCGCTCCCTGTTGGCGCGCGAGCATACCTGTAACCATTTGCGGATTCTCATCCCAGGTGGCGCTCACGGCTCCGGCAGACAACTCATCTTCGGTGGGGAAGTAAAGAAAGGAAGGAAGTGCCGGAAGCGTGAGGACTTCCCCGTGCTCCACTAATTGGGGTATGGGGAACACATGAATAGGGGAGGCCGCATCAGCGACTTCCTGACTATCGGTATACGCCAAGACAGAGTTTGTCGTGCCTAGATCGATGCCGATCAGATATCGGGAAGGCACCGACGACCTCACTTCCCGGTCTTCTCGCGAATGTTCAGCTCAAGCTTCCAACGCTGCGTGCCGTCGCGAGATACGCACCAGACCTGGAGGGTCCCGAGTTCGGTGACCCGAGTCTCGAGCCGCACCGGTACCATCGCTCCCTGCTGGCCATCTAGTTTGAGCGTGACCTGAAGCGGGCTGAGTTCCTCGATGTCGGTACCCCAGTCTTCCAACAGACTGCCGACATGATCCTGTTTACGGACACTGGAACTCAGGAAACGAAACTCAGCTGGTTCGCCGACGACTAGGCCAAACTCTCGGCCGGGAATCGTAGCTTCGGTGCCCTCCTCCATGCCAAAGGGAACGACGCAGAGAGCCTTGAGCGGAGCCTCCATGCCGGGCACCGCCGGCATGGCGCTTTCAATTCCGATGTAGTAGGTACGCGAGGCGCCACTGCGTATACGCACGCCGCGACCGCGACGCGCCTTCCCGTAATAGGCCGCGCCTCGCGCAACGGCGTGCTCCAAGTGGGGAGCTTCGAGGATTTGCTCTGCCCCGAGCGAGTCGAATCCTTCTTGTCGCAACCAGTTGTTAAGCACCTCGACCACACGGTCGCGCAGCACCGCCGCCTTCATTACTCCGCCGTTAAACAGGATGTGCGTGGGGCATGCCAGTCCGCTGCGGCCGCGCCGGATGCCCTCAGCCTCGGGACTGTTGCGAACTTGCTCCGACAGAAACCGCGCTATGTGCTTGGTGATGGCTGGATCGGCCGCATACGGCAGGCCCAACTCCTGAAAACCAACGCGGCGTTGCCGCGCCGGTAATTCGCCGCTCGCCACCTTTGGAAAGAATCCTTCGACCAGAACCTGGTCTAGGTCTTCGCGCACCAGTTCCGTCTTGATCGTGCCGCCGATGAGCTTCGTCCCTTTGCCCAGCAAGGTGATTGGGCGCTTCTGCGTCTTGGGGGATTCGAACAGTTTTTCCTTCTCGATGCGGCACTGATGCCACAGGCCGTGCAACTGCCAGGTATCGATGCGGTTGCCCAAGGCCTCAAGGCGCTGCTGCAGAGCGCGCGCCAGTGCCAAATCCATGTTGTCGCCGCCCAGAAGGATGTGATCGCCAACGGCGACGCGCTTCAGTGTCAGGTCGCCGTTCTCTTCAGAAACCACGATGAGGCTAAGATCCGTGGTGCCACCCCCGACGTCGCACACGAGAACGAGGTCGCCGACCTTGATGCGGCGCCGCCAGGCATCACCCTGGCTTTCAAGCCACGCATAAAAGGCCGCCAGTGGTTCTTCCAGTAATGTGACGTGCGGATAACCGGCCTGTTCGGCGGCGCGCCTGGTCAACTCGCGGGCTTCTTCGTCGAACGAAGCCGGCACAGTGAGTAGTACGTCTTGCTCCGCCAGACCGAGTTCCCCTTGCTCCCCCGCCTCGCCGCTGTCCCACACGGTGCGCAAGTATTGCAAAAACTGCGACGACGCCTCGACCGGCGATAGCTTGGGTACATCCTCGGACGCTTGCCAAGGCAAGATCGGCGCATTGCGATCCACCCCAGAGTAAGAGAGCCAGGACTTGGCCGAGGCAATCAGGCGGTTTGGGCTCTCCGCGCCGCGTTTGCGCGCCAGTTCGCCGATCACGAACTTCGGCTCGGGTTCCCAGGGCAAGGTGAGGCTGCCCTTGGCAAAATCGAGTTCACCCGGGATGTAGAGAAATGACGGCAGCAACGTGCGTTCTGCCACTTCGTTCGGATTCACCAGTTGCGGAATGCTGCGGACCTCGATAGGGCTTTCTTCTCCTGTGGCAGTTGCGTTGCAGCGCGCCAGCGCCGAATTTGTGGTCCCTAGATCGATGCCAACGATGTACTCGCCCGCCAATGAAAGTCTCCTATGCAAACCAGCATTTACCGAACAAATGTGGACGAGTCGCTATGAAAGTTCGACCTCAGCTGGCGCAACCACCATCCAGCCTGCGCCTTGTGGCAACGGGGGAAGTTTCACTTCTTTCACGCGCCAGCCTTTGTGTCGTAACACGCCGCGAAGTGGCAGCTCTCCCGTCACGTTGCCGATCAGTTTGATCGCGTCCAGGTCAAAGCCCGCCGGCACCATGACCGGTTGATCCTCTTCGGAGTTCAGAATCGGCTCCAGCTTTACATACCGGTCGAGCACCTGTCGGCAATTGTCGTGGATGGTTCGGACAGCGGCTCCAATCTGCGCGTCGGGATAGGCGGAAATGTTCTCCGCCAGAAAATCCACTAGCCGCCCATCGCGTTGCAGCAGCGCAAGCATCTGGATGGCGCGATCGAACGCTTCCAACGGCGGCTGTTCAACTTCCTTCCCACGAGAGACGAAAGTGACAGCAGCTGTCGCCGCCTGCGGAGCAGCACCAGCAGGCTTGACCAGCTTGTGTAGGATGTCGAGGGGAATGTCAGCGTGGAGCAGGATGGAAAAGAAACACCGAAAGGCAAAAGCTAAGCGTTCCCAGAGTCCGTTCATACCCACTCCCATGATTAGAAATCCAATAAACAGAAATCCGACGAAATAGAATCGTTTACCGCCACTTTCGCGCGCGCCGAGTTCGAAAACAATCCGAGCGGTTTGTATGCATCATACCAATACGGTCGGACGATCCGTGATCGCGGGCGGCACCCCGTGGAGCCCGCGTCGGGTTGTCAGTCTACCCCTCGTCAGAGGCGCTGCCAAACTTCCGGACAACTTCGATCTCGACTTTGACAAGAACACCGGTGTGCAAAGACTGCTGCAAATGGCAAAAGTGGCCGCCATTTTCCCTGGGAAGTGATTGGCACCGTGGTCGAGGATGGGTCAGGAACGAATTCCCAAGCCGCACCTCGTTCGGGATGTCGGACCACGACGCGAGAAAACTACAACCCGCTTTATTTCAGTCGCTTAGAGATAGTCACCGTTAGTCAGAGGCAGAACGAAGGTCAGGAACCGTTGGTAAGGGTCGTAACGCCACCCGCGATGATATTCGCCAGCCGGTTCGCTCTAAACGGAAGCAGTCGACACGCCAGAATCATGGCGATGGGTATTTCCATCAAGACCACTGAACCCAGCACAGCCCATTGTGGGAGATGTGGGGCTGAATTCGGCGAGCCAAGAAAGCGAACAGGGCAAGCACGTCCGCATACAGGTAGTTTAATAACGCGAAGATCCACAATAGAGACAACCGCTCCTTTGTGTTATGCATGTCAACCTCCTACGGAATAGTTACGGTCCCGCGGCAGAATAAGTTTCAGTTCAAGCATCACTTCTTATCAAACTGGAGAAACTCGACTGGGGCTCCATTCTCGACGATAAAAACGACGGTCACGCCCGGGGAGGGTGAGTGGGGCGCAATAAGTATCTCTTTTCCGGCGATTTCAGCGGAGAGATCGTCCACTTTGAAGGCGACATGCGGAACAGTACGCACAAGTTCAGGGACTGGTGCTTCAGGTTCGAACCGCATCCACTCGATTCCGTAGGTGCTCGTTTCATATCCAGACACGAACGTCGCATAGTGCTCGATCAGGCGTTCACCTTCTCGACGCTCGGTAGTGGGAATTCCGATGTGATGGTAAAAAACCTACTAGGAGCAGCGTCGCTGTTCTTCACTTCACCACAACCTTGTAGTCCGTAGGAATCTCAAAGAGCGCAGGGTCAGGCTCGCTGCGGTCAAGTTCTCGAATCGCCGTGGTTGTTTCCTCGCCGGGGTTCGTGCTCGTGGTGTCCTTGGCGAGGACGGTGATCTTCAGATCGGGCGAAACCCACTTCTCTTCCACATACACGATGTCGGGACCGCGCCCGCCATAAAAGGGTATCACCCGCGTAATCCGCGTACCCTCGGCAGAGACCCCATTGATCAGCCGTCCGCCAAGGCTCTCCGTTGGGGTCTTTCCGAGGTCTTGCGGTAGGAACCGGAACGGAATAGGTCATCACTGAAGCGGTTTTCTGTCCGGGGAAAAGCTGAATGAACTGGTGGCGCAACGGAATATAATCGCGATGGATGATTTCGTGCCGCGAAAGCATTGTCTTTCTTCAGGCAGCTAGAAATCCCTGCTCACTCGCTGCAATTTCAGACTCAAGGCGATGCCCTTCCCCTCACCGGGCGTAAATCCTCACGTTGCTATTACGAGCTGACAGAATGATGAAGCTAAGACAGAGGCGTCGAAATTATGTACAACCGATTTTCGCGGGTATATACTCTGGCCGTCACAAGTCGCGATGAAACCGCGCTCTTGATCATCAGCGCTGGCAATCTTGATTTTGGCTTCCGGAATCTCGTAGCTGAAGCTAGCTCAACCAGGGTAAGCACTTTAGAGAAAGATGACAATACAACACAAAGCCGCCAGAGTTCCCGGGCCGATCAGGGTTATGCCGGACCCCTGCGGCGCGGACACCTCGGGAGGTCGCATTCCTGGTCCACTGGGACGCCCGGGTCCCCAACACGCTGCAGTTTAAAGAAGTGGATATGAGCGGCGGTGCGACCAAGGCAGTAACCCAAACCATCGCAATGCCCGCTCCGACGAAAGGTAATGACAGGATTCTCGCCCGTGCGGTGGACTGGAATCTTTCCAAATCGCCTCTCAGCGAAGATATCGTGCAAGGCGCCCTAAGCGACTGCCCTATCGGGGCAATTTTGGCGGCGTTAGCGAATACGCCCACCGGCAAGACACGTATCAATAATCTCATTACCGAATACAAAGGCGCGCCGGTCAAAACAACTTTCAGCAAAGATGTCTTGGATGATCTTAATTCTAGGTTGAACGACCCCGACGACCGCCGGCCCGAAAAGGAATTTTTGTCTCAACGTTACTTCTCTGTGAATCTCGCTTCCTCCGTTATAGTGAGCGATGTCTTCTACATTAAATACACCGATGGTCCTGATGTCGACATGTTCTTTATGGGTTCGTCTAAGAAAGCGCTATGGCCTTGCGTGATCGAAAAAGCTTTCGCCACAAAAATCGGCGGCTACGATGACCTGGACGATGATAAGAAATATACGGCCAATTATTTTTGGAAGATCTTAGTAGGTGCAGACCCCCAAGTGCTCAGCATTGATCAGGATACAGATCTCAGTAAAATTAGCGCCATAGCCAAGGCGGCTACGCAAGTTCCCGCCATCGGTGCCTCCAAGTTCGGCTCTGCTTTGGCGGCAGACCCCGACCCCCATGGTTTTGCCATTCTGGGGATACAGGGCTCCAAAGTCCAGCTTTACGATCCCCACGGAAACAAGCTCCCCGCATCGTTGGAGGACTTTCGAAAGAATTTTGAGTATATCTTCTCCGGCAGACCTAGATCCTGAACCATCTCACGCTCCTTTTCTAGCCTAATGCGATGCGGCGTCACATACAACACTGCAAAGTCACGCGATACCAACCGCACGAGAGTCCTGAGCCGCAGTGGTCACAGCAAAACCGGGCCATTTTTTGTCTCGATAACCCGGTTCAAATGGCTTCAAGGTTGTACTTCCTTAAACCTTAGCTTGCCTTAAAATTCATAGCGTAAGGCGAACTGCATAATGCGCGGGTTGTTGAGTACTCCGGAATAATTGCCGAAACTTCCGCCGCTGCCAAGTCCGAGTGAGTCTGACAGCAGACTCGACTGAACGTCGAAGCTAACGGAGTTCGTAAGGTTGAAAATTTCCCAACGGAATTGCAGGCTCTGTTTCTCGCTCCACGGCAGGATCCAACGTTTGGCAAGACCCAAATCGATGCCGAAGTAGCCGGCGCCACGAATATTGTTGCGCTGGCCAGATTCCCCGGCATACGCGGGTGCAAAGGAACTGATGGCAGCGGGACCATTGGCAAAAATATTAGGAGTACCGGTGTTGGTGTAGACCCCGGTTTTGACCGGCGCGACCTGATCCGCATTACCCTCCATCTCGAAATTCGTAGGGAAATTACTGAATCCGTTGTCCACCGTGACTGGGAATCCACTTGTGACTCGGAACAAGCCGGAGAATTGCCAGCCGCCAATGAAGGCATCGAGTAGATGCCCCGAACTGTGGCCGAGTCGCTGGCCGCGCCCCAACGGCAGTTGCCAGATCCAGTTGGCATTCAGTTGGTGAGTCGCGTCGAATGAGGACACGCCTTTCTGGGCAGCTGGATTCCATGCATTAATGATGTTGTTATTCAAGCCGAACAGGCTGCCATTGCTGGCAGGAGCCACACGTTCAGCGTCGGAAGAAATGTCGATGGATTTGGAATAAGTGTAGTTCAAATCAAATTGGAAGCCATGCGACATGCGATGGCGGAGGCTAGCTTGGAGGGCGTTGTAGTTCGCCCACGCCATGGAACGCCATGCATATAGAGAACTGAATTGCGGAGCGTAGTAGGAGTATTGGCCACCGGAAGTGAAGTAGAGCTGATTCGGATTATTGAAATCTGGAATGCCGTTGTAGTCAAGATTGTAGAGCGCGAGAGAATCGTTGAAGCTCGTCCCGCAGAAGGTGTCGAAGGCAAAAATGATGGGGTTCGTGGTTGGCTGAACGTTTGGATTCCCTTGCGCGTTCGTGCCCGTGCAACCGCTGAGAGTGTAGGCGCCGCCGGGAACCAGAGGCTGAATTTGATCGATCCAGAATTGTTGAACTTTGGCAGGAAGTTGACTCGGGCTGAAAGAAGCCGTGGGATTGGAGATACCCGCGTTAAGCTGTGGTCGAAAAACCTTAGCCAGTGCATCTTCCGCTGCGAAATAGTCGAGGCCGGATTTTCTGTCGAAAATGTCCAGCGGCATGGCGAGATCGTCCTGAGCGAGCAGACGATGCGAGAGCCGTCCGACGTAGGCGACATCGAGAGAAAAGCCGGAGGGCAGTTCGCGGCTGACAGCAAAATCCATCGCATAGGAATAAGGAGTTTTCAGACTCTGGTCGATACCCCAGGTGATGGCGCCGCTGCCGACCGGGTAGGTTTGAGGAAACCCCGCCGTAGGAGCTGACGGCAAGATTGGGTTGCCACCATAATCGGCCGTTGGAATTGTGTTCATGTTCGTTAGCCGGGGTGCGATGACCGAGGTTTCAAAGTCTGACGGGTTGTTGAGCGACGTGGCCAGACCGAAGGAACCATTCTGATCGAAGGTGTCGACCAGGCTTTCACCCACGCGGTCATACACAATGCCGAAACCAGCGCGAATGCTACTTTTTCCCCTGCCGCCGAAGACGGAACCGAGCCAACCGTCAGAGTAGTCTGGAGACCACGCAAAGGCCACATGCGGTCCAAGATTGTGATAGTCCCAATTGTAATAGCCCGGTTTTCCGTTCGCGGAACCGGCCCAATCGTAGGTAACGAGAGGCTGCGTGTTGGAGGGAATGCCCTGCAACATTCCCGCACCGCGGTTATTGAACCAATTACCTAGGCTGAAGGTAGTTCCAACTTGCAAGCCATTCGTTTCCCATGGAGGAGAAAAGAGCGAGTAACGCAGACCAAGGGTGACCGTGAAATTTGGTTTTACTTTCCAGACGTCCTGCACGTACATCTCGTAGGAGTCTTCCGCGAAGCGCCTCGTCACCGGCGCGCCCTGCGCGATTGGGTTGCCGCTACGGTTATAGTTGTAAACCGCATCGCCAAGGGTAACCATCCCAAGAAGACTGGTCATAGCGTAGTCATAACTGCTAACGAAGCTGGTATCCACTTGGGGATACCCGTTGGCGGGATTCGCCGGATTGAGGGGAGAGGGATTGGCTGGACCCGAGAGCCCGGAGTTGAGCAGCCAGTCAGGGTTTGCTTGTCCAATGCTGAAGGAGTTGTTAAAGTTGCTTTCGGGATTTCGAAGAAACGAAAACTGAAAGCCGAACTGCCAGGTGTGTTTGCCGTGACTCCACGAAAGATCGTCGGTGAGATTGTGTACCGGGCGCTGAAAAGTGGAGGAACGGGTAATGCCCTGGTCGAAAGCCTGAAGGTAATTCCACGGTTGACTTGAGTCCCCGATAGTGCCGACACTCTCGCGAACGAATCCATAGCGAAAATTGTTCACCAAAGCAGAAGAGAGGGCCGCGGAATAGTTAACCAGCAGTCCCTTGTTGAAATTGACGATGTCGGTTTCGGGAGCGGTGCCCGGCAAGAAAGGCGCACCCGCGGAATTTTCGTTGGCAAGCGCGCCGGTAACAGAGACGCGATGCTTGGCATCGGCCGTTATATTGTAATCCAGTTTGGCGATGTACCAATTTTTCTTGGTGTCGGTGGGAGCGCGAAAGCGATATCCCGCAGTGTTGACCAGATCGCCGGTGGTCTGGTCGTTAGGAGGCGGGTACACCGAATTCATGTATTGGAGAACTACCGGATTAGGGCCATGTGGGCCTAGGCTGGTGCTATCCATGGCCGTGATCTGATTATCAGAAAGAGCAAAATACCCATCGGGCGGCGTGTAAGACGTCCCACTCTTACCTATTGCGGGCGCCCCCGAACAAGTGCTGGCGCAGAGATATTGAATGACGCCATCGCGAAAGGCGGCGGTAGGCACAGTGCGCACTTCGCTGAGAGCCTCGGCATCGCGATAGCCTTCGTAATTCAGGAAAAGAAAAAGACGATTCTTCACGATGGGCCCGCCAAGGGAGGCGCCGAAGATATTGCGGTTGAGTTGCGGCGGCTTGTTGGGAGCACCGCTGCCCAATTGAGCGGCCTTCACAAAATAATCGTTGGCGCTGAAGAAAGAATTGCGGTTGTATTCATAGACCGATCCGTGGATCTTGTTAGTGCCACTTTTCGTGACGAGCGCCACTTGCGCGGCGGAGGAGACACCTTCGTCGGCGCCGTAATTCGTGGTGGTTACGCGGAACTCCTGCACGGAATCGAGAGTTACCGGAAGAACGGACGTGAAAGAGTGAGAACCTTTGTCATTGACTGGAACCCCATCCAGCGTAATGTTGCTCTGATCACTGCGTGCTCCATTAACGGCCCCGCTGCGCGTATCCACACCGTTATTAATGTCGGGGCTGTTGCCGGTGTAAAGAACTCCAGCCTGAAGGCTGAGTAGATCCGGAACATTGCGGCTTTCGAGTGGAAGTTCCTTGACCTGAGTTTCGTTGAAAGCGTTGCCCAAGGACGCATCCGTCGTATTGATCGTTTCCGCCGCGGCGGATACTTCGATTTGGCTAGTGACGGACCCAACTTGAAGCTTTACATTGACCGAGGCCGGGACGTTCACGAGAAGCTGCAGATCTGGCTGTTCATACTTTCCGAAGCCGTCCTTTTCAACGGTAAGAGTGAAGGTACCGGGCGGAAGACCGACAAATTCATACTCTCCAGAACTGTTGGAGCGTGTCGAGCGTTGCAAGCCTTGTCCGCTGTTCGCTAACGTGATCCGCGCGCCGAGCACCGCAGCGCTGCTGTTATCGAGCACAACTCCCCGAAGGGACGTTGTGCCAGTTTGCCCTCCGGCGAAAATGGCGGAGAAGAGAACTAGGCTGCAACACGCGACACTCCGAGACTTAAGTCGATGGGTCATGGTCTCCTTGTATGCGCCTTACGTTTGGGTAGAGATGGCGGCAAAACGGTAGCGAGAAAATATTCTCTCTTTAACGTGCTGTCAACACGAATTTCCGATTTGACGTATCGCTGTTCCGAGGCGCGGGGAAAGTGTTTGGGATGCCAACAAATAACGGTTTTCACTAAATCGCCGCTTTT
>Ga0187867_10004749_pt1 | contig 10430 bp, 8 predicted proteins | sample June2016WEW_13_1_FD_132976 | JGI IMG/M metagenome (GOLD analysis project Ga0187867, IMG submission 132976) | Peatland microbial communities from SPRUCE experiment site at the Marcell Experimental Forest, Minnesota, USA - June2016WEW_13_10 | ecosystem: Environmental > Terrestrial > Soil >... | reverse complement strand
CGCGAGATGGAACGCCTCTACGAAACGTCGCGGCGGATACTGCTGCTGGATCATCGCGGGGAGTCCGGGGACCTGATTGCATCGCTCATCCGGGAGACGTTCGATCTGAGGGCGGTTCGTCTGTTCGACGCCCGATCGGGGACCACGTATCAAAGCGGCGAGATGCCCGCGGGGGCCGACCAGCAGACGCGGGATGCGTATTTCCTGGCGGCGGATAGTTTTGATCCACAGACCGGCACGTGGTACTGCGTCCTTCGCTTGGGTACGCGGGCGGTGGGCAGCCTGGCGCTGCACGATACGCATATGACCAAACTGGCGGCAACGGCGCTGGCTTCGCTGAGCGCGGTGTCATTGGAGCGCGTGCGCGCTCTGCGGCGAGAGGCCCGCGCGGAGGCGGCGCGCCAGGCAGAGCAGTTGCGGACGGCGGTGCTCGACGCTCTGGCGCATCAATTCAAAACGCCGCTGACGGTAGCTCGCACGGCCAGTTCCGGGCTGTTGGCTGTGGGCGGCTTGACCGAGCTACAAACCGAACTGGTCACTGTAATCGACGAACAAGCCCGCACGCTGGATCATCTCGCATCGCGACTGCTCAGCGCCGGGATGTTGGATATCACCGAATTCAAGCCCAAGTGCGAACCGCTGCTCCTCTCAGACCTGATCCGTGCCGCTATCGAGAGACTCGACCAAGAGACGGACCGGGAGCGCTTTACCGTTTCCATGCCCGATCCGGAGGCGCCTATTCTCGCCGACCGGGAATTGATCCTGACCTCCATTGCCCAACTTGTGGACAACGCCATCAAGTATTCTGAACCAGGCTCGCCCATCGAGATCGCCTGCACGTCCAATGAGACTGCCGTGGTACTCACCGTACGGAATAAAGGTATCGTGATCGCCCAACAAGACCGCGAGCGCGTTTTTGAACGATTCTATCGCGCGCCGGAAACGCAGCACCTCCCCGCCGGCACTGGGTTGGGGCTATCCATCGTTAAGAAGATCGTGGCATCTCATCGCGGCAGCGTCTGGGTTGAAGGCGAAGCGGGATACGGCACATCGTTCTATATATCTCTCCCAGCGGCGGGCGCTCACACTCACTGATATGTCCTCCTTAAACGGCAGTGTTCTGGTTACCGACGACGACCCCGATCTCCGGCGGGTGCTGCGCAAGACCTTGGACGCCCTGGGCTTCGAAGTCTCCGAGTCGGCCAATGGGGAGCAGGCTGTGCGGGCGGTGGCTGTCCGGCAATTCCATGCGGTTCTGATGGATGTCAACATGCCCGGCATCGGTGGAATCGAGGCATGCAGGGCAATCCGGAAGAACTCTCCCCGTTGTCAGATCCTGATGCTCACTGTTCGCGACAGGGAGGCCGATAAGATTGAGGCACTGGACGCGGGCGCCGACGACTACATCACCAAGCCTTTCTCCATCCCGGAACTGGCCGCGCGCTTGCGATCCGCGGTCCGGCGTTCCGCCACGACAGCGCTCGACTCGCGCATGCCTATCTCGATCGGAGAGATCGAGATTGATCCGGCGCGCCGCATGGTGCACAAATCGGGCACCGCCTTGCGTTTGACGCCCAAAGAGTTCGACTTACTGCACTATCTGATGAGCCATCCAGGGATACCTATCGCCCACTCGAAGCTCCTGCGCGCCGTGTGGGGCGAAGAGTACGGCCAGGAACTGGAATACTTGCGCACCTTCGTGCATCAGTTGCGAAAGAAGCTCGAAACCGACCCATCCGCTCCCGAGTACTTGCTCACTGAACTGCACTTTGGCTATCGCTTCCGAGAACCGTCTTGAGCGGGGCCGTCGTCCGCCGCCGTCCGATAGACGGATTCTATGCGCTAGATCGTGTTTTTAATTCTGCCCTTATGCCGTCCTTATGCGGCGTGCCTTACTCTGAAAACAAATGCGCTTCCTGTAGCGAGTTGAGCTCACTTATGAAAAGTAAGAATCTGAAACTTGGTTGTCTTCTTGTCGCCATCGCGTCGGTGTTGACGTCGACCGCCTGCCACGGAGCGCGCGCCGACCAGGCCGCCGAAGCGCCGCCTCCCACGAAAGTCACACCCGATGTGGACATCACGCTGTTCGCCGTGGACCATCCGGAGCAGTTTCCGCTGGCTGCGGCCGTCAAGCGTCCCGCTACCTCCGAGCTGGTGGTTACCTGCTCGGTCACACCGGACATTACCCGCAACGTCCCGGTAGTCTCGCTGGCCTCCGGCCGCATCACGGCTATTCACGCGCGCCTCGGGGACCCAGTGAAAAAAGGCCAGTTGCTCATGACCATTCGCAGCGACGACGTGTCGGGCGGATATTCGAATTACCGGATGGCCGTCGCGGATGAGATTCTCGCGCGCACCCAGTACGAACGCTCGAAGGACCTTTATGAGCACGGCGCCATAGCCCTGAACGATCTGCAGGTGGCGCAGGATACGGAAGACAAGGCCAAGATAGCGGTGGATACGGCTGCGGAGCACCTCCGTTTACTGGGCAACGACCCCGACAAGCCGGTTTTCATGGTGGATATCTTCGCACCCACTGCGGGGATAATTACCGACCAGCAAGTGACCACCGGATCGCTGGTCCAGGCGTACAACACACCGTACCCGTTTACCATCTCCGACCTGTCGTCCACCTGGATTGTCTGCGACGTGTATGAGAACGACCTGCCCACTGTCCGGCTCGGGGATATCGCGGAGATCAGCCTGAATGCATATCCCGATCGCATATTCAGGGGAAGAGTCAGCAACATCGGTGCCATCCTCGACCCGAATATTCGGACGGCCAAGGTTCGCATCGAGGTCCAGAATCCCGGATTCATGCGGCTGGGCATGTTCGTGAAGGCCACCTTCCGCGGTCAGACCACGGAAATGCACACCATTATTCCGGCGTCCGCCGTACTGCGGATGCACGATCGCGATTTTGTGTTCGTTCCGGCGCCAGACCACAAGTTTCGCCGCGTGGAGGTGGTCAGTGGCGACCTGGTGCCGGACAACCTGAGCCTACAGGAAATCAAGTCCGGCGTCGCACCAGGCCAACAGGTGGTCACCAATGCGATCGTACTGGACCACGTGCTCGCGCAGTAAGCCGGACGTCCGGACTCGGGGAAAACTTCAATGATTCGCGCTCTCGTAGACTTTGCGCTAAACAACAAGTTCGTGGTGTTGGCCACTGCCCTATTATTGCTGGGTTGGGGCGCCATCTCGTTTCATAACTTGCCGGTGGAGGCTTATCCCGACATCGCCGACAACTATGTGACGGTCATTACCCAGTGGGCGGGGCGCTCCGCGGAAGAGGTGGAACAGCAGGTCACCATTCCCATCGAAATCCAGATGGCCGGCATGCCCCACATGACCTTTCTGCGTTCCGAATCGATCTTCGGCCTGTCTTTCGTCATTATGATCTTCGACGACAGCTCCGTCAACGATTGGAACCGGCAGAAGGTTCTGGAGAGACTCACCCAGGTTAATCTCCCTGCCGGACAGAATCTGCAACCGCAAATCGGCACGGACTGGAGCACCACGGGCCAAATCTATTGGTATACGCTGCGAAGCACCAATCCCCGCTATGACTTGATGGAATTGCGGTCTATCGAAGACTGGGTGCTGCTCAAGCAATTCAAATCCGTGCCCAATGTGGTGGACGTTTCCGACTTCGGAGGCACGGTCCGCGAGTATCAGGTGCGCATCGATCCCAGCAAGCTGGTCTCCTACGGACTGAGCATCGGGCAGGTGGAGCAGCAGATCTCCAATAACAACATCAATGCCGGCGGCAGCTTTGTGGAAGTCGGGATGCAGCAGATGAACGTTCGGGCGCTGGGACTCTTCGGCGGTGTACGCGACATAGAACAAACTGTCCTGAAGACACAGACCGGAACCGCCCTGCGGGTGAAGGACATCGCCGAAGTGACCCAGGGTCCTAAGATCCGCTTGGGACACATGGCCAGAGCCAACCACATGGAGGATGGGCGCATCGTCGACGAACCCGATGTCATCCAGGGCGGAGTGCTCTTACGCAAAGGAGCGGAAGAGGAGCCTACGCTCGAAGCCATTCACAAGAAGGTGGAAGAACTCAATAACGGAATCCTGCCTCCCGGGGTGAAAGTCGTTCCCATGCTGGATCGCAGCGATCTTCTGCATTTCACCTTGCACACAGTGATGCATAACCTGACCGAAGGCATGATTCTGGTCAGCGTCATCCTCTTCCTTTTTCTCCTCAATGCGCGCGCCGCGATCATCGTCGCTCTGACCATTCCGTTCTCTCTGCTCTTTGCATCGATCTGGCTGGATATGAGCCACATCCCGGCTAATCTGCTCTCACTGGGCGCGCTGGATTTCGGAATGGTCGTCGATGGAGCGGTAGTCATGGTGGAGAACATAATCCGCCACCTGAGCCGAGGGAGCCGCCAGACCGCCGTGGGAACTCCGAAAACGACGGCGGACATGATCCGTGAAGCTTGCCATGAGGTGCAACGGCCGGTCTTCTACGCCATCGCCATCATCATCACCGCCTATATGCCGATCTTCACGCTGCAACGCGTAGAGGGGCGGTTATTCCGGCCCATGGCTTGGACGGTGGTTTTCGCGCTTCTTGGCGCCATGACGTTCTCGATTCTCATCGCGCCCGTCCTAGCGGCCACATTCTTCCGCAAGGGAGTCCGGGAACGGCGCAATCTCGTCATGGAATTCCTCACGGAGCAGTACCGCCTGCGTCTGCGATGGGCCGTTCAGCATCGGTGGTTTGTGGCTGCGATCGGCATAGCCGCCCTGGCTGGGACCATCTATATGGGATTTGGCGGCGTGATCGGGGCGGAGTTCCTGCCGCATCTGGACGAAGGCGCTATCTGGGCGCGCGGCACTCTAGCGAATAGCACCAGTCTTTCGGAGGCCGAAAAATTCACCGTTAACGAGCGCTATGTTTTCGCGTCGTTCCCGGAAGTGAGCAAGGTCGTGTCGCAGGTCGGCCGGCCCGATGACGGAACCGACACTGGGGGATTCGGCAACACCGAGTATTTCGTCGACTTGAAGCCGCACGAGGAGTGGCGCCCGGTATTTCACAAAAGCAAGGAGGAACTGATCGCCGCCATGAATCGCGCCGTAGAAAAATATCCGGGCGCAATTTGGAACTTCTCGCAGCCCATCGAAGACAACGTCGGCGAAACGCTCACCGGCACTAAAGGCTCGCTGGCGCTCAAGATCTTCGGGGACGACTTGAAACTTCTCGAAAAGAAGGGCGAAGAAGTCACTACCGTCATGTCGGGAATCGCCGGTATGCGCGACGTGAAACTGTTACGCGACTTCGGCCAGCCCAATCTCGACTTGACCATCGATCGGCGCCAGGCGGCCCGTTTTGGAATCAACGTAACAGACATACAGGACGCCGTCCAAACTGCCGTGGGCGGCAACGCCGTGAGTCAGGTGCTGATCGGCGAGCAGCGCTACGACGTGGTGGTGCGCTACCAGGCGCCATACCGCAACTCGGCGAGAACCATTGAGAACGTTCGCCTGCTGTCTCCTAGCGGAGAGCGAGTATCCCTGGCGCAGTTATGTAAGGTCGAGGTCAAGGACGGCGCCTACGACATCTATCGGGAAGGCAACAGCCGTTATGTGGCGGTGACCTTCAGCGTGAGAGGCCGCGACTTGGGGACCACGGTTGAAGATGCGATCAAACAAATCACTGCAAAAGTGAAGATGCCGCCGGGCTACACCATCGGTTGGTCTGGTGAATACGAGAGCGAAAAGCGTGCTGAAGCGAGGCTGACCGTCATCGTACCACTGACTATTCTGGTGATCTTCATCATTCTCTACACCATGTTTCGGTCCTTTAAGTGGGCGATGCTCATCCTATTAAACGTAGGTCTGGCGCGCGTTGGTGGCTTCCTGGCGCTGGTACTTACTGGAACATACCTCAGCGTTTCCTCTGGCGTCGGTATGTTGGCGCTCTTCGGCGTATCGGTGCAAACCGGAGTCATCATGCTCGAGTACATCAACCAACTCCGCGCGCGAGGCCACTCGATCGTGGATGCCGCAGTCGATGGCGCGGTCCTGAGGCTTCGTCCCATTATGATGACCATGCTCGTAGCAACTCTTGGACTTCTGCCCGCGGCGCTATCGCATGACATTGGATCGGATTCGCAAAGGCCCTTCGCGATCGTAATTGTGGGTGGCCTGATTTCCGATCTGCTGCTGAGTATCGTCCTTTTGCCCACGTTCTATGTCTGGATCGCTGGCGATAAGGATGTGCTACCCACACCGGAGGATTCCTTTGAACACTAAACGCGCAACTTGGGCGGTTTGCGCCGTGCTGGCTTCGATATCGTGTGCGGGTTCGGCATTCGGACAGGCGGCGCCGCCACCTGCCAAAATCACGCTCGACGATGCCATCCGGCTTGCGCTGGCGCATAATCACACCCTGCTGGCAGCCCGCACCACCATCCAACAAAACCAGGCCGCGGAGATCACCGCCAACCTGCGACCGAACCCGACATTGTTCACGGATTGGGAATACCTGCCCCTGTCCCCCCCGCCAGGCGAGTCTTTTTCCACGTACTTGCAAGCCTCGACCGAGGGCGACCTGGGGTTGAGCTATCTTATCGAACGCGGCCATAAACGGGCGCGCCGCCTGGAAGCAGCCAAGGCGGCCACCGCCGTATCGCGCGCGCAGGTGACGGATAATGAGCGCGGCGTTGCCTTTCAGGTGGGTTCTCTCTTCGTCAATGCCCAGCTTGCGGAGTCGACGCTGGAGCTTGCCGAGACGGATGTGAAGAGTTTTCAGAAGACTGTCGACATCAGCGAGATTCAGTACAAACGTGGCGGCATCAGTGAGAATGATTACCTGAAGATCAAGATCCAGTTAGTACAATTCCAGACTGACGTCGAACAAGCGCTGGTGAACAAGCTGCAGGCGCTGTCCGACCTCCGGCAACAATTAGGTTATGAATCGGTGCCCGCGGATTACGACGTGGTGGGCAACTTCGAATACCGGCCGCTGGCGGTCACTATCGACGAACTGCAAGCCAAAGCCCTGCAGAACCGGCCCGACCTGCGCGCGGCGGTGTTGGGTGTGACAGCCGCTAACAGCCAGTACTCGCTGGCGAAGGCGAATGGCAAGCAGGATCCCACTATCTCCGGCAACTACTCGCACGCCAATGGCATCAGCGGCATTACCTGGTCGTTCAGCATTCCGCTCGCGATTTTCGACCGGAACCAGGGTAATATCGCGCAAACGCGCATTGCCATCCGGCAAGCCGACGAGCAGCAGAAAGCCGCCGGCGGGCAGGTACTGACCGACGTAAAAGACGCCTACGAGGGGATGCAGGAGAGCGCACGCGTGGCGCAGCTCTATAAATCCACGTATCTCGAAGTCGCGCAAAAGAGCCGTGACATCAGCGAGTACGCCTATCGCCGCGGGGCCGTGGCTCTGCTCGACTTTCTCGACGCCGAGCGCAGCTATCGCGCCACCCAACTCGCCTACCGTCAAGCGGTAGCGGCTTACTTGACCGCCGTGGAACAGCTTCGCCAAGCGGTGGGAACCAGGGACCTGCCCTGATCACGGAGCTCGCACAACGATGAAAAAGGCAGAGGTTCGCGCCCGCATTCAAGAAATCGGCATCATTCCAGGCATTCGCGTAGCCACGGCCGCGCACGCGCGTTTCGCCGCGGAAGCGGTCAACCGTTCCGGTATTCCCATCGCGGAAATCACCATGACGGTGCCCCGTGCACTAGATGTGATTGCGCATCTGGCCAAGAGCCTCCCGGAAATGGTGGTAGGCGCTGGAACCGTTCTGGATATCGAGACGGCGCGCCGCTGCCTGGATGCTGGGGCCATGTTCTTAACCAGCACGGGTCTCGTCCCGGAGGTTGTGGAATTCGCCCTGAAGAACGATATCGCCGTTTTTCCAGGCGCCATGACCCCGACCGACCTGATTGCGGGATGGAAGATGGGCGCCGACTTCGTCAAGATCTACCCGTGCGGATCATTGGGCGGCCCCAGTTACATCCGCGCTTTGAAGTTGCCCTTTCCACAGGTGCCGTTGATTGCCACCGGCGGCGTAAATCAAGGAACCGCCGGCGATTTCATCCTGAATGGCGCTACCGCTCTGGGCATCGGAGCGGAATTGATCAACCCGGAAAGGCTCCCCCTAATGAAAGAAGAACAGATTCGGGAACTGGCGCGTAGATATTTGGGAATCGTGAAGACTGCTCGCGCGCAAAGGGACGGAGTGTGACTAACATGACAAACAGACTGGCGGTGGTTTTCGGGCTGAGCGCGCTTGGTGCGATATACCCGTTGCCGGCGGCGCAGGAAGTCTACGAGAAGGGGCCCAAGCAATCGTTTGAAGTGATCCATACGGAGCGGGTGCCCTTCGCGCCGGGCGGAACCATTCGTCTCAACAACTCGTACGGCTACTTGACGGTGGAAGGATGGGATGAACCACAGGTTGAGATCACTGTCATCAAGTCAACCGATAGCTTCTATCAACCCAGCCAGCAGCAGAGCGCGGAGCAGCCCTTCGCGCAGGTTCGCGTGGCCGCCGAACGGCGCTCCGATAAAGAGCTGACGATTTCCACCGTCTCTCCCGCCCGCCATCGCTTCCTGCCGAAACTCCCGCGCGGCGTCGCGGTTGAGTACAGGATCCAAGTACCGCGCGACTCGCGGCTGGTAGTCCACCATGACAATGGCTACGTATGGATAAGTGACGTGACTGGAGACCTCGATGTGCGCAGCCACACTGGAGATATGATCGTGATGCTGCCTGATGCGGGCCCCTACTCGATCGACGCCAGGACCAGAATGGGCAGCGTTTCTTCGGATGTTACGGGCAAAACTCTGAGCCGTCTGAGCCAATTCCTGGTGGGCTCGCACTTCGATTACACCAGTCAGACCCCCAAGCGGCGCGTCTACCTGCGCATGGGCCGCGGAAGCATCGAGATCTTGCAGGATCGGCCGTAGGCCATGATTCGTGCGTTGGGCGCCGTACTGGTCTATCTCGTGATGCTGGGCGCCTGGGTGGCCGTGGGACTGTTTATCCTGATCGCGCCGGCTCGCTTCGGCAACCTGGTGAACGAGAGTTTCGGAGTTTTTCCGCCTGTGCGCGCGAGTGACTGGGGCAAGAAGCTGTTTCTGCGGCTGCTTGGCTTGGGCCTGTTGGCGTTTGCGGCCCGCTTCGTCTGGGGAATCCGGCAACTCTTCCGGCCTGGCGGATAGTTACTCCGAGTACCCGCTCCTGGCATACACATTAGTGTGAGTCACATTCAGTTTCACACTGATTCTGTGCCACTTTCCAGGCTGAACCTGCTGCGCGGGATAGTAGGCCAGCAGGTATTGGTTGCGCATCGACAGGACCGCCTTGGCGATGACCCTATCGGCATCTTCCCAATCGGAGATGGTAAAGTGCAGGCCGCCCGTATTTTCCGCCAGGTCCTGTAGGAAGGCGAGGCCGCGCTGTTCTTCCTGCTGCTCAATGGCCTTCTTAGTGCGCACGCGAGAGTCGACGCGGATTGCGTAAATCTGCACATCGGCTTCCATAGCCAGCCGCATCAGTTCGCCCCTGGACCTGCGGCTGTGGTTGTCCATTCCATCGGACAGGATCAAAAGCGCCCGGCGCGGGTTGGCGGCGGATCGCATCCGTTCGAGGCCGGCATAAATGGTATCGATCAACGCCGTATCGCCACTGGCGGTGAGCAGGTGAGCCCTTTCGACAAGCGCGCCCAGATCCGAAGTAAAAGCGGAAGAAACGTCCGGCCGGGTGGAAACCGTAAACAGGAAGGCTTCGTCCGCGGAGTTGGCGTTGTCGGCAAACGTGCGGAGCGCGGTCTTGGCGACGCCTAGTTTGTCTCGCATGCTTCCGCTGGTGTCGAAGATGAGTCCAACCGAAGCAGGCGCATCCTCGGCGGAGAAGGCGGCGATAGGCTGCGGCGCTTTATCTTCGAAGACGGTGAAGTTAGAGCGGTCGAGGCCGTTCACGGTGGCGCCCCTGCGATCGGTAACCGAGACCGGTACCAGCACCAGGCGTGAGTCTGCCCGAATCTGGCCGCTAGCCTTGTGCGGGGCACCGATAAGAAAGAGCACCAGGGGCAACCATCTTGACATGAAGGCCTGGAACCATGTTAGTCGGCCGCCTATAAATAAGGCATAAGCCAGCAGTAAGGAAGTCGTAAACGGGATCGGAATCCGGACTAGTTTAGCCGTCGCGCAGATCGACGATTATGTGCCCACCGTGGGGCGGGCTATTTAGCCCGCGGACCCGCTCTCTAGCGGGTCCAGCCGCCTGAAAAGGCGGCTGCGGCCAGGATTGGCCGCCCCACACAGGCGTCTGAATACTTTTCCGGGATTTCGGACGCACTATACTAGTTGCCGCCTGCCGCGAAACGATAGCCTACCCACGGCTCCGTCAGGATGTACTTCGGCTTAGCGGGGTTCGGCTCGATCT
>Ga0187867_10004737_pt1 | contig 10446 bp, 6 predicted proteins | sample June2016WEW_13_1_FD_132976 | JGI IMG/M metagenome (GOLD analysis project Ga0187867, IMG submission 132976) | Peatland microbial communities from SPRUCE experiment site at the Marcell Experimental Forest, Minnesota, USA - June2016WEW_13_10 | ecosystem: Environmental > Terrestrial > Soil >... | reverse complement strand
TTTCGGTCACACTGTCATTTGTATCGACACGGATGCACAAAAAATCGAGGCCCTGAAGGCCGGGAAGATGCCGATCTTCGAACCTGGCTTGCAAGATCTCGTCGGCAACAACGTACGGCAACGCAGACTTTCCTTTTCGACTGATCTTGCCGGCGCAGTTGCCAGCTCTCAAGCGGTTTTCATCGCGGTCTGCACACCTTCACGGCGCGGCGACGGCCATGCGGATCTTTCCTTCGTCTACCAGGCCGCCCGCACGATAGCCGCCGGTCTTGATGAATTTACGGTGGTCGTGACAAAATCCACTGTCCCCGTCGGCACAGGCGACGAGGTCGAAAGAATCATTCGCGAAACCCGGCCGGACGCCGATTTCACGGTTGTGTCCAACCCGGAGTTTCTGCGCGAAGGGGCAGCCATCGATGACTTCAAGCGGCCGGACCGCATTGTCATCGGCATCGAGGACAAGCGCGCCGAAGCGGTCATGAGAGAAATCTACCGCCCGCTCTATCTGAACCAGGCGCCCTTCCTTTTTACCAGCCGTCGCACGTCCGAACTGACCAAATACGCGGCAAACGCTTTTCTGGCGACTAAAATAACGTTCATTAATGAAATCGCCGATCTTTGCGAGATGACGGGGGCCAATGTGCAAGACGTGGCACGCGGAATCGGCCTCGACAAGCGAATTGGATCAAAATTCTTGCACGCGGGACCAGGCTACGGGGGCTCCTGCTTTCCCAAGGACACCCAAGCACTGATCAAAACAGCCCAGGATCATGGCACGCCGATCCGCATCGTTGAGGAGGTTGCCGCTGTCAACGATCAACGCAAGCGCGCCATGGGGCGCAAGGTTTTGGCTGCCTGCGGGGGGACGGTGCGCGGTAAGACAATCGCGGTATTGGGCCTCACCTTCAAACCAAACACCGACGATATGCGCGATTCGCCCGCGATTTCGATCATCACGGCTCTGCAGGACAATGGCGCGCGGATCCATGCCTTCGATCCTGAAGGCATGGACCAGGCGCGCCTCGTCCTCAGCGACCTTACCTTTTTTTACGACCCTTACTCCTGCTGCGAAAAAGCCGATGCGCTCGTCATCGTGACCGAATGGGATGCGTTTCGCGCGCTTGATCTCGATCGCGTCAAATCGGCTCTCGCTTCACCGGTCATGGTCGACCTCCGCAACATTTACGATCCGGCAGAAATGGCCCGGCGTGGTTTTGCCTATAGCTGCGTCGGCAGAAGCTCCGTCCAAAGCGAAAGAGCGGGCGTATAGACGGGCCCGCTCATGTCTGGACAGCCGGCGTCGGGGCGCGGTCCGGCAGGTCACCAGTATTTGCGGTCTTCCGGCGCGATCGGCGACGCTATAGAATTCCCCGTACAAACGTGAAGGATAGCAGAGCCAGGCGGTTCGGCACGGCACGGTCTGCTTCCTTTTCTGGCACCGGTCCAATGCGGCGGGACGGAAGCCCAAGTAGCCGTTCAGGAAATATCGCCCTGGCAAATCCGCTCGTCTCCTTAATCCAAGAAGCTTAACGCGACCCCCCGGCACCTTGAAATGCCATAAATAACCGGATTTGGCCGGGTGGCCCGGTGGCTATTGACAAAAGTTTAATCTATAGACTTAGTTGACGAAATCATGCGCACAACTGTCTTTGACGCAGCACTTTCTAACAATACAGAATCGGATAGGCTTCGTGTTGAAGTTTCCTTTTATATTGGGCGATTCCGCCGCAATCGCCGCAGCCCTCCGGATATTGCAAGGACAACAACCCGCGACTTGTTTGCGCAATTTGGGCATACGGTCATTTTTAGCCGGTGCGGGAATTGCGTGCTTAAGCCTATTATGTGCCGCTATCTCACTTCCAGCGATGAGCGAGGAGGCGAAACTCCTCAATGTTTCCTATGATCCCACTCGGGAACTCTACACAGATATCAACGCTGTGTTCGCGGAGCACTACAAAGCCCGCACGGGCGTAAGCGTGACCTTCGAACAGTCGCACGGGGGATCGAGCAAGCAAGCGCGTTCGGTGATCGATGGATTGAAAGCCGACGTCGTCACCTTGGGCGCCGGCTGGGATATCACCGCGATCGAGCGGGCCGGGCTGATCAATCCTGGCTGGCAGGAGAAACTGCCTTACAATTCCTCCCCCTATACATCAACCGTCGGCTTTCTGGTGCGCAAGGGAAACCCGAAAAACATCAGGGATTGGAAGGATTTAACTAGGCCTGGCGTGCAGGTGATCGTGCCCAACCCCAAAACGGGCGCCGCTGCACGCTGGGCATTCCTCGCGCTTTGGGGCGCAACGGCCAATGCGAAGACTCATGATCTCACGACGTTTCAGGGGCTGAAGGACGCGCAGGAGGCGGCGCGTTCGGCGCGGGATTTCCCAGTCTACCAGAACGCTGAAGCTCGGACGGTGATTGAAAAATTCTACAACAACAACGTGCCTGTTCTCGATACGGGCGCGCGTGGCGCGACCGTCACTTTCGCCCAAAAGCAGCTTGGCGACGTCCTGTTGAACTGGGAAAACGAACTCTGGCTGGCGCTTGACGAATTCGGCAAGGACAAATTCGAAATCGTCTACCCGTCGAGCAGCATTCTCGGCGAGCCGCCTGTCGCCGTCGTTGACGAGGTCGTGGACAAAAAAGGCACGCGCGATGTCGCGGAAGCCTATCTAAAGTTTCTCTATACGCCAGAGGCACAAGAAATCGTCGCGCAAAATCATTATAGGCCGCGCGACGTCGAGGCCTTGAAGAAATATAGCTCGGACATGCCGCCGATCCCGCTCTTCACCATCGACGAGATCTTTGGCGGCTGGCCAAAGGCGCAGGAAGCGTTCTTCGCCGACGGAGCGCTCTTCGACAAAATTTACAGGCCCGCCAAATGAACGGAAACGCCGTAACGGAGGACCGCTTCCCCCCAAGACCGCCAGCAGGCAAGCTGTTTCGCTCTCCATCTGGGCCATCGCGTCTTATTCCAGGGCTGCCGCTGACCCTCGGCTACACGCTGTTTTATCTGTCGGCGCTGGTTCTCATTCCGCTCGCCGGCATGGTTTTCAAGACCACGCAGCTGAATTGGAGTGAATTTTGGCAAACGATAACCGATCCGATCGTTATGGCTTCCTTCAAGCTCACCTTCACGGCCTCCGCCATCGCGGCGGCCGTCAATGGTATCTTCGGATTGATCGTTGCATGGGTGCTAGTGCGCGAGCCTTTCCCGGGACGGCGCTTTTTCGACGCGCTGATTGACCTTCCCTTTGCCTTGCCGACCGCGGTCGCCGGCCTCACATTCAGTTCGCTTTTTCTGGCGAATGGCTGGATCGGCGGACTAGGCCGCCACCTCGCAGACTTGGTGAACTGGCTCGCGGGGCTCGCCGGCTTTGGCGAGATTGTCTACGCCGATGCCCTATCGTGGTTGAATTTCCCTTATTCGAATACCAACACAGGCATCGTGCTCGTTCTCATCTTCGTTGGTCTTCCTTTCGTGGTGCGCACGGTTCAGCCGGTGCTGCGGGAATGGGATACGGAAAATGAACATGCCGCGGTGAGCCTTGGCGCCAACAGCTGGACCATTTTCCGCCGCGTCATCTTTCCGGAAATCTTCCCGGCGTGGCTCAGCGGTGTGGCCTTGGCCTTCGCCCGCGCGATCGGCGAATATGGTTCGGTGATCTTCATCGCCGGAAACATTCCCGGAAAGTCGCAAATCGCGCCTTTGCAGATTGTCATTAAGCTCGACGACTTCCGCACCGCGCAAGCCACTGCCATCGGCATTGTGTTGCTGTTGTTCTCGCTTCTCCTTCTTCTCGGCATCAACGGGATCGAATGGTGGACGCGCCGCCGCGAACATCGGGTAGCCTGACGCATACGCGCGGTTTCCTTCATCGACCACGATCGGAATGAGGACTCGTCCATGGCAGGAGCGCCGCACCAAAATCCAACCATGGGAGGGACAGGGAAACCAGCCCCGCCGACCCATCCGCTCGTCCGCCGCGTCACGATCGCTGTGACGGTCCTCTTTCTCTCCGTTTTTATCGTTGTCCCGGTTGTGAATGTGTTCTCTCAGGCGCTTTCTAAGGGGTTTGACGCCTACGCCAGCGTCTTTTACGCCGCAAGCCCGCCCGAGGGCACAAAGCTAAGTCAGGCCGAACGGCGCAAGCTTTTGTCTGACCGGAGTCAGGCCGAGAAAACTTGGAGTTCGATCAGGCTGACCATGGGGATCGCCGCTGTCGTCGTCCCCCTCAATATTATCTTCGGTCTTGCCGCCGCATGGTCGGTCACAAAGTTCCGATTCAAGGGCCGCTCTCTTTTGATCACGCTGATCGACCTGCCTTTCTCGGTCTCGCCCGTCATCGCGGGACTCATCTTCGTACTGCTGCTTGGCCGGAGTGGTGTGTTCGGCCCATGGGCCTCGAACTTGACCTGGCCGGACCCTTTCTCGCTCCACTGGCGTGGCTTTGCGCAAGAATGGTGGCCGTTCGCATTCACTCAGAGCTTCACCGGGATCATTTTCACACCCTTGGCGATCGCACTCGCGTCGATTTTCGTCACATTTCCTTTTGTCGCGCGCTCGTTGATTCCGCTGATGGACTCTCAAGGGTCCGACGAGGAAGTGGCGGCGCTCTCGCTCGGCGCCTCCGGCTGGCGCACTTTCCGCACGGTCACCTTGCCGAACGTGAAATGGGCTTTACTTTACGGCGTCATTCTTTGCACGGCGCGCGTGTTTGGCGAGTTCGGCGCGGTTTCCGTGGTCTCCGGTCATACAGACGCCAACGACACCATGCCGTTGCGTATCGAAAAACTATGGAACGAATATAACAACCAGGCCGCCTTTACCGTCGCATCTTTGCTTGCCCTGCTGGCAGTTGTCACTCTGGTTGTCCAGGTGCTCGTTGAACGCAAAACCGGCAAGGCTGCGATGACCGAGGTAGAAGGAGTAGACATGCCATGAGCATCGAAGTTATCGGGGTCAGCAAGACCTTCAATCGGTTCAAGGCGCTCAGCAATGTCAATTTCAAAGTGGAAACGGGCGAACTTGTCTCGCTGCTCGGGCCAAGCGGCTGCGGCAAGACAACGCTTCTTCGCGTGATCGCCGGCATGGAAGCCGCCGACCCCGGCAGTGGGCCAATCCTTTTCGACGGCCACGACGTGACCGGTCAGGAGGTGGGCAAGCGGCGCATCGGTTTTGTCTTCCAAAGCTATGCCCTGTTCAAGCACATGAGCGTCTTCGAAAACGTCGCTTTCGGGCTGCGCGCGAAGCCCTGGCGGCAACGGCCTAGAGAGGCGGAGATCCGCGCCAAGGTCGGCGAGCTTTTGCAACTTGTTCAGCTGCAAAACTTCGCGCAGCGCTATCCATCCCAGCTCTCCGGCGGCCAAAGGCAAAGGGTGGCGCTCGCCCGTGCGCTCGCGGTCGAGCCGAGTGTCCTATTGCTCGACGAACCTTTTGGCGCCCTCGACGCAACCGTCCGGCGCGAGCTGCGGCGCTGGCTTCGCAAATTGCATAGCAAGATCCACGTGACGACCATCCTCGTCACCCACGACCAGGAAGAAGCGCTTGAAGTGTCGGATCGGGTTGCCGTTATGAATGAAGGGAAAATCGAACAATTCGCGTCGCCGGAAACGATCTACGACAACCCGGCCAATCCATTCGTCTTCAAGTTCCTCGGCAGCTACAATCTTTTTCATGGCCGCAAGCCCAATGGCAGCACGGCCGTGGCGGCGAGCCCGTCAAGCGCAAACGGCGTGACATTCGTACGGCCTCATGACGTCGAAATCAGGCGTGAGAATACCGACGGATCTGGCATCGCCGCAAAAATCAGCCATATCGCCTTTGCCGGTTCCTCGGTGAATGTCGAACTCGCGCGCATCGACGATCAAGCCGTCGTCGACGCAGCTCTATCCATGCACGCCTATAAGGATCTTGGCCTAAAGCCCGACGACAAGGTTTTCATACGACTGCGCAATACAAGGTCGTTTGATGATGATTATGTGATCTGAAATGCCGCGAACCCGGTCTCCCCAAACGCGGAACATGGGGTATAACTAAAGAGATCGAGACGATGAGCGATTTCTCTTGAAGCGATCATGGTCCAGAGCGCGGGATGAGGAAAAGTGGAAACCGGGTTTCGCCCGCATCCCTATCTAAACTTTTGGATTCGATCACATCCATGATTTTGGATGGATTCCTTCCAAATTCATGGCGATCTAGCGTCCCGCTCAATCGCGGATTGCTTGATGGATCCGACAGCGTCTTTCCAAGCGGCCTCCGAGATAGCCGTGCGCAGACAGCGCGCGAGCACCTCGTATTTCCCGCGCTGGGACTGACTAGCGAGCTTCACGCACGCCTCCCGCTCTGAGACCGGCGTTTGGGTCCATGAACTCGCGACTTCGCTGCGATAGCGGGTTTCCGTATCCTGGCACAACACGAGCGGTCGCGGATGCCCGGCGAACATTGAGCAGGACTTCTCGACCGAGAAGTCAGGCAAACCCATAGGCCCAGGATCCGCCAATACTGGACCAGAGATCGTTACCAGAGCGGCGAGGAATGCTAATCTCATCATTGCTAACCTTCTCACGAAACTTGTATCCGCATAAGTTAAAAATTCGCCATAATCACCAATGAATGGTAAAATTTTATATTTACCTACCCATCATCACACTTCAAACATGCCACTGCCAGACTTAAGATTAAAGACATTACGCGGGCGTCACACCAAGAGCCGTCTGGACATTTCCTGTATTGTACCTAAGTTAAACTGTCGGGCAGGAGAGGCTTAATTCACGATTGAAATCTTAGGTAGTAATTTATCGACTGCCATCGATTGTCAATGCTCCATATGGGTAAGCATTGGACTCAACTGTACAATGTTCAGCCGCCCAACGGTCCGGAATCAGCCCGCAACTCTTTGCCTTATAAGCCCTTACCTCCTGAGCTTGCGTCATTCTCCCCCTCACCGTCCGCGCACTGAAACACGGACAGGTATTCAATATTTTGGTTAATTAATTTTGATTATTTAATGGCAAAGCATAAAAAAACTATCATATGTTTCTACTTTGTCCAGGCACTCATCCTATTCCGCCTCCTGCGCCGCAAGTTTTGCACAAGCTTGTGTTATCGAAACTCCGGCTGCCTGTCCTATTTAGCGCCCCGGCGAGGCTGGCGCGACCAGCTTCAAACTTCACGCCTTGCGTGCGGCGGCGGGCCTTCCGGCTTGGTCGCAAAACGGGAAGTTTGGAATCGCGGGCCGCGATGCTTTGCGGAACACGGGATGTTCGCGCGGGATACCTCTTCTCTCCCCGGCGACAAAAGGCTACATTGCGTCGCAGCAACCGGGTTCGCGGGCGTACCGGCGCTGGAATGCGGCCACGGTGGATATTTGAATGGGGCAACAGATCACGCAAGAGGCGGGGGAACCTGCCGTACCGCGAAAAACTGCCTTCGCCGGCATGGCTCTCGGATCGCTCGGCGTCGTGTTCGGCGACATTGGAACGAGTCCGCTCTATGCGTTGCGTGAATCATTAAATCATATCAAAGCGACCGGGGTCACGGATGGCGGGGTGATTGGAACCATATCCCTGCTCATGTGGGCGCTGTTCTTTACCGTTACAGCAAAATATGTGTTGTTTCTCATGCACGCGGACAATCGGGGCGAAGGCGGCATCCTATCCCTGATGGCGCTCGCCCAATCGGCGCTTGGCCACGCCGTGGTGCCGGTCTTCTTTCTCGGTGTCGCGGGGGCGGCACTGTTTTCTGGCGACGCGATCATCACGCCAGCGATTTCGGTCCTCTCGGCCATCGAGGGACTGGAACTCGTGACACCGATTTTCTCACCCTATATCCTGCCGATCACCATCCTTATTCTGGTGTCGCTCTTTTGGGCGCAAAGGCGGGGCACCGCGCGCGTCGCTGCCTTCTTCGGCCCCATCATGGCGGTTTTTTTTCTGGTAATCGGAGTCTTGGGCGCGGCCCATATCGGCGATGCGCCACGCATCCTTCTCGCCTTCAATCCTATCCATGGCTTGCGATTTTTGTTTGGCCACGGCCTCCTCGGCTTCGTCGTGCTTGGCTCCGTCTTCCTTGCGGTAACAGGGGCCGAGGCGCTTTACGCGGACATGGGTCATTTCGGCCGCGCGCCTATTCAAACCGCCTGGATTCTCTTCGTGCTTCCGGCGCTGAGCTTGAACTATCTCGGCCAGGGCGCGCTCGTTCTCGCCAATCCGGCGGCCGTGGACAATCCGTTTTTCCTGCTCGCGCCGCACTGGGCTCTTCTGCCCCTCGTCATCCTGTCCACGATCGCGACTGTCATCGCGAGTCAGGCCGTCATCACCGGCGCGTTCTCGCTTGTGCGCCAGGCGATTCAGCTCGGACTGCTGCCGCGCATGCTGATTTTGCACACATCCGAGACCCAGGAAGGTCAGATCTTTCTTCCACGCATCAATCGTCTGCTCTTGATCGGGGTATTGGTACTAGTGCTTGTATTCAAGAGTTCAAGTTCGCTCGCCTCCGCCTATGGAATAGCGGTGACAGGGACCATGGTGGCGACCACCTCGCTCGCTTTCGTCGTGGTCTGGAAATGCTGGCATTGGCCGGTTTGGCTTGCGGGCCTGTTTGTTTCCGGCTTTCTCGCCATCGATTTGGCGTTTCTTACCGCCAATCTCATGAAGATCATCGATGGCGGCTGGGTGCCTCTGCTAATCGCAGGCTGCTCGATGGTTGTGATGTGGACCTGGGTTCGCGGCACAAGGCTTCTTACGCAAAAACTCCGCCGCGATTCGATCCCAACACCCGATCTCATCCGGATGCTGGAGAAGTCGAAACCCATGCGGGTGGCAGGAACCGCTGTTTTCCTCACGAGTTCTCCTGAGATCGCGCCTTCCGCCTTGATGCATAATCTCAAACACAACAAGGTCCTTCACGAACGCGTTTGGATTTTGTCAGTCTTGACTGAAGATACGCCACGGGTTCCTGCCAGCAAGCGCTTTCAAATCGAGAAGCTTTCCGAGGATTTCACTCGTGTTGTCCTGCATTATGGCTACATGCAAAGTCCACGCGTTCCCGCCGCGCTCGCCTCGTTGCGCAAAGCAGGCTTGAAATTCGACATCATGACGACATCATTTTTTCTCGGCCGGTATACGATCAAGCCCGCCCCCAATTCGGACATGCCCTTGTGGCAGGACCGGCTTTTTATCGCTCTCGCGAGACAAGCGGCGAACGCGACCGACTTCTTCTCGATTCCGTCCGATCGCGTCGTCGAGCTCGGCGCCCAGGTCACGGTCTAACACGAAGGTGATGATGTCTCCGACGGATCGCTTGGCTCGTGGGGGAAGAACGAGACAAGCCGGTTCAGGTCTGATGGGATGCGGCTTCCAGCGTGCGGCGGTACGCATCACGGTTCACGCAATGCCGCATGAGCAAGCGTGGGTGCGTGAAGAGAGCAACTCCCATACCAAGATTTTTCGCTTGAACCCGCATTGTATTTCACTGCGCCTAAGGCAAGTCTGTTTGCACAGCCATCAATCGGACTAAACTGGCGTCGGCGTTGCTCACGGCCGATGCCGCGCAGGGACACGAGAGCCGCTCCTGCTGCAAGGCCCCCTGCCACTCCCTAATTGATGCTATATCGGATCGGCACGGTGAGACTGACGCTCGATCCCATCTCCGGCGGCAACGGCCGGCCGCTCGCGTGCCGCGCCATGTCGAGCGCCGCTTGATCAAGCGTAGACGAGCCGGAACTGCCAATAACCCGCGCCGACACGACGTGACCGCCGCGATCGATCGTGAGTGCGAGACGGACCGTGCCTTGCTCGCCCCGCGCCCGCGCCGCTTCCGGATAATGTTTGGCCCAACTCAAAGCCGCGGCCCAGGAGCTGCGCCACGCCGACACCTCTGCCGCGCTCGACGCATGCGAGGCGGCTGCCTGGGACGCCGCCGCCGCGCGGGGCGGCGCGCTGGTGCGCGGCGCCGGCGGCTCGTGTGTCGGTTTCACCACCGGCTTCGGCTCTTCCTTCACGATTTTCTTGGGCTTCGGTTTCGGCTTGGGCGGCGTCATCAGGACGACATTCGGCTTGGGAGAGGGGGCAAGCTCCGGCACCGGGATCACCTGCTGCTGCTCGACCGCTTCGGGCTCCGCCTGCGTCATTTTCGGTCCCGGCGTCACGTCGGGAGGCGTCTCGCTTAGCGGCGCGACATCCAGAGGCGCCAGATCGATCATCACCGCCGCCGGCGGCTCTCCGGCCGACCGGAAGTCGCGAACGTACAAAATCCAAAAGACAAGCGCCGCATGGACAAGGACGACCGCAACGGCGGCGAACAACCAGCGCCGCAGCGACGGCTCGTCATCAACGGGCAAAACTGAATTTGCGAGCGTTTTGGCCACTCCGTTGGCGGACGTGCCGGAAACCATGCCGGCGGTCGTCACGGCTTCGGCTCCAAGGGCTTGGCCTCTAAGGGTA
>Ga0187867_10004733_pt1 | contig 10451 bp, 9 predicted proteins | sample June2016WEW_13_1_FD_132976 | JGI IMG/M metagenome (GOLD analysis project Ga0187867, IMG submission 132976) | Peatland microbial communities from SPRUCE experiment site at the Marcell Experimental Forest, Minnesota, USA - June2016WEW_13_10 | ecosystem: Environmental > Terrestrial > Soil >... | reverse complement strand
CCCAGCACCCGGCCGCCACGGCGCAGCCGGACCGGAACGAGATCGTCGGAGGCCCCAGCGAGATGAGTTCCGGCAAAACGCACGAGGATGCCCCCATCCTCGACAAAACGCTTAAGATCATCATGCGCCTCGCCCGGCACCATGCCGACATCGGCCAAGATCATGATCGCGACATGTTCGCCGAGAAGGGATCGTACCGGATCGGTGGCGGAAGGGCTTGCCTGGCGGACATCCGCAAAGGGGGAAAGCGCCTTGGTGAGATAATAGGCCGGTGCGAGCAGAGGCTGTGCGAGATCCGCCGTTTCGCCGCTGACGAGGCCGGCACGGCGGCGACGCCAGCGCTCGTCGAGAAGGAAAACCGCCGCTGCCGAATGTTCGCGAGCGATTTCGAGACGGGCAATCTCATTGCGCAATTCGACGGGCATCTCGAATTTGGCTTGCGCCTCGTTGGCCCCGGCGAAATCGAACGAAGCTTCGCCGAGCGCAAGCCCCTTGCGGTCGAGCGCACGGACAACGCCCTGCTCGGGGCTGGAGAGCGCCGCGCGGAGCACACGCACATCGAGACGGCCGGTTTGGTTTTGCGCGCCCGTGAGCGCGCGAACGGTTGTCTTATCTGTCACGAGCGTGAGTTCGCCGGAAAGGGCCGCAAGCTTGCCCGCGAACTCCCGCGCATGGCCGCGATCAAGCCCGTCCGCGATCCAAACAATGGCGGGCTTTTGATGGGCGGCGGCATATTTTTCAATAGCAGTTAGAACCGGTAATCGGTCAGGGATGAATGGTACGGGTTTGAGTGCCCGCAAGCGATCTTGCGCCTTGGCCGCTTCGATGGGCATGATGTCGCGGGCGGCCTCCGATGTCGCGACGATGGCTGCGAGCTGCGAACTTTGCTTGGCCGCCTCGATTCGGCGTGCCGCTGCAGCAATTCTGCGCTCCCATCCTGGTGCCGCAGGCCAGCCATTGTCCAGCACGATGAGCAAGGGCCCCGTCTGCGTCCCCGCGGCCAGCGGGTTCAAAACGGGTCCCGCCATCGCGAGAATGAGGCAGGCCGCGATGCTCAGACGCAAAAGCAGCAGCCACCAGGGCGTGTGCGACGCGGTCTCATCCCTTGGGCGAAGCCCCAGAATGAGTCGCAGCGGCGGAAACGGCACAAGTGCTGGGCGCGGCGGCGTGATGCGCAGCAGAAAATACAAAAGCGGCAAGCCCGCGAGTGCGGCGAGGACGAAGGGAAAAGTGAAAGCGAGCGGAATCCCGGACATCAACGGGCGGCCCCTCGTTTTGCATGCGGATTGAAGCCCGGATTGGCATCGAGCTGGACTCGCAAGGCAAGCAAGGCCTCGGTGGCAGGCCGATCGGTCCGGTGCACCATCAAGGTCCAATCGCGTGCACGTGCCGCAGCGGCAATGGCATCGCGATGCAAGGCGAGACGGCGAATATAGTCTGGCCGGAATGTTTCCGCTTGACCCACGCGCAACCGCGCCGGCGAATCGACATCGACGAATTCAGTATTCCCGATAAAAGGAAAGCTTTCCTCGACCGGATCTGTGATCATGACGAGATGGCCGCGGGCGCCGCGCTCGGCAATGCTCTCGATCATGGCTGAAATCAGTGCTGGATCGGTGAGAAAGTCGCCGATCAGAATGGCCTGGGCACCCCGCGGCAGGCTCATTCGCGCTGGTAGCTCCTCCGGCACGTAACCGGCCGTGGTTTCTTGTGCCAGCAAAACTTCCGCGAAACGTTCAACGATGTGTCTGACCGCGAAGGCGGGGGTGAGGCCTAGGAGTCCGGCGCGTTCGCCTCCGCGCACGAGCAAATCAGCAGCCGCAAGGCCGAGCACGAGGGCGCGGTCGATTTTCGACTGTAATGCCAGCCCGGAGGTAAACCACATGGAGGCGGAGCGGTCGATCCAGAGGTAAACCGTATGCGCCGCCTCCCATTCGCGCTCGCGCACATAGAGCCGTTCATCCTTGGCGGAACGGCGCCAATCGATGCGGTTTGCTGCCTCGCCCGCGACAAAAGGGCGAAATTGCCAGAAGGTCTCGCCAGCGCCCGCGCGCCTGCGTCCATGGACGCCATGCATGACGCTTGCGGCGGCTTCTTTCGCGCTTGCGCAGAGGCCTGGAAAACGCCGCGCCAATTCAAGCGCATGGTTCTGATGGCGGCGCCCGGCGCGGCTTTCACTTTTGTCGAGAAGCCGGACTTTCGCCATCGGTCAACCGGACTGTGCGGCGAGCTGGGCAACGAGATCGCTCACACTCAGGCCTTCGGCGCGCGCGGCGAAGGTCAGCGCCATGCGATGCTTGAGCACTGGGACAGCAAGCGCCACGACATCGTCGAGGGAAGGTGAGAGCCGCCCGCCGAGGAGGGCGCGGGCGCGGGTCGCGAGCATCAAGGCCTGCGTCGCGCGGGGGCCAGGACCCCAGGCGATATGCTGGGTGATCTTAGGGTCTCCATCGCCCGGCCGCGCCCGGCGGACAAGATCGAGAATGGCTTCGATCACGCTTTCCCCAACTGGAAGCCGGCGCACGAGCCTCTGTGCTGCCATGAGGTCCTCGGCACTCATCGCGGATTTTGCTTCGACGCTGGTGTCGCCCGTCGTCTCGATGAGGATCCGGCGCTCCGCCGCGCGATCGGGATAAGCGACATCGATTTGCATGAGAAAGCGATCGAGCTGGGCCTCGGGCAGGGGATAGGTGCCCTCTTGCTCGAGCGGATTTTGCGTCGCGAGAACATGAAAGGGGCGCGGCAGATCGTGTCGTTCGCCGGCGACGGAGACGTGGTATTCCTGCATCGCCTGGAGCAGCGCCGATTGGGTTCGGGGACTTGCCCGGTTGATTTCGTCGGCCATGAGCAATTGGGCAAATACGGGTCCCCGCACGAAGCGAAAACTGCGGCGCCTGTCGACGGCTTCTTCGAGGACTTCGGATCCCAGAATATCGGCGGGCATCAAATCCGGCGTGAACTGGACGCGGCGCGTATCCAAGCCAAGAACGGCGCCAAGGGTTTCGACAAGCTTGGTTTTGGCGAGGCCCGGCACACCTACGAGCAACCCGTGACCGCCCGAAAGCAGCGTGACCAAGGTCTGTTCGACAACGTCCGCCTGGCCGAAGATGACTGTATCGATCGAACTCCGCGCCGCCGCGATCCGCTCAAGCGTCGTCTCGGCTGTGCGCAGCATAGCGGCTTCAAGGGAAGCCGTGATTACTTCGGGCATGGGTGTTTTGGCCTTTTGCCTTGTTGCATCAACGAAACTTCATCTCGACGCCGGGGCCGCGTAATGACTTACTTTAAATGATAGCTCTATAGGCGGCGAGGCGCGGGTTCAAAACTTTTCGATAAATCCATAGAATGAGGCACAGATTATGGCCGAAGCGTTTCTTGTCAAATTTGGACGGCAGACTGAGGGCGGTGCAAAGCGCTATACCGAAAGCCTTGCTGCGGCTTTGCCGCCGGTGGAGCAATGGAATCCGCCGTTTTGCGGCGACATCGACATGCGGATCGCTCGCGATGGGACTTGGTTTTACTGCGGCACGCCAATCGCCAGGCCAGCTCTGGTGCGGCTCTTTTCGACCATTTTGCGCAAGGACCCCGACGGCTATGTTCTCGTCACGCCCGTCGAGAAAGTAGGCATAAAGGTCGAAGACGCGGCTTTCCTGGCTGTTGAAATGATGGTCGCGAGGCCGCAACCGGAGCTGGTTTTGCGATTTTCGACCAATGTCGGGGATTGGGTTGAGGCGGGCCCCGAACATCCCATGCGATTCGAAAAAGCCGCTTCCGGTGGAATAAAACCTTATATCCATGTGCGCGGCGATCTGTGGGCGCTCGCCACCCGTAGTGTGTCTCTAGATCTGGTCGAACACGGCGAAATAAGGGAGCACGAGGGATCGCTCTGTTTTGGCGTAACGTCGGCAGGTGTTTTTTTCGCGATGGCCAGTGCCGAAGAGGCGGAAGCGATCGAGGCCGCAGAGTTTAAAGGGAATTCATGAAAGCCGAGGCATCCGCTGACTGGCGTTTCGCTCCCGCCACCGTCTTCGCGCATGTGCGGGCGCGTCTCACGCTCACGCCAGCTCTCGATTGGCCGCAAGACGATCCCGCTCGCCTGCGTCCCGCTGCGGTCCTCATTGGATTGGCCGCCTATCCGGACGAGGTCAGGGTCATTCTCACGCAACGGACGGCCGCCCTACGGGTTCATTCGGGCCAGATCGCCTTTCCCGGCGGCAAGATCGACGCGCATGACAAGAATGCCGCCGCCGCCGCCATGCGCGAGGCGCATGAGGAAATTGGTCTCGATCCGCGCCATGTCGAGCCACTCGGCTATCTCGACCCCTTTACGACTGGAACAGGCTTTTGCATTGTTCCCGTGGTGGCCAAAATCACGGCGCCAGTCGCCTTCAAGATCAATCCCGGCGAGGTGGACGAAGCCTTCGAGGTGCCTTTCGCTTTTCTCATGGACTCGGCCAATCACGCTCTGCACCATAAGGAGGTCGACGGAAAACTGCGGCATTTCCATGCGATGCCCTATGGTGCGCGGAACATTTGGGGTGTGACCGCGGGCATTTTGCGCAATCTCTATGAAAGGCTTTATTGCTGATGTGGCGCGCCGTCCTCGATCCTCTTCTTTTGTTCGCTTCGCCCTTCGCCGCTTATGCCGCCTATCTCGTTTTGCGCCGGAAATATCCTTTCACGATCGAGCATTGGACCAAAGGCGCGGTCTCGACGCTCGCCTTGGCGGGTCTCGCGATCGCCGCCACCGGCATGCTTGCCTTCGGCATTTTCGCGCCACGCCACGAGGGCGCCTATATACCGGCTCATATCGAGAATGGCCGGCTTGTGCCGGGGCGCTTGCAATGAGCCAGACGCAAGACCAGACCATCGCGGCGCCGGACGCGCTTTGCGCCCTATTCGGTGACCAAGCCTTGCTGAGCATTCTTGCCGCGCTCACTCATGAGGAGGAAGAAACCCGGATTGTCGGCGGCGCCTTGCGCGATGCGCTGTTCGGCAGGACGGTGCGTGAAATCGATCTTGCGACCACGCTTTTGCCAGAGATGGTCATGGCGCAAGCGAAAGCCGCGGGCCTTCGCGCCATACCGACCGGGCTTCAACATGGGACCGTAACCCTGCTCGCCGGGGAAAAGACCTTTGAAGTGACGACGCTCCGCGAGGATGTAGCGACCGATGGCCGCCATGCGGAAGTCCGCTTCGGCCGCGATTTTAGGCTCGATGCGCTTCGCCGCGATTTTACGATGAATGCCATGTCCATGGCGCCTGGCGGAAGGCTATTCGATTATACGGGTGGCCTCGCCGACATTGCGGCGCGAAAAGTGCGGTTCATTGGCGAACCGGCGCGGCGCATCAAAGAGGACTATCTGCGCATCCTGCGCTTCTTCCGCTTTTCGGCCGATTTCGGTGAAGGCCCGCTCGATTCCGCCGGTCGTTCGGCGGCCATCCGTCAAAGAGAAGGCCTTGTCCGCCTCTCGCGCGAAAGAATTCGCGCCGAGCTTCTGAAGCTGCTTTGCGCGCGCAGAGCCGTGGAAGTCTGCGCGGAAATCTGTGCCGACGGGCTGCTGCATCCGCTCCTCGCCTTGGCGCCGAATCCGGCGCGGCTGCGGCGCGTCGTGGCGATCGGCGCAGGTTCGCCGCAAGATCCGCTCCTGCGTCTTACCGCGCTCTGCGTCACTCTGCCAGAAGACGCCGAGCGCCTGCGCGAGCGGCTGCGTTTGTCCAACGCGGAAGCTGAGCGTCTCGAAGCCGCCGCGCGCGCGCTTAGCGGCCTGCACGGGCTTAACGAGCCACCAAGCCCTGAGGAATTGCTGGGCCTGCTCTTCCGCCATGGCCGCCAGGCTGCTATCGACGCGATCCTTTTGACGCAAGCCGATGCCCTCCCTGGGCATGAGGGCGAATGGGCGCGGGCGCGCAAATTTCTCATCGAGACCACCGAGCCACACCTGCCGTTTTCCGGGGCCGACATGATCGCGCGGGGTATCACTGAGGGACGCGCCATTGGCGAGGCGTTGAGGGAGCTGCAAACGCGCTGGATAAAGGCTGGCTTTCCGAATGACCCGGCGCGTCTCGCGCAATTGCTTAACGATACGCCGCGAGGGGCAAAATAGGGGCGGCAAGACAGCGTGCCGCTCGTGTATAATATATCTAGTGTCCATTGAGGCGCCATTTGCGCGCGTACGGAAAAGCGTCGTGAGCACCGAACAAAAAACACCGGCTAACATCGCGCGCCGTCTCGCCGGACGGGCGCGGACGCAAGCATCTCGCAACAAAGCTTGGCGGCGCGAGACCTATACGCTTCCGCGCCTTGAGGCGCGCGACAAGGCGCGCGACTATTTTCTGAAGTTCCCGAAAGCCGCCTATATGACGGAAATTGAGTCCTGGCGTGAACTCCCAGGTGACTGCATCGAATTCACGATCCGGAGATTGCCCAGCGCCGATTGACCGGCGCACCGAAAACGGCCTTGCAGGCCAGGCATGCTTCGAGTTCGCGACGCCGCCCGACGTTGCGGGCTGGAGAGAGAGGCGCTGGCCCGGCAAACGCCTCAAACCAGGTAATAGAGGTTGACCTCTCGGTTTTCAGCCGGTTCCGAATGCCGGCAGTGATCGCATTTGTTGTCTTCGCCAAGCAATTGATAGGCGTATCGCACGGCCTTCAGAGTTGCGGAATCAGAATCATCGTCCTCGCCCTCTTCCGGGAATATATGGTCCGGTGTGTACCATTCCTGAAAGCGAAGCCGCGTGATTGCTTGCAAGAAATCCGGCCGTACGCCAGCCAACAGAACGGTAATTCCGTTCTTCTCCGCATCCTTCAAAAAATGTTCGATTCGTTCGAGGCAGACCACATCGGGATTGCGCATTCGCTTCAGGCGCAGCACAATGAAACGTGTGCCTTGCTGGATGGCGCGCCGCCGCAACTCATCAAGAGTGTGGTCGAGTTCTGGTGCGGCGCCAAAAAACAGCTCTCCTTCCAAGTCAAACACAATCATAGAGGAGCATGGCGGATCTGACGACAAACGCTCGCGGACGACACGCTCAGGACTGACGATAAGCTCGGCCGTTTTCAGTTTCGCCGCTCGCGGGATGAACAAAAGGATCGACAAACCGACGCCGACGAGAATCGAAAATTCGATGCCGATAAAAATCGCCGCGAAGAAGGTGATTAGCACCAGCCAGGCATCGTAATTCGATGCGCGGAAAACGTAGCGCAGGCGCGGCACGTCAATTAAACGGATGGCTGTCAGCACGAGCAGGCCTGCAAGCGCCGCCTTCGGAATATAGCGTGTCAACGGTGCCATGACGAGCAAGGCTATCGCGACGGCGAGAGCGGTCACGATCCCGGACGTCCGCGTGGCCGCACCTGCTTGGAAATTAATGGCCGAGCGGGACAAGGATCCCGAACCCGGCAAGCACCGGAAAAATCCGCCAACGAGATTGGCGATCCCCTCCGCCAGGCATTGGCGATTATAGTCGAGTTTCTGACCTGTATGGTTGGCTATCGATTTGGCGATCGCCAGCGCCTCCAGCAAACCCAAAAAGGCAATCGCCAAAGCACTCGACGAAAGTTCCGGGATCCAGGCGAAGTTGATTTCCGGAATATGTGGCAAAGGCAAGCTTGCCGGCACGGTTCCCGCGATCGCGACAATTGTCTTGCCGGTGACATCGGGTTGGGTCCAACCGAACAGAAAGGCTAGCGATGCGACAAACACCAAAGCCGCCAGCATGTCCATTTGGGGCAGCCTGTAGCGCCGCACCAGCCTGCGCAGAAGCAGCGCCACCGTGATCGTCGTGGCACTGATGGCGATGGCCTGTGTGTTGAACGGATCCCCCTTCATCAGGGTCAGCCATAAGCGATAGAGGACATGTTGATGGCCTGTCCCCTTGTCGTTAATGCCGAGAAGATTTGCGACTTGGCCAATCGCCAGCAAAAGGGCCGCCCCGCCCATGAAGCCGAGAATGACGGATTCCGAGATATAGCGGGTGAGATCCCCGAGCTTGAAAACAGCGATGAAAATCTGAATGACACCAACCATCACGCCAAGCAGGAACATCGCTTCATAGGCTTCGATGCGTTGATCCGGTTCAAAAAACGCCAAGGCGCTGAAGACAACAAGCGAGATCGCGCTGGTCGGGCCATTGATAAGGTGGGAAGAGGAACCAAAGATCGAGGCAACCGCCGTCACCACGATCGCCGAATAAAGCCCAAAGCGAGGGTCGACACCGGCGATCAGCGCATAGGCCATTCCCTGTGGCAGTGAAATCGCCGCAACGGTCAGACCCGCAAGCAAATCCTTGCGGCCATCGCTCCAGCTGTAATTCAAGCCGAATGGTCCGCGCGTTAAATTTGGGGCAAGCATGATTTGCCTCCTGACAAAACCCTCAGCTTGACGTGGCGGCTCACGGAAATGCCGGTTTCAAAACCGTGTCAACGATGCCATGTTCGTCGAAGAATTTATATTGGGCGTCCTCCCAATCCCTGGCCAGGAGGGTCACGGGAAAAAGATCGAGCTTTGGCAGCCGGCTGGAATATTTTTCTAATATTTCAGCGTTGACAGGACGAAAGCCGAGCTTGGCGATCGTTTCCTGAGCCTCGTCGGTGAAAAGAAAATCGAGATAGGCTTTCGCTGTTGCCCCAGTCTTGTCGCGGCTGACATTGACATCGACCCATGCCACATAGGGTTCGGCAAGAATGCTGCGGACCGGATAAACGATCGCAAGTTCGCCTTTGGACTCGTCAACTTCCCGCAACGCCTCGTCTTCCCAGGTCACATGGACATCGCCAATATTTTGCACCGCGAAGGTTGTGGCGGAGGTGCGGGCCGCCGGATCCAGCGCCTCGACATGCTCGTAAAATGCTTTCAAATAGTCGCGCGCTTGCGCTTCGCTTCCGCCTTGGGCAAGAGTCGCGCCGAACGCCGCGAGCGCGCTCAATTTGCCATTGCCGGAAGTTCTTGGATCCGGTGTGATGATCGAAACACCGGGCGTGATCAGATCGGGCCAGTCGTGAATGTGCTTTGGATTGCCTTTGCGAACCACGAAAACGATGGTGGAAAAATAAGGTTGCGAATGATGCGGCAGGCGATTCTCCCAGCCTTCTGCGATGAGGCCGTGTTTGCGAAGCGCGTCGACATCGGTAAATAGTCCAAGCGTCACCACGTCGGCGGCCTGCTGACCCTCAATGACCGATCGCGCTTGTCTTGAAGACCCGCCATGCGATTGCTTTATGCGCACGTGCTTTCCGGTCGTTTGCGCGTAGTTCGCGGTGAATTGCGCATTCAAGCCTTGGTAGAGTTCGCGGGTCGGATCATAGGAAACGTTCAGCAATTCATTTCCGGGTCCGGCATCGAGATTTTTGGCCGTGATAAGGCCGATCGCCAGGGCGACCGTTGCGATGGCACCCAAATTGAGCCAAGGGACTTTGAGTCCTCCGCCAAGTTTCGATGATCGAAATCCAAAGCCCATGATAGCCAAAACAGTTTATATATTTTATAGACTATACGACATATCGAATTCTCGTCAACCTCTTGACGCCTTTCGGCCGTGGGGATTTTCGAGGAGGGGTAGCCTGGACAATGGCGCGTACGCCAGAACGCGCGATCGATAAATATGCTTCCCGTTGGTTCTAGTGACCCATCACTATTGGGTTTGCGCTCGAAGCCGATGAATGATTATAGCGGCCGCGAAACGAAAGCCGCCCAGCTCTCATTCGTCCGGTCGTGGAGCCGTCCGGCCGGCAGCATGTAGCTCGCACATTGGAGTGCTCGATGGACTATTTGATCATCTGCGTGACAGCGGTCTTGGTGTCGGGCGTGACACTGTTTTCCGGATTCGGGCTTGGAACTGTTCTCATGCCGGCCTTCGCGCTCTTCTTTCCGGTTCCGGTCGCGATTGCCGCGACCGCGATCGTCCATCTTGCCAACAATCTGTTCAAACTTGCGCTCGTAGGCCGGAGCGCGGATTGGCCTATCGCGCTAAAGTTCAGCCTCCCGGCCGTGATCGCCGCCATCGTGGGGGCGAGCCTTTTGAATAGCTTTGCCGCTCTGCCTGCGATCGTGAGTTATACTATGGGAGGCCGGACGCATGAGATCACCGCCATCGGCGTGGTGATCGGCTTGCTCATTGTGGCATTCGCTTTGCTCGAACTCAGTCCAAGATTTGCCGACCTGAAGTTTCCGCCCCGGTATCTGATTTTAGGCGGCTTTCTCTCGGGATTCTTTGGCGGTCTTTCCGGCAATCAAGGGGCGCTGCGAGCCGCCTTCCTGATCAAGGCGGGGATGACGAAAGTAGCCTTCATCGGCACCAGCGTCGTATCGGCGGTGATCGTCGACACTGCGCGTTTGGCAGTCTACGGTCTTTCCTTCTATCGCCATAGCTTCGCACTCCTACCGTCAAGTATGATTGGAATCGTTGCCGCTGCGACCGTGGCGGCGTTTATCGGTGCCTATTTTGGGGCT
>Ga0187867_10004732_pt1 | contig 10452 bp, 9 predicted proteins | sample June2016WEW_13_1_FD_132976 | JGI IMG/M metagenome (GOLD analysis project Ga0187867, IMG submission 132976) | Peatland microbial communities from SPRUCE experiment site at the Marcell Experimental Forest, Minnesota, USA - June2016WEW_13_10 | ecosystem: Environmental > Terrestrial > Soil >... | reverse complement strand
GCCGCCCGCCAACGCCATCACCGAAAGCAAAAAAAGTTTCAGATGGGCCGCAAATCTGCATGGCGCCCTTGTCTTATCGCGCTTTTCCGAAAAGATAGACCGCGAAGCAGCGAAGGAGCGAAGGAGCGCGAAGGAGGAAATTAGATTCATTTTCTTCTTCGCGTACCTTCGCTGCTTCGCTCCTTCGCGGTAAATTTCTTCACGGTAATCACTCGTAGGCCAATGCATGATTTGAGGCTCGTCGGCGAAGCAGAAGCTCATAAATCCCCGTTCAGAATCTCGCCAAGCTGCAAGCTCACCTCGCCGACCTGCTGTTCGTTCAGCCGGGGGTTCAGCAAATCCAGCAATTCCTCCCGGCCCTTGAACCGGACCGACCATATTTCCTTTTCGGCCTCGTGCCGCGTCGATTCGTAAACGATCCGCCGCTTGCGCATCAGGATCAGCCCCAGCACAAACCGGAAATTGACCTTCGCCGGGTCCACCGCCTGACCCAGCCGCTCGAACAATTCGCACAAAACGTCGTCGTCCACAAATACGTTCTTCTTGGCGGTCGGCGGATGCATCGTGGTCTGCCAATATCCCAGCAACCCCGCCTTGTCGAACCCGCTCCAGCATCCCGCGCACACGTCCACGCGCTCCAGCGCCGCCGGCGTCTCGCGCAGCGCCGCCATCAGCTTCTCCCCCACCGCGATGGCCCGCCCGCAAACCTGGCACTTCGCCTCGGCCTTGGCGATGGCGTATCCCACCGGCTTGCCGGACGGCGCCGAATGGCTTGCTTCCTGCTTTGCCTCCGACGCCGTGGACTGCCCGTTCTCCATCGCTAACCTCCGTGTTCAATACACCACGAATCGCCGGGCTTCCGTTCCGCCGGGTCCGACTTCGAACTTCACCGGCTTCCCGCACCGCGGACAACGCCCGCTGTACGCCGTGCCTTCGGCATTCCGGTAGATTCTCTGATAAACCGAGCAGCAAGCAAACAGCACGCTCAAATACGGCCGGCCCTGCGCCGAAGATTTCTCGTCGAGCTTGTCTTTGGGTTGATCGCTCATTTCTCAGCTTGACGACGCCCGTTGCGAAATTCGCCGGACCACGCTCTGAATCACCCCCCGCGCCCGGGAAAGAAGCCGGTCGCTGGTTTGCTCGATCCGCCGGCGCTGCTCGACGTCGCCGATCTCCTTCAGATTCGCTTGCACGTTGTAAAGCGCCGCCCGCGTGGTCGCCATGGCCAGCTCCGCGCAAACCGACAGATCGGCCAGCAGATACTGATTGACCTTTTCCGCCAGTCCATCTGCCAGTTCCAGGATCGCCACCGCCGTCCCCGCAATCGTCTGCGGCACGGTCGTGCAAATCATGACTGTCTGTTCCCACGTCGCCGAATCCGCCCCCTTCCGCGCCGCCGCCATCGCCTCGTATGCCGACTGATCCTCCGCCATCAATTCCAACATGATTTCCCGCGCCCGGCGAAACTCACCCAACCCCGCCTTCAACGCCTCGGCGTGATTTTCCAGCCCCTTCTTCCCCACGCTGTAGTTGAGAACCATCTCCCCCATCGCCGCCGCCAGCGCCCCGGCCAGTGCCGCCGCGCTCCCGCCGCCGGGCGTCGGCTGCTTGGCGGCGGCGGCGTCCAGAAACTTCTCGATCGTCGTCGTCCTATCCAGCAAGCGATTCTCCCTATTTCGCCCCCACGTCGTGCCGCACCCCACGCGGAGTCAGATCGATCGGCGGAAACGAATCAAAACTGTACGGACCCGTATGAATCTGCACGTTCTGGGGCGTCGGCGTGCAGATCGTCACCACGCATTTGCTCAGCCGCCGTCTTGCCAATTCCTGCACCTTCGGCAACGCCACCGCGTTAATGCGATCCGCAAAACCCGCATGATACCCATACCCCAGCCCAAACAACTCATCCGTCGCCGCCACCGACGCCTGGTCCGCCGGCTTTTCCGTCTCCAATGCCTGGGCCGTTGTGATCATCTCCTTGCTCCGCGAAAACCAATCCGTCTGAATATCCGCCTCGGTGCCCTGCAACCGAGCCATGTTTTGAATGATCGAATTCGTCACCTTGTTGACGTTCTTCGGATCGCACACCGCATAGACCAAAAACGTGCCCTTGTATTGATCGCTCCGCCCCGGCACGTTTTCCGAGGCCGCCTCATACGACCAACCCTGTCCCCGCAACGTCTCGAAGATATACCCCGTCGGATATCCATATCCCCCCGTCAAGCATTGCGACACGATCAACGCGGATTCATCCGGCTCGCCCATCCGGCTGTCGGCCTCAAACCCGATCATCACCGCCGCCACTTCCTGCTCCGTCTTCTGCACCGCCACCCGATCGACCGCAATCGTCGCCGGCCCCGCCGGCCGCGTCGGCGCCGCCCCCGCCGGCGCGTCGCTCTTCGGCGGCTGGGGCAGATGCCCGCCGCTGAAATACTTCCGCGCCGTCGCAACCGCCGTGTCGTTATCCACGTCCCCGAATATCGCGATCACCCGCGGCGCCGCCAGCACCTTGGTCGTGTACCACGATCTCAGATCGTCGGCCGTGAATCGCGCGACGTTCTCTTTGGTTCCGATCGGTTGAAACTGATACGGCGATCCTTGGGGCGCGAAGAATTGTCGCTTGAAATACCGGAACGCCTGCGCATCCCACGCCGCGTCCTCCCCCGCGATGGCCGCCAACGTCCGCGCCTTCATCTCCGCCAACTCGGGCGCCGCGAACGCCGGATGGTTCACGACGTCGGCATACACCTCCATTGTCTTGGCGAAATCGTCCTTGGTGCAGGTGACGTTCCAGTACCACGTGTTGTTCCCGCACTTGGTTTCCAGCGCCCCGCCGATGAGGTCGAAGAAATCCGCGATCTGCTCGGCCGATCGCCCGGCCGTCCCGCGCGGCAGCGTCGCCATCGCCAGATTCCCCAGCCCGTTCGTCGATCCGTCTTCCGCCGTCACGCCCCCCAGCGCATACATGTTGACGTCCACCAGGGGCGTCGTCGTGATCCGCTTGTGGAGCACGATCAACCCATTCTCCAAAACCGTCCTGGTGATCACGCCGGCCACCCGCCCGCCGACCGCCGACGGCCGCGTCGCCGCCTGGGCACGGATCAAGTCCTCCGCCTTCGGCAATCCCGCCGCCCCCACCGCTTCGCGCGGCAACATCGCCGTCGTCAACAACCGCTCCGGAACCAGATAATCCTTCGCCGCCCGCTGAACCTGCTCGGCCGTCACCGCCGCGATGCGCTGCACGTACCGATCGCTGAAATGCGCATCGCCGGTCGACAGATAGTCCGTCCCCATCGTCGCCGCCACGTCCTGCGACGTTTGCATTTGCTTCAAATGCGCGATCCTGATCGCCGCCTTGGCGCGCCGCAGCCGATCGTCATCCACTCCGGCGCTCTTGATCTTCTCGATGTCCTCGATTACCGCCCGCGTCGCGTCGGCGATCTTTTCCGCATCCAGCGCCAACTCGACGTCAAACGACCCGAACGCATACGCCGGCGTGTCATCCTCGCATTCGATCGCGCTGCACAATCGCCGCCCGTCGCGCACGTCCTGCGCCAAAATCGAACTCTCCCCCCCTCCCAGGATTTCCGCCAGCAAATCCAGTGCGTACATGTCCTGATCCGTCAGGCGAACCGATGGGAACGCCAGATTCAGCCGCGCCTCACCCAGCCGCGGGAACGTCGCCACCACGGTTCGCGGACCCAGCACCGGCGGCTCCGCCGCGATGTCGTGCGAAAACGCCCGGCCGGGCTTGGCATCCGACAGGTATCCCCTCATCGTCGAAAGCATCTCCTCCGGGTCCAGGTCCGCCGCCACCGCAAAGACCATGTTGTTCGGCTGATACGCCTTCTGGTAATAACTGTAAACGTCGTCCCGCGACAGGCCCTGGATCACTTCCTGATACCCGATCACCGGCACCCGCGCCGGGCTCACCTGATACCGATTGCTCTGCGTCAACTGCCAGAACACCATGTCCGGATTCCCCTTGTTGCGTTCCAGCTCCCGCTGCACCACCTGATATTCCCGCGTATATTCCGGATAGGTGATCTTCGCCCCCAGCATCCACCCCGTGACCAGGTCCGCCGCCTGGGCGAAATGCGCCGTCGTCGTGTTCACAAAAAAAGCCGTGTGATCGTACGTCGTGTACGCATTGGAATCGTTCCCGATCGTTTGCAGCAGCTTCTTGTTCTCCGCTTCCGTTCTCCGCTCGCTGCTTCCCCCGGCTACCAGATGCTCCAGCAAATGGCTCAACCCGCCCCCCAACCATTGCCCCTCATAAACCCCGCCCGTCTGGGCATACCCCCTCACCGCCGCCACCGGCGACGCCACCCGCTTGCAGATCACCACCGCCCCATTCCGCAGAACCGAAATGATCTCGTCGGGCCCGCTGACGATCCGATACACTTCAGCCCCATACCCCGGCAGGGCAGACTTGCTCTGAAGCAACTCCCCGCCGGAAGGCTGCGTTTGGGCTCCCACCGCGCCGCAGAGGAGTGCAACCAATAAACCCGAAACCAGAAACCAGAATACGGAGTTGCGAGTTGCGAGTTGCGAGTTGCGAGTTGATGGTTCTTTGGCTTTCACTCGCAACTCGCAACTCGCAACCCGCAACTCATGACTCGGATTTCGGATGTGCCCCTCACCGCGCCTCATCGTCCTGCTCGATCTCGTTCAAATACGTCAGCGCCCGCTCCAGTTCCCCCTTCAAATGCCGAACCCGCAGCAAGCTCTTCACCCGCGTCAACAGCTCGAATTTATTCACCGGCTTGCTGACAAAATCGTCCGTCCCGCACTCCGTCGCCTGCTCGATGTCCCCCAACTCGTTCAGCGCCGTGACCATCAAAACCTGAATGTCCTTGGTCTTGGGATTGGCCTTGATTTGCTTGCAAACCTGAAACCCGCTCATCCGCGGCATCATGATGTCCAGAAGAATCAAGTCCGGATTATGCTCCTCCACCTTGGCCAGCGCTTCCACCCCGTCCGCCGCCGTCACCAGTTTGACCGGAAGGCTTTCCAGGAACGCCTGGAGAAGCTCCACGTTCTGCGCATTGTCGTCCACGATAAGAACGGTGGACTGCGGCAAAAACGTTTCGGAGTTAGGATCAGGCCGCGGGGCCGAGTTCGCTTCCGTCATGAAAAAACACCTGTGCGGACGAAGACTCGGACTATACGCCCCCCCGCGCGTTTAGTAAAGGTTCACCCGGCACCCCTGCGGCGATGGGCGTGCCGACGGCCTCCGCCGCCGTGTCCTCACGCAAACCCAAGGACCTCATCCGCGCCCGCGAGTGCTCGGCTGAGTGGTCGCCGACGGAAGGTGCGATTGGATCGTTTGCATCACCAGTTTAGCCGTCGACTCCGAGCCGAATAGTCCCACGTCCACCCGGCACCAACAGAGCATCGGCGAACGCCGCTCGACGGTGATTATCATTTTTGATTTGCGGTCGTCCTGAAGCTCGATATCCCACCTCTGCCGGCCCCCGCCTCTTTTGCAGTCGCGAAGAATCTGGAGTTGGAGATCGGCCGCCGCCCGGCGGACGGCTTGGCGGCAATCGCCCGAGTCGGCCCGGAACGCCGTGTCCACATGCCCGGCCGAATACTGATACACCTCCGTCCCGGTGGAGACGGCGGTGCCCGCGATGTCGAAAAGCGCGCCCAGCGTCGCTAGCGGAAAAAGCGCACAACCGCTGCAAGTCACGAGAAAGGCCGCGCACAATCCCATCAGCAAGGGCCATCGAACCGACGCCACATTGGAAAAATAGCGACTCATCTGCCACGGCTGAGCTTACGGAAGCACCCGCGCATTTGCCAGACCCAAGAGTCGCCGCGGCTGCGTGTCCGACGTGCCGGCCAGTGATTTGATTATCAGACGGAGCCCCAGTTCTTCTATGTGGAGCTGTTTAGAGATGACCAGTTGGCCACGACCTTGCCGCCGACCGAACCAATCACGGCGATCGCCGCCACGACGATCAGGCCGGCAATCAGGGCATATTCCAGGACTTCACCGCCGCATTCATCCAACAAGAAAGCCTTCAGCATGTTCGACCCCTTTTGTGAGAAGAATTACGTAGTCGTATTGCCAAGGGACTTCATCGGAAATTCATGTCAGCGGATTAACTCTGTGCAGATCGAATTTTGCAAGATTTTCAGGCATTCTTATCGCCCGATTCACGGGAATTATGCCGATCTCGGGGCACTGGATTTCAAAAGAGCCGGCGCATAAACGCGGCGAGGCTGGGTAGCGAAGCGGCCTTGGCTTGCGGCAGCGGCGCTCCCTATCGCACCGGAAAATCAACATTCCGCCACCGACTGTTTTTCAAATCGCGGTCAAGAATTCCGCAAAGGCGACAAGATTCCCGGAAATTTTTTGACTTCGCCGTCATGCAGTAGCTATGAAACATTGTGCTTGGACGGCGACGCAATCGGTCGATTGGCGATTCAGCAGACTAAGAAGACGATGTGGCCACGAGTTGGGCGCTGTTATGCGGCACTCCTTTTCTAACGGAGCGGCCATCGATCATGCTTCGTGCACCTGGAGCGCGGATGATCATAATCACCCTGCAATCTTTGCAGTTTTCGATTTGGGCGAATGCCGACGGGGTATATACATGTGGTTGATATGACCATGCGAAAGGCAGCGTGCCACCGCATGGCGGCATAGTAGCTGCGAACGGGAAAACTCTTCAGGAGGCGAACATGAAAACTAAATCCAGCGCTTACAAATGGATCCTAACCGCGTCCGGGCTGCTTGGTCTGTCCGTACCATCCCCGGCAGTTCCGGAATACAGGAAAAGGAGAAAACACATGAATCGACGGCATTACTACCGCGTATTGGCACTGTTAGCACCTGTTTGTTTGGCGGCCGGTCAAGCCCGGGCCGACTACGTTGAGACGAATTTGATTTCCAACGAGCCCGGCGTGGCGCCGATCACCGATCCTAACTTGATAGACCCGTGGGGCCTCGCCTTTTCCGCGACCAGCCCGCTTTGGGTCTCCAATCAGGGTTCGGGAACCGCGACGGTCTACAAAATCACCGGCACCACCAGCTCAGCGACCGTGCTGACTGAGGGCGTTGCAAACATCGAGGGTGCTCCGCCAAGCGACGCGAACGGCCCCACGGGCCAAGTGAGCACAGCCGCGCCGGGGGTCACAACGGGTGCGACCGACTTTCAGGTTAGCGGCGGCAAGGCATCATTCATTTTCGACAACCTCGACTCCTCGATCTCAGCTTGGCGCGGAGGGCTGTCGAGTTCGGCCATCACGGCGACGGTTGCCGGCGCATCGTTCACCGGCCTGGCGATCGGAGACACCTCAGGCGGCGCAGCTCAGATCTATGCCGCCGATCAGAACAGCGGCAACGTCGATATATTTAACAACGTGTGGCAACAGGTCGGCACTCTCACCGATCCTAGCCTCCCCTCTGGCTTCACGGCTTTCAATGTCCAGAACATCAACGGCACCCTGTTCGTCACCTACGCAAACCCCAATGAAGCCCTCGGCGGAATCGTAGACGAATTCACCACAAACGGCGCAATGATCACCCGCTTGATCACCGATCCGGCCGGCACGCATCTTCAGTCGCCGTGGGGCCTTGCCATTGCCCCCGCGGGGTGGGGAGATTTCGCAGGCGACCTGCTCGTTGGAAATAACGGCGGCGATGACACAATCAACGCCTATTCACTCTCTGGTGTCCAGCAGGGTCAGATCACGCTCAACACGGGTCTGTTTAGTGAACAACAATTGTGGGCTCTCACGTTCGGTAACGGCGGCAGCGCCGGTTCACCGAACATCCTCTATTTCTCCGCGGGGTACACCGCCGACGCGACGAACGGCCTCATCGGTGCGATCTCCGTCCCCGAGCCGTCATCGGCCGCCCTCATCGGCGCCTGCCTGCTTGGCTTAGCGCGTCGTCGTCACCGCAGCAAACGAATTGACCAGGTGAACAGGTGATTAGGTGATCAGGTGACCGCAGCGGAGCGGCCTCGTTGTGGGCAGCGACGCTCCCTATCGCAAATTCCTTCCCCGCTCTCCTGCTCACCTGTCTCCTGCTCCCCTGCTCCATTGAAAAAGGCCACAGGAAGGCGGCCTTTTTCAATAGCGGGAGGCCGTGACCTGAGATTAGCTGTCCGTATACTCCGGAGCTATGCGAAAATCACTCATTCGCTGGGGAATCATAGGCTGCGGGGACGTTACGGAGATTAAGAGCGGGCCCGCCTTGCAGAAGGCGCGTGGCAGCACGTTGGTCGCGGTCATGCGCCGCAATGGAGCGAAAGCGGCGGATTTCGCACGCCGGCACGGGGTCGGGAAATGGTATGACGATGCGGCGAACCTTGTGGCTGATCCAGAGGTCGATGCGATCTATGTCGCCACGCCACCGGCCCAGCATGAGTTCTACGCCCTGATGGCCTGCGGCGCGGGCAAGCCGTGCTATGTGGAAAAGCCGATGGCGCGGAGCGCGGTGGAGGCAGGTCGAATGGTGCAGGCGTTTAGAGACCGGAAGCTTCCGTTGTTCGTTGCCTTCTATCGCCGCGCCTTGCCGCGATTCGTGAAGGCAAAAGAGATCATCGAAGGCGGGGAGCTGGGGGCTATTGCCAGCGCCTCCTACACCTATCGTGATAGCCAAATGGCCAGACGCGCTAATCCGGTCCCCTGGCGGCTCGATGCTGAGCAGGCCGGCGGTGGATTGTTCGTGGACATGGGATGCCACGCTCTGGATTTGCTGGACTTTTTTCTGGGGCCGCTGAACGATGTCGCGGGCAAAGCCGACAGCAAGGCCAGACAGTTTGACGTGGAGGACTTTGTCGAGCTGACCTTTACCGCCGCCGGAGGAATCACGGGAAAGGCGCTGTTTGATTTCGCCAGCGATCAGCAGGAGGACCGGTTTGTTCTTCGGGGCGACCGCGGGATGATAGAGTTCTCCTGTGGCACGGAAGGGCCACTGCTTGTGCAAACCAGCGGCAGGCCGCCGGAAGCGGTGAATGTGGAGACGGTTCCACACGTGCAACAGCCGCTGATTCAGACGGTGGTAGATGTATTGCTGGGAGATTCCGCGCCGCCGGCCTGGATCAGCACGGGAGCGGTGGGCCTCAGAACGCAGCAGGTGATGGATCAGGCGCTCGTGCGGTTCTATGGCGGTCGGAAAGACGGATTCTGGAAGAAGAACCGAAATGAGTAGCGCGACAACTGGGGTGTTCGGTAGCCTTTCGTCTCTGGCGAGTCCTGTTTTGTGTACAGTTTTGTGTACAGTTGGCCTGAAATCAGGCTAAAAAAGAAGGACTCGCGTTATCGCAAGTCCCTTTGGAATCTGAAGTAGCGGGGGGAGGATTCGAACCTCCGACCTCCGGGTTATGAGCGTAATTCGCTCAAAACCGTAAGTTCCAGATGCCGCCGTTATTTGCAGCAACAGCAGTGGTTTACGTCCACTGCACTCGATACTCCATGGTACCCATATTTGCCATGTTTTTCAAATCGTATGGGGCACAAAATGGGGCAAGAAAAAATTATCCCGACCTCGCGCCGATCTCAGACCTTTTTCGGGGACAACCTCGCTCTCATTTCGCGCAAGAAATGGAGCAGGAAATCATATCAACCTCCGGGGTGTTTGCCCGCGAAAGTATCTAACGGCCAAAATCAGCGGCGAGGGACCTGACAAGACCCTGATTCATGGGGCAGCGTATGGGGCAAATTCCACAGTGAAGTCCGGGGTGAAAGGTGATATAAATTCTGTCAGGAAAACGCGAACGTATTTCTGACAGCTTCCCGGCGCGATTGCCGATAGAACATGTGGACCGAAACATTTTCTGGCGTACAATAAGCCGTCAGAAATCCGCCAGCGCTATTCTGACAGCAAGAGGCGATTATGGACACCATGAGGGAAATTGTTCTTGATCGGATACGCTCTTCCGGGCGCGGCGCGGTATTCACGCCCAAAGACTTTCTCGATATCGGCAGCCGTGATGCGGCAGACCAAGCTCTATCGCGCCTGACCCACACCGGTAAACTTGAGCGGTTGGGCCGTGGGCTTTACCACTACCCTCAAATGAATCGCCGTCTTCGTATTCCGATTGCACCCAACATTGACGCAATCGCCGACGCCATCGGGCGCCAGACGGGGAGCCGCGTAATACCATCCGGCGCCGTGGCCGCCAATCGGCTCGGGTTGTCCACCCAGGTGCCGGCGAAGCCGGTTTATCTCAGCGACGGCCGAGCGCGAAAAGTACGGGTCGGCAACTTCGAATTCCAACTCAAACATGCTTCACCGAAGGAAATGCCCGCTGGCAATCGAACCAGCGCGATGGTGTTTCAAGCGCTGCGCTATATCGGCAAGGATGCGGTTGATGACCGGGTTGTCGGAACGCTACGTCGTGCCCTCTCCGCGCAGCAATTGCGAGAATTGCTGAGCGATGCCAAGTACACGACCGACTGGATTGGCGATGTGGTTCGCCTGATTGCTGC
>Ga0187867_10004730_pt1 | contig 10457 bp, 9 predicted proteins | sample June2016WEW_13_1_FD_132976 | JGI IMG/M metagenome (GOLD analysis project Ga0187867, IMG submission 132976) | Peatland microbial communities from SPRUCE experiment site at the Marcell Experimental Forest, Minnesota, USA - June2016WEW_13_10 | ecosystem: Environmental > Terrestrial > Soil >... | reverse complement strand
GGCGGGGGATTGATCGGGTTTCCCTGCGGCGGCGGGGGATTGATCGGGTTTCCCTGCGGCGGCGGCACAAAACCTCTCACGAGTATTCGCTCGAGAAATAACTTCTCGCGTGAGCTGATAGTGACAGTGTAGTCCTCGTCCCAGAGTGTCGATGGTTTGAACCAGAAGTGTTTCGGCTGAACATTTTTCAGACCGGACTCTCGGGGACCGACCTCCGGATAATTTTCGATATGGTCAGCCGCCGTCCGATCCTTAACATGATTATCGTGCAAAATTACTTTGACGTTGTGGAGGATGTTCGGCCCTACCTGCTCGAGAACAAACACGCGACGCAACACAAATTCGCGGGGCGCCCGGGCGGAGTTCTGCCCCAGTCCTCTGCCCGGAAGCAGGTAAGCATACGTAGCGGGTGTGAACAGCCCTTCATAAGCTGGGATTGCCACCGCGCCCGCTAAGCTGCCCAGGCCGACGATTAAACCGCCGATTACTATCAGGCGCGGCACCTTCACGCCCAACCGCGAAAGCGCCCACGGAATGAGGGCAAGCGCAAGGCCGGGCAGAGCGAAAAACAATTCCTATGCTGGCTCGTTTTCGCCGCCTCTGGGCCGGACTGATCCATGCCCGGCCCCACGACCGGGACGAACCAGTCCTCTGCCGAACAAAGGGTAAACCCAACAGGCAAAAAACCGAGGGGCATTTGGTTTATTGGGTTAATGGTCAACACAGCATTTCCCGGAAAATGAGCGATTTGTCGATTGTATTTTCCTCTCCGGTTCATAATAACCGCTCTGTGACATATGGCTGTATGCCACTGAATATTCACGATAAATATGCTCAAATGGCCCCTGGTTTTTGACTGTCGAATTTACCCCTAATTAGTTAATTTGGAGCGTTTTGTCCAGCCAATGCAAAAGATATTGCGGAATTCCATGCCGCAACCCGGCCCCTGGAATCGGAGCGGGTTTTCTCCGTCCAACTTCGTTGCGGAGCGTTAAAAGGCGATGACTGACGCCTTTTACTTGGGTGGTAGAGTGTAATTCGTCCAGGCGCCCGGCACGGTAAGAGAATGGGCGGAAACGAAGGGGTGCAAAAAGACCGCAGCATCACGACATGAACGCCGTGCAGTGACGGCGCAAAAAGGTATGCTACTGAATTTACATGGATTTTCTTCTAACCTGATGATGGCCGGGTGTTTAGAAACAAGTTTTCAGTGTTTATATTAATGCTGGAGGCTGACCTTCTAAGAGGCAGCACCGAGATGGACCTACTATCCAGGTCGGAGGGTACGATGACATACAGAAGGAATTCCCTGATTACGTGGGGTTTGATCATGGCTGTTTTGGCAGCCGGTGTGTTTTTCGCAGGGGCCGGAACGAGTTTCGCCCGGTCGCCCGCCTATTGCGATGACTATGCCAGGGGATACGCCGACCGTTACTCGAACTCCGGTGGCAACGTTCTGGGCGGCGCAATTGGAGGGGCCGCTTTAGGTGCGCTCTTCGGTGCGATCGCCCACGCTCCCGCGGCCGGTGCAGGAATCGGCGCCGGAGTCGGTGCGCTGGGAGGTGGAGTTGCATCGGCTAACGATTGGAATTATCTCTACAATCGGGCTTATAACAGGTGCATGCAGAGAAACTGATAAGCCCTGTACCGCTTTCGGTTCAGGGGTCCCGCTTGCGGGGCGTGTCAGTCAACGAGGAAGCTTTCCTGTAAGGGGAAACGTTTGGGGTGGGCTTGGCAGTGTTAGCGCAAGAGGTTCACAGGGTGTTGTTTATCGAATGGCCTCTACTCTAAGTTTTCGTTATCACGATTTTGGAGTCCCGTTCCAGCCCGGCCCCGAACCACGGGTTCGACGGTCCGGCCTTAGAAAGCCATAATTGACTGCCCAAGACCAACTGTAGCCCATTGGTTTTGGGCAGGCGCAAATCTGCGTCAATCCAAAAGGGTGTTTGCGCAGTGTGGACAAAATAGGCTTCCCTTTGTCCACTTATGTTTTGTGTGTGTCGCTCCAAAATTAGAATCCCAGGGGTTGAGCAGAACAGGAATTTCCAATTGGTGATGGACGTCTGCCCCGGGATTGGGGCAGACGAAGTGCTCGCATAAAGAACGAAGGAATCTCAACAAACCCGGCAGAATCGGATCGATATGGGAACCCGATTACGGTTGTCCGGGAAGCGCGCGAAAGGCGCGACCTGAAGCAGGGGCGATTTAAAAGGCTGCCGGAAACCATAGAACTACTATTGCTGCGCCTGCATGCAGTAGCATGTGAAATATCCCCATGCATCGTTAAACGACAAGTTCGCTCCCACATTCATTGTTATCTGTGCACCGGTGGGAAGACCCTGTGTAGGATTATAATTTGCCCCATTATCGACAAAATTATGTGTCGGTTGTACAGAAAATGACACCGCCTGGCAGTTACCATAACTTGGGATACAGTCGGTCACCGCTTGGTAAAACACGGTTCCGGCAGGGCAACTGCATGAACTAGTGTCTGAAGGAGATCCATAGGGCACATAGAGATTAGGGCACACGTCGCCTTGGATGCACGCGTTATTATGCACCGCATCTAGCCCATTAGAGAGCGCGATCCCCCCGGACGCATTCTGACCAGCGGGCCCTTGTGGCCCCTGGGCTCCCGCCGCCCCAGTTGCCCCGGTTGGGCCTATCGGTCCTTGCGCCCCGGTAGCCCCGGTTAAACCTATCGGTCCCTGCGGCCCCTGGGGTCCTTGTGATCCTGTAGCTCCTGTCGGCCCTTGTGCCCCGGATGGACCAGCATAGGCGAAACGAAGCCCCACTACCCTTATGTATGGCAGATCTCCAGGATGGGGGCTAAAATAAATCGAGATATGATCCTGGCCCGGAACAAGTGTTGAAGGTATTATGCTGGATACGTCGATTTCATAGAGTTCCTTTGCGGTCGCGTTATCCTGGTTATTGAGTTCACTCTCAGCCCCATTCTTATAGCTCTGCCCACTGCTTGCAACCGTAATGTTAACAACATATTTAAAATTCAAGTGCTTTGACGATATTATTACGATTTTAGCACTGGTAAAAGATGACATGTTATCGGGTACGCCGAAGCTAAAATGGGCATCTCCGCTGTTTGTGACTCCCCAGTTGCCATAAGTCGTCTCGGGTTCTGACGGCGCCACCCAGATTTCGTTCGCCAGAGCAGATGTTGCTGAAATTTGCAATAGCAGAATACATAAAATCAACACTACGATCCCAAATTTCATACATCTTTTCATTTACATCCCCCTCCTGATGATAGTCTTTGAATTGAGCCACCCCGTTTGAACCAGACGACGATTGTTGACAGTTCACAAGACATAGAACAAGCCACACCAGTCGTGTGCATTCTGTCACAATCACAGCAAATACCAAAGAGGATTTCATGGGGTAGGAATAGAGTAAAGAGTCAGTACAAGTAGTCCTATATAATAGGAATTTCGCAGAGTTGACGCAATAATATATCTAACATCAAATACTGAAACTTTGATGAAGTATCATTTTATTATCGAATTCGATATTTTTCCGAAAACCTTTCTGCTGGTGCTGATCGGGGCCTTGGTCCGGGCCAAACAGGATTTTTCTGACGGAATCAGGTACAATATTGCGTGATTTCCACTTATTTCCTTATTGGAAGCCGCCAATTATCCGATTGTAGAATCGTTGGTGAAGTCTGACGCAGGCCATCTTTCGTCATGGCAATAGAAAAAGGAGGACACAAGCAAACCATGAGTGAGCAAACGAAGGTTTTGAACCAAGCTGTGCAAAGAGCGGCAGAGCGGGAAGGAAAATACCTGACCTTCTCCCTGGACCAGGAGGAATACGGGATCAGCATTCTCAAGGTCAAGGAAATCATTGGAATGATGCGAGTGACCCCTGTTCCGCAGACCCCGGAACACGTGAAGGGCGTCATTAACCTGAGAGGCAAAGTAATTCCGGTGATCGATCTTCGCCTCCGTTTTGGAATGAGCAGCATCGAATATACAGATCGAACCTGCATCGTGGTGGTAGAGACCGATTGGGACAGAGGGAAACTGCATATAGGAATCGTTGTGGATTCAGTTTCGGAGGTCCTGAACATCAAGGGCTCGGACATCGAAGAGACCCCGGAGTTCGGGACCACTCTTAACACAGACTACATCCTGGGTATGGCAAAAACATCCGGAAGCTTAAAAATCCTGCTCGATATCGACCAGATTCTCTGCAGCGACGGATTGAAAATGATGGATGAGGTTGCGTGATATAAGTGCCGCATAAAGGTATTGCAGAATTCCATGTCGCGGGGTTCGAGGGTAGCTCAAGAGGTGGGATGCATTGGCAGGCAAGGGTGGCGCCCGGTTATGGCGTTTGGCATAAGGGCGTGCAAGTCCACTCGCGCGGCAATCCCGTTACGATCAGGTCCGGACACGTCAAGGTGAAATCTACGCGTCCCGGCGTAGGCGTTGGATCTCGGACCGAACCCACGACAGGACAGACGGAGGCAAATAACGCTGGCGAGGTCCCGGGCCGGTAATATGCGAGCCCTGGCCGTCCCGCAGCATGTCCACGCACAACCGCCGTGCGTTACTTACTGAAGACACCTGCACGCTTTCTTCGCTGATTTGGCGGATGACTTTTCTGCACCCTAAGGGCAGGGCGCTCTATTCTATTTCCACGCAGGTCCTTAGGATTCGAACCCGTTAGCAATTGGGTTTGTGCGGCTCTGCGGCGTTTTGTCCAGTCACCGGTCAAGCTCTACCCGCAGAAGCGAGGCTCGGTGAGGTTCATCCTTTCTGATATGGACAAGATACGCTCTCTTCCAGTTATTCCCTAAAGCCCCGTCTACATGACTTTTTCGTGAAGAATAACAATGAAAGTTTATAAGTAATTAATCCAGTGGGCACGATAAAGCGCTGCGCCCACCCTGCACTCATTGCGCGTTTATTTATTCCGCCGTGTCCGATTCATCTATTGAATCATTCTAATCCGCCTGTCAACGGAAAGCTCCCCCCGCCATACCTTTCCGCCTGCGCATCTTTGACCGGGGAGCCTTGCACCAGGCAATGAGCATTTATCACGCCCGAATTTGAGACCAACGGTTGACGGGAGGCGATAGCCCACTTATGATTGCAGAAAAGATCGCAATTGCCGTGTGTTGGCAATTGTACGATGATCATTATGGTATAGTAAGGAATATTAAATATAGTCAGGAGTGTAAAATGAATAAGAAACTTCTCGGTCTACCCATATTCGCCATTGCCCTTGCCGTGGCATTCGTGTTTTGGGCGCCCAAAGGCACGAGGGCAGACGACAGCCATCATCCAGGTTACAATAACTCGGCCAATTCATTCTCAGACGATCACCACGGGGCCCGCAACCGGGCCGGGAGAGCCCAGGACCGCAGAGACAGGGACAGGGCAACGCAGTCTCAACGCTTTCAATCTTATGGCCTGCAGGGCGACTGGAGGGGCCAACATTAAGTCGACCAAATGAAATGATAATCAAGCTGAAATCTCTTACAGTCGACAGCAAGCAAAAACCCCGGGATGTTGGATCGCAGTGCCGGGGCTTTTGCTTGTAGAAAAGAGTTCAATTACATCTCATGAGCGACCTTCGCGTCTGGAGTAGCGAACAGCGCTTTTTCTCACACGACGCCTTCACATCCGAAGGCCGCCATAAAAAGCAGAAACCATTTCACCACAATGGCACAGAGAACATGGGAAAATACCTTATTATACCAAGCCGTGTTCATTAGCACCCTAATCCCGAAGTCAAGCTTGTGAAAACGGGTCCCCGATGTTAGAATCCCAAGGCAGATACCGAAGTCTCCGAAAGAGAGGTGAACCTTGAGGCTGAAGATTTGGACGGGGATGATATCCCTTATGTTTTTGGCGGCATTTTTTACGGTGCTGTGTATGGAGGCGCCGGCTGAAGCTGCATCGGTTCACATAGCCTGGACCCCAAGCAATAGTACGGCCGTCGCCGGCTACAGCATACACTACGGCGACATGCCCGGGGTTTATACAAATGTAGTTCGGGTAGACGGAAGGTTTACTTCCGATGCTGTCATAGGCGGCCTGGAAGCGGGAAAGACTTACTTTTTTACCGTAACGGCTTACACTGCAGACGGCAAAGAGTCAGCATACAGCGAGGAGATCAGCAACGAAAAAGGCGGTTCTCGGTCCAAGAGGGCCCGGCCGCCCACCGCCGCTCATACAGCTTCGCGCGGTACCCCGGGCCAAGTCCCCCGGAGCAGGCTCACCAAGCGCAGCGCACAGACCCAAGTGAACGCACAAAAAATACCTCCTTCCAGAAGGAAAGCCACGACTGCCGAGGGTAAGATAGTGCCTTCACGGTCCTACGCGCCTGAGAAAACAGAGCCGGTCAAGCGGGGAACAGATGCGCGGTGACGGGGCGGCGCTTCAATCAGCTTTTTTGCCGATATAATCTCTATTTTCTACTATTTGCCATTGGCCGGCCGCTTTAGAGTATTTTACCTTATAACTCTCCAAAATACCGTGCTCCTTTATAACGGTTCCATCTTGTCCATAAAAGTTCATATAATAAGAGGCGCCTAATTCCGCTGTATCACCGGTCGATCCGACATAATGGACCTGATATCCCAGCACTTCGACTTTGGAGTATTTTTGAAAATCCTTTGTTCTTTTTTCTCGTATACCTTGAAAGTCACGCCTGGTCTTTGGAAGATATTGAACAGCACTGGGGCTCCATTGCCTTAGATACATAGCCAAGTCATGTTTTTCCCAGGCAAGAAAAAGATTGTCAACAGGCTTTCGGAGTTCATTGACGTTGATGGATTCCTGCCCTCGAGTGACGTCGGCTCGTGCTAAATGGGAAGGCACTGTGGCCACGGCTGCCGCGCTTTTGGAAGAAGACGGCAGTTTGTCAAAAACAAATTCACCCAATCCATGACCGTAGAGGCAACCCCATGCAGGTGTCTGATATTCATTGCTGGCGCGAGGAACAAGGTATGCAGCCAGTTCGGCAAACGTTATGACGTTGTCTTGATTGAGGTCTGCCTTTCCTTGCTCGAGTGCCTCCAATAAATAGTAGGTGAACCAGCTAAGCCCGCCGGGGCCGCCATCCAGCACACGCTGGTTTGGTCCGCCGGCCGAAATGAACTGACGTGCAGGCAGTTCGGTAACCGATTTTATGTAATTGCTTTGAGAAGTGTCAATGCCTTCTCCTCTGAGGACCCCGAGCAATCCCCCATAGCATGCATTGACGATGAATAGTTGATGTCTGGCCTTGCCTAACCTCTGTGATTGAGTTTTCAGATCATCGGTGGAGATCATATCTGCACTGTTTCGTCCGGCCCCGTAGGGAACAAGGTACCCGAATTGAGTCCCACCAATGTTTTCCGTAGATCCGTGCCCGCCGAAATAGAATAATAATCGATCATTTTCCGTTATTTTTTGAGAGAGCTTATCAAAATATGAGAGTATATTTTGTCGAGTAGCTTGTTCGTCCGTCAGAATCTCTACCTGAAATCCTTGTGTTCGCAGGTATTCTGAGACTTTCTGAGCATCCCGGACAGGATACTCAAGATCCATCCGGCCGGAATGGGGGTAGTTGTCTATCCCCACCACCAAAGCGTAGCTATTATTGAATGTGCGGGATAACTGTGCGTCCACTTTGCCTTGAAATGAAAAAACTATGATGCCTGCCAGCATAAAAAGGAGACTTTGTTTCACGCGCCTCTTCCTCCGACGGACCATCCATCTGAATCATCAATGATTTAACACCGCCAATTTAAAGATATCAATAAAATATAAGAACCCTTTCCACCGATTGAAACAGGCAGCCTGAGGTATTCGGCAATGGGCGGCAAAAGGAACCGGGGGTCAAAAACAGGGTATTCAGTTTCATCAGATGATGTTTGAATTGGTATTATCAGCACCTTTTGGAGAGAAGGAGCAGGGTAGGGCGTTCTGAAACCGTGATCGAAGTTAGACTTACTTCATCCGGATGCCGAAAACCGGGATCGTCACGGAAACCCAAGGTCAACGTAAATTCGGAAGCCGGCTTGTCGTATGAGTAAAATGGATAAGGCTGAAAACCAATGCTGTGCGAAACAAACGAAGACTCTATGCGGCGTGTTCAATTTTCTTTTCTAAATCCGAGCAACGTTCGATGCTTCTTTCCTCTGTTTTTGCTGCAACCTTACACAAGCAGGCAAGAAAAAACCCAAGAATGACACCTGAAAAAAACCATGCCATGAACCACATCGGTAACTCCTTTCTCCCCTCTATCGAAAACAACCCTTTTTCATCGGCGAGAGAATTGTCCTTCTTCTAAGGTTGAGTATAACCAATATCCCGATGAAGGAAACTGAAAAAACCCGATTGCAAGTGTCCTGCATTTTTCAAGAATCCTGTGCGCTCTGGGTAGGGGCAGGCACGCTAAAATATTGTGCTGCAGCCACGTCAACTCAGTTGAAAGAGCCGGCAGAGCAAACGCACCATTTCTTGAACCGCTTAATGGTCCTGGTTGAAGGACGCCAAGGTGACGCAGAAACTGGCGGCAGTAAAGGAGTGAACCTTTAGAAGGATTTGGCAGTGAAAATGCTCAGGATTGGCCAGGCGCAAAAGTTCACAAAACGGCACAGATGACTCCGGCCCTTGCTTTCCCCGTGAAGCCAGGTGGTTCCAAAGCTGCGGAAAACGCGTACCCACTGGCAATGTCAAGGGGACTTCTAAACAATCAACCGGTATTATTTCGATAGGGCCAAGCAGAGTAGCCGGGGCGTGTGGGTGGTGGATTCCACGCCATGGAAGGATTGTCAATCTATTGCCGAAATATTTAAAATGTTTTACCGCACTCAGCGTACCTCTTCTCATATTGTTAGCTGTCGGGACTCATTGAATCCTGCCCAGCCATCCGGCGATGGTGGTCACCCCTTAAAATAGGGCTATCCTCTGCCGAAGTTGAGGCACCGGCACAATAAAGACCTCTTGATCCTAATAATCCGGACAAGAAGGTCATATAATCGCATGGCTCACAACAGCTTTAACTTCCAAAGCTTCATGCTGTTAACCTTGCCGTTCCGACAATGCAGAATTATCTGGCAAGTCCCCAGAGGCAATATCCCAAGCTGTATCAAAAACTCACCTATCTTCTGTTTCGCTTCGTCGTCAATGGTTTTTGTTAATGTTGCCATCGGACTTACCCCGTTGTGCAAGTTTTGATTAAGGTCTGGTTGCCTCCTTCATGCACTTTCTTCCAATTCCCGGATAGAGCTCTAAATCACTATTGCAAGCCGCATTTCCTGCCTCCTGCTCTTGCCGCCCCGGCAAAATGATCGGGCGTATTATTGGTGGATACCGCTAATTCCGGTCAAAAACGAAGAAAAACCTAAGGATGATATTGCATAAAGTAGGACCTCCACCAGGCGACAGATGAGAAGTGACAGTTCATGTTTTTCGAGAACCGGAAGAGCATGGAGGATCTGGAAAAGCACCGTGAAACGCCGCACCTAGGGGCGCTCAGACAGATTGCCGGTAGTCTTCTGGCAAAACCGATAGTAGTCACGTTGTTTGAAATGATCGGTGAGGCATGAGAGTTTGGTGAAAATGCCGGATTGTCGTGAACGGCGATTATGCCGAATACACAATTCAGGAAAAGACTTAGTAGAAACAGTATAGCTCACCCCTCCCCACCAAGTAAAGGGATGCAACACTTTGGCCAAAATAAGGCGTGGATCGTGCCAAAGAGCAGTGAGGGGATGCGGAGTGAATAGAATATATCTATTTGGTTTGTCAAGTCCTTTATTATCATCCCAAAAGAGAAGCGGCTTTCGTCTTGACCTGACTCAGGATATCGCCCCAATGGTCCTTTCCGGTATGGAACTTGACCTTATCCGGGGATATAAGATAAGTCGTCCCTCCCTCCGGGGTTGCCATAGCTTTTCAACGGTAGAATACTTCCCCCATATGCGTTTCGCCATCCGTTGTGCCCTTCTCGATGCATTATTCAGTTCTTAACTTATCGATCGTAGTCGAACTGCTGCCAATTCCGGAAAGGAGAATGCTCAAGTGAAGAAATTCCTGAAGGTTTTGCTGGGGATAGTCGTAATCGTTGCGCTCGGAATCGCCGCCGTTTTTTACTTCACTTCAGGTATGGTCAAGGTGGCCGACGATTTTTTCGATGCCGTGAAGTCACATGACATCTCAAAAGCTTACTCGTATCTTTCCGATGATTTCAAGGCAAGCACGTCCCGGGAGGGGCTGAGTGATTTTCTCTCGAAGAACGGCCTGACAGCTTTCAAAACTGCAAGTTGGCAGGATCGATCGATAAGCGGGAGCCGCGGTGAGCTCACCGGATCCATCAATACCGAATCAGGCGGCGTGGTGCCAATCAAGTTGAGCTTTGTCAAAGGCGAATCCGGATGGAGAATTTATTCTATCGAAAAACCGCAAGCCGGTATTCTGGATCAGAGAGCCGGGCAG
>Ga0187867_10004724_pt1 | contig 10463 bp, 7 predicted proteins | sample June2016WEW_13_1_FD_132976 | JGI IMG/M metagenome (GOLD analysis project Ga0187867, IMG submission 132976) | Peatland microbial communities from SPRUCE experiment site at the Marcell Experimental Forest, Minnesota, USA - June2016WEW_13_10 | ecosystem: Environmental > Terrestrial > Soil >... | reverse complement strand
TGTCACTGCCGGAAACGGTAAAGAAGGATTGGTACAAACCCGAAAAGAAAAACCGGATTTGATTATCCTGGATATCGTGATGCCGGTGATGGACGGCTATTTATTCGCTAACGAATTCAACAACGATAAAACTATTTCTAAAATACCGGTGGTAGCGCTGACTTCGTATATCGAATCCCCGTTGGACCAGCCGGTGCCTTTTGACGTTTTAGAATATGTCAGCAAACCCATCAAGCCGAAGGATTTAGTCTTACTGGTAAACAAATATCTCAAGAAAATTGATAAATAACGGTACTAAAATGTAATATGGCTGCGGATTAGAAAAGTGAGTTGAATTATTTTGATTTTCTCTTTTTCGGCACACAGGACAATCCTGCAAATATTTCCTGATTCGATGCCTGGTGGGTAGTCCTTCTTCTTTCAATTCTAGTCTTTAAAGCCTTGATTTCGGCTTCTAAGATCATGTATTCTCCCTAAAATTTGGAGCTGACGAGTGGATGCATAGCTGAGTCTATCATCAGTTCACATATTTATGACATAGAACTGAAATGAAAAAATCTTCTAAAACTCCATTTCGCGACAATGAAAAACACTTAGACAAGGTGTATGATGTTGAGTAATTACCCAAATCAGCAAAAGATAAATGAGCCAGCGTATAAATGAAAACAATTGGTGAAACAGCCAATAGCAGCCCACCTAAAAAGAAAACACAGACCAAAATTGTTGAGTGGCTTGTGAATTTAAAAGTCACTAAAGGCATTAATAACATCCATTTCCTGATTATGTCTCTAATGGTCGCTCTTTTCATCTGTCTAACTTATCTGGTTTTTCATAATTATTACGATGTTTACGTGATTTTCCTTTTCGCGCCATTAATTTACGGTGCCATCGTTTATCGAGGAAAGGGGGCCATAATTGGGAGCATTGTATTTGTCGCCATATTAGTTCCTCACGTCTTGCCTTTTTACCTTGCCCCTTATGTGTTGGTCAGGTCTTTCGTGTACCTGTTTTTTCCTTTCCTAGTCAGCTCTTTGGTCGCTTTGTCGTTGAACTATTTTGAAGATCAGATGGAAGCTTATAAAAAAATAGTCAGTTTGAACGAAACCCTGAATAGCTATGTGGACGAATTGGAAAGAACCCAGAAACAACTAATTCAAGTAGAAAAAATGAAATCTCTGGGTCAGCTTTCCGCTTCGATAGCGCATGAGATAAACAATCCGTTGGCAGGGTTGCTTGTTTACACAAGACTATTACAGAAATCGATATTAAACAGCTCTCTTGACAGAAACAAAGCGTTGGATATTTTATCGAAAATGGACCTTGCTATAACACATTCATCAAAGCTTGTCAGCAATCTGCTAGACTTTGCCCGGCAAAAACCACCGGACTTAAAACCGATTGAAATCAGCAAAATAATCGACCAGGCAATATCCCTGGTCGGGCATCAAGCGCAATTGACTAAAATAAAACTTATCAGGGAAGAAACTCCTTCTTTGCCTCTTGTCAAAGGTGACAGCGGACAGCTCCAACAGGTCCTGATCAACCTGATTGTCAACGCAATTCAGGCAATGCCGAATGGCGGTGAATTGAAAATAATCTCGTTTACCAAGGGCGATCTTGTAAAAGTGGCTATTAATGACGTCGGCGAAGGAATTCCCCCAGAGAACATGGATAAATTATTCACTCCATTTTTCTCAACCAAAGATGAGGTGAAAGGAGTTGGTTTAGGACTTGCAGTATCTTACGGGATAATCCAGAGCCACGGAGGTAATATAGAAGTGCAAAGCCAAATTGGAAAGGGCAGCACTTTTACCATAAGTCTCCCAGCTTACTGTGAATAACCTTTTGCTCAAAACAAAATTTAAATTGGATTATTTTTTGTTTGTAAAAGATATTTTCAGAAGATGTGTAGAACATGATATACATGGGTCGTAGGATCTGACCAGCATCTCCAATTTACGCCTGATCTCATCCTCAGTTTGATCTAAAATACCGGGTACCAATGCTTCCATATCCTTTTGAATGTTATTGTGGTTTTGGTTTGTAGGTATAATGCAATTTGCCGCTGTTAAAATTCCTTTATCATTGAAAGTGTAATCATGGATCAGTAAACCTCGTGGAGCCTCTACCGCCCCTACCCCTCTTCCCGCTTTGACTTTGACTACCGGGGTTTCTTCTTTCAAACCTGTTGACTCCAAATGCTTAATTATGTTGATGGAATCCTCAATGACATGGATTGTTTCAACTAACTGGGCTACAGTAATCATATAAGGATTGTAATTAGGGGCAATTAAACCCAGTTCAACAGCAGCATTCTTCGCCTGCGGTAACAGTTGCGCATGGTTTAAATTGAATCGTGACAAAGCGCCTACCATGTAAGAATCACGTTTATGTTTGGTGTATTTAGCAGTAGACCACGGTACGCAAAATTCATTCGTAACTCCCAGGTAGCTACTCACTGGAAGGGTCTGAGAATCCGTTGATCCTATGTCTCCATTGACGAGAGCATACTCCCGAGAATCTTTGAGGGCAATGTATTCCGTTTCGCGTTCAAACGATAGTATCTCCAATGTTTTGAACAACTTCACTATAATCTCTAAATCGCCCCTTGCCGCTTCTAGCCTTTGCTTAATATCTTTCAAGGCGTTGATGTCAGGAGTCATCGAAAAACCACCGACCACACATCCTAGCGGATGCGTCTTTCTGCCGGCTATTATTTCCGCCATGTTATAGGCTAACCTCTTCAGTCTTAAAGCCATCACGACAATATCTTTATGTGTTTCTACCAATGGAAAAACGCTGGACACACCGAGATAATCAGGCGCTGCCAAAAACAATGTATGTAAAACATGACTTTCCAGGTATTCGGCATTATGAAGCAATTTACGTAGGGTTAACGTTTGCTCAGTTGGATTGATACCAAATGCAGCTTCAACGGCTTTCACAGAGGCAATAGTATGAGCGATAGAACATATTCCACATATTCGGGATGCAATGATTGGGACATCGTTGTAATTTCGACCGCGTAGCATTGCCTCAAAAAATCGCGGCGCTTCGATGACCTTCCATTTTAATTCTTCTATCTCTCCGTCAACCGCGTTCAGGACGATATCTCCGTGCCCTTCGACCCTGGTAATGTAGTGCACATTAATCTTAGAAGTTTTCATTTTTTCTCCCCACCCGTACTATAGATTTGAAACTTCTGAAGAGCTTGTTCGAGGGTAATTCCATGCTTCTGCAAAATTTCTTTTTCCGAATCAACGTTCGGTTCATCCACAAGCCCCCGACACCCCCAGCAATTGCGGCCTTTTGTCACACAGATGGCACCACATCCGGCTCTAGAAACAGGGCCCAGACATGTCATCGCTCTTTCGAAAGCACAAACATTACCGCTCCATTTGCATTCCACACAGACCGGATAATTTGGTATCTCCGGTTTTTTGCCCAGTAGGATTGCTTTTACCACCTTCAACATCTCAGAGGTAGGAGGTGGACAACCTCTGACATAGTAATCAACATGAACTACTTCATCAATCGGCTTGGTAGGAATAGTATCGTAGTTTTTCGCATCCTCCCCATATACGATTTTTAAAGCTTCTTCCATTGGCATATGGTTTTTTAGACAATTGACTCCACCGATAGTGGCGCAAGCGCCGAGAGCAATCAAGATTTTGGCTCGTTGCCGTATTTTTTCCAGCCTGGCGATGTCGGACTCCCGGGTCACACTTCCTTCTATAAAAGCAATATCGTAAGTGTCGGAACTCTCAGACATAGCCTCTCGGAAGTTGACAATATCAACGGCCGCAATCAAATCCAGCAATTCACCTGCGTCTAAATTCAAAGCTTCCAGCTGACATCCTTCACAACTGGCAAAATCGAAGAAAGCTACCCTTGGTTTCATAATACGGCCTCCCTCAAACCTCTTAATTGCTCTAATGTGAACACCGGACCATCTTGGCAGACATAAACGCCATTGATTTGGCAATGCCCGCACTTACCGACTCCGCATTTCATTCGTCTTTCTAATGAAAGCACGATATGCTCATCAGCAAGCCCTATTTTTTTCAATTCGTTTATCACGAAACGATACATAATCGGAGGGCCGACAATAACAGCGACGGTGTTTTTAATGTCCACTCTTACTTTGGGAATAAGTGCGGTTACCACACCGACATTCCCCGTCCATTTTTCATCACCTTTTTCTACGGTTTCCATGTATTCTACAGATGGGTTCCGGTTCCATTGCTCTAACTCTGACGTAAACATTCTTTCCGAGGGAGATCGTGCCCCAAGCAGGATGATGATACGCCCAAAGTTTTCTCGTTTATCGAGAACATATTGTATCAAAGAACGTAGTGGGAACAAACCAATGCCACCGGCAATAAACAAGATATCTTTCCCTTTTAATTGGTCAATCGGGAAACCTTTACCAAAAGGCCCACGTATCCCAACCACCTGTCCTTCTTTTAACTTGTGAAGGGCGTTAGTTACGCTCCCAACATTGCGGACCGCAAGCTGGAACTCTTCTCCTCGAGTTGGAGAAGAAGAAATCGAAATCGGGGATTCGCCGATACCAGGAATTGATACTTCGACGAATTGCCCGGGCTTGTGGCCCAACGCCCTGCCATCAACAAATTTGAAATCAAAAACTTTTTCTTTCGCACCCAGGTCCTGGACATTTACTAACAAGGCCAAGTGCGGTAAATAGATATTATGTTTAGATTCGGCTTCAATGATAATCCGATCGGCCTCTTCTTTGACCCGTTCAGATTCAGCAATCGCGTTAAAAGCTTCAACTGGACTCGCTATTTTTGCCAAACAGGCAGTAGCACAGCGTCCGCATCCAACACAACCCGCTCTGCCATATTTCTCCAAAATATATTTACCTTTCCTCAGAATGCGATGGCGGAAGCGGCTACCTTTGGTGTGCCTGAAATTTTCTCCGGATGCAACTTTGGCAAAATCTACTAGGACGCAACCATCCCAATTTCGGTAACGCTCGCCCTCAATAAGATTCAAAGCCATTTCATCCTGAACGTCAAAGCAGAAACATGTTGGACAAACCATAACACAAGAACCACAACTTAAACAGGATTTGGCTCTGAATTCCCAGAAGGGATTTTCATAGTTGTCCTGTAAAAGTTTTAATAATCTCTCTTTCGGTACATTTAACGAACGCTGATATTTTGTTACTGCCTCATCCCGAACTTCTTTTTGACGAGCTATTTCTTCTCCCGTTACTTCTCTGGGATTGGCGTATTTATTCAACAATTCCGCGCCCGTTTTTGTCCCCACCGCAGCCATAAATCCGATTCCAATATCAGTTAATAACAGATCATAACCGGAGTCCGCAGTATTTGTTCCCATACTCGGCGCAAATGATTCGGACGCTGGGTGCAGACAATTTACTCCGATGATTAAAGTATTTTGGCGTCTGGTTATGTAATTAGGGTCTGGGTTAATTTTGATAAAGACATCATCTAACAATGCAATAGCATTTATATCATCGGGATGAACACCGACCAACGCTCTCGGCTTAGCATCGTTAACAACTTGAAATTTCGGACCGCTTTCAACGTTAAATTTTAAAAGGGTCTCCTTGGCAGGGAAGAGAAATTTAGAGGGGGGAAGCAGTGTAATATCGTAATCCAAAATAAGCTCATCATAGCTATTCAATTTATCGAAGATGAATTTGCCTTGTTTAGATTTAACTCCAATTACCTCCCTTTCTCTAATCAGACCTTCAATCAGCGATTTTACCCCGCTGCTTGTTATTGAATATAATTTAGTAATCGGAGAAGGGGCCTTTTCAATGCGTTCCTTTTCAGTTGCCACGCCATCATCAATTGAGTTAACGGTGTCCTGAATCAATTTCTCCAAATCTTCGGGGATCACGGGTTTAATCAAATAGTCGATTGCACCGTGTTTTTTAGCTTCGATTAGTGTGTCTTCAGTTGGGTAGGCAGTAATGATGATAGATTTTAGCTTGGGATTGATTGTTTTTGCTTTGGCCAGGACATTTATACCGGACTCGCCAGGGAGCCTTATATCCAAGACCATTACTCGGAAGTCTTGTTTTTTGATCATTTCAAGGGCTTCTTCACCGTTTTCGGCGGTTAATACTTGGTAACCCGATTGAATTAACCAATCCTTAATTGATTCTCTAACAATTGCTTCGTCGTCTACTACAAGTATCATCTCCTTCGCCATAGAAACCTCCCACCAACTTTCTTTATGAAATCAATTACTTACGTACTCATATTCAGTTCATGCATAATGTTCTCCACACAGAAAGGTAGTGCTGCTCGGACCTTGGGGGTACATTCTTCGTTCAAATCGTCAACATTTTGCACTTCGATGCCAAAAACAATAATTTCATTCGGTATTGCCAATCCTAACTTCTCGCCTAATTTAAGAGAAGTGATAAAATCGATCCCGTGAGTGTATATTTTACTTGCGAATTGGACCGCATTAATGTCAAATCGGTAAATAAAACCCGGCTCATTTTTACCCGTTTGAACTGCATCAATTACAATTGCTTTATCAAAACCAGCTATCAATTCGAGAATGTCTAATCCATATGGCGAAGTATCTGTAACCATTGTTTCTGCATCAAGGTTTTTACTCTTCATATTTTGAGCAACAAGCAACCCTATGCCATCATCGGTGAACTGCGAATTGCCAATCCCAACAATAATAGTTTTCATATTATCCTCGCGATTTACGCCGGTTTATGATCATCATTAGATTCTTTTCAACGATATCTTGTGCAACTTTTAGTTGAAGGGCAATTCCCTTTATTTTATATTATATCATGATATGTTAACCTGCCATGTACAATGGTTGACATTAAAATGATTATTACCTAAAATACATTTTGATGAGCGAATTGAGGGAATTAATTCTAAAGAATTTGCAACAGGAAGGGCATATTTCCGGTGAAATACTTGGCAAGAGATTAAAAATATCCAGAACCGCCGTTTGGAAGCATATCAAAGAACTTCGAAAAAGAGGTTATCAAATTGAAGCCTCTCGGAAGTCCGGATATACGTTTGTAAAATCCACCACTCTTCTTTTGCCTGAAGAGATTAAACTTGGTCTCAATACTTGGAATATGGGGAAGCAAGTGGTGCATTTTAATGAAGTATCCTCGACTCAGGACGTAGCTGCAGAATTGGCAATAGAGGGAGGCGCTGAGGGAACATTAGTGATTGCCGAAATGCAAACGAGAGGACGCGGCAGAAAGGGGAGGAACTGGGCATCACTATCATTGGGAGGAATATATTTTTCTCTCATTTTAAGACCAAAGCTGATACCTCCGAAGGTTGTACAAATTCCTCTTATCGCTAGTGTGGCGCTGACAAAAGCCATTGCAGAAACTGCTCGTATTCAACCAAAGATAAAGTGGCCAAATGATCTTTACATCAATACGAAGAAGGTTGGTGGAATACTAACCGAAATGAACTCTGAAATTGATGCGGTAAATTATGTAATTTTGGGTATAGGCCTTAATGTTAACATGTCCGCTTCGCTTTTCGATGAAGAGATATCTAATTTAGCGACTTCTCTTATTGATGAATGTGGAGTGTATATTTCACGTGCAAAATTGGTTCAAAACTTTCTGTCCGAATTTGAACAAATCTATGCAAAATATTTGGCTTGCGGATTCGGTTCGGTACGGGATGAGTGGAAGGCATTTAACAACACCATTGGCTCGCAGGTTAGAATAAGTGATGGCGCTAAGGATATTGAAGGGAAAGCTGTCGATATCGACAACGAAGGATTTTTATTGGTTCGGAAAGAGAACGGAGATATCTGCAGAATCATCAATGGAGACATATCTTTCAGCAATCTGGTTCTTTAGCTTAACTAATTGCTAATTGTGAAAGGAGCAATAACATGGCAGTAAACGCACTGGATAGATACAAAATAGCCAGAGACAACGCCTGGCAATGGCGCCGCGAATTGGGGTGGGTAATGAAACTCTCCCTATCTTTGGGTATGGCTTGCCTTGTCGGGCTTTTAGCTCAAGCACGAATATCGTTACCATGGACTCCGATACCGATTACCGGTCAAACCTTCGGAGTACTTCTGGCGGCTGTATTATTGGGGCAATGGTGGGGCGGAATAAGCATGGTAATATATGTAGGTTTAGGGGTTGCGGGCTTGCATTGGTTTAACGGCGGGACCGGAGGCATGTCCTCAATAGCTGGCCCTACAGGCGGGTATCTGACTGGATTTATTCTGGCTGCGTTATTTCTAGGATATATTGTGGATAGATATGCAAAAACAAGAAGTTTTCGTAATCTTCTTATATTGATGCTATTCGCTGATTTTGTATTAGTTTTTGGTCCTGGTCTATTTCAATTACATCTTTGGTCAAACACCGCTGGGAAAGGAGCAATTGCATTTCCCGCGCTTTTAGCAATGGGCCTTATTCCTTTCATACCCGGGGAAATAATTAAACTTGTTGCTGCAGCAGGCGCAGGCTGGGCCCTGTCATCTAAAAAAGACACACTTGCCAAACGAGAATAAATATTCAGGATTCTCAAATCAAACGATACCTAGACAAAATTATCTTTGAGGCAAAAAGAACTTAAGATGGATAATATCCAATACATATCAGCCGATATGATTAAGCACCAAAGCTGGAAATATTATTTTGCGGTGGTGGCTTGGCCGCTTTATTTACTTGTGCTTCCGTTTGTATTTAGTGAGGTGGTCCCCAAAAACTGGACAGGTTGTTAAGATAGAGTTCTGCTCAAAATCAAGTTAGCTTACTTCCCTTTTCCCACAATAATTTAATAGCCTGCATTCTTTTGTCGAAGTTGGAAAGATGCAGGCTAGGCAAAACTGATAACTGCTGTAGTGAACTCGGAACCGCCGGATGGTATCTCGTTCCCGATGAGCGGCGATAGGTATGGGGATTGGCACAACACCAATAACCATTATTTATATACCCACATGCGCGGGGCATAATAATCCATCGCTGGGACAAAGTATCTCGTAACTTGAATAACCCGCAAGAGTTGTATGTCTCGAGTGGATTGACTTAATATTAGATACCGAGTTAATGCTCTTATGATTTTCCTTATTATTACACTTCTGGTAAATTCCCTTTTTCACTTCCCTGGTTTGAAACTCACTTAATTCATAGACCAAATTGCCAATTGGATGAGTTCCGTCTTGGATATTAAGATATGATTTACTTTGTTAATTGATCAATCCAAAATCGAGACAAATAAAAACCAGAGCTTGTTGAACCGTTTTGACCGTTGTAACCTTTGAGCCAGGGCTGCACAAAGGCGTATAAGTTGGGGCAAACAATGGAGATTGCGAAATGCTGCTCCGCAACATACAGGTTGGCTTGGGCAACAATCTGCTTGATAGTTGCAACATTAGTGGCCGCGATTGCTGTTGGATAGAAAGCATCAAATGTGGGATCGTTTACCAGACTGTAGTCGCCGCTGTAACCGGAATGGAAAAGTTGAAGTTGAATAAGCGGTGAACAAACGTTTCCTAACGGTTCACCGTCGCAGAATGTCAGAGCCGTCGCTTTTTTATCGCTGATGCAATAGGTGTCCCAAGAAGCATTATCCATAAATGTGACGTTAACGGTAATACCGATAGCTGACAAATTATTAATAACGATTTGCATTAAATTCAAATCGGAAGTATCGTTTGCGACACAAGTAGTAGTAAACCCATTAGAGAAGCCGGCCTGGGCTAAAAACTGTTTGGCTAATGTGGGATTATAGGCGTACTGAGCTTGTAGATCTGCCGGCCAATTAGGATACGGGTCGCCCCAGCCGCCCCCCATTGTACTTGAGGTTAGCGTTTGGGGAATTGGAGAAACTGTGCCGTTATAGTAAGTTTGGGCAATTAGCGGCAAGTCTTGCGCCAATTGGCATGCTTCCCGAACTTGAAGGTTGTTGAAAGGCGTCTGCGTATTACACATTGTCATGCCCTCTGCAGCTTGGGGGATTGCCACTTGGACTATTGCAGGGTTGGTTGTCTTCATAGAAATGGAATCCTGCATGGAATTTCCTTCCGAAAAGTCGATCTTGCCGGTCCGCATTGCCGCAAGTATTGTCGTATGATCAGGAATAATGAGGGTGTGGACATTATCAGCGTAGGGGAGTTTGTTTGCCGGATAACGCTCATCGGTTCCCCAATAAGTAGGATTTCGGACGAATGATGCAGAACTGCCGTCAACAAAATCTGTTAAAATGAAAGATCCCGTGCCGATGGCATGATGCCAGTCGTTCAGGTTGCCCCATAGTGTTACCGCTTCTTGAGCAACATAATCCTGTGAAGCTGTTCTTTCATCTAACTGAGTCTCTAGGAGTGTGTCTGAGTAACGGAAGATTGGCAGCCAGTTAACGAGAAAAAATCGCAATGGGAAAAGAAATACGCGGTTTATCCAGTAATGTATGGTAAATTTTAAAAGTGCGTGAGAGAAG
>Ga0187867_10004716_pt1 | contig 10476 bp, 8 predicted proteins | sample June2016WEW_13_1_FD_132976 | JGI IMG/M metagenome (GOLD analysis project Ga0187867, IMG submission 132976) | Peatland microbial communities from SPRUCE experiment site at the Marcell Experimental Forest, Minnesota, USA - June2016WEW_13_10 | ecosystem: Environmental > Terrestrial > Soil >... | reverse complement strand
GGCGCTGAAACCGTCAAGTGGTCACATAAGGCCGAGTGTTGCGGCGGCGGTTTTGCGGCTTCTGAGACCTCGATAATCATCGACCTGGCGGGACAGGTGCTGGAGGCTGCGCGGCAGGCCGGGGCTCAAGCCATTGTCGTAGCGTGTCCCATGTGCCAGGCAAACCTGGACACAAGGCAAAAAAACATAGAGGAGGAGCGAGGAATCATTTACGGACTGCCTATCATCTATTTCACCCAGTTGATTGCTCTAGCTTTTGGCCATTCGCGCAGAGAGGCCGGTTTGAGACGTTTGCTCGTCAGCCCGTTGCCTCTTCTGAGCCGAAGCGGACTGGCCTGATCTGCTGTATTCGCATACGCGACAGGAGGATAAAGATGCAGGAAAAAGTGATGTCCCTCTCTCAAGCCGCCGGCCTGGTCAAGGACGGCATGTTGCTGGCAGTTGGCGGAAATGCCATGCACCGCAACCCTAGTCTCTTTTGTCTTGAACTAACCAGAAAGCCGGTTAAGAACCTCAAGGTCTGTGGAGCGGCGGTCGGAATAGCCGCTGATTATCTGTTCGCCACTTTCCAGGCCGACACAGCCTATTTCGGGTTTTTCGGACTGGAAAATGAAGCAGGTCTCGCCCCGGGAATGCGAAAGTCAATGGAGAAGGATGGACCCGGGCGGGCGATTGAAGGGTCCTGAACTTCTATCATCAATGCTCTCCGTGCGGGAGCATATGGAATCCCCTTCATGCCGGTCGGCGGAATGTGGGGAAGCGATCTTGTGGCCCTCAGGCCGGAGTTTTTCCAAGTCTCCCAAAGCCCATTCGACGGCAAGGAGGTTGTCTGCGTGAAGGCCCTTGTGCCCGACTACGCAATCATCCACGTTCAGGAAGCAGACAAATACGGAAATGCCCGGATTCTCGGACCCAATTACCAGGACATTCTGCTGTCGAGGGCGGCCCGGAAGACCATTATTACTACCGAGCGGATCGTCGGCACCTATCGCATGCAGGAAGAGCCAAAACTCACCGCGATTCCCTACATGACTGTCGAGGCTGTAGTCGAACTGCCGGGAGGAGCCAAGCCTGGTGTATGCTACCCCGATTATCTTACCGTGGATTGGGATGATCACAAAACCTATATCGGAGCTGTCAAGGCCGGAGAGGTCCCATCCTATGCGGAAAAAATGCTGAAAGGGAGGGTGTAGCATGGAATACGGAAAAGATTACGGGAAACCGGAAATGATGGCTGTAGCCATAATGCGGGAGATCAGGGAGGGCGACGTCGTTTTCCACGGCCTGGCTTCCCCAACTCCGATGGTCGCCATGAAAGCCGCCAAAGCTCTCGGGAAAGACTTCTCTTACGTAACGCTGAGCGACGGTCTCGATCATGACTGGTCGCAGCCTCCTTATTGTGCCTCAACGCTTACGGCCAACACCTATGAGGGCTCGGTAGCCTCATTTGGGCTGGACTGCATATTCGACCTCTTCTGCTCAGGGAAGGGCGATATAGCCTTCCTGTCGTGTCTCCAGATGGACAAGGAGGGACGCATAGCCATGTCCTACCTTGGCGGAGATTATGAACACCCGAAGCTCAGAGGACCAGGGGGCGCCGGAAGTGCCACGCTCACCCCGGTTACCCCGAGGACCACCATATGGAAGTCGGCCCATGACAAGCGAACATTTGTCGAGCGGGTCGATTTTGCAACAACTGCCCCTGCTTTGGACAAGCTCTTTACAGTGATTACGCCGCTTTGCATTTTCAGAAAGCAGCCGGGTCAAAAATTCCTCGCACTCGACTCCATCTACCCGTACACTACAGTCGAGGAAGTGAAAGAAAATACCGGCTGGGAGATCGAGGACACAAAGATTTCGACCATGGATCCACCAACTGCCGAGGAACTGGCCGCAATCAAAAAGGTTGATGTGAACGACATCCTTTCCTACGAGTTCAAGTAGGCAGGCTCCCCGGAGGGAACCAAAGAATAAGGCTGCTTCTTCCAAGCTACAGGCGGGGGATCGGAGATTTCGGTCGCCCGCCGTTTTCTTGTTATTCTCTTCTAATCCTTCGAGATTCAATCCAACCCCGTATTTACTTGACAGATGTTATCCTTTGACTATTTTCCTCTAACGGAGAGTAAATATTACTTTTTATCTGGAGAACGGAAATGAGCGTCGTATGTAAACTGCAAGATGACCCGGCAACAGATGTAGATATAAAATGTATCCTCGACAATGCCAAAACCGTTGCCGTCGTCGGGATTTCGACTAAAGAGGACAGTTCCAGCCAAAAGGTTGCAAAGTATCTGCAAGAGCATGGTTTCAGGGTGTTTGCGGTCAATCCGAATTGCGAAGAAGTTCTGGGAGAAAAATGCTATCCGGATTTGAAGTCGATTCCCGAGCATGTGGACGTGGTGGATATCTTCAGAAAACCGGACGCTATTGCGGCCATTGTTGAGGAGGCCGTGGGAATCGGGGCCGGGACCGTGTGGATGCAACTGGGTCTGGAACACGAAGAAGCCGCACAAATGGCGAGGCATGCAAGCCTGAACGTCGTGATGAACAGGTGCATGAAAATGGAGCACACCCGCTACTTTGAAGACGGTAAAACTTCTCCTTTCCCGGACAACGACGAACCCGTCGATGACGTGCAACCGTGATGAGCCGGGTGCCTGTCACCTCTTTCGATTACTTCCAGGCAGTACTGTTGTGGGTTACGCTGTGCGAAACTCAGAGTTGAATCTTTTATCCTGTCCTCTCGATCCCTGGAGGTTTTATGGACGAGCAGATTCTGTTCGGCGAAACGGGTTTTGAGGTATCAAGGCTTGTGCAGGGTACCTGGGTAACCGGTGGATGGGCATGGGGAGGCTCCGATGAAAAAGAATCCCTGCTCGCAATCCTGCGGGCGCTCGAACTGGGGATAAATTTCATCGACACAGCTCCCGTTTACGGATTCGGAAAATCAGAAGAGATAGTCGGGCAGGCAATCCGCCAATGGGGGCGTGACAAGATCACGATCGCGACCAAATGCGGCCTTGAGTGGGACAAAGGCCGGCGAATCCGCCGAAATTCCAGCCCCGAGCGCATCATACAGGAAGCCGAAGAGAGCCTGCGGCGGCTCGGAGCCGACCGCATCGACCTCTACCAGATCCACTGGCCCGATCCACAGGTGCCTTTCGAGAAATCAATACAGGCACTGATAAAACTGAGGGAGCAGGGCAAAATACGCTTCTTTGGCCTGAGCAATTTCAGCCGCGAGCAGGTCGAGGAGTGCCTGAAAACGAGTCCCGTTTACAGCTTACAGCCTCCTTACAACGTATTTGAACGCGATGCCGAAAAGGACATACTCCCGTTTTGCATAGAGAATGAAATCCCCACTTTGGTTTACGGCGGTTTGTGCCGCGGGCTTCTCACCGGCAAATTCGCCGGAAACGAAACTTTTCCCAGAGGAGACCTGCGCCGCCCCGATCCCAAGTTCAAGCCTGACCGGTTCAAAAAATACGTGGACGCGGTAAATGAAATCAAGGCGGTTGCAGCACGATATGGAAGAACTCCAGCCCAGTTTGCCCTCAGATGGGCGATCCAGCAGCCCGGAGTGAGCTGCGTCATAGCCGGAGCGAGGACCACTCAGCAGGCCGAAGATAATGCGGGAGCGCTGGGCTGGGAAATTGTGCCCGGAGACTTGAAAAGGGTGGACGAAATCCTCTCCGCGCACATCGGAGAAGATCAACTTTAGGGATCAGGATTTTCCCAAAACTCCCTTATGCAACTTTGTCATTAGGATCCGACCAATCAGCCCGAGGGGAAAACCTCCGCAGGGAAGGGCACGGGAGAGCTTTCATGCTCGGTGAACTCGCGCAAATAGCGGCCGACAAGGGACCCTTTACATCAGGATGAAGGCATATGGGCTGAATTTCCCCCAAACAGGGAGAAATAGCTCTAGAAATTTTTTTGCCCTGGACCTTAAGGGATACCTTCTTGCTCACCATTTGACAAATCTAATGGACCATGTGTTTCCTTTCATCGCACAAACCAACAGGCTGTAAAGTATGATCATGATAGACCTTATGAAAAAGAAAATTTAACAAAAACCTTAGGTTATGAGGAAACCGTAATTATTTGTTCGAATGCCCCCTCTGGTCCAAGTTGGACAGTAGGGGTGAAATCGGAGTGCCTTGCGGGATGCCTTTCCTGGCATCCCGGTTTGTCTGGTTACTGTATAGAGGGTTGGAGAAGTTCCCACTGACGGCCTATATTGCCCTGTCGCGACGCGCATATTGGGGATACCAATGGTTAAGCCACAGGCCCAACCCGATCATGCCAAAAGACACCGCCCGAAAACCAATCCCGTCCGCCCACCAGCCGTAGGTTTTCGCCACACTCATCCCCGTGGACACCATGAAGACCACTCCCCATACCACCGTGAGGTTACGACAGATCCGGTAAAAACCCGGGGACCCCTGTCGCTCCGGCGGCACTGTTTCCAGTGCGTATTGCAGGACGAAGGGTTTGCCAACAAAGATGGACAGCCAGGCGATGGCCGCCAGGGTCCCGTTCGACATGATGTCCAGGTTTCCGATAAACCACAGGTTTCTAAAAAACACCACCATGACCAGGATGACACTGAAAAATAGCAGCGAACCCCAGGTAAGAACAAACCCTTTGGCAAGCTGTTTGAAACCCATGATCAGCAGCAGGATCAGGGCGGCAATGATGGCTGCGTCCAACCGGAACAGGGACGGCCCGGAAATGACTGCAAAAACGATCCAGGGCAAGAAGCCCAGCATAATGCTAAATATCTGTTTCATTCTGATGAGCGCCTAAAATGAGTCGTGGTTTAAGATTTTTACCGGAAACGGCGGAGGACCGGCGATACCCTTTACCAGGACCGCCAGTTATCATCCTTGGCCAGGCGGTTTGTCGGTCAGGCCGAATTTGGCCATGGTTTCCATCCAGTAGTTGTTGGCTTCATTCCGGTAAGCCTCCCGCCCGCCGGGAAAAAGGTCTTGTCGCAATCCTGCCTGTACCCCGGGCATAATCAGTCCCTGGTTGATGAGCTGCTCCCCGGCTTGACGCACCAGGTTATAATACCAGCCGAACATCTCCTGATATTGTTCATCGCTCAAGCTCTCGCCTCCGGGCCGCAGGATTTCGCCCATATAACGCCAACCGAGCTTTCGTGCCAGAAACTGGAAATATTGTACCATTGGCTCGAAATATCCGAATTCCGGAAAGCCGCAGGGGGAGATCAGCAGCATGCCCCGGTCCCTGGGGTAGCGTTCCGGGTGTCCGCTCCGATCCGGATTGTTTGGATCTTCCACCAGCCATGGTTCAAAGGTTGGCAGGGTACGGTCAATGAAGTTCTTCATCAGGCCCGACATGTGATAATGGTAAAGTGGGGTTCCGAAGACTACCAAGTCAGCCTGCACAAACCTTTCCAATAGCGCGGACATGTCATCTTTCTGCACGCATTTCCCGGGGGTCTTAACCCAGCACAAAAAGCAACCGAGACAAGGTTTGATCTGTAATTTTCCCAGATGCACCAATTCAGTGGTCGCGCCTGCGGCGCGCATGCCATCCAGCAACGGCGCCAGGATGTGACAGGTGCTGCTCTTTTCCTTTCGAGGTGAGCCATTGACGGCCATGACGTGCATTTACGTCTCCGTTTGATCAAGTTATTAATGTCGCTATCTATTCCGACAGTACTGCTTGTTCTCATTTCATTTCGGCGGCGTATAAGGATCGGGCGTGCCTATCTTGATCGGCGGGTATTTCTTCAAGCTGCCCTCGAACTCACGGAGGATTTTATTTATTGGGTCGGCTACCCAACTGTTATACACGCCCACGTCGCGCTCCTCCTTCAGGTCAGTGAGGAGGTTGAAGAGTCTCGGTAATGGGAGCTTCTGCGGAGGGTCGTACATGTTCTCCTGCCAGATCAGGTGCGCCTTCCAGTTGCGCCATTTAACGGCCGACAGCCGGTCGGCCACATAGACAGGGAATCCTTCACGATTGGAGGTCTCCTGCTTGCCGAGGAAGAAATCCAACTGGTCCACGCCATCAATCGGGCGATCCTTTGGGACCTCCGCGCCGCCCACGCGCGCGAGGGTTGTATAGCAATCCACTATGTGTACGATCTCATTACTTATGCGACCGGCCGGCACTTTGGCCGGCCAGCGGATGATGAATGGTGCGCGCAGCGAGCCTTCCATCGCTGTGAAATATGTTCCGCGCCACGGTCCGCTGTCGCCCTCCCAAGGGTGGGTTGCCTCCGGGCCATTGTCGCTCGTGAAAATGACCAAGGTGTTGTCTTCTATGCCTGCTTCCTTGATGGCATCGAGGATTTGTCCGGTGCGGTAATCCATCTCGGCGAGGCAATCGGCCCAATCGCCGTTGCCGGTTTTACCGGCGAACTCGGGGTTCGGCAGCGTCGGCATGTGTACCAGGGAGAACGAAACGTAGGCAAAGAAAGGCTTGCCCTTGCTCGCATTGCGTTTGATGAACTTGACGGCGCGGCTCGTGATCTCTGCTTCCATCGTTCGCCGTCGTTCCACGTCCAGTTCCGCAATCTGCCGAGCCGGCTCACCCTTGCGCGCTTCTAAAATGGGTTCGGGGTGAACGAGCTTCGCGCTCCAGCCCTGCTTGTCGCCGACCGATGGCCACATGCTTTTCGTCTCGTTCAAAGACGGCCACATCGCTTCGTCGTAAGAGCGCGGGATTCCATACCACTCATCGAAGCCCTGATGCGTGGGGAAGCGATCTTCCGCGCTGCCGAGATGCCACTTACCCCATATGCCCGTGGCGTAGCCCTGCGCCGACAACAACTCCGCGATGGTGATCTCCCACAGCGTCAGTCCGTCCGGGACGCCCCCGATCGGGACTTCATATGTTCCGGAACGGATGGAAAACCGGCCAGTCATTAACGCCGAACGGGTGGGCGTACACTGTGCCTCGACATTAAAATTGAGCAGACGCATGCCTTCGCCGGCAAGCTTGTCAATACGCGGCGTGGGCGCGCCACGCAGGATGCCGCCGCCGTAGACGCCCAGTTCACCATAGCCGAGATTGTCCATCAAGATGAATACAATGTTCGGCTTGTCCGCTCCAAATGTCGGGGAGGAGTTGAACGCCAGAGCGACAACTATCACAAGAAAGACAATTGCTGTCGCTTGCTTTCTTTGCTTCATGTTCTCTCCTTTCTTAAGATTGCTCATCACGGATGATCAGGGACACCATTCTCCCAAGTAACTAGAGTTGAAAGTCTTCCCTAATTCCGATAAATCTCTTTCAGTACCTCTTTCGTGGTTCAGTTCTTTGCCCTGTCTGTTGATTCCCACTTCAGGGCCTACTTCTTCCCGCTCAAAATCTCTTGAAGGAGCATCTTGGCATCCTTAAATCCAGGATATTTCCTGACAATTTCTTTCAGTGTCCGGATCGCCTCGTCCTTGTCTCCTTTCTGGTTTAAATAGAAGGCAAGAGTGAATCCGTATTTTGGCTCCTGGGGTCTGAGCTCCGTTGCCTGTCTGCACCAATTGACCGCCTCGCTGATTCGATCCTTTGAGGTAATGACACAGAGGTTATAGGCGGCCTGCGCCATTTGGGGATCGACCTGGATGGCCTTCCTAAGATACTTCTCAGCCTCCTTGAGCTCATTTTCCTCAGCTTCGAGCAGGCCCATGTTGAAGTTGGCCGCAGCGTTATCAGGGGCCACTTTTAGCGCCTTCTTGAGAGATTCGTCGGCTTTCTTGTTCTCTCCCATGCGCGCATAGGCTATCGATGTGTTGACCATGGCCGGGACGGCCCGCGACTCCAGCTTCAGCGCCGTATTATACGAGGTGACGGCCTGATTGAAGTCCCCGCGGTCCAGATAGTAGTTGCCAAGATTGTAATGGGAGGTCCACTGGTCAGGGCGGGATAGGAGTGAGGTGAGGTACTCCTCGTTTGCTGTCGCGACACTTTTCTTTTGGGCACCGGTCAGGGGTAGGTCCCGGTATCCCGCGAGGGACGCGGCAGCCCGGACGCGAACCAGACGATAGTCATCCCCGGTCGCATCAACAAGTGCCTGAACGGCCTCTCTCGCGGGTGCGTTTTGCAGGGCTACGGCCGCCGCTGAGCGCACCAGGGGCGATGGGTCCTTGAGGGCCTCGATCAGCACCGGAGCGATTCGGGGGTCCCCGGAAGACGGGACCATGCGGATTAGTGACGTTGCAAAGATCTCATCGCGGCCCTTGCTGGTAACGTAGTCAAGCATTGCCGGAAGTTGGTTCCAATCCCGCTTGCGAGCCCCATCGATGAGGGCTGCCCGGCGGAGCACCGGGGCTTGATAATCACGCGCCCACCACGCGCGCACATATTTGTCCGCCCAAGCGGCGTCCTTATCAGTATGGCAGAGATTGCAGGCATTGGGGGAGTTATGAGCGATGGTAGCCGAGGGTGTTGGCGGCAGCATTGAGTGGTCAGTGCGATTCATCCGGGCAAAGGATGTCATGGGCATGTGACAGGAGATGCACTTGTTCCCGGTGCTCCCCAGCTGGTGGTGAGTGTGCGCCATTGCCTCCTTCACATGGTCTACGTGGCAGGGCACGCAGGCTTCATTAGCCTTAACTTCCGGCTTGAACCGGTAGCGACCGCTGGAGGTGTGGCAGGTGATGCAGTGGAGCTTTCCGGCCTTTGCACATGGACTCATCATCCATGAGGTGTACGTGTAGTTCTCTCCCAGGTCGCGGCCGTCAGGATAGAAATCGGGGTCCTCCAAGGTCATGAGATCGAAGTGGTCGAAGAAACGATCACCCGGTGCAAAGGTGGATGTGATCGGGGATGTCTTCGCGTGACAAATCGAGCATGCCTCGTTTTTTTGCTCGGAGGTGAAGGTCTTCCAGCTAATGATCTTCATCTCTTCGGGAATCTGTCCTTTGGGGATTTCCCGGAACACGCGGTTATGTTCCGCCGAAGGACCGTGGCAAGCCTCGCAGTTGATGCCCGGTTCGGCCCAGGCAGACGTGTACGTGTCCGTCTTGAAAACATAATTCGAGGAGAACTGACTCACATGACAGTTGTAGCAGGAGGTGTTGAAGGTGTACGCCCGATCTTTCCATTCGACCTGCTGTCCCGTTTGGCCTCCAGGGCAGTGCCGAATACCGCTGGCCGCGGTATCGAACCACTCCTTCCGGTAGACGTCATAGGCGACGGGGAGAGTCTGCAGGCGCCCCTTCTCCAGCAGCGTGAGGAAATAAAACACGTTCTTGCCGCCGAGGACATACGCGATCTTGTACTTCGCTTCAGTTTTCCCACTGGTCTCCAGGACATAACCCGCCTCGGGACCGATATGGGCGCGGTAGTGGTATTGGCCGATGATGATGTCCTCTTTCTGGGTGATCATCTGTCCACGTGCGAACTCAAGGGTGTAGGGTTGCATCGCGAGCCCATGCTTGGAAGTCGACCAGAGTTGGTAGAATTTCTCATGACATTCCCGGCAACTCACGGAACCAGCATAGCCGTGTGACTTTTTCTCCTCCGCCGGGGCTGCCGCGAGATAGCCAACAGCCAGAACTGCAATAACTGACAGGGTAAAGAACGCTTTCATCGGCAACTAGCCTTTTTCACTGATGTCGCCTTCCTTCCGTCATTTCCGTTCTGGCTCTAAAGATCTTCCTGAAAAACCTTTGACCGCTATTTCATCCCCTTGAGTCTAATACGAAATCAGTCCGAATTCTTGTAGTAGAGTATCGTGACACCCTCAGCGCTCGCGGCGCTCATCCAGGGCTTGTCCATATCTTCTCGGCCATGGAACCCTGTCAAACCTATAAACCATGGCCTAACAAACAGACCAATAAGACCTATCTCAGACCTGATGATGGCAAGTGTTTGCACTATTACTTCTACGTCATCGATGAGCAGCTTGGGCTCTGTTATGTTCGTGTGTAAAGTCATTAAACCTGTATTGGCAGGCACAGTCAAAAAAAAAGCGGGAGCTCGACCTAAAAATATGCACCCCTTCGACATACATTACGAGAACCTGCGATCCGAGATGCTTCGCACGTTCGAGACACTTGGTCTCGCAGCTTGAACTTTGTTCTTTCAAACAACATGTTGTCTTTAATATGGCGTATAAGCGCCTAAAGGATAGAAGAATATTACGGGCCGTTAAGAGTATCAATGCAAATTTTAACGGCATTGCGGCATTGGGTCGGGCCCAATGCCGCTAACTTAAGATAAATAGCCGTTCTTTCAAATACTTAGGTTCCAGGGTTTGAGCGCCTTCTGGCTCAGTTATCTGGACTATGTTGTTCTAGTCGAGAAGTCAGGTCAATGGAGGAACACTAAAAGATCTTGTAATTCAGTAACTTACTTAAGTTAGAGGCATTGGGTCGGACCTAATGCCGCTAACTTAAGAGAATAACCTGTCCTTTCGCGTCCTTACGAGTCTCAGGCCGAGTCAATGGGGATGCCTCCTCATACTTACGTTTGCCACCTCTGCGGCGCTTTTCCAGGCCG
>Ga0187867_10004715_pt1 | contig 10478 bp, 8 predicted proteins | sample June2016WEW_13_1_FD_132976 | JGI IMG/M metagenome (GOLD analysis project Ga0187867, IMG submission 132976) | Peatland microbial communities from SPRUCE experiment site at the Marcell Experimental Forest, Minnesota, USA - June2016WEW_13_10 | ecosystem: Environmental > Terrestrial > Soil >... | reverse complement strand
GGAACATGAACGGGCGCTCGATGCCGAGCGGGAGCGCGGGGCGCGCAACGAGCGGCTGGCGTCGCTGACCACCCTGGCGGCGGGGGCGGCGCACGAGTTGAACACGCCGCTGAGCACCATCGCCGTGGTCGCGCGGGAATTGGAGATACACTGCAAAAAAATGGAGCTTGGCGAAGGGATGGCGGAGGACGCCCGGCTGATCCGGCGCGAGATCGACCGGTGCCAGGTGATCCTGGGCCGAATGCGCGTGGACGTGTTGCAGGGGGATTGGGCAAAATCCGCGCCGATGTCTTCGGCCGATTTCTTGCGCGAGTTGTCAAAGGAAATGAAGGAGGCGGCGGGGGAGGGGATCGAGATTGACTGTGAGGGGAATCTGCCGGAAATTTCGCTGCCGTTGCGGGCGGTCGAGCAGGCGGTGGGGATTCTGGTGGACAATGCGTTGGAAGCCTCGCCGAAGGGGAGGCCGGTGCGGCTTTCGATTGGGTCGCGCGACGGGCGGGTGGTGTTCGAGGTGCTCGACCAGGGAATGGGAATGACGGCGGACGTCGTGCGGCGGGCCGGCGAGCCGTTCTTCACGACTAAATCCCCTGGAAAGGGGATGGGAATGGGGCTATTTTTGGTGAGGCTGGTGGCCGAGAAACTCGGCGGGACGTTTCGGCTGGAATCGGAACCTGGAAAAGGGACTCGGGCGGTGTTGGAATTGCCGGCCGGTGCAGCATAGGCGAGGAGTACGCGGCTGAGCGGGAGATGGGATGCGGATATTGGTGGTGGATGACGATCCGACGTTTCGCTGGCGGCTGGTGGGGGCGCTGGAAGCGCGCGGGATGCAGGCGTGGGGCGCCGAATCGCCCCAGCAGGCGAAGAAGCTTGCTTCGGAGGTGCGGCCGGCGCGGGCGATCGTGGACTTGAAGATGCCGGGGGGCTCCGGGCTGGAGCTGGTCAGCGAATTGATCGGGATCGATCCGGGAATGGCGATCCTGGTGCTGACGGGCTACGGGAGCATCGCCACCGCGCTGGAGGCGACCCGGCGCGGGGCGGTGGACTATCTGACCAAGCCCGCCGATGCGGACCAGATTCTGGCGGCGTTCGAGAAAAACGGCCGCAAGGCGGAATCGGGGACCTCGGCCGAGGAATTGACCAGCGCGCCATCGCTGGAGCGCGTGCAGTGGGAACACATTCAGCGGGTCCTGATGGATTGCGGCGGCAACGTTTCCCAGGCGGCTCGAATCCTGGGGATGCATCGAAGGTCTCTCCAGAGGAGACTCGGCAGAATACCCCCGCGCGAATGATGGGCGATTTTCATGTAATAAAATTTGGGGAGCGGCGACTAATTGGGGCAGAATGACCGATTGGGAAAGCATCGTACGCGGACATGGCCCGACGGTTTGGCGAACGCTGTTTCGCCTGCTGGGACGCCGGGCCGACATCGACGAATGCTTTCAGGAGACGTTTCTCTCGGCCTTGGAAATGTCCCGGCGGCAGAAGATCGTCTGTTGGTCGGCGTTGCTGCAAACGGTGGCGACGCGGAAAGCGGTGGATCGGCTGAGGCAAAAATACCGCGACCGGGAGGAAAGCGCCGCGATCGAGGCGGCGGCGTCGGGGATGAGCGATCCGTACCGGGCGGTGGAGGAAGCGGAGAGAGCGGGGCTGCTCGAGCAGGCGATGACGAGGCTTCCGCCCAGGCAGGCGGAAGCGATCTGCCTTCATGCGCTGTCGGGTTGGAGTTACCAGGAAATCGGTCAACAACTTGGAATGTCCAGCAGCGCGGTGGGCACGGCGATCCATCGAGGCAAGCAGCGGCTGCGCGAGCTGCTGGAAGTTTCCCTGGGCGCCCAGCCCGGAGGTGCGTCATGAACCAAAACCTTTCCGATCCCGGAGACGAAGTTCTGGAATCGTATTTTTCGGCGATGCGCGGGCGGGCGGTTCCCGATGGGCCGCCGGAGACGCGGATTTCCGAAACAATCGCGGCGTTGAGGGCGGCGGCGGGAAAGAAGCCGGGCGTTTTCTCGAGGGTATACACCATGAAATTCATCACCGGAATGGCGGCGAGCGTTTTGCTGGTGGTTGGGGTGGTGCTTGTGGCGATGGTGATGCTGCGATCGCCGGAGGTGACGTTTGGGGAAATCGTGGAAAGGGTGCGGAGCGCGCATCTCGTGAGCTTTGTGGAAACGGTCTCCATGCCGGAAGTGGCCAAGACCGTGCCGGGACAAACGATGAAGATGAAGTTCCTGATTAACGATCAGGGGCAGGCGTCAATCCAGAGCGATGAAGGTGTGCGGACGGTGATGGACGAGAAAACGGGGCACATGGTGGAACTGATGCCGAAGACCAAAACCGCGATCGTCATGGACATGAAGAACATGCCGAAGCAGTCCAATGCCTCGCGAGACCCATTGGAGCAATTCAAAAAGCTGGAGGGCGATTCGGCAAATGACATGGGCAGGGCCCAAATCGATGGGAAGAAAGCGCAGAAATTCAACGCAAAGGTGATGGGGCAGGAATGGATGATCTGGGCCGACCCGCAAACGCGCGAGCCGATTCGCATCGACATGACGATGAATATGATGGGGCAGCAAATTACCGCGTCCCTGACGGATTTCGACTTCGATCCAGCGGCGCCTGACGATGCATTCAGCCAGGAGATTCCAAAAGGATATACGATTACAAGCCTTGCCTTTGATTTGCCGGATATCAGCAACCGCGAGCAGAACCTGGTGGAATTGCTGCGAGGATACGCGCAGCGTGCCGGCGGGAAATTCCCGGATAAGCTCGACGACATGGGCCCATATATGAATCTGGTGATGCGGAAGTCGCTCTCGCTCTCGAAGACCGCGACGACCAATCCCTCGCTGGCGTGGATGCACTTCACGCCTTCGTCGGCCGATATGCAATGGATCACGCGGTTTTGGGGTGTCCAGCAGTTTCTGGGGATTTTGCCAAAGGACGGATGGAAGTATTTGGGCGCCGGCAAAACGATGGGCGACTCGGATTCCGTCATCTTCTGGTACAAAACAGACAAGGGGTATAGGGGAATCTCGGGTAATTTGACGGCCGCGGACCTTCAGGCGGCTCCGCAATGAGAGCGGACCCGGCTTGATGGAAGCGATCAATAGACCGGTCGAGGCGGGAGGCTCGGCCGGTTTTTGTGCGCGCGGCATTGCATTCGGGGGAGAGCTTTGTAAATTCATCGCGCGACTAAATGCCGCATACCCTTGGCATCGCTGGTGAGGCGAGTCGTTGGTATTATCCGCGCCGTGGTCATGGGTGATGGCGTTCAGGGACGCCGGACCTTGCAGAAAAAATTACGATGACGCAGGAATGGTATGAGCAGCCGTTTGTGTTCCCCAAATGGGCGAACTATCTGTTGCCTGCCATTGTGATGGGGGTTGTGGGGGGACTGTTCTACATTCCGACGGTGGTGGGCCTGGGCGCCTCGCCGAAAACAACCGCGGTGGGATATTCGCCCGTGCAGCCGGTGCCCTACAGCCATGCGCTGCACGCGGGGAAGCTGGGGATCGATTGCCGGTACTGCCATACGACGGTGGAGAAGGCGAACTTCGCGGCCATTCCGCCGACGGAAACGTGCATGAATTGCCACACCAATATCCGGACGCAAAGCGATAAGCTGGCGCCCATTCGCGAAAGTTGGGCGACGGGCAAGCCCATGGAATGGATCAAGATTCACGATTTGCCTCAATACGTCTATTTCAGTCACCAGGCGCACGTGAATCATGGAGTGGGATGCATCGAATGCCACGGGCGGATCGACCAGATGGAGCAGGTTTACCAGGCCAAACCGCTGAGCATGAGTTGGTGTTTGGACTGCCATCGCGATCCGGGTCCGCACCTTCGGCCGAAGGGCGCGTCGGTGACGGACATGAACTGGACGCCGCCGGCCGATCCGGCGGACGCCGCGGCGCTGGCGGCGAAGTGCTTGAACGATTATTCGATCCACGACAAGGCGTACATGCAGAGTTGTTCGACGTGCCATCGGTGAGACCATGAAGCATCATTCGGCGCAACGTGAATATTGGCGCAGCCTGGCCCACCTGGCGGATATGCCCGAAGTGCGCGCCGCGGCGGAGAAGGAGTTCGCCTCGTACGAACCGGAAGAGATGCTGGCGATGCCGGGGTTGACGCGGCGGCGGTTCATGAAGCTGATGAGCGCGTCGATGGCGTTGGCGGGGATGACGCTGACGGGATGCCGCCGCTGGCCGCAGGAGAAGCTGGCGCCCTACACGAGCAATCCGCCGAATCGAACTTCCGGGGTTCCCGAGCAATACGCCACGGCGATGGAAATCAACGGGGTGGGCAGTCCGTTGCTGGTGACGAGCTTCGACGGGCGGCCTATTAAAATCGAGGGGAATCCATCGCATCCGTATTCACAGACGGTGGCGAATCGCGCCGGGGCGTCCGATGCCATCGCGCAGGCGGCGATCCTGGAGATTTACGATCCGGACCGGAGCCAGGCGGTGGTCAACCGCGCCGGAGCCACGCAGGTGGCGAGCGATTGGGACCGGTTTACCAACTGGATGAGCGCGGTGATTGATTCGCTGACGACCAATCAGGGCCAGGGTCTGGCGATCCTGGGCGAATCGACCTCGAGCCTGACGACGGCCCGGCTGAAGGCGGCGGTGCTGAAACGCTTCCCCAAGGCGGAGTTTTTCGAATATGAGCCGCTGAGCCGGGACAACGAAATCGCCGGGGCGAAACTGGCGTTGGGCCGGCCGGCGCGGCAAGTGCTGAATCTGAACAAGGCGATGGTGCTGGCGTTGCTGGATGCCGATCCGTTGGGGACGCATCCGGCGCATGTGCATTACGCATTTGAGTGGGCATCGAATCGCCCGAACGCGAAGAAACAAATGAGCCGGGTCTACGCCATCGAGAGCGCGATGACGATCTCGGGAAGCGTGGCGGATTGCCGGCTGGGGGTGCGGCCGTCGCGGATCGGGGCGATCTTATCGGCGCTGGCGGCGCGACTCGGAGCGGGCGGCACGGATATGACGCTGGCCGCCGAGGAAGAGGCGTTCATCAAGCACCTTCTGGCGGATATTGCGGACAACTCCGGCAAGAGCCTGGTGCTAGTCGGTCCTCAGCATGGTTCGGAATTGCACGCGCTGGCGCTGGCGATCAACGAGAAGATTGGGGCAATCGGAGCGACGCTCACATTTGTGGAAGACCCGGACGGCGATCGGGCGACAAACCATTTCGATTCCATCGCGGATTTGACGAGCAAGCTGAAGGCCAGGCAGATCGACACGCTGGTGATTCTTGGCGGGAATCCGGCGTACGATTCGCCGGCCGATCTGGATTTCGCGTCGGCCATGAAATCGGCGGCGACGTCGATCCATCTGAGCCTGTACGACAACGAGACGTCGCACGCGGCATTGTGGCATTTGCCGCGCGCGCATTTTCTTGAAGCTTGGGGGGACTGCCGGGCATGGGATGGGACGGTGAGCATCTGTCAGCCGCTGATCGAGCCGCTGTATGGCGGGAAGACGCCGGACCAGGTCCTGGCGTTTCTGGCCGGGGAACCGGAAACCCAAAGCGATGAGATCGTGCGCAAGACGTTCGCGGAGATGGACGATGCCGCGTGGCGGCGGGCACTGAACGAGGGACTGATCGCCAAGAGCGGATTTAAGGAAGTATCCGGGCACGTCAATTTCCATACGGCGCAGCAGTATCCCGTCGCACAAGGATACGAGGTTCGATTCCTTCAGGATTCGAAGCTGTACGATGGGCGGTTCGCCACCAGCGGATGGTTGCAGGAGATTCCCGATCCGCTGTCGAAGATCGTGTGGGACAACGCGGCGTTGATATCCAAGAAGGATGCCGAATCACTCGGGGTGGGGATCGGGGACGTGCTGGAGATCGCCGTCGGAAGCAGTTCGGTGAAGATCGCGGCATTTGTGTTGCCGGGGCAGCCGGTGGGCGTGATTGGGCTGGCGCTGGGATATGGGCGAACGCTGGGCGAGCACATCGGCTCGGACGTGGGCGTCAATACCTATGCGCTGCGGAAGAGCGGCGCGATGTTCTTCGCGCCGGCGCAGGTGAGCAAGACGGGAGACTATTACGAACTGGCCACGACCCAGGACCATCATCTGATCGACCAGCTTGGCATCGAGATGCGGCAGAAGCAGGTGGGCGAGAAATACAAGAGCGCGGAAGTGATCCGCGAGGCGACCGTCGCGGATTTGAAGCGAGATCCGGAACTGCTGGCGAAAAACGAGGATGGGACGGTCTCATTGCAGCTTTACAAGCCGCCGGACGCAGAGTTTTCCGGGACGCACAAATGGGCGATGTCGATCGATCTTTCCAAGTGCATCGGGTGCCATGCGTGCGTGGCGGCGTGCCAGGCGGAAAATAACATTCCGATCGTCGGCAAAGACCAGGTGCTGAGGAATCGGCAGATGCACTGGATTCGCATCGACCGGTATTTCAAGGGCGAGGCGGACGATCCCAATCCGGAGGTGGTGTTCCAGCCGGTGGCCTGCCAGCACTGCGAAAATGCGCCGTGCGAGCAGGTTTGCCCGGTGGGGGCCACGGTTCACGATACCGAGGGGCTGAACGTGATGGTGTACAACCGCTGCGTCGGCACGCGATATTGCAGCAACAATTGCCCGTACAAAGTCCGGCGGTTCAATTATCTGGATTGGCACAGCCAGGACCCGCGGCACGATAAATATCCCAAGCCGTGGCTGAACCTTCCCGATCAACAGCAGATTGAAACGGTCCCGAAGGTCAAGCAGATGATGTTCAACCCGGAAGTGACGGTTCGGATGCGCGGCGTGATGGAAAAGTGCACGTTCTGCATCCAGCGGATTCACAACACGACGATTTCCAAACGGGCCCAGGGCAAAAAACTGAACGACGGGGACATCATGACGGCATGCCAACAGGCGTGCCCGACGCAGGCAATTGTGTTTGGCGATTTGAACGATCGGAGATCCAAGGTTTTGCGTTCGCACAACGATCCGCGGGCGTATGGCCTCTTGGATGAGGCGCTGGCGACCAAGCCCAGGAACAAGTATTTGGCCAAGGTGAGCAATCCGGTGGAGGCGTAATGGCAAGCGTTCCAACAACCGAATTCGCCCGCATCGCCGCAGGGATCGAAGCGGATAATACCACCGACGATCCGCGGTTCCGGGCGCCGCTGGTAACGGGGAACAAGGATTTCGCGGCGGTGACGGCGACGGTGGCCGGCGTCGCCGAGCGGCCGGCGCCGCCCAAGGCGTGGTACGTGGCGATGGGGATTTCGCTGTCGCTGCTCGGGTTGCTCGGGGCCATGATCGGATATTTGTTTCTCACGGGCGTCGGAGTGTGGGGCAACAATCAGCCGGTCGGGTGGGGATTCGGCATCGTGAATTTCGTGTTTTGGGTCGGGATCGGTCACGCCGGAACCCTCATCAGCGCGATTTTGTATTTGTTCCGTCAGAACTGGCGGACGGGCATCAACCGGATGGCCGAGGCGATGACGATCTTCGCGGTTTGCTGCGCGGGATTATTCCCCGGGATTCACGTGGGCCGGCCGTGGCTGGCGTATTGGCTGTTCCCGATCCCGAACCAGATGACTTTGTGGCCGCAGTTCCGTTCGCCGCTGCTGTGGGACGTGTTCGCGGTGGGGACTTATGCGACGGTGTCGCTATTGTTCTGGTATGTCGGGATGGTGCCGGACATCGCGACGTTCCGGGACCGGTCCAAGAATAGGATCAAGCAGGTGGTGTACGGGCTTCTCGCGTTGGGATGGAACGGATCGAGCCGGCATTGGCATCGGTACGAACGGGCGTACCTGCTGCTGGCGGCGCTGGCGACGCCGCTGGTGCTTTCGGTCCACTCGGTGGTGAGCTTCGATTTCGCGGTTTCACAGATTCCGGGCTGGCATACGACGGTGTTTCCGCCGTACTTCGTGGCCGGAGCGATCTTCGGCGGGTTTGCGATGGTGATCTGCCTGGCGGTTCCGGCTCGGGCGCTGTTCGGGCTGAAGGACATCATCACGTTGCGGCACATGGACAACATGGCCAAGATCACGCTGGCGACCAGCATGATGGTGGGATACGCCTACATGACGGAATTTTTCATCGCGGCGTACAGCGGCAATCCGCACGAAGCGTTTACGTTCCACAACCGCGTGTTGGGTCCGTATTGCTGGAGTTGGTGCATGATGACGTTCTGCAACGTCGTGGCGCCGCAGCTCCTGTGGAGCAAGAAGGTCCGGACGAACATGCTGCTGCTCTGGATCGTGGCGATGTTGGGCAATGCAGGGATGTGGTTCGAGCGGTTTGAGATCATCATCACCTCGCTGACGCGCGATTTTCTGCCGTCGAGCTGGCACGCGTTCTGGCCGACGTGGGTGGATTTGTGCACGCTGGCGGGAAGTTTCGGGTTGTTCTTCACGCTGTTTCTGCTGTTCTGCCGGTATCTGCCGACGGTGGCGATCGCGGAAATCAAGACGGTGATGCCGCAGGCGCATGCGCATGCCCATGAGTTGCTCGGCGAGGATGCCAAGCGGACGGATTACCGTCCGGACGAGCATCACGATCCGGACAGGGATGCCCCGCGGCTGAAGAACCGGTGAGGTTTTGGTCTTATGTCTACCGAACTCAAAGAGGGGCAAGAGACGTACGACGAAGCGGCGCTGCTTCGCACCGAGCCGATGCTGACCGGCCTGCTGGGGGAGTTCGCGGACGTGTCGGCCGTGGTTTTGGCCGCGCAGAAGACGCGGGCGGCCGGGTACAAGGTCTGGGACGTGCACAGCCCGTTTCCCATCCATGGAATCGATGCGGTGATCGGAATCCGGCCGACGGTTCTGCCCTGGCTGGTGCTGTGCGGCGGGCTGACGGGTCTGGCGTCGGGCCTGGCGTTGCAATGGTTCTGCAATGCGTTCGACTACCAGATTATTGTCAGCGGCAAGCCCATGTTCAGCTTGCCGGCGAACATTCCCATCATCTTTGAATGCACGGTGTTGTTCTCGGCGTTGACGGCGGTGTTTGGAATGCTGGGGCTGAACCGGCTGCCGCTGCTCTATAATCCGCTGTTCAAGAGCGCCCGATTCCGCCGCGTGACGGACGACAAATTCTTCATCTGGATCGACGAAACGGATTCGCAGTTTGAAGAGAAGGCGACGGAGGAGTTTTTGAAATCGGTTGGAGCGACCGCGGTCGAGCGCATTGAGGATTGATGGATGTCTGAAGAATCGAAAAGTTCGCCACCGCCGGAGGAGCCGAAGGGTTCGGAGGAGCCGCAGTACGGCCCGACGTACTACGCGCCGGTGGAGTTGCCGATGCCGCGGCTGCCGCGTCCGCCGTTCTGGATGGTGGCGATTGCGCTGATCGGGGTGGTGGCGACGTGGCTGCCGCTGGCGATCATCTCGCGGGCGCGGGTTTCCAGCTCGGCGGACCCGCGGATTCAACTCATGCAGGACATGGGAATCCAGCCGAAGTTCAAGGAGCAGATGACGAATTGGCTGTTCGAGGACGACCGGGCGATGCGGCCGAAAATTCCGGGAACGGTCGCGTACGGACCGTTGGAAAACGACGACAATTATTACCACGGTTTCGTGCGGCAGAACGACGGGACGGGGAAGTGGACGATCGTATTCGCGGACAGTCTGCCGGGGCGGCTTCTGGAGGCGAAGAACGATAAGGACCGCTTGACAAAGATGACCCAGCTGCTGAAGCGCGGGCAGGAGCGGTTCAATATTTATTGCTATGTTTGCCACGGATACGACGGCTCCGGGCACGGCCCGGTCAATCAGCGTGCGCTGGAATTGAAGGCGACCGACACCGATCCGGCGCACCCGATCGGAGTGAACTGGACGCCGGCGGCGCAGCTTTCCAGCGACACGATCCGCGCCGAGCCGGATGGGAAGATTTACAACACGATTACCAACGGGATTCGGAGCATGCCCAGCTACGGGCCGCAGATTCCGGCGGACGACCGGTGGGCGATCGTGGCGTACGTGCGGGCGCTGCAACTCAGCCAGGGCGGAGCGCCGCAGTCGGTCCTGAGCCAGACGCAGCGGGACACGCTGGAGGGAAAATAGAACTTGGAAACCGATCCGCAACATTCCGGCGAAGTGGAAGACCTGAATCTGCGCGACCAGGTTGGCGGGCTTTACGTCGGCGCCCAGGTCGTGGGCGTGGTGGGCCTGGTGGGCGCCGTGATCCTGGGATATTTCACCAACGACGATTTCCGCAGGTTCTTCTACTCGTATCTGGTCGGGTATATGTTCTTCCTGGCGATCGCGTTGGGCGGGCTGTTCTTCGTGATGTTGCAGCATGCCACCAAGGCCGGTTGGAGCGTGACCGTGCGGAGAATCGCGGAATGGTTCGCCTCGAGTCTGCCGCTCATGGCCGTGCTGTCGGTGCCGATCCTGGCCGCCGTGATCGTGGGGCATGGCTCGCTCTATCCCTGGGCGGTGAAGGATTGGGGCGTGGACAAGGGATTCAAGGGTTGGTGGCTCCAGCGCGGGTTTTTCG
>Ga0187867_10004713_pt1 | contig 10482 bp, 8 predicted proteins | sample June2016WEW_13_1_FD_132976 | JGI IMG/M metagenome (GOLD analysis project Ga0187867, IMG submission 132976) | Peatland microbial communities from SPRUCE experiment site at the Marcell Experimental Forest, Minnesota, USA - June2016WEW_13_10 | ecosystem: Environmental > Terrestrial > Soil >... | reverse complement strand
CGGCTTGGCATCGTAGACAATCCACGCGCCGCATGGTGTAGAGGAGGAAAACCAAGAAACCCCAAAGGGGAATGAACTCAAAACGCCGTTCGGTGAGTTCATCGTAACCCGGTGCGGTTTGATGACAACGTGAACAGATCGCCGCGGAACCCCTCCGTGGGCGCACCGAAACCTCGATGCTCTTCTTGTCTGGACTGAACCGGGCGTGATCGTAGATAAATCCGCGAAAGCGGTAGCAGCGATTTAGAATTGTGATCAGTTCCATAATACGGACAGCGCGAGGAAAAAGTCCTCAAGATGATTCGCTCCGCTTCGTCGCCTGGAGCCGCCGCCGAAGACAAACGGTGGGCAAGGATTATCGCTGGCGCTGGTCGGCGAGATCATCGCGACCTGACCGCACATCGCGTTACGGTCAGCCCAATCTCCCCCCTGATTTCTGAAGTGAAAGCTTCGCGCTAATTTTCGGTCGGCGCCTTCTCAACGTGGTCGATAACCAGTTGCTCGACCATGACCCTTCGCGAAGCCAGCCTCAGTCCCATGGATTGTACAGCCTTGAGAAGCGATGGGGAGCCGCCCGGATCGGATGCCGCATTGGCCGGCGTGGCCGCTCCGGCTACGCCGGCCGGCGGATTCGGTTCGTCTATCCACTTGGCTCGCGCCGCGCCCGTCAGGTCCTCAAGGGAGAAGGCGATTGCTACCTGATACTTCCCCGTGAGGCCGGTCATGTCTTTCACTTGTAGGCCACCACCTGTAGCCCGCAACAGTATGGTCAGCAGATCAGCAAAGCCAGCCATGGTCACCTGGCTGGCTTCGATCTTCATCGACCTCGTGGCCGGGTCCACGACGTAGCTTACGGCGCCCTTCTCTCCCATGTTCATCGTGACACCGCCGTTCTTATCGCTTGTCATGCGCATCGGTCCATCGGGGCCGTCCACCTGCTTCTCGCCGGGTGCGAGCGGCGCACTCGGGTCGATCGGCCTAAAAGCCCCGGAGGCTTCCTTCATTTTCGGCCCTCCCTCGCCGACTACCAGGGCAAGCGCAGGGTGTTCCTTACTGTCTCGATGCAGCGCGAGTTTGAAACGGTCTTCCAAGAGTGACTGCAGCATCTTGGGAGCGTCGTTCTTGGAAGCTCCTTCGGGGAGTTTCGCGATGATGTCGAATGGCTGGGTGGTAATCCAGCCCGGCCCTGCGATCTGATCCGACTTCACGTTATACGCTAGGACAATTAGATCCGCGACCGTCATGTAGATGTACTCGGCTCTCGCCCCATCCACTCGCGGGCCGAGCCTCGGCGTCGCCCCGTTCTGAATTTCCGCCATCAGTTTTGCCCTGTCGAGCGGAGCCGAGGGCTTTACGGACGCCACCTCGAAGGTGGGCTTCGTCTGGGCAGGCGCTACCGCGGCCGCCAGGGCCAGACAGAAAAGAACCTTGAACCGTCGGCGGGGTCTATAGATGTTGTTTCCGGTGTTCAAGGCGGCTGTGGAACCTAAATCGATCTTCATATTCGTCACTCCTGATTCTTCACTTCTCCCAACAAGAGTATGCCGACAAACCGGCAGCCAGCAGCCAGAGAGGGGGCTTATGGTTATCGTGATGCGGTCGAGGCTGCGGCAGGAGCTGGTCTGCAAAGACCCAGCTAAAGCGCTTCTTTGAGTTTTCGCCGATACTGTTCAAAGGCCCTGCGGCCGGTGCCGTTGAGGCAGAGCAATGTCTGCGGCACCTTGCCACGATAGGTCTTTGTTACTGCGATGTAGCCAGCCTCCTCCAGTCGAGAAAGATGGCTGGAAAGCGTGCCTTTGTTCATAGCGGTTTCGTGTTGTAGATACAGAAAGTCGGCCCGGTCGACCGCGAACAGGAGCGCGACGATCATGAGCCGCCCGGGTTCGTGAATGACCCGGTCAAGGTCTGCAATGTTGCGGATCTGCTGGTTCACTGGATTTCCTGCACTGGAGCCTGCGTATGCCGAAGATACAGCCAAAGACTGATGCCGCCGGAAATCAACAGGAGCGTGCCGTAAACCGTCAAAGAAAGGAGGACGGTCCCGCTGAGTTTGGCCTGATCCGGACGGGCCACCGGCGAGTCGCCGCCTAGCGCGCCCAGAACATCCGTGGGAAGGAAAGCAATCACAAACGTGGCGGCGGCCATTGCGCCGACCGTGACCCACTTCCAGCGAACTGCCCTCGCGAAGTGGTAGCCACAGGCCCCTGTAAAAGCAAGCCCGGCCAGAGAAGCGAGCGCCGGGATGTCCCAGTGCCGTCGGAAGACGATGGCCATACCGACGGTCGTCAGCGCGCCCAGTGCGCCGGCGATTGCCTGCGTATGAAGTGGTTTTCGGTATTCGACAAACCCCGTGCGCGGGTACGTCATGCGCGTCTTTATGGCTTTCGTTCCGTAATGTATGAGCAACACCAAGCCGACGAAACCAAAGACCGCGATCTGGTGCCACGCGGAGTCCGCGGGCGCGCGCATCAGCAGCCACCAAAGGAGCGCAAAACCCAGGCACATGACGCTGCCACCCAACTCGCCCAGGCCGTCGATGTTGCAATAGAGCCGGGGCCGCTCCAAGAGGTTTCCAATCTGATCCATGTTCATACCTCCAATCAACAACAGCAGCAGCAAACCGTTCAGATCCGCCGCAGTCGAGTCACCTACTAGTTTGCATAACCAACCTGTAGGTGTCAATATGGAAAAATTCGACACTTCCTTTTTTCAGCGCCCGCAGCAAGCGTACATCAGCGGAATTTGACCGTTGCGCACCGGTCGGAAATCGAGAACTGGACGTTGCGTCGAGCGGCGCGCGTACTGAAAAGCAGCCAAATTGGCCGCCAGCCGCCCGAAAGTCATCGCGAATTCATGCGCCGCGGGCATCGGTTTATCCTTTCTTCGCCAGCTTGCGGAGCGCCTTGCGCGCTTCCGAGACGTCGTCCAGGGTCAGCTTGCCGGATTCGATCAGGTGCGCCATTACAGGCTGAGTCCGGCCGCCAAAGAGGCCCAGCAGGTCGTCGATCAACCGGCTTTGCGCGGCCTCGCGCGATACCGCCGCTTCGAAAATGTGGGCGTTGCTGATCTTCTTGACCCGGCGGAGGGCTTTCTTCCCTTCCATGCGATACACCGTGGTCTGCACGGTGGTGTAGGCCGGCCGGCCCGGCTCCGGGAAGGCTTGCTGAATCTCGCGAATGGAGCACAAGCCGTGGGTCCACAGCGCCTCCATGATTTGCAGTTCCAGTTTGGTTAATTTGGGTAGTGGCATAGATTTCTACTATACTAGTATGCAAGTGTACTATATCAATACGCCACGAGCAAGGACTTTTTTGGGGGTGCGGCGCAAGGCCCAGCGCCGGCTGAGGGATCGCTTACCTAGCCCGGAAGTACGGACGCATGCTCCATGAAGCCGTTTGGTGGCGCGCTCGGCGCCGGATGGCGTCCGCCGTGCTACGTCGCGTAGTTAGGAGGACGCATTTTCCCGAAGCCATGCCGGCGGTTCCTTACCCGATCTTGATCAGCTCCAGCAGTTGCGCTTCGTTCAGCGTCTGGACGCCCAGGGCTTGGGCTTCGGCCAGCTTGGCGCCCGGATCTTCGCCTACTACTATGTAATTGGTCTTCTTGCTTACCGAGCCGCTGACTTTGCCGCCGGAGGTCTCGATCAGACGTTTGGCGTCGTCTCGGGTCAAGGTGGGGAGCGAGCCGGTGAGCACGAAAACGAGGCCCTCGAGCGGGCCGCCCTTGGAACGCGTCGATTGGTGGTCGAAGCGCAGGCCGGCTGCGCGGAGGCGGTCCACCAGCTCGACGTTGCGCGGTTCGCGGAAGAACCGAAAGACGCTCTCGGCAACTTTGGGGCCCACTTCCGGGGCCGCCTGGAGCAGATCCAGCCCGGCGTTGGCGATGGCGTCGATGCTGCCGAATTCCTCGGCCATGAGATCGGCCGTGCGCTCGCCCACGAAGCGAATCCCCAGCGCGGCGAGGACCCGCGGCATGGGGTTCTTCTTCGATCTCTCGATATTACGGACGATGTTACCGGCCGATTTGGGACCCATGCGCTCGAGCGTCAGCAGTTTCTCGGCCGTCAGATCGTACAGATCGGCGACGCTCGCCACCATGCCGCGATCGACGAGCTGATCCACCAGGACGTCGCCCACGCCGTCGATGTTCATCACCCCGCGGGAGGCGAAGTGAAGAATGGATTCCTTGAGCCGCGCCGAGCAGTTGGTATTGATGCAGCGGCTGGCGGCTTCGTCCTCGGCGCGGGCCACCGCTCCTCCGCACACGGGGCATTGCGCGGGCATGTGAAACTTCTTGCGGTAAGAGCCCTGCGCATAGACGCGAACCACCTTGGGGATGACGTCGCCGGAGCGCTCGATCACCACGTCGTCGCCGATTTGGAGCGACAGGCGTTCGATTTCGCCCTCGTTGTGCAGGGTGGCTCGCGAGACGGTGACGCCGCCGACCTCGACCGGTTTGAGGAGGGCCACGGGGGTGAGCGCGCCCGTGCGGCCCACCTGCACTTCAATGCCCTGCACCACCGTGACCGCCTGCCGCGCGGCGTACTTGTAGGCGATGGCCCAGCGCGGGGCCTTGGCGGTGAAACCGAGGGCGCGCTGCTGCGCCACCGAATCCACCTTCACCACCACGCCGTCGATTTCGTAGGACAGGTCGTCGCGGCAGGCTTCCCACTGGGCGCAGAACGCCAGCACGTCGTCCATGGCGCCGCAGATCTTGCGGTAGGGATTTACCTTGAAGCCCAGGCGGGCGAGCTCCTCGAGCGCTTCCCACTGGCTCGGCAAGGCGGGCTGGCCATCGGCCAGGAGGAAATAGGCGTAGTAATCCAGGCGCCGCGAGGAGGTGATGCGCGGCTCGAGCACGCGCAGGGAGCCCGCCGCCGCGTTGCGCGGGTTGGCGAAACGGGAGAGCCCGCGCTCGTCGCGCTCGGCGTTCAGGCGCTCGAAGGCGCTCCGGTTCATGACCGTTTCGCCGCGGGTCTCAAATGCCTCCATCGTGGTTTCGACGCGCAGGGGCAGGGAGCGTATGGTACGCGCATTCCCGGTGACATCCTCGCCCACCTCGCCATCTCCGCGGGTGACCGCCTGGGTGAGCCGGCCCTGCTGGTAGTGCGCCGCCATGGAGAGCCCGTCCATCTTGAGCTCGACCACGTAGCGGTACGGCTGGCCGCCCAGCAACTCGCGGACGCGGCGGTCGAAATCGCGCAGATCGGCTTCGTTGAAGGCGTTATCGAGGCTGGTCATGGGGGAGCTGTGCCGGACCTTTACAGAGCCCTCCCGTGGCTGGCCGCCTACGCGCTGGGTGGGGGAATCCGGCGACGCCAGGGCGGGATGCCGCTGCTCCAGCTCCTGCAACCGGCGCATCAGCGCGTCGTACTCGGCGTCGGTGATTTCGGGCTGGTCCAGGACGTAGTACCGGTATTCGTGGTGGCGAAGCTGTTCGCGAAGCTCCTCGGCTTCCTCGGCGGGATCTTTCATCGGCCCCTCAACTATAATCTAACCTGGAGAAGATACCATAACGGCCTATCGGAAGACCGTCCTCATCTACAATCCCCGCGCCGGCCGATTCGGGAGGAGTGGAAGCGCGCTGGTCGGGCGCGCGGGCGAAATCCTCGAAAAGAACGGACATCAGGTGACGGTTGCGCCCACTACGGGTCCCCAAACCGCGGGCGCCATCGCGCGCGAGCACATTAGCCGCGGGGCGGAGCTGGTGGTGGTGGCGGGAGGCGACGGCACCATCAACGAAGCGGCCGAAGGCATGCTTCACTCCCCGGTTCCTCTGGCCATCCTGCCGGGCGGCACGGCCAATGTGCTGGCCATGGAGATGAAGCTAGGCTTCGATTTTGAGAGGGCCGCGCGGCGGTTGGCGGAATGCCGGCCGCGGCGCATCTCGGTGGGGCGCCTGGTTTGCGATGGCCGCGCGGCCCGGCATTTCCTGCTCATGGCGGGGGTCGGGCTGGACGCCGGAATCGTATATCGCGTAAACGGTCCGCTGAAAGCGCGCACCGGAAAATTCGCCTACTGGGTGGCGGGGTGGAGTCTGCTCGGCCGGCGGCTGCCCGAGTTCCACGTGGAGATGGATGGCGCGGACCGCGTATGCTCCTTCGCGCTCCTCAGTAAAGTGCGCAATTATGGCGGCGATTTCGAAATCGCCCGCCAGGTGACCTTGCTGGAGGAGTGCTTCGAGGTGGTGCTGTTCGAGGGGCGCTCCACGATTCCATACGCCAAGTACTTCGCGGGGATGGCCTTGCGACGGCTGGCGGGAATGAAGGGAGTGACCATGCTGCGGACCGGTAACGTGAAGCTCGCCTGCCCCGGAGACCAACGCGTCCACGTGCAGATCGATGGTGAATACGCCGGCCGCCTGCCCGCGGAAATCTCCATTGTGCCGGACGCCCTCACGCTGATGGTTCCACCGGACTACGGGTCTAAGTGAACGTCCCGTCTGTTTGAGTGTCCCTGCAAAGCCCCCGATAACATTGGTTGATCCATATTGTCCTCGTTGTGGAATAAAGGAGGTCAATAAATTCAATCTGATGTCTCAAAACTCTTGACACGCGCCGAAAATGGGGGCACACTCGCATCATGAATTCTACTGTGGGAGTACGACTGATCACTGTAATAGTTATGTGCATGTCCTGGCGCTTGCCGGCGGGAGCGCAGGAGACGGCTCTTCCGACAGAGCGCACGGCCGCGAGTAACGCCTCGCCGATTGCCGCGGCTGGGGCGATACTCGACGTGACTCAGGCGGCCAATTGGGCCCGCCGCAACGCGAGCGTCCTATCGATGGCCGCGGCCGGAACTGCGCAGGACAATACCACTCCGCAAGCCGAGCCATCCCCACAAGGAGCGCCGGCGCGTCCCCGCTTGCATCCTCGAGTAAAGGTCCGGAAACCATGGACCGGGGCTCGCATTGCAGTCCTTGCTGCCGGTATTGGGGCGACGGGAGCAGGCGTCTATTTGTGGGCAAGTGGCCCTACGATCAAACCTGCCGCCACGACTTGCGTTTCGTCCTACAACCCCTTCGGAGTTCCAAACTACTCTTCATGCAGCGGCCCCACGACCTGGAGCGGCAAGAAAAAGGCGGGCCTGGGGTTGACCATCGTTGGAGCGTCCGTCTCCATTTTGGCTTTAGTTTGGTGATAGTAACTGGCCCTATTTTCGATGGAAGGAAGTCAGCAAGGTTTCTCGCCGGGTTTCTCAATGCGCTTGACGAGCGCCGACAATGGAGGAACATTCGGACTAGGAATCTTACTGCCGGAATACGGCTGACCGCTGCCATAGCTGTGTGCATGTTTTCGTGCTTGCCGGCGCGAGCGCAGGAGATGGCTCTTCCGACGGAGCGCGCGGCCACAAGGAGCGCCTCGCCGGTCGCCGCGGCTAGCGCCGTACTCGACATGACTCAGGCAGCCAATTGGGCCTACCGCAACGGCAGCGTTTTGTCGATGGCTGCGGCCGGGACTGCACGGCAGGACAATGCCACTCCGCAAGCGGAGCCATCCCCGCAAAGCGCGCCAGCGCGTCCCCGCTTGCATCCTAAAGTGAAGCGCCGGAAACCATGGACTAAGGTTCGCATTGTAGTCCTTGGCGCCGGTCTTGGGATGACAGGAGCAGGCGCCTATCTGTGGGCAACCGGCCCCATGGTGCACAATTCTCCCGCGGATTGCGCTCTAACGAACACATGCAACCCCACCCTATATTGGTCCGGCAAGAAAAAGGAGGGCCTTGGGCTGACGATGGTTGGAGCGTCCGTCTCCCTTTTTGCCCTAGCTTGGCCACTGTAGCGAAACGGGGGACCAATTACGCCGTTTCCGGCCGCGACCCTATGCCGTCCACGCTCTCCTTACCACAAGTACTCCTTCGCCGATTCCCGCTTATCGTACCCGTCCAGCACGTGCACCACTCGAATCTTCTTCAGTGATTGCGGCGAAAGCTGGCCTATCGGGATGTAGATGATGGTCCGGTCCACGCGGGAGGCTATGGTGCGGAAGATGGAGCGGGGCGGTTTGGCTGCTACATACACTACGTGGCGCTGCAAGGAGTAATCGATCGCAGCCAGTAACAGGCGCTCGGATTTCGACTCGGCGAAGTCGTAGTCGGGGTCCTGCCACACATCATACAGGCGGCGCGGCGGGAGTGACATGAGGAAGCCGCCGTACTCGGCGCGACCTATGCCGGGGCCGGCCATGTGGTCGAACGGGAAAGTGGAATAAAAGGCCATGTCCGATTCGTTCTGGTTCTCGCCCAGCCAGGTAGTCAGATACGGGTAGCGCTGGTCGCGGTCTTCGTCGAAGATCACCACCACCGCGCCCACTTCGCCCTGGATCTTCTGAAACTGGCGGACGTAGATCTTGCCTTCATACCAGCGGCGGATGGTCTCGCGTATATCGATTCCATCGAGAATCGAGGTGGTGAACGGCTCGACCCGCATCCTTTCCTCGGAGAGTATGCTCTTGCCGCGCTTCTTGAGATAGCGGCCGTAATCCTCGATCACCAGGTCTTCCGGCGGGTAGGAGCAGATGCTGGTTCCGTCTAACTGGCTGGCCCACTCCCCCGGATGCTTCTCCTTCCTGCGCTGCTTGAGCCCGTAGGGACGCAGGCGGCGTTTGGAGCTGGGCAGGCGGCGGCGCAGGCGGATGCGGCGCGTGTCCATCCAAACTTCGTCGCCGGAAATACGCACGGTCAGAACGTCGGACGCGTCTTTCTGCGGAGGGTAACGCCCGGCCGCTTCCCAAACTTCCCAGGCGAAATTATCGTCGGCCACCGCGCGGGCCGCCACCGTGAGATCGTAGAGGCCCGCCACCAGTTCGTGGGCGGCCAGCGCCAGGTTGCGCGTGTAGCGGGCCAGCAGGCGGCGCTGCCAGTGGGCCATGCGCTCGCCGGCGTTGATCTCGTATTCCTTTTCGGCCTCCCGGAAAACGGCCAGTTGCGCGTGCCGCCGGTCGATCAGGCTCGGCTCAGTCATGGCCTGGCGGACGGTTTCGTAGCGCCATTGCAATGCCGGGTATTCGAGCGTGATTTCGGCCAGCGATTCGGGGTGCGCGTTGAAGACTTCGACTCCTTCGCGGCGCTCGCGCACGATAGGCTGCGCCTGCGGCTCTTCCATGGCGTCCAGCACCGGGTCCAGCAGGTTGAGCGAGATCACCACGAAAACGCGCGCGTCGGGGTCCACTCCCTGCAATTTCCAGGCGATGCCCGCGGCGTGTCGCGCAATCTCGGGGGAGCGCGGCTGGGGCCACAGGCGGTACGCTTCCACGTAACGCGCCAGACCCACACGGCGAATGGCGTAGGGGTCCGGGTAGGCGTCCTTGAGGTGCGGCCGCAGGGCGGCTTCGGGGTCCGCGAAGACGATTTCGGCGCCGGTCTCCAAGCCCGTGCGAACGGCCTCCGTGAACGGGTCGGCCGGCTCGATGGGAACGTAGACGGCTTCGGTATCGCCGGCGGTTTCGTCCGGATAGAAGATCACGGACATTTCGGGCAGCCGTTTCACGGCGCGCATCCAGGCCTCCCGCAAGGCCACCGGCAGCTCCAGCGCCACCACGCCCGGGCGCTCCCGCAGGATGGCCTGACGGGCCTCGATGGCGAACTCCAGCCGGCCGGGAACCACCGGGAAGTAGGTGAAGCGCCCGCGCGTCAGGCTGCCCGCGTCAGGAAGCGGAAGGTCGAATTCCGAGGGCATAACGCAGCGCCTCTTCTCCCAGCACCTGTACGATGGATGTCTCGATGGCCTCCTTCTCGTGGGTGCGCTCCGTGGCCAGGCTCTTGAGCTTGATGGCGTAGCGCGCCACGTTGATGCCGTCGCGAACGGTGTAGCGCTCGTCGGCGGCGTGCGCCATTTGCAGAAAGTCCGTCACGTAATTGAGGATGCGCTCCTCGGCGAAAGGCAGGTTCTCGCGCAGAATCTGAAACTCTTCGTCGCGCTCCGGAAAGTCGATGAAGATCTGCGGCTGCAAGCGCGAATGGATATACTCGGGCAGCTCGAACGTCGAGGCGTCGTCGTTCATGGTGGCTACCAGGCGAAACTGCGGATGGGCCTTGATCTTGATGCCGGCCACGATGGATTCCACATAGCGGCGGTTGTCGAGCAATGGCGCGAGCGAGGCCCAGCTTTTCTCACTCATGCGGTTGCCCTCGTCGAGGATGGCGATGCCGCCCCGGATCATAGCGGTGGCCAGGGGAGAGGCCACATAGCGCAGGTTGCCTTCGCCGGCGATCACGGGGGTGACTAGCAGGTCCTCCGGCCGCGTGTCCATGGTGGCTTGCAGGATGTACGCGTCGCGGCCCATGCGCCGCGCGGCGGCGTAGGCGAGAGTGGTCTTGCCCACCCCCGGCTTCCCCAGCAGGCGCGGGTTCATGGGCACGTCCTGATCGTTCACCACCATCCACGCGGCCAGGAGCTGCCGCATAAGCTCGTCCTGCCCCACCCATTCGACGGCCAGTTCGTCCGGATGGGCCAGATGCAGCGTGACGCCTTCAATCTCGACGG
>Ga0187867_10004712_pt1 | contig 10484 bp, 8 predicted proteins | sample June2016WEW_13_1_FD_132976 | JGI IMG/M metagenome (GOLD analysis project Ga0187867, IMG submission 132976) | Peatland microbial communities from SPRUCE experiment site at the Marcell Experimental Forest, Minnesota, USA - June2016WEW_13_10 | ecosystem: Environmental > Terrestrial > Soil >... | reverse complement strand
TGCCCACCCGAAATCCCCTGGACGTGGAATGGTTTTAAACCGGTGAACTCTAGCTTTCCACTAAGGAAAGTTCATTGAAGGCATGGGTCCTATATTCGGCTCTGGCGCTTCTGATTTGGGGTCTGTGGGCTTTTTTGCCCAAAATGGCCCTCAGATGCCTCGAGCCAAAAACGGCTTTCATGTTTGAAGTATTGGGCGGGGCAATAACAGGCCTGTTCGCTTTTCTCATCCTGCGGCCTCAACTTGGAGGGGCCGAAATACGAGGGGTAATACCCGCCCTTCTGACCGGGATGATGGGCTATCTCGGGCTGCTTTGCTTCATGTATGCGATCCGTGAAGGAAAGATCTGCATCGTCGCGCCCCTGACGGCGCTCTACCCGGTCGTGACCCTGGTGCTGGCAATGATTTTCCTTAGAGAGAAAATAAGCATTGTCCAGCTAGCCGGAATAATCCTCGCGCTTGTCTCCGTCGTCCTGATCTCACACGAATAGAAGTAAAACTTTTCAAAACGGTTCTACTATGGAGGTACTCATGAGCCCCGAAGAATTGGGTAGTGGGTCATTTTGAATTTGCATGGATTTGTGGTATAATTTATTCATCTGGTGAACATAGTATGCGACCATTTTGAAGAAAACCGTTATCGGAATCGAGCGGCGGTCCGATTTAGGGGCATGAGGAAATCATCACCCGGTGGGCTAGTTTTCGTTTGACTGCGATGTTAATTTGGGGTTTAGTAATACTCCCGCTCGAAATGGCAGTTAATTGCCACCCCAAAAAGAATAATGACCAACTACCTCTGCACACATCCGAGTTTTATTGGTGGAATGGCAAGTGGACTTGATTTGGGCGATACCTTAACTGAGTTCAATTGGTCAATATCAGGCGAACAGGCAGACATGATCGCCGTCAAATCAGATTGGGTGGCGGTAGGTAAAGACATCTTCGTTGCTATGGCCAAGGTCGATGCCACCCGCAAAGCAAAATAAAGGCCGCCAAAGCTCCAGCCAAGTCGTTCAGACTGCCACTGCCGCCGCCCTTCAGTTTAAAGGACCTCTTCCCCATCCTCAATTGCTCGAAGGATATGAGAGAGCCTTGCCAGGCTCTGCCGAGCGCATTCTAAAAATGGCGGAGGAGCAACAAGCACACCGACACAGCCTCGAACGACAGACTCTCCAGGTTACATCGAGGAACAGTTTTGCCGGTATTATATGCGCCTGTATCATCGGGGTATCCACGGTTGTCTGTGGTTCTATTGTGGCCTATTCGGGGGTCCAATGGGGAGGATATGCGATAAGCGGTACTGGACTAGCCTCTTTGGCCGGCGCGTTCATCTATGGAACTAGGGCGCGCAAAAAGGAAAGGGAAGACAAGTTCCGTGCAATGCGCGACCAGTGAGAGATAAACTAATCATTCAGCCAACCTCGCAACATCTTCCAATGTCCAAAGATGATCCGTGATGCCCACCTCCATTGCGAGACTAACCCGCAAGCTCTGATGAATCCTAACGAAATTATAGTACATGGAATGAAGCGATACCGTATGAGCCAGGTCCTCAGCCTTTTTTGAGAATCCATTGGTGAGGCGAGTAAAGCGGCGCATGCCTATTCGCATTGTGAGATTCCGGCGCTCAACATAGGAAGTGGAAATGTGTTTCGGATCAGGATCGCATAGTCATACCTTGACATAAAATACTGTGGGTTTGCGGCCCAGGCGCCAGTCAGGGCGCATCCGGCCAGCCGGTATACGCGCTCGACTATTCAAGGCGGCGTCCCAGGCAGTTGTTTATCCAATATTTTTGATAAACGCTCTCATCTCGTATGCAGCCTCCGCTCGTGGGGCAGCGGATAAGCTTTAATACACCAGCCAGCGCTGGAACAATTTTGTACCTTTTAACATTCGGACATGGTTCAATCTTTCCCGAAAACCGACAAAAACTCTTCACGATTTACAAAATTTTGGTTTTCCAAAAAAAAATCGATCCCGCCTCTGATGGCTCATTCCCGTCCACCGCTCCTGTTTTGATCTGCAATGGCGCCTGCTGCGGCTGCAACTGGCTTAGGTCCGAGCACAGGAATTGCAACTTGCACGAAGACTCTTTGTCGCGAAAGGTGAAAAATGCAAAAGTTTAATCTGCCCCTTGCCGCCTGGTTGGTCTTTGTGGGTTCGGCCCTTCTGGAGGTCGGAGGCGATGCGGTGGTTCGAAGAGGTCTGCGCGGTGCCAATGTCGTAATTATCCTGGCCGGTGGTCTTATGCTGGCGTGCTATGGGTTGCTCGTCAACACGGTGAGATGGGATTTTTCGAGGCTTTTGGGCGTCTATGTAGCCGTATTCGCCCTGGTAAGCGTAATGTGCGGCCGATTTGTCTTTGGCGAGAGCGTGCCGAATTCGACATGGGCGGGCCTTGCCATTATTGTAGCAGGCGGTCTGGTCATTCAGTTTGGCCATGCGTACTGAATGCAAACAAATAGCCCGTGCAGCCGCCGAACCCGTTCACCACGGGGACGCGGAGACACGGGGACGCGGGGACGCGGAGACACGGGGACGCGGAGACGCGGGGACACGGAGACACGGAGACGCGGAGACACGGGGACGCGGAGACGCGGGGACGCGGAGACACGGGGACGCGGAGACAAAACCATCACCCCATCTCCCTGTCGGCCCTCGTTCTCCTCTGTGGTAAACTGGTACGTGCGTATGATATTATTCAAAGATGATTTGAGAGAACCCGTTTTGGAAAAAAGCGCTTGGCGCCCACTGGGGGGACACTTATAAAAAATGCTTGAAGCCGGAACAATTTTTCAGGATCGATACAAGATTTTGGCCCCTTTGGGTCATGGGGGATTTGGCGCCACTTTTCTGGCCGAGGACCTTGAGTCCAATCGGAAGGTCGTAATGAAGGTCCCCCATATTTCACAGTTGGGAGATCCTGCCGTTTATGAGCGCTTCAGACGGGAAGTGGCGATCGGTAAGCTTTTGAACCACTCCGACGTTCCCGTGGCAGTGGCGATTTCTGAAGGGGACCCCCCATACCTGGTTTTGAATTACGCTGAAGGCGAACCATTGGAGAAAGTTCTGAGCGACAAAGGCAGGTTTCCCGTCGATGAGACCGTAAAGCTGGTCGCAAACCTGCTCGATGCTCTCCACTACTGCCATGAGAGGGGAGTCTATCACCGGGATATAAAACCGGAGAACCTGGTGCTCGGTCCGGACGGCCACTTGAAAATTCTGGATTTCGGCATTGCGCTCATGGAAGGGGCGCCTCGGGTGACCTGGCGTGGTTTTTCGGGTCTCATGGGGACCCCCGAATACATGGCCCCCGAACAGATCAAGGGAGAACGCGGAGATGCGAAAAGCGATATTTATGCCGTCGGCTGCCTCATTTATCACCTTCTGAGCGGGTCTCCTCCGTTTACCGGGGATAACCCCCTGACGGTCATGTACCAGCATATGACCAAAACGCTTGAGCCGCTCACATCGATAAAGGGTTTGCATCCGGGGATATGGGCCGCCGTGCGCAGAGCGTTGCGGCGGCGAAAGGAGGAGCGCTACGACTCCGCCGAGCAGATGGCCAATGATTTGCGTTTCCCTGAAAATGCGGACCTCAAATGGGTAGGTGAACCCGACCCGCCCCTGGCCGCCGTCCTTCCCACAAGGCGAAACAACCTGCTGATATACGGGAGTTCCGTATTGCTTGCCGTATTGATCGCGTTTTTGCTCCTTTTTTTAAGACGATAAAACTTTAGATGGCGTTTTCGCCGGTTTCGCCCGTGCGAATCCGGATGGCGTTGCCAATGGGATAGGTAAAAATTTTGCCGTCTCCGATTTCGCCCGTGCGGGAAATTTCGATGATGGCTCTGATGACTTCATCCACCATGCTGTCAGAAACAACCATCTCTATTTTGGTTTTCGGGAGCAGATTGATGTTGAACTCCGTGTTCCAGCCATCTCGCGTATGACCTTTCTGCAAACCGCAGCCGATAGCTTCCGTTACGGTCATTCCCTTGATTCCCAGTTTGCCCAGAACGTTGCGCACGTCCAAAATCCTGTCCGGGCGCAGGATGCATTCTATTTTAGTCATTCTTGCACCGCCTTTTATTTTGATTCAATATGCGTATTACCAGTCTATTCTGTTAACTTTAACCGTCATGATGGTCATATTGTCATAGCCGCCGCGCCTGTTGAACTCGGCTATCAATTCGGCCAATTCCTTTTCCGAGGAACCATGGCCGATGAGAAACGATTTTAACTCCTCAGCAGTGGCATGTTCCAGTATCCCATCGGTAATCATGCAGAAAAGATCCCCCGGTTTAGTAAATCCCGAATAAAAATCCGGGATCAACAGAGGACCTTCGCCAACCGCCTTCAACAGCACATTTTTGTTGGGGTGAGTACGCGCCTCCTCAGCCGTTATCAGTCCGAGGCGCATGAGTTTACCCACGAGGCTGTGGTCCTTTGTCAGTTGAATCATATCGTCATCGCGCAGCAGCATGACTTTCGAGTCGCCGACGTGAGTGATGAAAAACCGGTTCTGTCTTAGCACAAGAGTGGACAGAGTGCACTTCATACTCCGTGCGGACAGATGGCTGATCGATAGATCGTAGATGTGAAGGCAAGTATTTTGGAATGCGTTTTTTAGCCTTTCCGGGATTTTTTCTGTATGATCGCCGAAATAATATTCCTGGAGCAAAACATTGACCGCCTCCGCGCTGGCAACCTCCCCGGCAGCGCTTCCGCCCACGCCGTCCGAAACGGCGAAAAGGCTCCCAAACTGGTTTAGCCCCGTTTCGGCCGGCATGTAATAGCCGAAATAATCCTCGTTGTTTTGACGGACTTTCCCCTTATCAGACATACCGTGTACCTGTAAGGCGTCCGGTACATAATCCCTTTTCGAAACAGAGCTGACCTGCAAGGAGACCTCCAACGGGCAAAAGGGCGCTTGAAAAACGCCCTTTTGCCAAATTATTTTCGAGTTGAATCGATTTAGCTGCTTCTGGCTGGTCCTCCAATTATTTTTCTCTGGGTCTTGGAGCTTTGAACCCACAGATAGACAACACCAATGATGACCCATACCACCGTGGCCAGGATAGACCACATTGCGGCGGTCTGAGTATCGCCGCCGCCAAGGACCCCCAGATAGAGCACCGCAATCAGCATGACGATATTGGCAAAGGCCCCTAGAATCGGAACCACGATGTGAGTGAACGCATTGCGCTGAGGATGCCGCAAAAACGCCACAAACGCAATAAGGTTGGTCATTCCGTAGAGAATGAACGTGCCGATATTCGACCAGAAGGTAATGGCTGTGAGGTTGGTGATCGACAGAACTCCAAATGCGCCGATAACCGCCGATGCAACGGTCATTGCCCATACGCCTGCGTGGGGCGTCGCATGTTTGGGATGCAGAAATCCGAGGAAGCTCGGAACTTCCTTATCTTTCGACATTGCATATGTAACGCGCACGCCGGTGTTCATGCAGGCCAAAGTGGTGCCGACTACCGCCATGGCAACCGAAATCGCGACCACAATCATCAGCGCGAAGCCCAGGTTGCCCAAAAGAGCATCACCGAGGTTTTTCACCATGTCGCCTATCGGGGCGCTGGAGGCGGCTGCGGCGTCTATGCCGGTGACCACTGCGCCTTTGGCGTCTGTTCCCGTATAAGACGTGTTCAACCAGGCATTGGCGCCGAAGTACTCAAAAAGGTACATAATGAGTCCCTGAATGACCAACGAGATGATGACCCCGCGGCTGACATGCCTGGGGGATTTGGATTCGGCCGTAAGCGCGGTCGCCGATTCGAAACCCACCAGCAGCAATATTGCAACGGTAGCCTGGAACATCACGTTGACGAAACTGTGCGGCATTACGACAGATGAGATCTCCGTATGAACGAACGTTACATGCTCCGGGTTGGAAAACCTGTAAACCAGGGCCAGAATGGTCACCACTACTAAAGCGATAATCTGGATAACATTGATCACTATGCTGGATATGGTTGACCCCGTGATTCCGCGGTAGGCTATGTATCCGACCATGAACGCAAATAATACTGCGACCACTATCTGCCAGAAAGCGGACAGATCTACCCCGAACTGCTGGAATATATAGCATATCAGCGTGGCCATCATGGCGACCATAACGCCTGGATATACCCAGTAATAAAGATGGGAGAACCATCCCACGATAAACTTGGACAATCTGGCGAAACCTGATAACCTGTCCTCGCCCAACATCGCCTGTTCGGTGAAGTAGTATGAACTGCCGGTCCCTGCCTGGGGATAGAGCTCCGAGAGTTTGGAATAGGAAATCGCGGTCAGGAATGCCAGGATTAACGCGACAAACAAACCCGCAAACATGTCCATCGCGGTAGTCTGGCCAGCCAAATCCACCTGTGCCGCCTGCACCTGATAGGTCAACCATAGAAAAGCCCCCGGCGCGATCAGCGCCATTGCGTTCACCGTGACCCCGGTCAGTCCAAGTGTCTTTTTGAATCCGGTCTGCTCTGCCATAAATCACCTCTTTCATTAATTGATTAGGAAAACAGTGTGAAGACTTCTAGTGCTGCGTCCGCAATGAACACAGAGAGCAATTTGTTTGCCAAACACCCTCATGTCGGCTTGGAGTGCAGTTCGGAAGGTGTCTGCTACCAGGATGAGTTCAAAATATGCAATCTGATTGGCACAAAATCGTATCAACATAGGCGGTAAATGAACCAAATTGTGCCATTTTGACGAGAGAATTTATCTCAATTGTCGCATATCTCTTTCAAAAACGGACTTATTCCAGTTTGGCACGGAATCTGGAACAGAGTTATGGGAGTAAGACCTGTTTCGGGGGAGCCGGCCCGGATATTCAGTTTCTAAACGAACAATAAGGCGGAGCGCATGGACAATCTCTGCGAACTAAAGTTAAGTATCTTTTCGCTGATCCACCGGATAATCGATCGGGCGCTCCACCCGGAACAGGCGATTGAGGGTCTGCTCAGGGTCCTTTCGCAGGCTGTTCCCCAATCGACGGCGGCCGTCATCATCAGCAGCAGCAGGGCCGAAGTCCGTTTTTTCTTTACTCCGTCCCAGGATGATTCGGACAGTGACACGGAACAAAGGATTCGAAGTCTTTATAAAACGGGGTTCGACCTTGTTTTCAGCATTCCCCAGCCCTTTGTTGTTCTGCCGGGTAGTCCAAGGCCCCTGTTTCTAGACCGCAAAGCCCTTCATTCCATCCAAAAGGAACAGGTCCGCCTGTTCGGTTCCCCCGTTATCCTCGGTGATGAGGTAGTGGGGGCAATTATGGTCGACCGCTTTTTCGGCGATCGGGTCCCTCTGGCCGAGGACGTGCAGTTCCTTTCGATTTTGGCTTCCTTTATCGCCCAGGTATTGAATCTGGAATCTCAAGTAAAACGGCGCGAGGAGGCACTGGTCAGAGAAAATCTGGCTCTTCGGGCAAAGATTTCCGAAGAGCACCTCGGGTTGGTATGCCTGGGCAAAAGTGTGGCAGGCCGAAAGCTCGAGGCGGAAATCAGGAAGACAGCGCCCACCGAAGCTTCTGTTCTGATCTGGGGTGAACCGGGGACAGGAAAGACCTCCATAGCGCAGATCATTCACGAGTTCAGCGGCAGGGCGCCCTTTCCTTTTGTAAAAGTTCACTGTTCTCTACCCGAGGATCTGCTGGACAAGGAATTATTCGGAAATGGAAAAGATTTCCTCAACGGCGGCATCGATGAACTCCACGCCCCGCGAAATGCTTTCGACAAGGCGGCCGGCAGCACGTTGCTGCTCGATGAGGCAGGCGACCTTTCGGCAGCTCACCAGGTAAAGATGTTGGATATTCTGGACAGGTTGCAGGCCGGGAGTTTTGGAGTCACAAGGGCCAAGGGGGCCGATGTCAGGATTGTCACCGTTTCGAGCGTTAACCTTTTCGAGGCCGCTGGAAGCGGGGCGTTCAGAAAGGACCTTCTCAACAGGCTCAGCACCTTGCTGATTCATGTCCCTTCGGTAAGGGAGCGAAAAGACGACATACCTTTTTTGATTGGACATTTTCTCGATCATGCATGCAGGGAACAGGGCAGGAAGGCTCAATTAAGCGCTCAGGTATTGAAAGAGCTGTGCGAATACGACTGGCCCGGAAATATAGCCGAGATAAAAAACACTGTAATTCGCCTGGTAAGTATGACTGATGGCGCGGAGATCGAGGCTGAGGACCTTGCGTCGATACTTGACCCCAAGCCCGCGGCAGGTTCGGGTGCAGCAAGCCTGGAGGCAATTTCCGTGTGGTCTCGCCTGGATGAAATCGAGCGCAGGGAAGTTTCGGCGGCCCTCGAGCGCAACAGGTGGATCAGGAGAAGGGCCGCCGATGACCTGGGCCTTACATTCCGGCAAATGAACTATCGAGTCAAAAAATTCGGCCTGGACGCGCTTATAAGGCAGAATCGGACCAGGCCTGCCGCAAAGGCCCCGTCTCTGGTCATGGACAGGTCAGGGAGAGCGTCGAGAGTGTAGCACGGTCGGCCTGCCCACTACGCGCTCGCACGACCGAGAGCGGTTATTTTTTTTCGGTAGGGTACTATATAAGTCTATCATACGAGGACCCGCCATACGGGCTCTTAGAACTTGTGTAAACAAATATCTGTCCACCGGGGCAATCGCCCGATTTTTATTTTCGACTACAGAAACAAGCACTTCCTGTTCCTACGATTCCTGTCAAACTGTCAAACGGTCCTTTGGGGCAAAACATACCAAATAGCTCCTCTCGAGAATTAGCATTAGGGGCCGGTTTATGGTAATAAAGATAGTCGTAGAGGTATCCGGTGGCGGGGCTTGAGCGGCAGAAACTTTGTAGACCGGTGAGTTTGCTTCCGGCTGAGACGGCGGTACGCCGGGGAATATTGGAGATAAACGATGTCCGGTTCAAAGGGAACTGAGGATAAGATTTTAGTCTGTGTTGGGTGCGCTCCCGCCTCTGCGGGCGTAATAAGCTACGCCGCAAGACGGGCCAAGGGCGAGGGCGCCAAGCTGTTCGCAGTTTATGTCGAGGTCCCTCGATCCGTGCTGCTGCCTGAAAAGGAACGTGACCGCGTCATTGACAATTTAAGGCTGGCCGAACAACTGGGTGCGGAGACTGCAACCCTGAACGGCCGCGACATCGCCGAAGAAATAGTGAGGTTCGCGCGCCTTGGGAGCATAACGAGAATCATCGCAGGAAAACCGGGGCGTTCACCCCTGAAGAGCATTCTCCTGGGCAGTCCTGTGGACCGCCTGGTGAGAATCGGCGGAGAAATCGGCATCGAAATTGTTTCAGGTGATTCCGGCCAACGGGTTCAGATGCCGTACCGGGTTCAATCCCGGGAATTTCCATGGTCGGATTATGGAACGGGCCTACTTTTCCTCCTGCTGGCCACAGGACTCTGCTTTTTGATGTATCCGCATTTCGATCTGAGCAACCTCATGATGGTCTTTCTGCTGGCGGTTTTGGTGACAGCGATAGAATGCGGACGCGGACCGGCTATTGGTGTTTCTCTCTTAAGCGTACTGGCGTTCGATTTCTTCTTTGTCCCGCCCCGTTTTTCGTTCACCGTCGATGATGCCCAGTATATAGTGACTTTCATTGTCATGTTTGCGGTCGCCCTTGCTATAAGCCACCTGACGGGGCTCATGCGCAAACAGACCCAAACGGCCCGTTTGCAGGAGAGGCAAGCAGCCGCCATGCATGGTCTTAGCAGGCAGCTCGCAGCCGCCAGAAGTGTTGAAAAGACACTGCGGATCGCCGTGGAATACATTTCTGAAATCTTCGATTCCCACGCGGTCGTGTTGCTGCCTGAAGAGAAAAGAAGATTGAAGACGGCCGGCGGTGACCCGTCCCTGGTCTTTGTCAAAGATGTGACCAGGCAACTGGAGATTGCGCGCAAGGCCTTCGAAACGGGTGAGACTACGGGGTGGGGAACTAAACACGTTCCCGAAAACGAAGTACTTTATGCGCCGCTCCAGGTGGCGGATCTGGTTCTGGGAGTTCTGGCCCTCAGGCCCTGCGATCCGGAACGTTTCCTGTTGCCGGACCAGCGTTATCTTCTCGAATCGCTTATCAGGCAAGTGGCTCTTTCGCTTGAAGTGGAATATATGGCGGAAAGCGGTATCCCGTTGCAACGTGACTCCGCCGGTTTTAAGGGAGTGCGGACCGATTCCGATTCCGCTTAAAGAATTCAAGAGATGAAAATCCTCATACTGTCGCTCCTCAATCTGATTCTGATCGGTGTTTTTGCCCATCTCATGCGGAGGCCGAACCTTCTCACGCTCTCCCAGACAGGACGACTCTGGCTGACCTGGCTGGCCGTCGCCATAATCACCCTGATGGACGAATTTACGTCCATCTTCTACGCCCCGGCCGAGGCATACAGATTCATCGGTTCGAGCGCCATATTCTTTATCGCGCTGACCAGCATTCTTGTTCGGTTCATGAGCACCCGGTTTACCGAAATCGCTGAAATCCTGGA
>Ga0187867_10004708_pt1 | contig 10489 bp, 8 predicted proteins | sample June2016WEW_13_1_FD_132976 | JGI IMG/M metagenome (GOLD analysis project Ga0187867, IMG submission 132976) | Peatland microbial communities from SPRUCE experiment site at the Marcell Experimental Forest, Minnesota, USA - June2016WEW_13_10 | ecosystem: Environmental > Terrestrial > Soil >... | reverse complement strand
GGTCGGCGTGGCGCGGGACGCCAAGTACGCCTCGCTGGACGAGCCGCCGCAGCCGTTCGTCTACCGGCCGCTGGCGCAGGACTGGGCCGGATTCTTGACGCTGATCGTGCAGACGGTCGGGCGTCCGGAGCAATTCACAGCACCGCTACGGGCAACCCTCGCGGCGCTCGATCCCAATTTGCGCGTGTACGAGATCGAAACGCTGGAGGAGTGCGCGGCGGGATCGCTGTTTCAGGTGCGCTGGCAGGCGGCCCTGCTGGCTGTGTTCGGCGGGCTTGCGATGGTGCTGGCGGCTGTCGGGCTGTATGGCGTGGTGGCTTACACGGTAGCTCAACAGACACGCGAACTCGGCATCCGTATGGCAATCGGTGCGCAGCGCGCCGACCTGCTTTGGATGGTACTCGGGCGCGGGCTGAGGCTGACAGCGGTGGGGATTGGGATTGGCTTGCTACTCAGCGCGGCAGCGACACGGCTGCTGGGAGGATTGCTATACGGGATGAGCCCGTTCGATCCGGTGTCCTTTGCCGCGGCGTCGTTGGCGTGGACGGCGGTGGCGATGCTGGCGAGCTACTTGCCGGCGCGTCGGGGGATGAAGGTCGATCCGGTGGTAGCTCTGCGGTGGGAGTAGGAAGGGCCCTCACAGCAACACGGCGAATTCTACTTCGGGGCGTCAGGTACCTTCTGGGCTATCGCGACTGCTTGATAAGGGGTAATATCGCCGTCTATCATGGTGGTTGCGTTTGGCCCGAGTTGGTCGTCACTGGGCCCGTGCTCCGGAGACCCTCGGCGCTCTCAGGGTCACGCTTCTCCAAAGTGATCTTCGCCAGCGTAAAACTGATCGAGCTCGTGCTCGCGGCGGACTGATACACCAGCTCAATCACATACTCTTACCGGCGGTCATTGTGGCGGAGTTGACGACTGAGACCTTACACGTGCCCGACAACATCCAGAAGTCGTGGCCCAGACCGTCAGGGCGCCCGATACGGCCCTGGCAAATACGGTGACTCACGCCCGATGCCGCGATTTGTTCAGCTTTCCAACGCGGACCTCCTGGGCGCGGCGCTGCACATCGAGAATTGCGCAAACAAGAGTATTTGACGCGCGCCGGCAAAGAGCCACGGGGCCAATCTCGGAGTGGCCGGCTAACCACCAAAAGGCTGTTTTCCCAGAACGAGACTTTATGGACGACAAACGTCCTTTATCATTCACTACTTGAGTTGGCAGGCGGCAGGAGGTTCTTGCATCACTTGCCCGAAACAGTGGCTATACGGCCATCCGAATCCCCAACTTCCCAGAAGCGACTTCTCGGGCGCCGTCCCTAGGAACGCTGTCTTCCATAAATCACCTTTGTTTAGGACACTCGCGCTTTGCCGGTCAGGCTTGAAAAACAACAGCATCGGGCCGTCAGAGTTGAATAAAACCACGGCGTAACCCGATCGCAACGGCATCGGTGCGATCGTGCGCACCGAGTTTCTCTAAGATATTCTTAAGGTGTGCCTTCACCGTATGCTCGGAAATGTAGAGCTTTTCTGCGATGGCACGATTCTTCTGACCGTTCGCGACCTGTTGAAGAATCTCGACTTCTCTGCCAGTGAGGGAGTCTTCGGCGTAATGCCCCGCCAAATTCGTGGCGACCTCTGGGGGAACGTGCTTCTTCCCGGCATGGACTTGTCGAATTGTTTGGACCATCTCTTCCGGCGGCATTGTCTTCAAGATGTACGCCCGGGCGCCCGCCTTTAACGCCCGCTGCACCTCAGCATCACCTTCGAACGTGCTCAAAATAATGATGCGAGCGGCCGGGCATTCACCGCGAATTGCGATCATCGCGTCGATACCGCTCATGCCTGGCAGGCGCAGGTCCATCAGAGTTACATCCGGGTCGTGCTGGCGAAAGAGCTTGATGGCCTGTTCGCCACTGGATGCCTCAGCGCTCAACGTCAGGTCGGCTTCGCTGGCGATGATTGCAGTGATGCCCCTTCGGAATACGGGGTGATCGTCGACGCAGAGGATTCGAATAGGCATGGATCGCTCACTAACCGCCGAACAAATTCTACCGTATTATAGAACGGGTGGGCTGCTCAGATCTTGGCGGATCTGGACGGCTATGGCGGTCGCGAGCCTATCCGCCCGCGCCGCCTCGCTTGATCCCAAGCAAGTCGATCCGCCAGTTTGCGCACACGTCGTGGACCGCGAAAGATGGAATTCCCGGTCCCGTGACTGCCATCGCGCAAACAAAAGACGGATATCGCGGGATCGGAACCGCAAATCCGGCATTCCCAACGTACCCATTTTGAGGGATTTGTTCACAGGAGCGAAGGGGTAACATGGGAGGCACGCTATGGGTTCCCTTCGCGACAACCTCCGAATCTGCGCGACGTTGGCCGCGGTCTCCTGCGCACTGGTATTGCCAATCAGGGGCCTCGATCCGAACAAGACCATCAGCCAGTTCACGCACACATCGTGGTCTGCGAAGGACGGGATTCCAGGACCTGTGCAGGCGATCGCGCAAACGCCCGACGGCTATCTGTGGCTTGGAACGCGTGCCGGCCTGTACCGATTTGACGGCCTGCGCTTCATTTCGTGGGAAGCGGCTCGCGGAGAACCGCTTCCCCAGTCGTCGATCATGTCCCTATTCACGGCTCGCGACGGCAGCCTCTGGATGGGATTTGGCGCGGGTGTGGTTGCCCGTTTGCGCGACGGAGTGCTCAGGACCTATTCGGCTGCCGACGGTTCACTAAGGACGATAAGGTCTTTCGCCGAAGATGGCGGCGGAAGCATTTGGGCAGGCGGCGAAAACGGCCTTAGCCGCTTTGAAAATGGAACGTGGCATAGGGTTGGCGCCGCACTCGGGTATCGTGCCGCGGGAGCGCAACAATTAGTCGTAGACCGCCGCGGCACGCTCTGGGTGGCAACTACCGGAACGGACTTCGGCTTGAGCGGCGACGGCGTGAGCTTCAATACCATACTGACACTGGCCCCCAATGGGAAGCAGTTCCAGGCGACCGGTCAACCAGTCGCATATATTTCGCAGTTAGCCGAAGCTCCCGATGGCCAAGTCTGGATGTTTCAATTTGGGGAACAAACCGTCCGCCCGGTGCTCGGCCGCGCGGAACCAAACGTTTCCCGCGCAGTGAAAGGGCCGCCCATCTGCGGGATCTTCGACGGCGAATCCAGTCTCTGGATTGGGCTATTCCGCGGCGGCATTCGCCGTGCATCGGATTTCAAGCACTTGGGGCACGCGAGTTTCGATCGCTTCGAAAGTGCGGACGGACTTTCGAGCGATGGCGTTCGTGCAACGTTTCGGGACCGCGAAGGAAACATCTGGTTCGGCACGAACAGGGGGCTGGATCGTTTTCGCGAGAATAAGGCAACGCCCTTCTCCGCCAAAGAAGGACTGGCGCAAAACCCGCTGTTGGACCTAACGTCGACGCCGGATGGGACGGTCTGGGTCGTTACTTTCGCAGGCGATCGGGTGCAGCACTTCGTCGGTGGGCGGATTGTCAGCCAGGGGCTTCCGCCCGCTTCCCGGTCGAACTCGATTCTGAGCCTCTACTCGGACAAGGACCGCGTATGGCTGGGAGGCAATTTCGGTCTGGCGGAGGGCGTCGGCGGGAAGTTTTCCTTTGTGAGTGTGCCCGGCAACGCGGAGAAGTCGGGGGTCGAGAACATCACATCGGATTCTGCGGGCAACCTCTGGATTGTGGTTTTTGAAGGCGACAAGTCCCGTGTCAGGCGGCTTCGGAACGGCGCGTGGACGGATTTCCCCGATAGCACCGAACTCCCTAATTACCGGTGCGGCGCTGTATTCGGCGATGCAGCCGGACGAGTCTGGCTGGGCTTCGACGGGGAGGTCGCGGTCTATGAGAATGACCGATTCCACCGGTATTCCGCCGCCGCCGGATTGCCACATGGCAGGATACGGTCGATTTCGAGCGACCACACGGGTCGCGTTTGGTTTGGTTCAGAAGGCGGGCTGAGCCGCTTTGATGGCCGCCGTTTCTCGACTCTTACCAAAGAAAATGGGCTGCCGGGAAATGCGGTTTCGGGGATTGTGGAGGACGACGACGGCTTCTATTGGATCGCAGGAACGCTGGGGATCATTCGTGCCAGCCTGCAAGAAGTCGAAAAGGCGCTCAAGTCTCCCACCTATCGAATGCAAACGTTGTTTCTCGACACTACCGACGGTCTACCTGGGTTACCGAATCCAGCGTCGTTTCCAGCGGCAATCAAGACACCCGACGGCAAGCTATGGTTTGCAACGACAGACGGAATCGCGGTCGTCGATCCGCGCCGGCTGCCGATGAACGGGGTTCCGCCCACAATCTTGATCCAGACCGTAACGGCGGACAATCAGCCATTTGCAATTTCGTCTGAGTTGCACTTACGGCCGAAGGTACGAAACGTTGAAATCGGGTTCGCGGCTCTAAGCCTGTCGATACCCGAACGCGTCTTGTTTCGCTACAAGCTCGAAGGTTACGACGACGAGTGGCGAGGTCCGGTAACCGATCGTTCGGCCTCTTACACGAATCTGCCGCCGCGCGATTATCGTTTCCGAGTGATTGCCTGCAACAACGACGGGGTGTGGAACGAGACTGGAGCAACGCTGGCCTTCAGTATCGACCCGGCGTTCTATCAGACAGTCTCGTTTGGCCTATTCTGCGTGGCCGCGGCAGCCGGCATTCTATTGGCCGCGATTCGTTGGCGGATGCGTTTGATCGCGGCGCGGCTTGCAGCACAATTCCAGCAGCGGCTCGAAGAAAGGACGCGGATCGCCCAAGATCTGCATGACACTCTACTGCAGGGCTTCATCAGCGCTTCTCTTCAGCTAAGCCTCGCAAACCGGGAATTGACGGTGGACTCCAAGGCTAAGCGAATCGTGACCGAGGTGCTGGATCTGATGAGAAGCGTGATCGAAGAGGGCCGCAGCGCCGTTCGAGGCATGCGGCTGAGGCAGGCGGATGCGAACGATCTGGAAAAATCCTTTTCCAGAATTCGGGCGGAGGCGATAGCCGACGGACCTGCCAAGTTTCGCGTATTGGTCGAGGGGCCTGAGCGACCCTTGCACGCGCTTGTTCGAGATGACGTTTACCGCATCGGACGTGAGGCCATCGTCAATGCCTTTAGACACTCAGGGGCCGCGAATGTCGAAGTGGAGCTACGATACTGCGATCCCAACCTGCGCCTGTTTGTGAGGGACGACGGACGCGGAATCGAGCCCCAGATCTTGCGCGACGGCCGCGATGGCCATTGGGGACTCTCTGGAATGCGAGAGACCGCAGAACGGATCGGCGCAAAGCTTCGCCTGCAGAGTCGCCTCAGCGAGGGCACCGAGGTGGAACTGACCGTTCCTGCAGAGATCGCCTTCGCGCCCCGTCCTCCCGCGGGGCGTTGGTGGCGAATCTTTCGACGTAGAGGTCGCTCGAATGAGCAATTCAAAAATAGCCCATAAGAGCGATTCGCATCTGAACGATCGCGTTTAGCCTAAGGTAGAGGCGCGCTTTAGGTCGCGGCGCACGGGAAGGGCTTTGGGTGCAACGATCTTTCTCTACTTTTGCGCCCGGGTGGCCCGGTATTGGCCTGCTGGTTTTGCGGATTGCGCTGGGGGGGCCGCTCCTCGTTGAGGCCGCCGCGCTCCTGGCAGCGTGCCGCGGCACTGCCAGCCCGCAGATCCTTATCGCACTGATGTCAGTAGCTGCCGGCGTTGCTCTCCAACTGGGCTATTCTGTCGGGCGTGCGGCCATCGCTGGCGCTGCATCCGTGATCGCGGTCCACTTCTCCTCCTTCCACGGAGCGCGTCTCAATCTCTTCTCATCAAGGATCGCCTGCTTCCTTGCGATCTCTATCGCGATCTCCCTCGTCCTTCTAGGACCTGGTGCATTCTCGATTGACGCGCACCGGTTCGGACGGCGCGAAATCGTCATTCCGCCGCGCTCCACGCCGGAGTAATTCGCAGTTGACCTTATGGATAATACCCGCCTAATACCTCGGAAGAGGTATTTTGAAATTGCTCCAGCAGACTACCTGAAAACCGCTCCATCGCCTGATGCGTTCCTCTTGGCAATTCCCTCATACTGCTGCTGAAAGGAGTTTTTTCAAGATGAAAACATCTAGGCAGACCAAAGCCGGTAAAAACGTCATCACGAAGCTTTACGCGGTTGCAGCGCTCGCTTCTATGCTGATCGGTGCGACCATGAACGCTGCTGCGGCGCCGCCGACCGGCATCAAGAACGTGGTCCTGGTGCACGGCGCCTTCGCCGATGGCTCGGGCTGGGAAGCCGTCGCGAAGATCCTTGAGAAGGATGGCTACACGGTGTCGGTTGCGCAGCCTCCCGAGACCTCGTACGCCGATGACCAGAAATACACCAAGGCCGCAATCGACGCCATGGGCGGGCCGGTCGTCCTCGTCGGCCACAGCTACGGCGGGTCAATCATCTCGGAGGCCGGCAACGATCCGAACGTTTCGGCACTGGTCTACATCGCCGCCTTTGCGCTCGATGACGGAGAGAGCTGTGCGACGATCGAACAGGCCCTGCCGCAAGCCTCTAAGGCGTTCAAGCCGGACAGCAACGGTAACTGGTGGATCGAACCGGAGCATTTCGCGGCCGACTTCGCGGCGGACGTTCCACAGTCCGTGTCCCACTTCATGGCCCAGTCGCAGGTGCCGATCTCCACCGACTCATTCACCCACAAGGTCACGTCGCCCGCCTGGAAGAACAAGCCCACCTGGTACACGGTTGCCACCGCAGACCGATCGATCAATCCGGACCAGGAGCGGATGATGGCGAAGCGTGCCAAAGCCAAGACCGTTGAAGTGAATGCCAGCCATGTGGCCTATATGTCTCACCCGAAAGAAGCAGTCAAGCTTATTGAAGAAGCTGCCACCTCGGCACACGTCAACCCGTAGCTAACAGGTCCTTACCCAAGTGAGAAGTACGTTCTGCGCACCAGCACGAGCGGTTTGGTGCGAAGGCTTTCGACATCGAAATCCTAACAGTCCGAGTGGTCTTAACAAGAAAGGAGAATAGTCATGAAAGAGCATATTAGAAACGTGGTCTTGGTGCATGGAGCGTTCGCCGACGGTTCCGGTTGGGAACCCGTCGCGAGCATCCTCATCAATAACGGATACAAGGTGTCGGTCGCACAGCCGCCCGAGACCTCCTACGCCGACGACCAAAAGTACACGAAGGCGGCCATCGACGCCATGGGCGGCCCGGTGGTTCTGGTGGGCCATAGTTATGGCGGGTCCATCATCACCGAGGCCGGCAATCATCCAAACGTTGCGGCGCTGGTCTATATTGCCGCCTTTGCACTCGATGAAGGTGAGAGTTGTGCGTCGATCGAACAGGCCGTGCCGCAGGCCTCCAAGGCTTTCAAGCCGGACAGCAATGGCCTCTGGTGGATCGAGCAGGAGCACTTTGCGGCCGACTTCGCAGCCGACATTTCGCCGGAGAAAGCGGCGTTCATGGCCATCTCGCAGGTGCCGATCTCTACCGATTCGTTTACCCACAAGGTTACGAACCCTGCGTGGAAGACCAAACCCACCTGGTACATGGTTGCCACCGCAGACCGATCGATCAATCCGGACCAGGAGCGCATGATGGCGAAACGGGCCAATGCCAAGACGGTCGAAGTTAATGCCAGCCATGTGGCCTACATGTCTCAACCGAAGGAAACAGCCAAGCTCATCGAAGATGCTGCGACCTCTGCGCCAGCCAATCGATAGCTGGAGCCGTAATCATGTGGATCATGAGCGCTGTCTTTGGCCGCCGGCCGAGCCCGGATGGCTTGAAGGTAGACCTCCGCCGATCCTGACGAGGTCGGCGGAGGCTCGACTGAATGTCGCCTGAGGAGAACAAATGGACGATCGCATCACTATACAAGGGCGGGATGGCACATTTTACGCCCATATCGCAAGACCGAAGACTTCGCCGGCTCCAGCTATCGTCGTTCTGCAGGAGTTGTTCGGAGTCAACGCCGACATCCGCAATACCTGCGACGAACTTGCAGAGCAAGGCTTTGTCGCGGTCGCACCCGATCTATTCTGGCGTCAGGAGCCGGGCGTGGACCTTAGCGTCACGTCGGAAGCTGACTGGCAGCACGGCCTTCGCCTTTATCAGGCGTATGATCGTGACGCTGGCGTCAGAGATATCAAGGACACCCTGGACGCAGTTGCAAAACTGCCTGAGTGCACGGGCAGGGTTGCCGTCCTGGGCTATTGCCTCGGCGCGCTGATGGCCTTCCTCACAGCCGTGCGCCACAGCGGCGTCGACGCCGCGGTAGCTTATCACGGTGGCGATACCGAGAAATATCTGGGGGAGATCGATGGGCTTAACACGCCCCTGCTAATGCACCTGGCCGAGGAGGATGAGTTCATTCCCAAGGCTGCGCAAGCTGAGATTAAAGCGGCACTTGCTAAGAAGCCAAACACGATAGTCTACAGCTATCCGGGTCAGAATCATGCCTTCTCCCGGCATGGCGGCGCGCATTACAACGCTGAGGCTGCGGCACTCGCCCACGAGCGGACATACGCCTTTCTCAATCGCCAATTGCGATGACCGCCAGACGCTCCGGACGCAGCTGCCCAGACGTACACATGGCCTGCAACATTCGCGAGTTGCAGAATGTGGGTGGCCCATTCGGCGCTGCGGATCGTCTCGGGCATGCCACGGACGACCCTGATGTACAAAATTCAAAACACGGGATTTCGCTTCGGAAGGAGGTTCGATGCCGGAATGATGTGAAACCCGTGAAGTCGCCCACTCGAAAGCGATGATAATATTGTCTGTGCGAACGCCTGTCGCAACTGGAATTTTGACAACGATCGGCTGGTTGTTCGCCCCTTTTCACTCAGGAAAACGAAGATGCAAACTAGACAAGTCAACATGCAACGCTGGAGTATCACCTCACAGAGGCCCTTTGACGCCGTTGTCGCAGCGGTGGAAGCGGCGATCGGCAGGCCGAACATGCTTGAATTCGTCGCAAAGATGACCGCGGCGACAAGCTACAACGAAATGCAGAAGGTCGTTCATGACAGCGTCAGCGAGATTGGTCTCATGGAGTTCATGCGGCTTGATCATGGCGCTATCCTCAGAAAGGCGGGCGGCGACGGAAACCTCAAGAGCGTGCGCTTGATTTTGGGCAATCCGCTGATCATGCAATCGATGACGCGGCTTGTCCCTGATGCTGGGTCCTATGCGCCCGTGACTGTGCTGATTGATCAGCGTCCAGATGGTGTGCACCTGAGCTATGACGAGATGGCGAGCGTTCTGGCTGCATATGGAAATGCCGAAGCTTTGAAAATCGCGCGAGATCTGGACTCAAAGCTCGAACGGCTCCTTACCAGCGCAAGTTGATTGGGAACATCCGCGTCGATAAACGCGAGACGTCATCAATCGGATTGGTAAAGTAGTGAATCACTGCATGGCTTGGTCGCGCAGCTGTTTGTTCGGTCCGTCCGCGCGGATAGCCGAAACAGAGTTATCGGAAGCCTCCGGGAAGGCGCCATGCCGTCAACTCAACGGATAACGTCCATTTCGGGCATATAGCCCTAAGACCACTCGCCACTTGCTAACCGAAAGAGTGAATAAGAGAGGGCGTTTGCTTCAGCGAGCCCCGAGCGTTCTTCTCAGGAACAGAAATACCAGGTCTGACGATTATTTAAAGGGATCCTCCGTGGTGACCTGCCTTCGGCAAGATTGACCTCGAATACTTTGAAGCAAATCGGCCCCAGGCTTACCTGATAACTACTAATATCGTCCTCAACCCGCCTTGCCGCACTGCCCAAGCTGAGGTTCCGGTTTTCGCGGTGAGCCGTGATCCAGGGACGGTCGGCGAGCGGCACTTCACCGGGATGCCAACGTTACCTACAAAGTGGCCTCTGCCGGACGGAGTTCCCAGATCGACGACTTCCGGCCCGCGTGGGCTCAGTTTGTACGCGGAGGGCGTTATTCGTCAAGTCAAATATGACGGCGACTTCAGCGATTGTTCTGAACGGTTCCCAAAAACGAACGCGGTTCTCTTCGCCAGCCCGAAGAGAACCGCAGAGCGCGCTACGTGTGGCCGGCCCGAGCGATAATGGAGAAGTTAAAGGTTATGGTTCTGCCGCCGAAATAAGATGGACAGCTTGATCATAAAGAACTCGATTGGTGGGCTCGACAAGATTCTCAGTCAGGCCAGACGCGCGCTTTGGGAAGTCGGGCGAGAAGTCTATGTCGGGTACGACGAAGACACCAAAGACCAAGGCGGGTACGCCGACCCGCGCGGAGCGCTTGGCGCAAACCTCGGGGAACTCCACGACATTCTGTTGGTCGTTCTCGAAGCAGCCCAAATGCCGGAGACCCGCGCCTCGCTCGTGAAGGCGTGGCCTAAATTCACGTCAATCAAAGCCGGCCTGCGTCACACAGATGAGGACCACGAATACCAGGACTGCAGTAGCCCGGCATTCACGTTTGTCGAGCGCCTGATTAGAGCTCTGCGCATGACCGTCAGT